>Ga0247822_10000567_pt1 | contig 20407 bp, 14 predicted proteins | sample 13C_Cellulose_Da_FD_192423 | JGI IMG/M metagenome (GOLD analysis project Ga0247822, IMG submission 192423) | Soil microbial communities from agricultural site in Penn Yan, New York, United States - 13C_Cellulose_Day30 | ecosystem: Environmental > Terrestrial > Soil > Agricultural land | place...
GTTTGAGATGTGATAGCTTTTCATAATCTTAAAATACTTTTTAAATAATGATGACAGTCGCCCGCAAGATCTCCCCTGCAACGCAATCCCTATTCAAATTTTGCCTTTTCCTCGCGGTCACAGCTATTAGCTGCAGTGAGCGGCATCTGCAGGACGAGCGCTCAGCGCTTGACAGCGCGCTTGCTTCGTTTCAATTACCTAAAGGTTTCCGGATCGAGTTGCTCGCATCCGAACCCCTCATCGGCGATCCCGTCGACATGGAAATTGATGAAGACGGAAGGCTTTATGTAGTCGAAATGCCCGGCTATCCCCTCGACAAGAGTGGTTCGGGCTCGGTCAAACTCCTCCTTGATGAGGACGGCGATGGGCAGATGGACAGCAGTATTGTATTTGCCGACAACCTCGTGTTACCCAACAGCGTCATGCGATGGAAGAACGGAGTGCTCGTTACCGATGCTCCTTACGTACTGTACTTCGAAGACACGAACGGCGATGGAAAGGCGGAAGTACGCGACACCGTTCTCACCGGATTCGCCTTGTCAAACCCGCAGCACAACCTCAATTCACCGCTGCTGGGTATCGACAACTGGATCTATCTGGCTCACGAGGGTGCGGTGTCTACGAATACGTATAAAAAAGAATTCGGCGATCCCGGATCGGCAATATTTTTTCCCGCTCATCCCTCGTCGCCAAGGCTGGACATCAACGCCAACGGCCGGTCTGTACGCTTCAAGCCGGACCAAAAACAGTTGGAAGAAACATCAGGGCACACGCAGTTTGGGCATACGTTCGATAAATGGGGGCATCACTTTCTTGTCGGTAATGCCAACCATGTCTACTATGAAGTGCTGGCTGCGGCCTATCTAAAAAGAAACGACAACCTGCTTGTATCCAACTCCACCGAATCAATATCTGACCACGGTGAGGCCGCTGAAGTATTTCCCATTACTGAAAACCCGCAGCACCAACTGCTTACCGATGTCGGCGTGATCACCTCGGCATGCGGACTTACAAGCTACCTCGGTGGAGCTTTCCCCTTGCCTTACGATGAGAATGTCACGTTCGTGGCCGAACCGGTTAGCAATCTCATACACGTCGATAAACTCACTCCCAGGGGGTCTTCATTTGTGGCAAGCCGCATTATCGAACACGATGAGTTCCTCGCCTCGCGCGACGCAAAGTTCCGCCCGGTCAATCTTTATGTTGGTCCCGACGGTGCGTTATATGTTGTGGACTATTACCGTCAGATCATTGAGCATCCTGAATGGATGGGTGAAGAAGTCATCAGGTCGGGCGAGCTTTACAACGACTCCGATAGGGGCCGGATCTATCGCATAACTTCCGATGAGATGGCTGCGCCTTCCTGGACGAAGGGTATGAAGATGAGTGCTATGTCTTCTGCTGAGTTGGTGAAAAAGTTGTCGGGCAACAACATCTGGTGGAGGATGAATGCGCAGCGCCTGCTGATCGATCGCCGCGACCCAACGATCATCAAAGAGCTGGAGGCAGGCGCGACGTCGTCACCTTCCTCCGCAGGAAGAGTTCATGCCCTGTGGACACTTGACGCATTGAATAGTCTGCCCTCATCAGTGATCGCCCGGGCGTTGAAGGATCCCGAGGCAGGCGTCAGAGAAAACGCGATCAAACTTGCCGAACTCAGGCTGCCGAAGGAAACCGAACTGCTTACGCCATTGTTCTCGCTTGCCAGTGATCCCGACGCAAAAGTTCGCTTCCAGTTGTTGTGTACCACCGGATCATTAAAATCCGAAGAAGCATTACAAGTGCGGAAACAAATCCTGTTTCAGGACCTTTCTGATCCCTGGGTCCAGACCGCCGCATTAACTTCCGTGGACGAAGCAACGGATAGGCTACTAGACGAAGCGATCAGCAGGGCAAACAGCCGTCCGGAAGATTACCGGTCATTGATTGAAAAACTGAGCGGAATGGTCGCTGATACCCATCCAAAAAAGAGCCGTGATCTGCTGACAATTGCAACGCAGGTCCCGGAGTCGCCTGAGTCTGGCAGGTACACTGTTCAGGCGGCTATCCTTACCGGCATGTCACGAAGCAGATCCGCAAAAGAGCGAAGCAAGTCAACTTCGGATCAGGCGCTCCTGCTGCGTGCGGTCTTTGAACATCCGTCACCTGAAGTCGGTAACGCGGCACTTAGAATGCTAAAAGCATCACCGATCAGCAAAGACGGCAGTGTATCTTCATATCTGCGTCGTGCAACTAGCCTGGCCGTTGATAGCACGCAGGCGGACCTTAAGCGGGCACTGGCAATCGATTTCCTGGGCCTGATGAAAACGGAAGAACAACAGGATATTTATCTTGGCCTGCTGTCGCCTGAACAGCCCATGCCGGTGCAACTCGCTGCCCTCCGGTCGCTGAGCGCCATTCCAGGAAACGCGGTCTCGAAGACGATCATCTCACGATGGACAATGCTTACGCCCGAGGTTCACGACGCCGCCATCGGAACCTTTCTGCAAGACGAGGATCGGGTCGGACTGCTGCTTGCAGCACTGGAAGAAAATAAAATCCCCGCATCCGCAGTGGCGTGGCCCAGGAGAGTCAGGCTAATGGCGCAATCGAACATTCCGCTGCGCGACCGGGCCCGAAAGCTTTTCACGCATAACGACGAGGCCGAACTGCGCAGTAGCCTCTCCGATATTCTCACGCTGAAAGGCGATGCGTCAAACGGCCTGGAAGTCTACCAGCAGAATTGCGCCTTGTGCCATCAATTACGCGGACAACTCGGAGTAAGTGTTGGCCCCGACCTGGGTACCGTTCATAACTGGTCTTCAGAAGCCATACTCTCTAACATTATTAAACCCAATCAATCCATTTCAAGTGGCTTTGATCTCTGCAGCGTGCAGTTGCGCGATGGATCAACGGCAGAGGGGATCGTGACCAGTGAATCACCAGGTGCCATCACACTTAGAAACATCGGTACTGTCGACCGTACGATCAGTCGCAGCGATATCAAATCATTGAAGTCATTGAACATGTCGGTAATGCCAACCGACTTCGCCACTAAAATCAGTCACAAACAAATGGCCGACCTACTGGCATTCCTGAAACAGAATCATTAGTTCACGATCTTATCACCCCTGCAAGAAAACACAACGATCATGTACAAAAGAAATTATCGGCTCGCTCTTCCAACTCTCCTGTTCATCGCTTCCTCTTTGACTGTACCTGCACAGGATAAAACCTTCGCCTGGCCGGAAGGAAAACAAATGGCGCTGAGCCTTACGTTCGACGATGGACGATACAGCCAGGTCGAGGGTGGCACCGCGCTGCTGGATGAGTTTGGCACGAAGGCAACTTTCTATGTTGTGCCTTCTGCAGTAGAGCAACGACTTGAAGGTTGGAAGAAGGCGGTGGCCAGCGGACACGAGATCGGCAATCATTCGTTGAATCATCCGTGTAGCGGGAACTTTCCATGGGCCCGTCAAAAGGCTCTTGAGAACTATACGACCAAACAAATGAAGGAAGAACTTGCGGAAGCCAATAAGAGGATTCAACAACTGCTTGGCGTTAATGCAAAGCATTTTGCTTATCCCTGCGGGCAAAAGTTTGTAGGTCGCGGCAAAGACACGAAAAGCTATGTACCGATCGTAGCGGAACTATTTCAATCAGGGCGAGGATGGCTGGATGAAGGTCCTAACGATCCTCAGTTTTGTGACCCCGCCCAGCTTACCGGAATGGAATCGGACGGCAAGGATTTCGACGAGATCCTGGTGCTCATCAATCAGGCAAAGACGAATCATCAATGGCTTGTGCTGGCAGGACATGAAATGGCCGAGAATGGAAATCAAACCACACGGCTCTCCATGCTGAGGCAACTCCTGGCCTATGCAAAAGATCCGGCAAACGGCATCTGGATAGCACCGGTTGGAGATGTCGTGAAATATCTCGGTCAAAAGCAACCGGCAAACAAATGATCATGGTGACGTCTTGTTTCGCGGAACGGAAAACACCGATACATGCCGCTGCAGGTATTGACGTACTTTAGAATTGAAATTAACCAGAAGCCTGATTTAACGAACCGAACATAATAAAAAGAGGCTGCCTTGCGACAACCTCTTTCATCGTTGGTACTGTTCCAATGGTTAGTGTCAGACTGCGCTGCAGTGGCTAACCCCGAACAAATTATCAACGGCCTGGATCTTATTTATTCCAACCTCCACCGAGTGCCTGGTAGATGTTTATCACCGCGTTCATCTGACGCATTCTGGTTTCAACCAATTCAAATCTCGACTCCAGTGCATCGCGTTGTGTCAGCAACACTTCCATGTAATCAGCACGCGCAGACTTAAACAGTCTCGTCGAAATATTGATCGATTCCGTAAGTGCTTCCACCTGTTGTTGCCTCAACGCGTAGCTCCTTTCCAGATTGCTGATGTTCGACATCTCATTTGCAACTTCTACATATGCATTCAGAATAGAACGTTCGTAGTTGTATACACCCTGGATCTGCCTTGCGTTCGCCGAATTGTAGTATGCTTTGATGGCATTCCTGTTGATCAAAGGAGCGATTAGTTCACCTGCTGCCGAATAGATCAGCGACGCGGGTGACTTGAAAAAGAACTGAGTATTGAATGCATTGTATCCTGCGCCCGCCGTGATCCGGATGTTGGGATAAAAGTTTGCCCGCGCCGACTTGACATCCAACTTTGATGCTGCCAATTCCTGTTCCGCCCGTCGCACATCAGGACGATTCATCAACAGTTGAGATGGAATCCCCGTGCTTATCACGGGAGGCACAACCAGGGCAAAGTCCTGAACTGTTCGTTGTACCGGCTGTGGATAGCGACCTACGAGGAAGTTGATTCTGTTCTCCGTTTCCACAATGCGCTGCTGAATATCGAACTGCGTGCTTCGGTTCTTTAACACTTCTGCCTCGAACCTGCGCACCGCCAGCTCAGTAACCTTCGCCGCCTGCTTCTCCATCTTCACGATATCAAGTGCGTCCGTTTGTATCTGGATGTTGCGTATCAGTATGATCAATTGATTATCAAGCGCCATCAACTCGTAATATGAGCTCGCGATTTCCGCTACCAGGTGCGTGACCATGAAGTTTCGGCCCTCAACGGATGCGAGATAACGATGCGCGGCCGCTTTCCTGGCGTTGCGTAACTTCCTCCAGATGTCGGCTTCCCATGAAACATTCGCCGATAACATCAGGTCGGGTAACGGCTCCGGGAATGCTTTCCCGGGAGCTACTTCAAGATTCTCCTCCACCGCGCCTGGCCTCGTATACTTACCTACCTTATCAACACCAGCACCAGCGCCGATGCTCAGGAAAGGCAAATACTCCCCTTTCCTCGCCCTGACTTCATTGCGGGCGATCTCGATTTCCTGCGTTACAATGTTATACTCCTGGTTATTCCGCAAGGCCGAGTCGATCAACGCCGTTAAATTGGGATCGGTAAAAAAATCTTTCCAATTCACTCTGGCCGAGTTCACGCTGTCTGCAGCTCCGGCCGAATATTTTTCGGGCGTCGCCGTACGTTCCTTTTTAGGCACAACGGATGGTACACACGCCGTAGCCATCAACAGGACACAACCTATTATCGATTTATGCAAATTATTTCTTAACGTCATCTTCATTGCTTTTAACGTGAACTGCATCGCTTTCATCATTTTCGGGCCAGCTGTCTATCGCGCGCACCAGGTCTCCCGTCAGCGAATCTTCCTCTTCGTGCCTGATTAAGCGGCGACCGTCGGCGAGGCTTCCGAATATGAAGTATAGTCCTGGTATAATGATTACGCCGAATATCGTTCCGAACAGCATACCGCCCAGTGCAGAGGACCCAATCGTTCGATTGCCGATCGCACCGGCGCCCCTTGCAATAATTAATGGTATCAGCCCGGCCACAAAGGCAAACGATGTCATGAGAATAGGCCGGAAACGAACCCTTGCCCCCTCGATGGCAGCGTTTAGGATCGTCGCCCCTTCGTGACGCTTCTGCACGGCAAACTCCACGATCAACACGGCATTCTTACCTAACAGCCCCACGAGCATGATAAGGCCGATCTGGGCATAGATGTTATTCTCAAGCCCCATCAACTTCAACATCAGGAATGATCCGAACACGCCAACCGGAAGCGACAAGACCACAGCCAGCGGGATGATGAAACTTTCGTATTGTGCAGCAAGCACGAAATACACAAACAACAGTACGACAGCGAACACATACACCGCCTCGTTCCCTCTGATGGATTCATCATAGGACAAACCTTCGAACGCGATATCGTAATCCTTCGGTAATGTATGAGCCGCTACTTCCCGTATGGCATCAATTGCCTCGGCAGTCGTATAACCTTTAGCCGGCAGACCTTGTATAGCCGCAGAGTTGTACAAATTAAATCGGGTGATCTCATTCGGCCCCTGCCCCTTCTTCAGTTTCATGAATGCCGAATACGGCACCATTTCTCCATGGTCGTTTTTTACAAACAGGTTAAGAATATCCGAAGGGAGCCTCCTGAACTTAGGGTCAGACTGAACATAAACCTTAAAGAACTGATTAAACTTGATGAAGCCTTGCTCATAGGTACTGCCGATCATGATGTTCAGGTTCTCCATGGCCCTGCCGATAGAGACACCCTTTTGCATAGCCAAAGAGTTGTCAATCTCCAGCTCGTATTGCGGATAGTTTGCAGCAAAGAAGGTAAACAATCCTGTGAGTTCCTTTCGTTTGCGCAGCGCATCCATAAAGTCCTTATTCACCTTATCAAACTCCTGATAATCGGTGTCGGTAGTCTTGTCAAGCAAACGCATGGAAAAACCACCGGACGTACCGAAGCCGGGGATCGCAGGTGGTTCGAAGAACTCAACGATGGCGCCAAGTCCCTTTGATTTCTCTTCAAGCTCTTCCATGATCTCCTTCACGGTGTGATGACGGTGCGACCAGCTTTTAAGGTTGATGAGACACGTACCTGCATTGGAACCACGACCTTCCGTCATGATCTCATATCCGGCAAGCGACGACACGGACTCCACACCGTCAATCTCCTCGCATATCTTTTGCAGTCGCTGCGAGACCTGGTTCGTCATTTCCAGTGTCGAGCCGGGAGGTGTTTGAATGATGGCATAGATCGTCCCCTGGTCTTCATTCGGAATAAAGCCCGACGGAACAATCTTGTTTTCATAGTAGATACCTAAGCAGAATAACAACAGAACTCCGAACGTCACGACTCTGCGGCTCACAATATGCTTCAGCAAACCGACGTACCGGCCGGTGAGCTTTTCAAATCCCGCATTGAAACCGTCGAGTGCTTTAGCAACCAGATTTTTCTTCTTACCATGATGTGAATGACTCTTTAACAACATTGCACAAAGTACAGGAGTAAGCGTGAGTGCGATCAACGCTGAAATCACGATGGCGCTGGCCATAGTAATGGAGAACTGCCGGTAAAATGTTCCGACTGGTCCCGACATAAATGAAATGGGAACAAATACTGACACCATCACCATGGTAATGGCAATGATCGCGCCGCTGATCTCGCCCAATACTTTCCTTACCGCGTTATAGGGACTGATGTTCGGCTCTTCTTCCATCTTGGCGTGGACCGCCTCCACGACGACAATAGCATCATCGACAACAATACCGATCGCCAGCACAAGGGCGAATAACGTCACCAGGTTGATCGACAGTCCGAAGAACTGCATGACGAAGAATGCTCCAACCAACGATACCGGTACTGCAAGGATTGGAATGAGCGTCGAGCGCCAGTCGCCAAGAAACACGAACACTACAATTGCCACCAGGATGAAGGCATCGCGCAGTGTTTCAATTACCTGTTCGATCGAAGCGTCGAGAAACTGCGAAACGTCGTAGCTGATCTTATAATCAATGCCCGGAGGAAAATTCTCTTTCATCTTCTCGAGCTTCTCCTTCACATTCTCAATAACGTCGCTGGCGTTACTTCCATAGTTCTGCTTCAGTACAATGGCAGCGGAAGCACGACCATCCAGGTTTGAATAAATGTCGAAGAACTCGCTTCCCAATTCAACCGTGGCAATGTCGCGCAGATGTATGCTTTGCCCTGCGGAGTTTGCCCGAATGATAATGTCTTCGTACTCTTCAGCTTTATTGTAGCGACCTTTGTAAGTAAGCACGTATTCCAGCGACTGCGCTTCGATACCAGAGCTTTGACCGATCCGTCCCGGACGACCGATAATGCTTTGCTCTGCAATGGCGTCCATCACTTCCTCAACGGAAATGCTGTACGCACGCATGCGCTCCGGATTAAGCCACACACGCATCGCATACCGACGGCTTCCGAGGATCTGCGCCCTGGCCACGCCTTTCGTACGCTGGATCTCGGGGATCATCTTCACCGTGGCATAGTTGAACAGGAACTTTTCGTCCATGCTTTTATCTTTCGAATAGAGGTTGACATACATCAACATACTCGGCTGGATCGGCGTGATGATAACACCTTCGCGCTGTACCAGCGGTGGCAACAGTGGCATCACCTGGTCCACCCGGGTCTTCACCCGAATCACGGCATCGTTCGGATCGGTTCCGGGTTCGAAGATGATGCGAAGCGTGGCTTCTCCGGCACTCGTTGCATCGGTAGCGATGTAACGCATGTCCTGTACGCCGTTGATGGCCTGCTCGAGTGTGATGAGCGTAGACTTCACCAATACATCGGCACTGGAACCAGGATATGCAATGAAGATGTTGACCGTGGTAGGAGCAATATCCGGGAACTGAGATATCGGAAGCTTCCTGATCGCCAATACCCCCACAAAGACAATTACGACCGATATAACAATCGCGAACACCGGTCGGCGTATAAACTGACTAAACATGTTTGTCGCTGATTAGGGTTAGATTATTCGGCATACAGGTTCAAATGGCTAAGCACGGAATCCGGTTTCACCATCCTGAATTCGATCCTTTCAGCCTCGCGCACCTGGCGCAAACCCTCCATCAGAATCTTATCGCCTTCGTTAAGACCACTCTGGACGATAAAAATGTGTGGCAGCTCGTCGGCGATAACGATCTCGCGGGAACGAACTGTATTGTCCTTGTCTATGACGTAAACAAACTTTTTCTCAAGCACTTCGAAGGTTGCCCGCTGAGGAATCAGAAGACCGTCTTTGATTGTCTTTCTCACCTGGATGTTTCCCGTTTCTCCGTGACGTAGTAATCCTTCGGGATTCGGAAACGTGGCACGATACTCGATATTGCCCGTCTCGTTATTGAAGTCGGCTTCGATAGTTTCTACCACACCTTCGTATGGGAACATCTGGTGGTCGGCCATGACAAGCTGAACTTTCATCGGCCTGTTGTTGCCCACCCTTCTATGAGCTAAATACTCAGCTTCAGGCACGTTGAAGTAGACCCAGATCTTGCTGTTGTCCGACATCGTCGTAAGCAGATCGCCCTCGTCTACCAAACTTCCAAGGCGAACCTGGAAGTGATCCATAATGCCACTGAATGGCGCCCGGATCTCTGTAAAACCAAGATGAACTTCTGCGAGCGACTCTTCGGCCTTTGCTTTTTCGTACTTGGCTTTGGCGAGTGCAAGCTCGTTGGGAGAAACCACATTGCTGTCGGCGAGTGATTTCGTATTCTGATATTCAATTTCCGCGAACTTAACTTCAGCCTGAGCTTTCTGCAACTCAGCCTTGTACAACATCGGCATAATCTGAAACATGGGCTGACCCTGCTTCACAAAATGCCCCTCGTCTACAAAGATGTGTTGTAAATAACCACGCTCGAGCGCGCGCAATTCGATGTGCTGAATAGCACGAATCTGACAAACATACTGCTTTATGGTAACCGTGTCCTTCCTGAGCGGACTCGTTACGAGAAACTTAACTTCTTCTTCTTTTTCTTTTTTCTTCGATGCGCAGCCTGTATACAGAAGCAGCGCACTACATGCCAGCAACATGAGAATTCCTCTCATAAACCTAAGTGTTAATTTTATGATGTATGGGACTTGGGGTAGTTGACCGTGTGGTCAATCGGAAACGTTACAACTTGGGATTGTAAGCACTTCCTTACATCAGAGACCCGGTCTCCGAAGTGGATCAAAAAGGAAGATCAGATCCTGAATACCCGAAGAGTCAGGTAACGGCTGGTCGATGAAAGGTCGACTAAATCACTATAACGAAGCGATGACCCGTGCAGGTCATCCTTATGAGACGCGAGTGAAAGAAAAATCGAGGTAATGCATGCTGCACCAAAACGTGTACATGAGCGAAACTTGTCTTCGTCTTCTTCAGTCTCGCGGCGCTCCAACACCGGGACCTGTATGACGTGCGTGGGTTTCTCACGACTTAGCCATTTATGTGTACACCAGGTCTGCTGGTCATTTAATTGAACGCCCGACACCGATCGGTCCGGGCACATCACCTCTTCACAATCTGACCAATTACCTGACGATCCATGCGCATAGGCTGTCCGTAGCGTATATGCGCCCGATACAAGCAAGCTGAGGGAAAGGAAGTACCTGAGAAGTGTCTTCATCAATTACACCATAAAACTACACCATGAATGCGTTCCGCACAAATTCAGTTCCTTCAAAAACAGCACGTTACTTACACGAGATACTTCGCTGAACCTTTCAAACGATGACGTTGGCTATCCAAACTGACAACCTGGGTGATCTATGGAACAGGCCGCACACTCCTACCAGTGAATCATGGCGGGATCGCCATATCCTGACAAAAACAGGATTGTTAACGTTTGCGTTAGATTTGAATCAGTATCAAGCCTACAGTAATGCATTCATGCAAAGTCTGATGATCGCTGTTGAGATGATCATGATGGCAAAAAGTAACGGCTTGGGGGCGAAATATTTTCAAATGAAGCGTACTATTGCGGAGTACAATACCAGAAAAGCGCCGAAAGACTCACTTGTGCTTCACCCTGAATGCCTACAGACTGCGGGCCAAACGGGGGCCAGCTAACTTATCGTTTGACATCAACATTCCGTTCACGCAATACTTTGATGTACTTTTGAATGATGACCTCGTCTGCGATTGGGTTTCCAAAAATGTAAAGGATACGAAGGTTAGGCATGGCTAAAATACCTTCCTCAATTTGCATGATGTCGTTGTTGTTAACATACAGCTCCTGAATTGCAGCGCTTCTGAAAACCCATGAGGGGATCGTTGTGAGCCTGTTGTAACCGACGTCAAGCTTCACCAGCGGTAGCCTTGACAAACTATCCGTTAACGTTGAGAGTTGGTTATCCTGCAGGTAAAGCGTGGACAAACCGGGCAGCCTGCTCAATTCGTTTGGAATACTGGTCACTTCATTGTCCCAAAGCGATAACACGTTGAGTGCTTTCATCCGCCCGATAGCTGCAGGCACATGAGTAATCTCGTTGTGACTCAGATCCAGGTTGATCATATCCGAATGTTTCAGGATCGTTTCCGGAATCTGTCTCAAGCGGTTATTATAGAGATTCACGACAAGCAATGACTGGCCCCCGATCTCCTTATCAATCGCAACGATGGCGTTATACGACAGATTGAGTGAGATCAATTTGCTGAACCCCCCGAGGGAGAATGTCATTTTATGCAAGCCATTATGCGCCAGATTGATGCTCTTAACATTGCTGTTGGACCTCATTCGGTTACGGCGGACACGGTTGTATCCAAGATTGAGGTAAGCAAGATTCGGAAGGCGGCCGATCGAACGTGGAAGTGTTCGTAGGTGATTACCTGAGAAATTGAGCTCTTCGAGGGAATCAAATGATGTCAACCCCCTGGGTATACGTCGAAGTTCGTTGTACGAGAGGTTCACCTGTTTAACCGATGGCATGTGTATGTTTCGAAGTTTCAGGCGGCGAAGATCTGACTTTGAAAGAGTCAACACTTCAAGTTGTTTAAGTTCGTTCAGCCAGGAGGGCAGTTTCTGAATGCGACAACCACTGATGTCCAGCTCCTTCAGATTAACACACTGTGCGACCTTCACAGGCAGCTCCTTTTCACTAAGCAGGTACAAGCCCAGGTGCGTGATCGTGTCCGGGCGATCTGTGCGCAGGAGTTCATCATAAAATGTATACAAGCCATCCTGGTACATCGGGATGACCTTTATGATCAGCTTCTCTCCTTTTACGTGCAGGGCATCATTATTTGACTTGATATCTGCCTGCAGGTTATTCGTGATCTGCTTTCTGATCAGGTCATATTGTGCTGAATCTCCGGACGACCTGTAAATCCTTGTTCCAAATGCACGCTGGCTGAAAGCCGTGAATGACAACATACATAGCAGCAGGGTACAGACAGCCGTCACTTTCATAGGATGAGTTACATTCATGTCTGGGTTGTATTACGGCTAAGGACTGCGCGAAACCAATCATGCACAGCAACTATCCTGCCTTGATCGCCTCGCTTAATCACAACGGACTAAAATAACTAAAAAGTTAGTTTTCACAGACAGAACCGTACATTAATTATATGCAGACGTTAGGTATCTATACAGGCCTTCTGCCCGATAACTTGTTTGGGTCATCATTCAGGCACAAACACGGTTCCCTATGAAAGCATTGTCATTTGAACCCGGTAATTCACAAATCGTTGCTTACAAGAGTTGGCTGGTGATGTCCACTCGTTCGCCGGAGGCGAGGGTGATCAGCGTTGCGCGCTTCAGAGAATGAAAAGACCCCATGTCGCTATCGCTGTTGATCAGTATATTGCCGACAAGAATCACATAACGGCAGTGATAGGAAGTTCTTGAAACCAGCTCCTGAATGCGACTGTCGATAGCCTCGTAGATCACTTCCGTCGCTTCAAACAACGGCAGTTTTGCTGAAACAACCCTGTCTTTATTGGCCATCAGGATCTGCTCCAATGTGTTCATCTGGTAGTCGAGTTCTGTGACGTGCCCCGGGACAATCTCATTGTTCAATAGCCGAACCGTTGCAGCGGTGGCGGCACCGCAGCACCCCGAGTTCTTCACCTGTCCCAGGCGATGGATCTCACCCAGTGCGCCGGACCGGGTAATGCCGATATGTGGTCCGTAGTAGATCAAAACCGCGCCATTGTCGGGTACGTGACTGGCAAAAGCGCCCATACCCGCGAGTCCTGTGAAGGGGAATCCATCGAGGCCACCCATCTTAAATGGACCCAGGAACTCTTGCGCGCGCACCGGATACTGAATGCTATTCACATCATCGCTGCAAATGCTGTCGGCCAGCATCACCTGCGACGGTTCCAGAGCAAGATCACCTTCCACGAAATCGACTAATCTGTTTACCGCATCGATGGTGGTCACTGCGTTTGGATACCATTTGCGGATAATCTTCAGTCTTTCACTTTTCAGCATAACACCTGATAAAATGTATGGATCTTTGTAACTGACGCGGCTATCGGACTATTGCGGCCTTTCATCCGGGCGCCTACAAAACGATGTTGTTCTTCGGAACTATAGGCTCCGGCAAACTTTCATTCAGCATGTCCTTCATATCAATTTCAATCATCCTGCTGATTTGAGTGATCGGCACATCGTTGGCACTACCCTCAAATGGATTAACTGAACTCTCACCTACCGTATCAAGGGTATGAAACGCCCAGGTCACCATTGCAGAAAAAGGAATATTGAACCAAATGGTCAAACCTTCCAGGAATGTTGCATCGCCGAGCCTGTCGAGCTCCTTCAGCATAGCAAAAGGAACTGTAACAATAAACAGGAAAAGCAGGTAGCTGGCGATGGAAGAAAAGTTTCTGGGGTAAGGAAAGTTCTTGATCCGTTCAGCTCTCCCCTGGCCGTCCGTAAATCTGATGAGCAGTTGTTGTAACTGGGTCCATTGAAAGTCGTTGATCGTTCCCCTCTTGCGCAAGGATGCAAGCTCCGCCGACTGCATCGCTACCAGTTGGGTTGCTCTGTTCTTTTTGCTGATAACATAACGGTGATCCTCGTCCGACAAATACGACTTCAGCTCGTCTTCGAGTTTGATCTTCCGCTCGGGGATCTCGTAGTGTCCTTTCAGGAACTCTTTGTTGTTGACAAGCTGCATGTTCTCCCACGCACGCGGATCGCGGAGCTGATATCTCAGCGCCGTAAGCCATGCAAAATGATATCCATACATCCTGCGAACAATGTCCGTATCGTTTCCCTGCAGCGCATCCCGGAGCGTGTAACCATAACTTCGGCTATCATTCACAATCGATCCATAGATCTGCCGCGCCTCCCATAACCGCGAGTAACTCGCATTGTTCTTAAAACCTACGATGAATGCCACCGACGTACCGAGAATGGCAACGGGAGGCCAGGGCAATGCGATGAACGTATACCCCAGGCTATAGATCACCGTGGGAATCGTAGCGAGGATCAGCATCCAGTACAGATCTCTTCGCGTCCATTTAAGAAATTCTCCTGGTGAGAACCGTCTTCCAGTGTGCATCCAGGTTACTTGTTGATCTGTCGACTATTCGCCTTGTTGATTTAAAGCCACGTTCCGACTAAAACAGTTTCTCCTGCGGAGGGGTCCCTTTGGCGAGGCGAATGTATACTGTTGTCTGGCCGCGGTGGTGCGTTTGATGTTCAAATGCCTTTGCAATGACCATACCCTTTGTCATCTCAAATCTGTCGAAAAGTTTGGTCGTCTCGGCCAGTTGTGCAGGAGTCATCGTCTTGATAGCGCTTATGGCAAAGTCGTAACCGGCGAGAACCAGTTTGGTCACATTGGCTTTAGACTTGTCGGTTGCCTTCTCAGATTCACCGAATCCAACGGGACTCTTCTGTCCTGATGCCATCGCCACAAAGCCATAATTAGCATCTGTAAGGTGAAGCATCTGATCAGCGAATGAGCGCATTTCAGGTGTAGGCTTCAGTGCATAGCCGGATTCAGGCATCGCATCCAGATATTCTTTTGTGTACGCCTTCGCGCGTTCCCAGTCTTTGACCATGTCATCAATGGAACACTGGCCGTACATGGTGTTTGCTGTCAACGTGAGGAGGAGCGCGAAAAACACGCGCACAAGTCTTGTAGATTTCATTGCAATTGGTGGTTATTATTGGTTGCTGTCATTTGGAACCAGGCGTGCATTATTTAGCACCTCGCCAGGCTATCGGATGAGCGGACCGGCTGTCCTCATCTGCGCCAATATCAGACTTTATTTATTAGCATTCGTACGCGTTCTGCCATTTCTTCTATTGATCGCTTTGAAAAAGTCTTACGCTGAATGCTGTTCGGATAACCGTCAAAAGCCACGCAAGAATTACTGGGAAGCGTCGGTAGAACGGATCGGACAGAGTCTGGGAAAGTGTGGGAAAAGTCTGGGCAGAGCATGGAAAAGTGCGATAGGACTCTGGGAAAAGTGCGTTCACAGCGTGGCAAAGTCCGAAGAGAGTGCGGCAGAAGAGCGTTGAGTGTGCGGCAAAAGAGCGTTGTGGGTGCGGCAAAAGAGCGGAGCACGAGCGCTGCAAGAGCGTCATAAGAGCGTTACAAGAGCGTTGTAAGAGCGTTAGGACAGCGTAAAAAGTGTTACCTCTGGTAAGTCTCTGGTAAGTCTCTGGCTGGTACCTGGCTTGTCGGGCGGATCGTAACCCAGTAGCTATGCGCAACCACCGCAAGCTATTGCTACAAAACTTAGAGACCTGAAAGTATAGAAGAGATAGGACCAAGTCTTATCGACCTGTCTTGCTGATTTGTTGATCAACTGAGTTGCCCTTACAGTCTCCCGGGAGCTGATGCGACACCACTGTTTAAACATTGAAATATTGTGACCTGCATCTCATTGTTACTGAAAGCTCGATAAGTACCCCGGCTGAACTGTTTTCACAATGATAGCGCACGCCAGGAAGTGACGCGCCTCACTTGCATCGCACCCTGCAGGACTTAACGTTACATACCCGTAGAAGGCATCACGCGCGCAGCAACGATGTCGCGCGTTGGTTCATACAACCTGTGACTTTAATTCCTCTTCAAATTCGATTGCACGTTCAAGGTATACTTTGTCCAAACGTATGTTGGCAATGAATGCCGAGTAGGCCAGCGCCGCCGATAACCGCTGCAGGTCGTTGGCCCACAACGGTACGTACGTGGGTCCGATTAACCACCCGCTGTCGAACAACGGAGCGAGGCGCAACGTGTCGGCTAGTGTGAGGCGTCCCGAAAACGCATTGCGAATGAGCTCAGGTCTGCATTCCTTGATCGCCAACCGGAAGAAGGTGTGTACTTCGAGCAGGCCCTGTAAATACATGGCGTCTTTGGTGAACACAATACCATCCTTTGCTGCGCCACCTCTGAACACGCGTTGCGTGGAGCGCACCGATTCTTCTTCGGACTGACCTCCGTTGAGGAAGAATTCAAATACGTCGATAAAGTTCGCGCCCTCAAGAGCCATCTGAATAGCAATAACGCGCAATGCGATGCGACGCAGTCGTGCGATGTCCATTGAGTTGGTGAACAACTCGGCCAGTACGGCAATTCCTTCCTGCGTGCGCGTCGTGCGGGGCGCTCCCAGGCCCAGGCTCTGCAAGTGTGTCTGCTTCTTCCCGTTCAGCTGGGTCGCCGAATGCACGAATGCCTCATGATACAAAAGCTGGTCCTTGTCGAGCTGGGAAAACATGGCATTGCCGCGAACACGGATACGTGCGCTGCTTGCCAGTGCTTTTGACGACATCGCCTGGTCGATCATGACTTCCACGGTGTCGTGAACAAAAAACTCGTCGACCTCGGACTTCATCCAAGTTGCAAAATCATCGGCAGTAATATCTACCATCGGCGTCTGTATCTGAGCATTGCCCAGTAGGCTATCCGTTAGCTCAAGAAAGAAGCGCGCGCTTTCAACGGCGGAAAAGCCCTGCGTTTTGTAAATCGAATCGGGTCGTCCATAGATCCGTGACGAAAACTTTGTAAACTGAGTAGTGCCTGCTGCCATGATCATCCTGGCAGCATCGGCATAGCTGACTGCCGTTTCATGCAAAAACTTTTCGACAGGGTCTGCCTGATCGCACGACTTCGCGACGTCACTCAGGAGCTGAATGTTGGAGGTAAGGTCAGGGATGTTCAGGCTAATGGAGGGAAGGCTTCGTCGACCTGCACGCCAGTCGTCAAGAAACTTTTCTTCCGCGCCGGCAGGCCAGCTCAACGCAGAGAGTACTTTGATCTTCTTCGACGCGCTCACTACAGCGCCATCCAATTCCCGGATCTTTAATTCGTCCATCTTAACTGAATTTTCTGGTGTGAATCACGGCTCAACGTTCTTCTACCGGATGTTAATGCTCACTCTTCTTCAGCAAAAACAAACTGACGGCAATGAGCAAAATAGCCCCCGGCACGGTGAGGTCCTGGAAGGTAATTGGTCTCGCTTCAATGCGAAGTTCCGCCAGGTAGGCCAGGTAGCTGATTACCAATGTTGTCAGCACCGCCTCCCATAAGATCACCTTCAGTTCGATAAAATTCTTCACTTTAAGCCAGGCCGGCAGGTTTGGAGGCAATGCCTGTTCAGTCTTGTTATTGAACAGAACCAGCAGTCCGAGTGAAAACACAAACAGCACTATGGCCAGCAGGAAAAGATCGACGGCCTTCAACAACGACAGCGTTGCGTATTGCACACTTCCATGTTCGCCCGATCTGTCAAAGAAGTGAAACGCATGAGAGAAGTCGTAGATGCCCAGGCCGGTCACAAACACACCGGAAGCGAAAACAAATACAACGATCACCACGATGACGATGTTCAGTAAGTTGAAGAGTGTCTTCATAGCCTGGATTCGGAGGTTTAGGTAGCGTTAGAAAGATTGATGTTGCGCGCAAGCTTCCAATCCCTATGCCAAAACGTGCAACGGCCTGGTTATTAGAATAACGATGCTAACGTTATCGAATATAATGAAAAGCGCTGTGCGCCAAACATGATATGTCGTAATCGCAACGATATATCGCCAGTTAACATGCGTCGCCGTGTTCGCGCACGTCCCGAATCTTTCCAAAAAAGCATCGCCTTTGGATTTCTGTTTAACCATCTGTAGATGATTTAACCGTTAAATGTGAGCGTTGTTATTTGCTTCAACCTGTTATATTCGGTGATCAGAAGCATCCCTCTCATTCTTCTGACAGGACCTCTTCTGACAGGATCTCTTCCGGCCGGGATGCTTCTCGTTATCGTCGAGACTTATCACATATGGAAGATTTCTACCGATCATTCGGACTCGTATCATGCGGCGTGTCCCTCGCCATGGGCAGTATCTACCTTTATCTGGGATCGCTGCGCAAATCCGTGACCTACATCCTCTTTGGTATCATGGGTTTCTGCCTGTTTGTATTCTTTCTCATACCGCCTATGGGGTTTATCCTGGACGACACTCCCCCTTACAGTTCGGTCTTGTTGTTCAAACGCATTTTTATATTTACCTATTACGGCGTAACCCCATGGTTTATCATCCATTACACAGGATATCCGAAGAAGTGGCCAGCGTATGTTCTTTCGTCGCTCGTCGTTGTCTGTTACGTAGTCATGGCACTTACACCCGAAACTCCTGTAAAACCATTCTGGGCCAAGCTTGCCGTCGTAAACTTCACGGGAATATTAGCGCTGGGGCTTGTCGGGGCACGATGGCTCCAGGTTCACCGGGATCTTCGTTCAGCGCGCTCCTTATATTTAGTGATGGGGCTTTATGGGGTGCTGGTGCTTCTCACCGCGATTAACCAGTTTACGGCCGGCGCCCTCGCGCGCATCTTTAATTTTGAGTTGTTCTTTCCTATTCATATGCACTCGCTGTTCTTCATCCTGATCATGGGGCAGCACCTGGTGCTCAACCTTTTCGAAAAGTTCAGCCTGGAGGAACAACTGCATCGCGCCGAAAACAGGTTGCAGTCGTTCGTTAATCATGCACCCTTCATCGTTATGGAGACTGATGAGTTTGGGACGATCCTGTCCATAAACACTTATGGCGCGTCGCTGCTCGGCTATCCACACCCTGCGGAACTAATCCATGTGAACTGGTTTGAAAAATTTGTTCAAAAGGACCAGCGGCAGTCAATGGAGAAGCTGCATCACGCGCTCCTGAATGACGAAACAGACCAAACCTCATCCATAAAAACCATTGTTAAAACCAGGAACGGCGAACTGCTGACGGTCAGTTGGGCCACCTTTACACTAACTGACAAATCTGGTTGCACGCGAATGATGGGTGTCGGACAAAATATCACTGATGAAGAAAAGGCCAGCAAGCTTCTTGAACAATTGAAAAGCGATCTCACGAAAGAGCAGCTTCCGGACCTGAGTGGAGTAGCTGATGGCAACCACGAGATCATTGGAACAAGCAAAGCATTGACCTACGCGTTGCAAAAGGCCGGGCAGGTAGCGATTACGCATGCCCCCGTTTTGCTAGAGGGTGAAACCGGAGTGGGAAAAGAATTGTTCGCCAACTTTATTCATGATAAGAGTTCGCGATCGAAGAAAGCTTTCGTGAAAGTTAATTGCGGTGCCCTCCCGAAGGAGCTGATCGAAGACGAATTGTTTGGGCATGAAAAGGGCGCATTCACATCGGCCGTGCAGGTAAGAAAGGGCCGGTTTGAGCTTGCGGATGGAGGAACCTTATTTCTCGATGAGATCGGCGAATTGCCATTGGATATGCAACCGAAGCTGTTGCGCGTGCTGCAGACCGGTGAGTTTGAACGCATCGGTGGTCAGAAGACGATCAAAGTAAACGTGCGTATTCTCGCCGCTACGAACCGAACTCTGGCAAGCGAGGTTCAGAATGGTCAGTTCCGGAGCGACCTTTATTACCGCCTCAGTGTTTTCCCAATTACCATCCCATCAATACGACAGCGGAAGGAGGATCTGCCAGCACTCATCCAGCACTTCATTGCCTTGCATTGTTGCGCTTATAAAAAAACATTTCAGCAGGTATCTCACGGTGGTATGCGCCGCCTGCTTGACTATGACTGGCCGGGAAACATCCGTGAATTGAAGAACGTGATTGAAAGGTCGGTGATCATAAGCGAAGGCACCGTAATCCGTTTTGATTGGTGGGGTTCGACTGACGGTGTGAAAGAAAGTATATCTGCTGACAATAGTCTTGAGCGTATCGAGCGCGATCACATCCTTGCTGTAATGGAAAAGTGTAATTGGAAGATAAACGGCGACAATGTCGCTGCCGGAATCCTCAACATGAATCCGAATACGCTGCGATCAAAAATGAAACGTCTGGGAATCAATCGACCAATGTTGGAAGGTTAATTTCCCGCAAGCATACATAGTTATAGATCAGGGGCCAGTCCTAACCAAACCTAAAATCCCTCACGATATTTCGTGAGTCTCACGCATCGTCGTCACCATCGCATTTTTTGTCCACGACGACACTCGGCCTTGTAATGATTTAACTTATTGGTTTTCAGCAGTAGTTCACGTATTCGACACGAGTCGCTTTGATTGGTACGGCAATTGGTATAGCGCGGACGTTGTTTTTGTCCTACAAATACCGAA
>Ga0247822_10000568_pt1 | contig 20367 bp, 15 predicted proteins | sample 13C_Cellulose_Da_FD_192423 | JGI IMG/M metagenome (GOLD analysis project Ga0247822, IMG submission 192423) | Soil microbial communities from agricultural site in Penn Yan, New York, United States - 13C_Cellulose_Day30 | ecosystem: Environmental > Terrestrial > Soil > Agricultural land | place...
TGCCTGCTCTGCGGCGGCCTTCGCGAGATCGGCCTCGTACGCTGCGGCAAGGCTCTCCCATTCGGCGCGCTCGGCCTCAGCCTGCTTGCGGAGCCGTGCTTCCTCGTCGCGACGTGCGGTCTCGGCGTCGAGCAATGCCTTCGCGCGTTCGAGGTCGGCCAGGTGGGCGTTAGCGTCAGCGCGAGCCTTGGCCGCTTCCTCTTGAAGCGTGCGAAGCGTCGAGGTGGGATCCGTCGGCGGCACGTACTTGGGCGGCTGCCATGCGGTACGCGCGTGATTGTCACCGAACGTCTTGTGGAACCAGCACGCGAGGCGGAACGCGATCCCGAGCGCATCGAGCGCTTCCTGCCGTGATCCCACGAAGTCGTGAACCGCGGCGTTGCCCACTCGCCGCAGCATGTGGAAGCACTCCGCGATCTTGTCGCGGACGATGCCGCGCTGTTCGAGCACGCGGAGCAGGTCGACCTGAGCGATCTGCGCGTCACGTGAGATCAGACCGGCCCGACCGGCGGCATGCTTGGCGAACGCCTCCGCGAGCTGGCGAAGCGACACCAAGGTGAGGCTTGGATCGATGGCGAGGGTCCGCTCGGCCGCGACCGCGAGGCGGAGGTAAAGCGGGCCGTACGGCGCAAGGAACCCGAAGCTCGATGCCTCTTGAACTGCAGGCCCCACCACGGCCCCATCGTACCGCGTGAAGCTGATGCGTCGCGACCGCTGCGGCGCCTTCGCGATCAACCGCTGCAGGGCTCGAGGCGGTTTCGACAAGGCCTTCGACGACCACGCCACTCATCACTGGAGTACCCACGGACTACCCGATCACGTTCAAACGTCCAGTTCCACTTCCGTGTTAACGTGAGCAGCTCGGGGGGCTAATGGCGAGTCGTTTGGATTTACTGGGTCGACGCTGGATGACAGTGGCGTTTGGAGTCGCTCTCGCGATCGTTCCTCTCAGTGCCGGAACGAAGCTTGCGGCCGCGGAGCCGGAACGGGCGAAGCCACAATCGGTGCAGGTATTGGCCTACGGTTTTCCGGGCATCGACGAGCGGGATCTTGGCGTGATGTTCACTGCTGACCTTCAGCGTGTAGAAGGTTCGCCCCGCCTGTTCGACGACAAATTACCTCCCAAACGGGTAACGCGGAATGCGCTCGACAAGCAGCTCTTCCGCGCGTCGGAGACGAAAACGGTCGATGCTGGTGCTCAGTTCCTCTTCGTCGGGCTCGGCATTCAGCAGACCGATTCGCGCGATGCACTCGTTTTTCATTCGCGCATGGTGAAAGAAGTCATAACGCTCGATAGCGCCGCACCTCGGTTGAGCAATGCGGTACCGTCGGATGCTGTCTTCTACCTGTCTGAAGTTCACATCGGCACCACTGTCGATCTGACCGCCGAAGTCGACTACGTGGGTGCCACTCGCCAGCTGTCGCTTCTCTTCACGCAGGGAAGCGTAAGGGCGAAGGACGTCCAGGCGAAGACGAGCTCGCGTGTTCAGCTTCGCGCGCTGGGCCTCACTGACTTCAGCGGGGATGGAGCATTCGCGATGACGCTCGATGAGATCCGTTCGAGCTTTCGTTCGGATCCTGCTCCCATCGAGCTCGTGTTCCGCACGCTTCCCGGAAAGAGCTACGAGCCACCCAAGAAGATCGAGCGCGAAATCGACGATGCCGGGGTAAAGATCGGCGAGGGCAAGACACATGACTGGAGGCTCCCGCCAGGGAAGTACAAGGTCATTGGCGCGAGCTCACCGAACGGCGTCACAGCTGCGTGGTCGGGGATCGCGGGTTGCGACCGGGCGGCGCAGTCGGAGACCCGCCGGTTCGAGACGACGTGTTCGGTGCGAACCGCCGCAACGCTTACGATCAAGAATCCAACGGGCTGGGGGCTCGGCCCCGAGGAGAAAGTGGACCTGGTTGTCGCGCGCTTGCCCGAGCAAATCGAGGTCGCCGACGCGGACCAGCAGAAGCTGATCAAGTGGTTCGATCGGCTCGTCGTCACTACCGTTGGCAACAGCAACAACTGCAACAACATGGCTGCGGGCCTTCATTCGCTCATTGATGGGAGTAGCGACGTGCTTGAGCTGGCGCGACGGCACGACGAAAAGTCACCTGCTTGGCTCACCGCTTACCTCAACGAAGGCGCCAAGAAGATGACCCCTGCGCTTCAGAAGTGCGCGAGCAACGCTTCCGTGAAAGCGGCTTTCGATCGCATCGCAGCAAAAAAGCGCTAGCCATCCGCGCGAGACGGCGGCGGCTTGAGGCCGTACTTCTCCATCTTGTAGATGAGCGCGCGGCGCGACAGCCCGAGGCGGCGGGCGGCGCGGGTCTGGTTGTTGTTCTCGGCTTCGAGTGCGGCGACGATCGCGGCGCGCTCGACCTCGGCGAGGTGGCCGCGCACGTCGGCGGAGACGGCGACCGGGCGCGTGCGATTGGGGGCGTCGCGCAGCTTGTCGGGCAGGTCGCTGCTCGTGAGCGTGTCGCCGCACAGGACGAGCGCGCGCTCGATCGCGTTCTTCAGCTCGCGCACGTTGCCGGGCCACGTGTAGCCGGCGAGGGCGTCGCGCGCGTCGTCGGCGAAGACGGGGGTAGACCGGCCTTGCTCGGTGGCGGTGATGCGCGCGAAGTGCTCGGCGAGCGGCACGATCTCGGTTGGGCGATCGCGCAGCGGCGGGACGGCGACGGTGAAGCCGCCGATGCGGAACAGGAGGTCCTGGCGGAAGCGACCCGCGCGCACGTCGGCGTCGAGATCGCGGTGGGTGGCGGCGATCAGGCGAGCGTCGGTGGCGACCTCGGTGGTGCCGCCGACGCGGGTGATGACCTTGCGCTCGAGGACGCGCAGGAGCTTGGCCTGGAGCGTGAGCGGCATGTCGCCGATCTCGTCGAGGAACAGGGTGCCGCCGTCCGCCGCCTCGAAGAAGCCGATCTTGCGCTTGTCGGCGCCGGTGAACGCGCCGCGCTCGTGACCGAACAGCTCGCTCTCGAGGAGGGTCTCGGGCAGGGCGGCGCAGTTGAGCTTGATGAGCGGGCGTTCGCGGCGGCTCGAGCGGCGATGGATCGCCTCGCACACGAGCTCCTTGCCGACGCCGGTCTCGCCGAGGAGGAGGACCGTCATCGACGTGTCGGCGATGCGCTCGACGAGCGAGTACACGCGCTGCATCGCCGGATCGATCACGACGGGGGCGGCGGGCACGTGGGTCTCCGCGCGCGGCGCGCGGCCGGTGCGCAGGCTCGAGCGCAGCTGGCCGATCAGCGCGTCGACGGTGGTGCCGTCGTCGGGGCACAGCGCCGTCGCGGCGGCGGTGCTGGGGCTCGCGCCCTTCGCGAGGTCGACCGCACGCTGCACGGCGGCGGCGCCTTCCGCGCGGCCGAGCTCGGGCAGGATGAGGAGGTAGTCGTCACCCGCGTCTTCCGCGAGCAAGTCCATGTTGCGTAGGGTAGCGGCGATCGAATCGACGGCGTCGTCGCTGGCGATCTTGATCAGTGCGATAGTGACCGGACGGTGATAGCGAACCGCCCGGTCCACCTCGGCGACGAGGCGCGCCTCGCCCGCGGCCGCGTCGACGACCGCGCCCGAGCGGTGCAGTCCACTGACCACGCCGACGACGGCGACAATCGGTCCGACGGAGACTTCGTCGCCGGTGGTCAGGCGGCGGACGCCCTCGAGCTTGTCACCGTTGACGCGGGTGCCGTTGCGGCTGCCGAGGTCCTCGACCTCGATGACGTCGCCGGTGCGCCGCACGCGGGCGTGCATGCGCGAGACCTTCTCGTGCTCGAGGTGGATGGTCGCGCCACGCGAGCGGCCGAACGTCACGTCGACGCCGTCGGGCAGGTCGACGACACGGGAGCCTCCGTCGTCATCGATGTGGATCACGAGGAAGGCGCGAGGCTCCTTCGCTGCGGCGATCTCGGTGACGCCGGCGAGGGTTTGATGTTCCGTGGCCATGAGCTAGTTCGGATCGTGCACAAGCGCCGGATTCTGCGCAGCTCCGGTGCACACAAATTCAACAGGTTGGATCGCGATCACGGGTGGTCTCGTCGTTGCACCAACTCTCGTGCCATGCGGGTAGCTTTCGGGTATTTGCTAATCGCCGCGTCTGCGGCGTGCGGCAGCGACGACGGCGGTTCGCCGGCGAACCCCGACGCACCGCCGGCGAGCGACGCGCCGAACCCGACCAGCCTGCGCCTGACGTGGACCTCGTTGCCGCCCATCCCGGGGCCGATCAAGAACGACATCGATGTCGCGACGGCGTCGTTCCGGCTCGCGCAGCTGCAGATCGTCGGTGACGGCGGTTCGGGCGGAGCCACGACGCTCGAGGACATCATGCTCGAGTGGAGCGCGGAGCATCCGATGCCCCCGATGCTGACGTTCGCCGCGGCGCCGCTCGGCCTGTACTCGAAGATCTCGTTCGACGTCGTCGCCGACGCCTCGCACGACGCGTTCGAGATCACCGGGGCCGCGAAGATCGGGCCGGTGATGGAGCCGTTCCGGATCTACGACACCGAGCCCCTCGACATCGAGATCAGCGGCTACGACGTCGAGCTCGAGCCCGGCCGCAGCGTGCAGCTGACCGTGCAGCTCGATCTGAAGGCGGTGCTCGAGTCGCTCGACTACGAGGAGTTCCCGGTGATCGGCGGCGTGCGAACGGTCGGTCCTGCGGACGCGCAGATCAACGCCGTGCGCGAAGCGATGACCGACGCGTTCGAGAACCCGCAGAACTAAGCGAGCCCGACGAGATCCTCGAACGCCGCGTAGTAGCTGCGGCGGAACGCGGCCAGCGTGGCGGCGCCTGCACTCGCGCGGTGGGTGACGAGGTTGCGCACCGCCGCGAGCGTGTGGAGACGGTGCGCGAGTGCGACCGTCTTCTCCGGCGACGGCTTGGCCGCACCGCCGAGCCTGAAGAGGTTCTTGAAGCCCGTCGGGTGATCGACCGCGAACAGCACCAGCAGCCGCGCCCACTCGGTCACCGAGAGCGGCGAGTCGAGGCGCTTGCGCCGATGCTCCTGGAGCTCGCGCACCGCGTTCGGGATCGCGCGCAGCGGGATCTCGACGCGCGCGCCACCGACCTCCGTGGGGTCGCGCCACTTCGGCTCGAGCCAGCGCTGGAAGCCGGGCCAGTTGCCGCCGATCACGCGATCGACGTAGTCGAACAGCGCGGCGGGCTCGCGCTGCAGCTGCGCCATGCGCGGTCCGAGCCACGCGTGCACGTAGTTCTCGAGCACCTTCATCCACAGCGTGATGGGGGGCGACAGGTCGGCATCCTTGGCCGCGCTCGTCGAGTGATAGAGCGACTCGGCCGTGCGCAGGCTGCGGATCATGGCGTCGAAGCCCGCGAGCTTCGTCATCTGCGCGAAGCTCGGGAACACCCCGGTGATCTCGCCGTCGATGTCGACGGACGGCGGGGCATCGTCGGCGTGCGCCGCGGTCTCGAGCTTGAGGCGCAAGAGAGGCTCGAACGCGGGGTCGTCCGGATCGATCTTGCCGAGCGCGGCGTCGACCGCGGGCGCGAGCGCGGCGGCGTGCGGGCTCGCGATCGTGATCGCCGCGGCGACGGCGCCGCGGGCGGTGGGATCGCCATCGCCGCCGACGAACGCGATCGCCTGCGCGAGTGCGGCGGGCGTTCCGAGACGGAGCAGGCCGGCGGCGGCGCGCTCGTGCACCGCGGGATCGTCGTCCTTGAACGCGGCGAGCATGACGGCCTCGGTCGACGGATCGGCGAGCTTGCCGAGCGCCCACACGGCGGCGCCGCGCACGGCGGGTGCGTCATCGGACGCGAGCGGTGCGAGCGTGGACGCGGGCACCGCGCCCCCGAGCAGGCCGGCGATCTCGGCGCCGGCCTCGCGCAGCCTGGGCTCGGGTGCGCCGAGCAGCTGCGTCGCGCGCGGGGCGAGGCCGGCGAGCGCCGACGCATCGGGCGCCGTGGCGACGAGCGCGTTCGACGCCGCGCCGAGCACGCGCGGATCGTCCTCGCGCTTGATCTGCGCGACCACGTCCTTCGCGACGCCGGGGACGCCGAGCTCGCCGAGCGCGACGTAGGCGGCGAGGCGGAGATCGGGCGGCTCGTTCGGCGTGCAGTGCTTGACGAGCAGCGGCGCGAGCTCGGTGAGCCCGAGGTTGCCGGCGACGTACGCGGAGCGGCGGCGCACCATCGGATCGGCGTCGTCGAGCATCGGCGCGATCAGCCGCGCGATCGCCGGAGCATCCTGCCCGCCGCGCGCGCCGAGCTGGAGCGCCCACAGCACCGCGCCGCGGACCGCCGCCGACGGAGACGTCGCCAGATCGCCGATGCGCTCGAGCAGCTCGCTGCTGCTCGCGAACGCGCCCATCGCCTGGACCGCCGCGGCGCGGACGAGCTCGTCGGTGTCGATGCGGTGCGCGAGCTCGGTGAGCGCGGCACGCTCCCAGGCCTGATCGGCCTCGATCGCGCCGATCGCACGCGCGCGGACCTCGACGGGGAGAGAGGTCCGCTCGGCCACGGTCATGAGGAAGCGAGTGATCTCCGCGTCCCGCAGCTCGCCGAGGATCTGGACCACGCCGGGCGCGTCATCCGACAGCAGCACCTCGGCTTGCTCGATGACCTCGCCGACGGGGAGTGTCCGCAACCGGCGCGCGAGCACCGCACGCACGGCACGATCTGGCTCGCTGAGCGCGACGAGGAACCGCTCCGCAGCATCGCGGCTGCGCTCGGCCTTGAGCGCGCGCGACGCCATGCTCGAGGCGATCCGGATCTCGGCGTCGTCGTGGCGCGCGAGCCGGCGCAGCGTGGTGAGCACCTCGAGCGCACCGAGCTCGGCGAGGTAGCGGACCGCCGCGATCTGCACCTCGGGCTCGAGATCGTGATCGAGGACGAGCAGCGCCGCGTCGCGCCCGGCGGGAGACCGGATCTCGGTGAGCGCGGTCAGCGCCGCGGCGGCCTCGGTCGGATCGCCGAGGACGAGCGGCACCAGCCGATCGACGGCGCTCATCGCACCCATGCGCCCGAGCGCCGCGATCGCCGCGCGCCGCAGCACCGCGGGCTGCGCCTCGCTGACGAAGGCGGCCACCGACTCTTCGAGCGCGGGGAAGCCGAGTCCGCCGGCGGCGTGCAGCGCCGCCTCGGCGATCGTGAGGTCGCGATCCGAGAGGCGGCGGTGGACGAACGGAAGCAGCCAGATGTTGCGGAACCCGCGGCCCATCGCGGCGAGCACGCCGCGGCGATCCGCGCCGGTGTCGGCGAGGCGTGCGGCCTCGAGCAGCGCGAACGCGGCGCGCTCGGCCGCCTCCCAGTCGGCGCCGAGGGCGCGGCCCGCGAGCTCGCCGAGCAGCCGGCAGGCGTCGAGGCGGGCCGTCCGGGTCGGCGCCTCGAGCGCCGCGATCGACAGCTGCCGCACCACCTCGCCCGCGCTCGCTTGCCCGTGCTCGAGCTGCGCGCGCAACGCCTGAGCGCTCGTTTCGTCGATCATCCCGACGACGGTAGCACCGGGCCAAGGTATAGAGCGCACGTGACCGAGCGCTTCCTCATGCCGTACGTCGCCGCTGCCGCCGACATCGACGAGCTGGGGCACGTCGGCAACCAGGTGTATCTGCGGTGGGTGCTCGACGTCGCGGTCGCGCACTCGGTGGCGGTCGGCTGGCCGTTCGAGCGCTACCGCGAGCTCGGCGCCGTGTTCGTCGTGCGCCGCCACGAGCTCGACTACATCGCGCAGGTCACCGTCGGTCAGCAGCTCTCGCTCGAGACCTGGGTCGACGGGTGGCGACAGGCCTCGTGCGTGCGCCACACCGAGATCCTGCGCGATGGCAAGGTGGTCGCGCGCGCGGCGACGACGTGGGCGCTCCTCTCGCTCGCGAGCGGCCGGCCGGTGCGCATCCCCGACGAGCTGCTCGCCGCCTTCACGTGAGCATGCGTGCGAGCGCGCGGGCGAGCTGCTGCGGTTGCTCGAGCGTCGGATCGTGGCCGCAGTCGGCGATCGAGACCGCGGCCTGTCCCCAGCTCCTCGCGAGCTCGACGTACCTGGTGTCCTCGGCTCCGACGACGAGTGAACAGCGCGCGTCGAGCGCGCCGCGGTAGTCCGGCATCTCGGCCAGCCCCATGACCTCGAGGCTGCGCGCGAGCTGCTCGGGATCGAGCGCGAGCCGGCGCACCCTGCGCTGCGCGATCACCTCGGCGCCCGCGCGTGCCTGCGTCGCGAACAGCGGCTGCGCCTCCCAGGCGGAGAGGAAGGTCGCGAGCCCCTGCGTGCGCAGCAGGCGCGCCCACGCCGCATCCGCCTCGCGGCGGTCGGCGCGCTCGCCGTCGTCGATGCCGGCGTTGACGCTGATCAGCACCGCGCGTCCCACGCGCTCCGTTGCGACGAGCCCGAGCGCGACGCGCGCGCCGAGCGAGTAGCCGATGACGACGTCGCACGCGCCGATCGCGCGAGCCACCGCGTCGAGGTTCGCGGCCCACGTCTCGCCCACCGGCCCGCCGCCGTGGCCGGGCAGGGCGACCGCGTGCGCGCCGTCGGCGATGCCTCGCCACACTTCCGGCGAGCCGAGGAAGCCGTGCAGGCACGCGACGCGCACGCGTTACAGCACGGTGGTCTGCGGCGCGACGACGAGCTTGATGAACTCCTCGCGGGTGGCGAGCTCGAGGAACACGCCGCGGACACCGCTCGTCACGAGGCGCGCCTCGTGCGCACCGACGCCACGCGCGGCCATGCACATGTGCAGGCCCTCGATGTAGACGGCCGAGCCCTGGCTGGCGAGGTTGAGGTGCAGGAGGTCGGCGAGCTCGTGGGTGAGGTCCTCTTGCAGGCGCGGCCCGCGCGCGATGAGGCGTGCGAGGCGCGACAGCTTCGATAGCCCGAGCACCTTCTGCGTCGGGATGTACGCCATCGAGATCCGGTAGACGACCGGCAACAGGTGGTGCGGGCAAACGCCGAAGCACGTGTTGTGCTTCGAGATGACCATCTCCGTGTACTTGGCGGGGAACGTCTTCGCGAGCAGCTCCTCGACCTCGGTGCGGACGTGCTTCTGATCGTGGATCAGCTGGTGGAGGCCCTTGGCCGCGCGCGCCGCCGTGTCGGCGAAGTTCTCGTCTTTCGTGTCGTAGCCGAGCTCGCGGATGCCTTCGATGATCTTGTCGTAGCCCTCTTTGAAGAGTGCGAGGGCCTTGGTGTCGAGGTCCATGGTGTGTCCTGATACTTCGTGAGGATCGCGGTCGTCGCGGCGGCGACCCCGAGCTGTCCCGCGTCCGTGATGCGGACACGCGCGATCGCGTCGTAACTCGGATCCGCGGGCCGGACAAGCCGCCCCGGCATCGCCCCGCGCACCACGGTGACGCGCAACCGACGGTGCGACAAGGTCTGATGATGATGAGACACCGGGCGAGCGTCGATCGTTACACCTAGCTGGTCGGCCAGCTCGCGCGGCGGCAGCTCCCACAAGCCGCCGAACAAGCCCTCCGGCGTGCGCCGCACCAGGACCAGCTCGTCACCCTCGGCGATCCACACCAGTGTGCGCTCCAGCAGCGGCAGGTCGCGCTCCTTCTTGCGTGGCGCGGTCACCGGCAGCGAGTCCTGCTTCCCCAGCCGGTGGGCCGCGCAGGGGCCCGCGATCGGGCACACGAGACAGCGCGGATCGGTCGGCGTGCACACCGTCGCGCCGAGCTCCATGAGCCCCTGGTTGAGCGCACCTGGTGAGCTCGCGGCCGGCAGCGCCGTCATCATCGCACCCGCCTCGGCCCACAGCGCCTTGGTGCCGGCCGTCGACTTGATGTCGAGCTCGATCGCGAACACGCGTGCGAGCACGCGCGCGACGTTGCCATCGACCAGCGGCGCGCGCTCGCCGTACGCGATCGATGCGATCGCGCCCGCGGTGTACGGGCCGATGCCCGGCACCGCGCGGAGCTCCGCGGCGCTGCGCGGCAGGGCGCCGCCCCACCTCTCGCCGACCTCCTTCGCGCCCGACCACAGGTTGCGCGCGCGCGAGTAATAGCCGAGCCCCGCCCATGCGGCGAGGACGTCGTCGAGCGGCGCCGCGGCGAGCGCGCTCACCGTCGGAAACCTCGTCATCCACCGCTCCCAGTACGGGATCACGGTCGCGACGCGCGTCTGTTGCAGCATGATCTCGCTGACCCAGATCGCGTAGGGATCACGCGTACGCCGCCACGGGAGATCGCGCTTCACGCGCTCGTAATGCTCGACGACGGCGGTCGCGATCGCCTGCGCGGGCTGCACCCGCCGTTGGTAGCAACCGCGGATCAGTAGAACAAGTGCATCATCACGGTGATGACGGGGTCCCAGGCGGCGAGCACGGAGAACGAGGTCGTCGAGCTGTCGTCGAGCGGCGGCGGGTTCTCGTTGGTCGTCTTCTGGAAGGCGAGCAGCGGGTTGCTCGCACCGACCGAGAGGTCCCAGTGCTCGGTGAGCCAGTAGTTCACGGCGAGGCCCCAGCCGAGGCTCGCGCGCGTCGTGGTGCTGCCGTTGTCGTCGCCGTCGGGGTTGGTCTTGTCGATGCCGAACCGCACGCCGCCGAGCAGCTCGAGATCGAACTTGCCCTTGCGGAACATCGGGTAACGCAGGGCGGTGCCGAACGTCAGCTCGACCGCCGAGTCGGTGCTCTCGGTGGTGCCGCTATCCTGTGTCACGCGCTGCGTCCCGATCACGACCTCGGGCTCGAACGTCAGGCCCGACGCGAGGCGCACGCGCGCGCTCGCGATGTTGGGCGTCTGGAGGTTGGTTCCGGCGCCGAACGCGTAACCGATGCCGAGGCCGAGCGAGGTGCCGACCGGTCGCCCCGCGGCCACGGGTTCGATCGTCTGGGTGGCCATCGGCGGCGGCGGCGGCTGCGGTGGCTGCGGCGGCATCGGCGGCGGCGGCTGGACCGGCTCCTCGGGCGTCGGGGTCGTCAGCGACGGATCGTCCGTGGGCATGGTCCCCGGCTGCGCGAGCGCGGTGGCCGACGAGGCGGCGAGCAGGAACGGGATCAACGTGCGGGTCATCTTCATCGGAACCTCCTCGTCACGGCGTGGGCGTCGTCGACTGGCAGGCGGCGCTGCAGTCGGTGATCATGGATTCGCATCGATCGGCGTGGTCGAGGACGCACAGCTCGCAGACCTCCGGCACCGGCGCCAGGTTGGCCAGGCAGCCGGCCTCGCACTCCGCGCGCGCGCTGGGCAGCGACACGAGGCACTGGCAGAGCGTCGTGCACGTCGCCTGGTCGCTGGCCTCCTGCGGCACGTCACACCCGGCCGCGAACAGCCCAGCGATCAGTAGCCCTCGAGCGATGCGTCGCATCACCCGCGCAGTGTCCGCCGCGCGGACAGCCGCGGCAAGTTTTCGTCGAGCTACTCGGCGCGGATCGACCATATACGCCACGCGACCCCGCCGTTCGCGGTCCGCACGACGACGGCGAGGTCGCCCTCGGTCGAGTCCTCGGGCTCGACGCGCAGGTACGCCTCCGGCAGATCGAAGTCGTGCATCGTGCCGCACGACGTGAGCCATCGCACCTTGTCCGGCGGCGCGAACGGCACCGACAGCCGCACATCGACCTCCTTGCCGACGACGAGCTCGCTGTCGTCGCCGGGCGTCGTCCCGTCGACGGACGCGACGTCGAGCACCGGGTTCTGCGCGGAGTCCCCGAGCCACACGGTCTTAGTCGCCGCGAACGGTCCACCGCCCGCCGGGAACGAGGCCTCCGTGAGCCCGACGCCGACGACGAGCGGCACCGGCGCACCCGCCTCCAGGCCGAGCTCGGCGCGCGTCGCCTCGAGCGTCGCCTCGGTCGGTGCGATCACCCCCCAGCCTTCACCGTCGAGCGTCACGTAGCTCGCGAGGCTCTCGGGGCTGACGATCTGCGCGGCCGCCGGCGCGACCACCGTCGGGGAGTCGCCCTTGCGCGCGATCAACACGTCGAGGATCGCGCGCTCGCCCGGGACGATGCGAGGCGGCGTGGAACGCACCGCCACGATGCGATCGTGATCGAGCTCCCACTCTTGATCGACATCGTCGACGCAGCCGGCGAGCAACACGGCGAGGAGGAGAACACGCATCACAGGATCCCCTTGAGCCCGATCGACGGGATCAACGGCAGCGACTTGAACGCCGACCGCTGCGAGAAGTCATAGTTATAGAAGTAGGTCACGACGCTCTCGTTGAGGTACGCGTTCTGGAGATCGAGGAACGCCGTGATGGCGACCGGTCCCCACTTCCAGCTGTAGTCGACGCGAAGATCGAGCTGGTGGTGCATCGGCGCGCGCTCGGAGTTCACGGGCGCGTTGATCGGGATGTAGAGGTTGCGATCGCTGTCGAACACCGAGCCGAGGACGGGTGTGTACGGCAGCCCCGAGTACAGCTGGAAGCGCCCGCCGATCTGCCAGCGTCCGCGCTTCCAGCTCGCCGCCGCATTGAGGCTGTGCGGCTGATCGAAGTCGAACAAGCGCTCGTCGGCGCCGGGGCGATCGACACGCGTCGAGTGCGAGTACGAGTAGCTGAGCCAGCCGAACCACGGGCCGCCGCGGTACGTCGCGAGCAGCTCGCCGCCGTACGTCTTGCCGCGGCCGTTGTTGCGCAGCTCGTCGACGGTCCGAGTCATGCCCGGATCGGGAACCTGCTCGTGGGTGAGCAGGTGCGAGCGGTCGGTGTAGTAGCCCGAGGCCTGCACGCGCACGCCGTCGCGCGGCTCGTACTGGAGGCCGAGGATCGTCTGCTTGCTGCGCTCGGCCTTCGCCGTCTCCGACAAGAACTCGGTCTGGTACTCGGGCGGGCGCGAGAACGCACCGGCCGAGAACCGCAGCTTCCAGTGCTTCGCGAGCTTGAACTGCGCCTCGCCGCGCGGCTGCAGCAGCACCTCACCGGGGCGGCCGTAGATGTCGGCGCGGATGCCGGCGCTGACGCGCACGCGCGGATGGAACGTCGCGCTGGTCGCCGTCCACGCGGCGAAGTCGGGCACCCAGATCGCACCGTCGAAGCGGGTCGACGTGTCCATCGGATCGAACACCGGGTTGCCCTCGCCCTCGCGCTGCTCGACGGGGATCGCGATCTCGATGTCGCCGCGTCCGACCTGGACCTCGCCGCCGACGCGCCACTCGACGTCCTTGAGGCCGATCGCCTCGGGCTCGTTGCGCACGACCTCGAACCGCGGCGTCACCGACGGCACGTTCGAGCGGATGAACTGGTACAGCCCGATCTCGAACACGAACTGCTGCCACATCCCCGACAGCGCGAGGTTCGCGGTCCACGGCCCTTCCTTGTAGCGAAGCGCGGTGGTGAGGCGGACAAAGCGCGTGCGGTTGAAGAACCGCTTGCTCATCTCGTCCTCGTTCTTGGTGCCGACGAGCTCGAAGATGTCGTCGGTGCCGAGGCTCGAGACCGTGAGCTTCCAGCGCTCGGACAGCTCGTGATCGACGCGGAGCTGACCGTCCCAGTAGCGCGGCACCGTCGTCAGCGACAGGTCCACGGAGTCCGGGATCACCGACGGCAGCACGAAGTCGATCGTCGAGCGGCGGAGCGCCGCCATGTACGTCGTCTTCTTGCCGGCCGGACCCTGGGCGAGCAGGCCACCGTCGATCACCGAGATCTCGGCCTGCGTCGTGCGCTTGGCGTCGCCGGGACGCGTGGTCAGCAGCACGACGCCCGACGACGCCCGGCCGTACGCCACGTCGAAGCCGCCGGGGACGAAGTCGAGCGTCGCGATCGTCTCGGCCGGCGTGATCGCGCGGAACCCGATGTTGTGGAACAGCACCGGGACCTCGAAGTTGTCGATCATGACCTTCGAGTCCTGCGGCGACGAGCCGCGGATCACGACGCCGGAGTAGCCGAGCGGGATCTGGAGGTTCACGACGCCGGGCATCACGGTCAACGCGCGCACCACGTCGCCGCCGGTGCCCGGCACGCGCTGCAGCTCCTGCCGATCGAGCTGCGCGGCGCCCGGGGCGACCGCGGGAGCTTCACTCTGGATCTCGATCGTCTCGGCGAGCTGATCCTCGGTGAGCAGCACGACGTCGTCGATCACCTCGCCGGTGACCGTCGCGAGCCCGACTCCGTAGGCCTTCTGCGAGACGACGAGGGTGGCGCCGATCGGCGCGCGGATCTTGAACCGCCCCTCGCGATCGGACTTCACCTCATCGGTGGAGCCCTCCACCGTGATGACGGCGTTCCGCACCGGACGGCCGAGCGCGTTGATGACGCGACCGCTGACCAGGATGGTCGGCACACTCGGATCGATCGGCGCGGGCTGCTCCGGGGCGGGCTGCTCGGGCGAAGGCTCGGGCTGCGCGAGGGCAGGCGAGGCAACGAACAGCGAAGCCAGCGCGATACGTCGCAACTGCTGCATGCGGACGCGCAGGTTAGCAATGCCCGTGCCCCGTTGTGCAGCCGCGAGCCGCAGAGTTAACCGCGCCGTGCTGCCAGGTGATCCGACAGCTGTCGGGACTACGACGTGCGGCGGGTACGCTTGTCGTCGCGCAGCGCCGCATCGGCGCGCTCGCTCAGCGCCGCGGTCGTCTCCTGCGGCTCGGCTTCGACCACGCCGAAGCTCGCGGTGACGGTGCCGTCACACAGCTTTGCATCGCCGATGTATTGCCGACACCGCTCGGTGAACGTCTTGGCACCCTCGAGCGCGGTGCCGGGCATCAGGATCGCGAACTCGTCGCCACCGAGCCGGAACGCGGCATCCATCACACGTGTGTGCGTGTTGAGGATGGTGGCGATGTTGCGGAGCAGCTCGTCACCCGCGGCCTCACCGAAGCGATCGTTCGCGGTGTTGAAGCCATCGAGATCGAGCAGCGCGAGCGAGAACGTCTGACCGTAGCGCGTGCGGCGCGCGAGCTCGATCTCGAGGCGCTCCTCGAAGGCGCGGCGATTGAGCAGCCCGGTCAGCGCATCGTGGGTGTTGTCCTTCGGCGGACGCGGATAGCTGCGCGTGCGGTGCAGCGCGATCGAGATGATCGGCGCGAGCAGGCGCAGCGTCTCGATATCCTCGTCGGTCGAGGCGCCTCCGGAGACGCCCAGCGCGCCGACCGCGTACTCGCCGTGCAGCAGCGGGACCGCGATCGCGGAGCCATCCTCGGAGCGCAGCGGCCTGCGCGCCTCGACGCAGCGCCCCGACAGGCTCGCCTTCTGTGACAGCCGCAGCCCGAGCTGGTGCTTGTTGGTGGCGGCACGGCCGACCATGTCGTCGCCCTCGACGAGCTCGACGGTGGCGGCCGTCGAGTCGGTCAGCGGCGCGGCGCGCTCGGCGACGAAGCGCATGACCTCGTCGCTGTTCATGCCGGCCGCGGCGATCGCGTTCTGGAGCTCGATGATCGCGAGCAGGCGCTCGGTTCGGGGTGTGGGCCCGCCGGGAGTCTCCGCCATGCTCGGATGATATACGGGCGCGGCGCGGGAGGGGTCATCGAGACGCGATTTCGATGGGGCGCTGGCCGCGCCGCACGGTCGCGACCACGACGAGGGCGAACAGCGCGGTCACGACCTGGCGGATGCGCTGCAGCAGCACGACCGCGACCGCCGACGCCGCCGGGATGCCGAGCGCGGACGCGATCACGGCCTGCGAGCCCTCCTGGATCCCGAGCTGGTTCGGCACGACCGCACCGGCGACCGAGAGGAACACCGGGACCGCGGCGAACGCGAGCGCTTCGTCGACCGAGAGCGTGACCCCCACGACACGGAACCCGGCGTAGACCTCGAGCCCGAGCACGATGCGCGCGAGCAGGCTGATCCCGACCGCGATCACGAGGCGACGGCGATGGCGCACCAGGTCGGCGAGCGCGCGATCGATCGCGTCACCGAAGCCGGCCTCGGGCACGGCGCGCTTGCGCAGGCGACCGAGCAACCGTTCGATGCGTACGCTGATCCGGTGGCGCACCGCGAACCAGATCACGAGGCCGGCCCCGGCGAACAGCGCCACCCCTACGGCCGCCGCCGCGATCGCATAGTCCGCCGGGAGCACCGCGAGGCGCACCGCCGCGATCGCTCCCGCGAACAGGAACAGCGCACTCGCCACCGCATAGGCGAGACGATCCACGATGATCGCGGCGAAGCCGATCGCGCGCGCCTCGGGGCGCAGCCACAACAGGCGAACCGGCTCTCCGGTCACCGCGAACGGAAGGACCGAGTTCGCGGCAGACGCGGCGAACCGGCTCAGGATCGACGCGGTCACCGAGGGACGCACGGCGTCCGGCAGGAGCACGTGCCACGGCAGCGCACCGAGCGTGGTGCCGGCGGCGTAGGCGGCCAACAGCCATAGTGATCGCGGTCCCGCGTCCGCGAGCTCCGCCGAGATCGTGTGAGGTCCGAGTCGTGCAACAAGCGCCGCCGTGAGGAGCAGTCCTCCGAGGAGTGCAACGATCTTGACGAGGCGCCAAGGCTTCATGTCGCCGCTCCGAGTGCTCTATCTGCAACCTGCTGCCCACTTCGGTGGCGCCGAGCGCCAGGCCGCGACGATCGTGCCCGTGCTGCGTGATCTCGGCGTCGAGACGACGCCGATGGTGGGCCCGGGCGACGAGATCCTCGCGTGGCTCGCCGAGCGCGGCGTCGGCGACGCCGTGTTCAGTCGCAACTTCCCGGGAGGGTGGCCCAAGCTCGCGGGGCCCAGGCGCGCTGTGCTCCCCTGGCGTTACGTGCGCTGCATGACCGAGCTGATGAGGGAGATCGAGGAGGTCGTCGTAGCGCGGAAGATCGACGTCATCTACGCGGCGATGGCGATCGCGTGGATCGCCGCCACGCCGGTCGCGCGCCGGCTCGGGATCCCGATCGTCTGGCGAGCGGGAGGCACCGAGTGCTCACCGGCCGAGCGGCGCTGGCTCTCGATCTTCACGCGGTTCTATCGCCCGGATCATCTCGTCTGTAATGGAGAGGCGGTACGCAGCATGTACGCGCCGATGGTGCGCGCCCCCGCGACGGTGATCCGCAACGGGATCGACGCCCGCCAATTCCGGCCGGGGCTCGGCGATCGCGCGAAGCTGCGAGTGCCGGGAGCACGCGTCGTGATCGGGTTCGCGGGCCGCATGGTCCCGCAGAAGCGTCCCGAGGACTTCATCGAGGTGGCGGCGCGTCTGGCGCCGGTCAGCGACGTCGCGTTCCTGCTCGCGGGCGACGGCAGCCGCCGTGCGTACTACGCGGAGTACGCGCGGGCCGCCGGTGCGCACACGCTGTCCGTCATCGGCTACGTGCACGACATGCGCGACTTCTACGCCGCGTGTGACGTCCTGGTGTTGCCGTCGCGCGCCGAAGGCTGCCCCAACGTCGTGCTCGAGGCGATGGCGATGGGGACGACGGTGATCGCCGCGGACACGCCGGCGACACGCGAGATCGTGACCCACGGCGCGGACGGCATGCTGTATCCGGTCGGCGATCGCGAGGCGCTCCAGTCGGCGATCGCCGAGTTGCTCGTCTATCCCGAGCAGCGCGAGCTCATCGTCGCGCGTGCGTATCGCCGCGTCGCCGCCCTCACCGCACGCGAGTGCGCGGTCAGAACGGCAGCCCTCTTACATGACGTCGCAGCGTCCCGCCGACCACGATCGAGCCAAGCGCCAGCGCCACATATGGTGCTCCAAGCTTGAAGTAGTAGCCGACGCGCGAGCGCTCGCGAGGGGCGGGCTTGCATCGCGCGCCGCGGCACTCGCCCGCGAGGTCGTCGAGGAAGGGGTGATAGACGTACGGCGACGGCAGCCGCGGATCGGCGCCCTCGGGATCGAGGAACCAGTCGCCGCGCTTGCCGTCCGCCCCGGCGAGCGCCCACGGTGGACGCACGCCGCCGAGGAAGCGGTTCGAGGCCATCGCGGCCCCCATGACGTCGCCGAGCCTGCCGTGCCGCGCGCCGACGTATGACAGCGGGCCGGTCTCGCCGTCCATCCATAGCCTGGTGTCGCGGGCGCTGCGGCGCGACCACAGCGTGTCGCGCAGCGACAGCAGCTCGTAGGTCACGCGCTGGCCCTCCGCGGCGACCGGCGGCAACGAGGGGAACAATCCCGGTGTGTAGATGATGCGGCCGCGCTGTGGGGCGCACTGCGGATCGCCGGGCCGGCACACCGAGATGCCGTGACCCTGCGCTTCGACGCGCAGCACGGGCCGGCCGTCCTCGCTGCGCGCGACCTGCGAGGCCGGCACGCTGGACATGCTGTGGTGCGCCTTGGTGCGAACTTCGACGAGCCGGCCATCTCCGCCGTCGCGCTCGACGATGAGCTGGATGCTCTCGAGGTCGTTGTCGTGGCAGATGAGCGAGACGCACCAGTCCGACCAGTCGCGCGGATAGAACAGCGTGTAGGTCAGGTACGCGCGCGTCGCGGTCAGGATCGCCGCGCCGTAGCCGGCTGGCGGTAGCGCGGTCCCGAACAGCGCCTGGTGATCCCAGTTGTCGGTCGCGTCCCAGTTGCCGTCGAAGTCGATGCGCGTCGGTCGATCCTGCCCTCGATCGTCATCGGCGACGTGCTGGACATAGACCGGCGCCCATCGCAGGGACAGCTGATCGGCGACGCGCGACAGTGCCTTGGAGTCAGCGCGCGCTGACGCGACCGACGCCGCGACGAGCACGGCCGCCGTGCAAATCCACCCTCGGACCAAAGTCGGATCAATCTGTCATCACGCAGCGTCGGCGCGCACGCGAAATCGACTGCGAGGATCTCGCAACATCGCCGGTACGAGCACGAGAGCGGTGACCACGCACGCGACCTCGCCGACGAGCGAGGCCGTGCCGAAGCCGCGGATCGCGAGGTTGTCGCTGACGAGCAGCGAGCCGTAGCCGATGATCGTCGTCAGCGAGCACACGAGCACCGCGCCACCGCTGGTCTCGAGGATGTGGCGGGTGTCGGCGTCGGGCGTCCCGAAGCGATGCGCGATGTTGATCGCGTAGTCGACGCCGATGCCGAGCGTGATCGGCAGCGCGATGAAGTCGAGGAAGTTCACGCGCAGCTCGAGCAGCGCACAGCCGGCGACCATGAACAGCGCGCCGGCGCCGGTGCTCGCGAGCACCGCGAGCGCGCGCCGCCGACCACCCGCGAGTCCGAGCACCATCACTACGAGGCTGGCGGCGGCGATCAGCGTGACGACCGGTCCGTCGCGCTCGATCGACGACACGATGTCCGCGAAGATCACGCTCGTACCGGACGTGGTGACCCGTTCGCCATCGCGCAGGCGCACCTCGCGCACCGCGCGCGCGAAGTTGATCAGACTTCGGCCGTTCCACTCGTCGAGGCCGGGCGCGGGGCGGATCTCGATGAGGTTGCCCACGCGCCCGTCGCGCTCGGTGAACCTGTCCCGCAGGCTCGCGGGGAGCGTCTCCATCGTGATCGGCTGAAGGCCGTCGGGCGGGCGCAGCTCGCGGAGCTTCGCTCGCTCGTCGTCGGGGACCTCGTCGACGGCCTGGTCGACGAGCGCGCGCAGCTCGCCGAGGTACGCGAGCTTGGTCGGCTGATCGGCGGGCAGGAACGCCGACAGCGACCACACGTCGCCGATCCTTCGCCGAGCCAGAGGCAGCTTGGCGTCGAGGCTACGCAGTGCATCGACGATCATCGGAACCTGATCGGGCCGATCCGCGGCGATCACCGTGCGCCCGGCGACCCCGCTGCCGAACGTGCGATTCGACAGCGCCATCCAGCGCCGCGCCTCGAGCGCATCGGCACCTTCGGAGCGCAGGCGCTTGAGGTTGTACTCGAACGGATCGTCGGCCACGTAGCGCGCGACGACGATCGCGGCCGCGACGCTGGCCACCGCCATGACGGCACCCACGACGCGCGGCCGCCGGGGACCGAGGCAGCGGGCGAGGGCGCGCCCGACCCATGGATCGTTTCCGCGCGGCAGCGCGCCACGACCGAAGCGAAGGAGCAGCGGGGGCAACAACGCGTACGTGACCATCCACACGAGCACCATGCCCGCCGAGCCGATCACCGCGAAGTCGGCGAACCCCTTGAAGCTGGTGGCCGCGAGCGAGCCGTACGCGATCGCGGCACCGAGCGCGGCGATCGCCGTGGGGCGCAGAGTCGCGGCGATGGCGTGCGCGAGCGCATCCTCGACGGAGTGCGCGCGGCGCTCCTCGACGTAGCGCGCGACGAGCAGGATGCCGAAGTTGATGCCGTTCCCCGCGATGATCGCGCCGAGGAACGCGGTCGCGGCGTTGAGGTGCCCGACGGTCAACGCCGCGAGGCCGAACGCCATCACCGTCGCGCCGACGAGCGTCGCGAGCACGAGCGTCAGCAGCACCGCGCTGCGGAAGTAGAACGCGAGCACCAGGATGACGAGGACCCCGGTGAGCAGGCACGAATGCAGCACCCCGCCGGCGATGGCGCGGTGCTCGGCCACCGCGGTGACCACGCTGCCCGTGAACCCGATCTCGACGCCGGAATGTGCGGCGTGGACGCCGGCACGGATCGCCGCGAGGTGGCCGAGGAGCGCGGCGCCGCTCCCCGCGTCCGTCGAGCGAAA
>Ga0247822_10000570_pt1 | contig 20349 bp, 24 predicted proteins | sample 13C_Cellulose_Da_FD_192423 | JGI IMG/M metagenome (GOLD analysis project Ga0247822, IMG submission 192423) | Soil microbial communities from agricultural site in Penn Yan, New York, United States - 13C_Cellulose_Day30 | ecosystem: Environmental > Terrestrial > Soil > Agricultural land | place...
GTGCGCACGCTCAGCACGCTGTCGCAGATGATCACGCTGAGAGGCGCCGAGACGGTGATCGTGGGCATCCAGCCGGAAGTCGCGTTCGCGATGGTACAGCTGGGCCTGACCTTGGCGGGCGTCAGTACGGCGCTCGACCTTGAGGAGGGCCTCGCGTACCTCAACCAACGGGCTAAGCAGAAGCGGCCTCATGGACGTTGAGCTCTCGATTCCGATCCTGACCGACGCGGACATAGTCCGCGCACGTCAGCAGGGCCGCGAGGTCGCGTCGCAACTGACGTTCACGCCGAGTGACCTGACGGTCATCGCATCGGCCATCTCGGAACTCGCGCGGAACATCTTCTCGTATGCGGGGCACGGCGAGATCGTGGTCGGCCTTGTGGAGCGTAACGGCCGCCGCGGGGTGAAGATCGTCGCGCGTGACGAGGGACCGGGCATCCGCGATGTCGACCTCGCGCTGCAGGACGGATATTCCACGTCTGGGAGCCTCGGGCTCGGCTTGCCCGGCGTGCGTCGATTGGTCGACGAGTTCGAGATCCGCACGCAGCTCGACGTCGGCACGGAGATCACCTTGCGGAAGTGGGCGCGCTGATGCCCTGGCGGAGTCACAGGACCCAAGGATTGGAGTGGGTCATCGCCGAAGCGCCATTCAAGGGCGAGACGACCTCCGGCGACTCGTACCTCGTGCGCGAGCTCCCCGACGGCGTACTGATCGCGGTGATCGACGGCGTCGGTCATGGCGCCGAAGCCGCGCGCGCGTCGCAACGCGCGATCGAGGTGCTCAGGACGTCCGAGGAACTGGACCTGATCGCGCTCGTCCGGCGCTGCCACCACGCGCTGCTCGACACGCGAGGCGTGGCGATGAGCCTCGCGCTCCTGAACGACGCGACCGACATGATGAGCTGGGTCGGCGTGGGCAATGTCGCAGGGCACGTCCTGCGCTTCGATGCGAGCGCGATGCCGCATCGCGAGGTCATGCTGACTCGCGGCGGGACGATCGGCCTGCGGTTGCCCATGCTGATGGCCTCGACCACCGAGCTGAACCCGGGAGACGTCTTCCTGCTGGCGACCGACGGCCTGCAGCCGCCGCTCGCCGGCCGGCTGCCGCTCGACACGCCGCTCCAGACGTTGGCGGACGAGCTGCTGAAGAAGCATGGGCGAGACACCGACGATGCGCTCGTGCTCGTCGGCCGGTACCTCGGTACCGGAGAGCTGGCGACCTGATGAAGGCGACAGAGGAGGCCGTGCACGCGGACGAGGGGACCATCGAGGTGAAGCCGCGCCTGCTTGGCGTCGGCTCGGATTCGGGGCTCTTCCAGGACCTCGCGCGGTACGCGCGCGCCGAGGGCGAGGCGCTCGAGCGCGTGAGCGATGCGCCTGCGGCGCTCCGGGCGATCGCGCGCGGCGGCTGGAGCGTGGTCATCGTGGTGCTCGACCAGGAGCCCGACGACCAGCTCGGATGGTGGGTGGACGTGCTGCGCCGCGTGCCGAAGCGGCCCCGACTCGTCGTCCTGGTGCCGTCGCCCTCGATCGGTTTCGTGCTGCGCGCCTGGCAGATGGGTGTGTTCGACGTGCTGCCGGTGCCGCTCCCGCGCGACCGGTTCGCGGAGATGCTGCACCGCGCCTGCGCGGCCGAGGATGAGACGCCGATCCCGCTGCCGGACCTGCACCATGCGACGGTCGGGCCGACGCAGATGGTGTCGGGCAGCCCGTCGATGCTGCCGGTGTTCCGCACGATGGCGCAGGTGTCACCGAGCACCGCGACGGTCCTGATCCAGGGTGAATCCGGCACGGGCAAGGAACTGGTGGCGCGCGCCATCCACCTGCAGGGGCCCCGCGCGGCGAAGCCGTTCGTGGCGATCAACTGCGCGGCGATCCCGGAGAACCTCCTCGAGAGCGAGCTGTTCGGCCACGAGAAGGGCGCCTTCACCGGCGCGGTGGCGCGCAAGATCGGACGGTTCGAGCGCGCCACCGGCGGCACGCTCTTCCTCGACGAGATCGGGGACATGAGCCTCGTGCTGCAGAGCAAGATCCTGCGCGCCGTGCAGGAACGCGAGATCGAGCGCGTGGGCGGCACTGAACCGATCACGGTGGACGTGCGGATGATCGCGGCCACGCACCGCGACCTGAAATCCCTGATCGCGGAAGGGCGCTTCCGCGAAGACCTCTACTACCGCCTGGCCGTGGTCACGATAGAGCTGCCGCGCCTCACCGAGCGCGACAACGACCTGCTGCTGCTCTCCGCCAGCTTCCTGCAGGAGTTCGGCGTGCGCTACGGCAAGACGTTCACCGGCATCACCGAGCAGGCGCTCGCGCTGCTCAAGCAACACGACTGGGCGGGCAACATCCGCGAGTTGCGCAACGTGATCGAGCGCGCGGTGCTGGTGGCGGAGAGCGACGTGCTGCGGAGCGAGCACCTGCCGGAGTCATGGCGCACGCGCACGGAGGCGGCGCCCGAGGCCGGCCCGGAGAGCTTCACGACCCTGAGCGAGATGGAGGCGCGACACATCGCGCGCACGCTCGACCACACGCACGGCCACGTGGGCGAATGTGCCCGCTTGCTCGGCGTTCACCGCAACACGCTGGCGCGGAAGATCAAGGAGTACGGACTGTGAGCCCGGGACCGATGCATGGCCCGATGCGCGTCGAGAGGGTGCTGCGGCTCCTTCCGGAGGTGGACGTGCTCGGCCCGTTGCGCTCGCTGCTGATTGCGACGTCGCGTCCGCACGCCGCCGACGAGCAGCATCTGACGGTCGGCAAGCGGCTCGTGCGCTCGGCACGCCTGCCGGAGTTGATCCCGCAGTCGATCCACCAGGTGACCGAGCACCTGTCGGCGCTCTACTTCGCGGCCATCGAAGCGCTCGACGCGGAACAGCGCGGTGACCGGGGCGCGGCGGTGCGGGCGTTCCTGCGGGCCAGCCGCCTCGAGGCGCAGGTGGGGCGCGAGCCAGCGGCCCGCGGCTGGATCGAGCATGCGTTGCGTCTCGCCGAGGAGGCGCGCGACCGGCGCCCCGAGATCGAGGCGCTGCACGAGCTCGGGCAACTGGAGATGTCGCTCGGCTCGCGGGAGAAGGCGGGGCGGCTCTTCCAACGGAGCTTCGCCTTGTCAGATGCGGAAGGGGACGCGCGCCACGCCGCCGGGGCCTGCCTTGCACTTGGGACGCTCGCCCTCGCTGCGGGGACGTCGCAGGGCGCGGTCTCGTGGTTCTCGCGCGGGCTGCAACACGCGGCCGGCCAAGCCGCGCTCTCCGGGCGGCTCCACCTCGGGTTCACCGAGGTGCTGCTCTCGCGAGATCAGCTCTCGGAGGCGGCCGAGCGCCTGCTGCTGGCGGACGAGTGCATCGCCCGGTCGAACGACGGCGAGTCCCGCGTGGCCGTGCTCAGCACACAGGCGCGCCTCGCCGCGCGCCGCGGAGACCAGGCGAGCGCGCTTGCCCGTTTCCGCGAGGCGCTCGTGCAGGCGCAGGGCGGCACCGGCGATGCGCGCGTGACATTGCCGGTGCGGCTCGAGCTTTGCCGCTTCCTGCTGGGAGCGGGTCGCTTGGTGGAGGCGGAGGACGAGGCCCGCCGCGCCGAGGAGGAAGCCGTCGTGCACAATCGCACGCGCGAGCTGGCCCGGCTCTACATCATCATGGGTGGCATCCGCGGCCGGCAGCGCGACGAGTCCGGCTTCGTGTTCTTCGAAAAGGCGATCGAACTGAGCCGCTCCGGTGAGCCGGCGCCACGCGTTGAGAGCGAGGCGTACCTGGAGTATGGCCTGTTCAGGCATGGGTTCGACGACGCGTACGAGGCACGCGCGTACCTCGAGCGGGCGCGAGAGCTGATGGAAACCACCGGCGACACGAAGGGTATCGCCAGAGTGGATGCGGAACTCGCTCGCGTCGACGGGTGACGTGAGGGACACGACGCTCATGCCTGCGGCGTTCCGGTGCCGCATTCGAGGCGATGATCGGCCTCTGGCACCGAAGCGGTGCAAGACACGATGATCGGCCGTCGCGTGAGTGCCGCGTAAGGCGTTGCCGCAACGGAGGATGGGGCGGATTGGGTGCGCGGCACGCACCGTGCAAACTCGAACTATGCGGCGTCGATCATTCGGGCGTCGCATTCCCGAGGACTGTTCAATGCACTACGTGGCCCAGGAAGAGGAGCGGAACCTGCGCATCGTGCCGAATCGTCCCGCCGGGACGGAGGAGACAGAGCGCGGCGAGACGGTGGAGCGCGCCGGACCGCTGGTCGGACTCGCGAGTCGCGACCGCTACTACGCGACGCGCCTGCGCCAGATGGCTCGCCTCGAGCTGGATGAGGCGCAGGCGGGCGAACTCTGGGCGGACGTGGTCAAGCACCGTGCCGAGCTCTCGCGCCGGCTGGGGCGCGATGTGGGCGCGCAAGTCGCATTGCTCGACCACATCATGAACGTCCAGCCGCGCGTGGTGGAGCCGCAGATCGTCGAGAAGGACACGCTCGACACGATGGAGCACCGCGCGATCATCGACCCGCTCACGGGGCTCTTCAACCGCGATTACTTCGAGATGCAGCTGGCGCGCGAGAGTGAGCGGTTCCGCCGTTACGGTGCACAATCCGCCCTGCTCCTCCTCGACATCGATCGCTTCAAGCAGGTGAACGACAGCCACGGACACCGGCGTGGCGACGAGGTGCTGTGCGCCGTCGGCAACATCGTGCGCGACTTCCTGCGTGCGGCCGACGTGCCGTGCCGCTACGGCGGCGACGAGCTCGCCGTGATCCTCACCGACGCGGACGAGGTGGAGGCGACGGTGGTGGCCGAGCGCATCCGCGCCGGCGTGGATGAGGCTTTCCGCGATGACGGCGTGCCGGTGACGGCAAGCATCGGGCTCGCGATGGTTGTGCCGCAGCCGGAGAAGCTGATCGAGGAGGAGGTCTTCATCCGCGCGGACCGCGCGATGTACGCGGCCAAGCGGGCGGGCGGGAATCGCGTGGTGCACGACGAAGCGCACCGCCCGCCGCGCAAGACGGTCCCCGGCGCCCCGGTCGTCAGTCCGCTGATGGCGCGTCTCGAGGCCGAGCTCGCCCGGCCGCGGCCGGAGGAGCCCGTGCTCGACATGCGCTCGCTCAGGTCCACGAACCAATAGGAATCGCCTTTCGTGGCGGGGCGCCGCGTGCTATAGACCAACGTGCCCCACAGCGTCTCGCTCATCTCCACGCTCGCCGTCGGATTGGGGCTTGCCCTGATCCTCGGGTTCGTCGCGGTGCGCTTGAAGATGCCGGCACTGCTGGGCTACCTCGTGGCCGGCATGCTGATCGGACCGGCGACGCCGGGGTTCGTCGCCGATGTCGCGCTCACCAGCCAGCTCGCCGAGATCGGCGTGATGCTGCTGATGTTCGGCGTCGGCCTCCACTTCTCGATCGACGACCTGCTCTCGGTCAAGAAGATCGCGGTGCCCGGCGCCGTGGTACAGATCGCGGTGGCGACGACGCTGGGCTGGGCCCTCGCCTCCTTCTGGGGGTGGAATCCGGTCTCCGCGCTCGTGTTCGGCCTCTCGCTCTCGTGCGCGAGCACGGTCGTGCTGCTCAAGGCGCTCGAGCGGCGGGGCCTGCTCGATTCGGTGAACGGCCGCATCGCCGTGGGTTGGCTGGTGGTCGAGGACCTGGTGATGGTCCTGATGCTCGTGATGTTGCCGCCGCTGGCGGCGCTGGCTCCTGGCGGCGCGGCGGCGGACCGCGGGATCGCCACGGCGCTCCTGCTGACGCTCGGGCAGGTCGGCCTGTTCGTGGCGCTGATGCTGATCGTGGGGCGTCGGCTCTTCCCGTGGCTGCTTTGGCAGGTGGCACGGACCGGCTCCCGCGAGCTGTTCACGCTCTGCGTGACGGTGGCGGCCCTTGGGATCGCGTTCGCGAGCGCCGAGCTCTTCGGCGTGTCGTTCGCGCTCGGGGCGTTCTTCGCCGGCATGGTGCTGCGGGAGTCGTCGCTGAGCTATCGCGCGGCCGAGGAGACGCTGCCGTTGCGGGACGCGTTCGCGGTGCTGTTCTTCGTCTCGGTCGGCATGCTCTTCAACCCGCTGATCGTCGTCGAGGCACCGCTGCAGGTGCTGGCGGTGCTCGCGATCATCATCGTCGGCAAGTCAGTGGCGGCGTTCGTGCTCGTGATGGCGTTCCGCTACCCGCTCAACACCGCGCTGACCGTCTCCGCCAGCCTCGCGCAGATCGGTGAGTTCTCGTTCATCCTGGCGGGGCTCGGCCTGGCGCTCGGCGTGATGCCCGCGGAGGGACAGAGCCTGGTGGTCGCCGGCGCGCTGATCTCGATCGCGCTCAATCCGCTCGTGTTCGGCGCGATCGAGCCGGCGCAGCAGTGGATCCGCGCGCGGTCGCAGCTGGCCCGCGACCTCGAGCAGCGGGACGACCCGCTCGCCGAGCTGCCGACGAACGTCGCGCCGCACGTCGTCACGGGGCACGTGGTCCTGGTGGGCTACGGACGGGTGGGCCGCCGCATCGGCGGGACGCTCTTCGCGCACGGCATCCCGTTCGTCGTGGCCGAGCAGCAGCGCGAGATCGTCGAGTCGCTCCGCAAGCAGGGGATGCACGCGGTGGTCGGCGATGCGTCCGAGCCGGCGGTGCTGATCCAGGCCCACGTCGCGAGGGCGAGCGTGCTCGTGATCGCGACCCCGGACACGTTCGGCGTGCGCCAGATGATCGAGATCGCGCGCACGCTGAACCCGCACATCGAGACGGTGGTCCGCACGCACAGCGAAGAGGAAGCCGACCTCCTCCGGAAGGAGAAGGCCGGCAAGGTGTTCATGGGAGAGCATGAGCTCGCGCTCGGCATGTCGCGCCATGTGCTGGAGCGGCTCGCGGAGCGCGAGTCGAGCGAACAGCGGTGGGAAGTGACGGGTGGGATGTGAAGTGATCGGACGGCCCCCCAGCCAACATCTCGGTCGCCCCTACCCCTGCACCTTCACGCCGACGCGACCGATCCATGCGTCGAACTTCGAGAGATAGCCGTCCAGGAAGGCTCGGGTCTTCTCGTCAGTGACCTCGTGGTTATCATCGATGAGACCCGGCTTGGTCTGGAAGTAGACCTCGGGCTGGCCCATGAGGACGGTCCCGAGGATGACCAGCTGCGACCGGAGCTCGGACTGCGCGACCGCAGTGCCGATGCCGCCACCGCTGGTGCCGATGAGCGAGGCGGGCTTGCCTGCCCACGAATTCTTGCCCTTGGGACGTGAACCCCAGGCAACCGCGTTCACGATGAGCGGCGTCGTCCCGCGGTTGTACTCCGGCGTGACTATGAGCACGGCATCGGCCGCCTCGATGTCGGCCTTGAGCCGGAGCACGGGTGCGGGCGGCGACTGCCAGAGATCGTCGTTGTACATCGGCAGGTCGGCGAGCTGCACGAAGTTGAATGCGAAGCGGTCCTTGCCCAGGCGCTCCAGCGCCTTCGCGAACTTGCGGTTGATGGACTCGGCGCGAAGGCTTCCGACGAAGACGGCTACGTTGTGCATGATTCTCCTGAAGGACGGATGACGACCAGGACGGACGGGCGCGGTCGTTCGGCTCCCTCAATCTTACCGCGAGGCAGCGTTTTCGTGAACGAATTGGACGGCATCCTCGATTTCCTCCGGAGCGCCGAGCGGCTCAAGACCACGGTCCGCACCGCATACACGTCGACGGGCGACCGCGAGAGCGTCGCCGAGCATACCTGGCGCCTGTGCCTGATGGCGATGGTGATGCAGCCGCACTTCCCCGCCGTCGACTTCACGAGGCTCGTGCGCATGTGCATCGTGCATGACCTCGGCGAGGCGATCTCAGGCGACGTCTCTGCGCCGGAGCAGGCGCGGCTCCTGGCTTCCGACCCCTTATCCGCAAAGGCCGAGCAGGAGCGAAAGGACCTCCTGACGATGCTCGCCCCGCTTCCGACGGCGCTGCGCGACGAGATCACGGCGCTCTGGGACGAGTACGAGGCGGGCGCAACGAGCGAGGCACGGCTCGCGAAGGCGCTCGACAAGCTCGAGACCATCCTGCAGCACACGCAGGGCCAGAACCCGCCTGGCTTCGACTATCGCTTCAACCTTGGTTATGGCCGGCGGTACACGGACGGCGACCCCGTGCTGATGCAGTTGCGCGAGGCGCTCGACCGGGAGACAGAGCGGCGAGCGAGCGAACCTGCCTGACGGTCACGGCCTTCTCCTCCCCCGCGAGCCGCCGCGGTCGTTGACGCCCAGCCTGACGGAGAGGGTCTCGGGCCGAACGCCGGGCATCGCGCTCTGGACGGGAACGCGCGCGAGGTAGTCGCGCGCGACGAGCGATCCGAAATCGGGAGTGAGCGTGAGCACCGCCGGCGTCACATCGCGGTCGAGGGTGGCCTGCAGCCATCCCGGCACGTCCGGGATGTAGGTGATGGCGCCGATTGAGAGAGCGCCGACGGGCGACGCGCCAGTGGAGGACACCAGCACCGATCGCGGCGGCGGACTCGGACCGCCAGGCGGTCCATCGAAGTTGATCTCCTCGTCGCTGAAGCGGAGGCTCCTGCTCGAGGGCTGCAACGGTCCGAGCGTCGCCACGGCGGTGAAGGTCACCGTCGGCACATCGTAGCCCGGGAGCGCAGCGAAGAGGAGGTTCAGTCCCGCCAGCGGGCCGAGGCGCCACTCTCCGAGCAGCGCAGCGGTGCCGCTGGAGGACGAGATGCTGGAGTCAGGGCCCACGATCGTGCCGCCCCCCGCGACCACCGCGAAGCGAACGACGACGCCCTCGACCGGCTGATCCTCTGCATCGCGCACGACGACGCGCGGGGCGATGGGCACCGCCGCGCCGGCGCTGGCGCGCTGCTCCTCGCCGTCGGTGGCCGCCATCGAGGAGGGGGGCCGTCGCCGCAGGATGGCGTAGGTGCCGCCCCGCGTGATCGACGCGCGCACGCGCCGCTCGGAGAGGTCCACGGCATTGCCGGAGAGCGTGTTCCAGTCGTCATCGTCCGCGCGGTGGATGCGCAGGAGCGACCGCTCGATGGCGGGAACATCGTCAGGTATGGCGAGAGAGAGCGTGAGGGGCGAGTCGAAGCGCGCCGACTCCGGACCAAGCTCGATGGCGCTCGTGCGCAGCAGGCGCGACGACGCGGGCACTTCCACGGCGGGCCGCAGGTGCAGCACCGTGCCGGCCGAGACGGCGCGCGCGGGCACCGTCACGCGCACGTCGCCGTCGAGCAGCGTCGTCGTGATCGTCCCCTCGCTGCCTCGTGGCACCGGGACCTCGAGGCGCACGGAGAGCGCCGTCCGGGCGGTGGCCCCGCCCGCGTTCGCCGTCACCTCGACGTCGCCCAGGTCCACACCTGTCACGAGTCCGTCGCTGGCGACAGTGGCGCGGCCGACGTCGGAACTGCGCCAGGTCACGCGGAAGTCGGGGATCTCCTGCCCGTCGTCCGAGCGGACGATGGCGCGCAGCCGGTGCGTGCCGTCCTTGACGATCACTCCGTCGTCGGGCGCGTCGGCGATCTCGACCGTGGTGCCGACGAGCAGGGGCGCCGACGGCGGATCGCTCGCGCAGCCGGCGGCCAACGACATCACGGTGAACGCCACGAGGGCGGCGGGACCGTGGATGCGATGCGCCGCGATCACGTCAGCGCCCCAGCAGGGCCACGCCCAGCGCGAAGGTCAGTGCCGACACTTCCTGCTCGACGCCGAAGATGCGGAAGCGCTCGAGGCGGTAGCCGAGCGTCGCGGTCACGGGGAGCGAACGCGGAACATACGTGAGCCCACTCTCGGCGTCCCAACCCTCGATCTCGTCTTCGGCGACGGCCGCGCGCTGCGTAGGCACATAGGCGTTCCCGCGCAGGTGCATGATGAAGCCGGAGCTGCCGACACCGGCACGCGCGCGAAAGCCGGCGCGCGCGAACTCCGCGGTGCGCCCATGCGCGAGGCCGCTCTCGGGCGAATAGCTGCGGCGACTCGCGTACGCGGCTTCGAGCGAGATGAATCGCACCGAGAGCAGCACGCCCGCATCGAGCGAGTGCAGGTCATCGGCGCCGCGCGTGGAGCGCAGCAGCCGGCCGGTGACACGGAGCGGCCGCCAGAAGGTCGGCGCGGAGACCTCGAGGCCCAGTTGCGGGACGGAGCGCTCGGGAGGGACGAGATCGCCGAGTGCGCTGCGCACGCGGGCCTGGTGCGCGAGCACCGCGAGCACCGGACCGCGCGGCTCCATGGTCTGGGCGCGCAAGCTCGTCGTCGAGGCGCCCGCGCCCAGCAGCGCCACGGCCAGCAGGACGGCTGCCGGCGGCATGGACGATCGCAGCGCAGTCATCGGTCCTCCATGGGGTCGATGCGCAGCGTCACGCGGTACCGCGCCAGGCGCGTGCGCGCGGCCGCCTCGGCGGCAGTCACGCGCGCGTCGTACTCGGCGCGGGCGCGACGGACGGTCTCCTCGTCGGCCGGCCTCGACCGGCCGCGCTCCATGAAGATCCCGGTGACCGCCGCGCCGACCATCGCCGCGCCGACGATGAGCGCGCGCGTGTCGGCGCGGTACTCGCGGCGCAGCGCGCCCTCGGCGCGCGCGCCGTTGGCGATGGCGACCGTCGCACCAGCGAAGGCGAGTCCACCCAGCACGATGGCCCCGCGACGGGCGGTGGACACCGTCGAGGTGGTGGGTGGGACGAAGGCGGGCACTGCGGCGATCGCAGGCGGCGCGCCGCCCGATGCCGTGAAGTGGTGCACCAGCACCGTCGTGTCGCCAGTCGAGACGTCTTCCGCCCAGACGCGGAGTTCATGGCGACCAGGCGAGATGAGGGTGCGCACGCCGTCGTGCGCACGGATGCGCAGCATCACGTCGCGCCGCGCATCGGTCGAGTCCTGCACCGTGGCCACACCCGATGCAAGCGAGATGGTCGTGAGGCGGAATCGCGCCGGTCGCGTCGCGACGACGGTCAGGTACGCGGGTTCCGTGGTCGACACCGCGTACTCCGACACTGGGCGCGTGACGACGGCGAACACCCGAGAGCGCGAGCGCTCCAGCAAGGAGTCGAGGCCGGGCCAACTGAAGGACTGCGGCAGCTTCACGTCTGGCGCGAGCCGCACGAGCGCGTCGAGCGGCAGCATCGCACTGTCCGGGCGTTGTGCTGCGACCTCCGGCGGATAATAGGCCGCCGCGAGCACCTGCCAGAGTTCCATCTGCTCGTCGCGCGAGAGCGGACGCGGTGACGAGAGCAGGGCGTTTCCCCGCTCTATGACCGCGACGTAGCGCTTGGCGACGAGATCGGCGCGCATGAGCGCGATGGTCTCCGCGGCCCGTGGCGTGGCGGCTGCCGCATCCTGCGCCTGCGCCGCGCGGGCCGCAGCGAGCATCGATGTGAAGGCGAGGGCGCAGATGAAGGCTGCGAGGGGAGGTCGGAGACGGAGGATGTTGTTGGGCATGGGCAACACCTCACGGGTGCAAGGCACATGCCATGCATCGGCGACTCGCGCACGAATCACACTCGCGGAACGGCAATACCGGCACGGTGTTGCAGGTGGACGGAGGCGAGCGGACCATGAGCAAGATCCTGCGCGGCGTCGCGGCTGGTTGGGGTGCGAAGAAGTTGGGTGGAGGATGCTTCACGACGGTGCTGGTGTTCCTCCTCTTGTGGTGGCTGCTCGGCAACTTCGACATCTTCAAGTAGTCGTCGCGTGAAGGCGCCGCGTGCCGCTCCGCGAGCACGGGCGCCGTCATGCTGCATCAGGGCGGCGCGAGGCCCAGGCGATAGACGCCTCCGGTTGCCGTGACCACGTACAGTTCGCCATCAGAGCCAGTGCCGAACGAGATGATGTTCCCGATGGCGCCTATATCCCAGGAGCGTAGGTTGGTCACGCTACCGCCCGCCAGACGGAACGACTGCAGGCCGTCCGCGCAGAAGTCGGCGAAGAAGTAGTGGCCTCGCAGCGAAGGCATCGCGCTTCCCCGGTAGACCGAGCCACCGGTGATGGAGCAGCTCCCGCTGCCGTGCGCGTAGGTGTGCTTGGGCAGCACGTATGCCGACATGTCGCAGACGGCCGGTTGGAAGCACTTCGAGCCCTCCATCCGCGGCCAGCCATAGTTCAACCCGCCGGTCGTCGCGCTCTCGACGTTCACCTCCTCCTCGGCGTTCTCGCCGACATCGGCGATGTACAGCTGGTTGCCTTCGTCGAACGAGATGCGCCACGGGTTCCGGAGCCCGTAGGCCCACGTCTCCGCGCGCGCGCTCGCGTTGCCGACGAACGGATTGTCCGACGGGATGACATACCCTGTGGCACCGCGCACGTCGATGCGAAGCAACTTGCCGAGCAGTGAGCCGAGGTCCTGCGCCGTCCCTGAGTTCGCACCGCCGTCGCCCATGGCGATGTAGAGCATGCCGTCGGGGCCGAAGAGGATGTGCCCGCCGTTGTGATTGGGCGCGGGCTGTGGCACTCCAAGAACGAGCGAAGCCGACGCGGGATCGGCGACCGCGGCGTCCGCGGCCGACCTGAGGTAGCGCTCGACGCGGGTGTCGCCGTTGACGTCGGTGTAGTTCACGTAGAAGCGTCCGTTCTGCGCGTACTGCGGGTCAAACGCCATGCTGAACAATCCGCGCTCTCCGCCCGTGCTCACCTTCGCGGAGATGTCGAGGAAGGGAGTCGGTCGTACGACACCGTTCTCGATCACCTGTATCCGGCCCCCCAGCTCGACGACGAAGAGCCGCGTGTCACCGGCGGGAGCCGTCAGGTAGGCCAACGCGCCGAGCGTCGTCGTCGTGACCGGCTCGACCTGCACCTCGGTCCCCACGGGCGGACCGGTGGGCGGCCCATCGTCATCGTTCGAGCATGCGGTCGCGCCAAGCGCGACCGCGAGTACGAGCACTGAGTGATGCCGCTTCACGTGGCCTCCGCGGATGTGGAACGCGCGCGTCACCGCACAATCTCAGCGGGGCGCGCCCCGCTGCATTGCATGAGCCATGCCCAGCACCGCCTCGGCCAAGCCGCAGACCGAGATGCAGACCAAGCTGCGACGGTGGGCGGAACCGCCGGGCGAATGCGCCGGAACCCGATCCGACTCCCTTGCGTTGAAATGCCGAACGCGCTCACTCACGGGAGATTCGAATGAACTGGGACCAGATCGCGGGCGAGTGGAAGAACATGAAGGGAAGGATTCGCGAGCAGTGGGGCGAACTCACGGACGACGACATGGACCGCATCGGCGGCAAGAAGGACCAGCTCGTCGGAACGATCCAATCCAAGTACGGCCTCGCGAAGGAAGAGGCCGAGCGGCAAGTCGAGGAGTTCGCGCGGAAGGCGGAACCGAAGGCCGGGAGTCGCGCCGGCGCTTGACGCCGCAGGCACCGCACGGGCGCAGGGGAACCCAGGGGCGGCGAGTGATGGGGGGACCAGTGAATGGCACTGCCGTTCACCTAGAAAAAGTCAGGCGAAAGCCCATGCCCCCTTTGTTGGCGCTCGTCGTTCCTCCCCTCCGCTTCCGCGGTCGATCACCCGCACCGACGGACAAACGACCACACGGGAGAACCGATGAACTGGGACCAGATCGCGGGTGAGTGGCGAAACATGAAGGGTGAGGTTCGGGAGCAGTGGGGCGTGCTCACCGACGATGAGTTCGAGCGGATCGGCGGCAACAAGGACCAGCTGGTGGGAACGATCCAGGCCAAATACGGGATCGCGAAGGAGGAGGCGGAGCGGCAGGTGAGCGAGTTCGCGCGGCGCGCCGGTTCCATGCGGAACCGACTTCGCACGAAGGGCGAGAAGACGCGCCAGGAACACGGCCGCGAATCGTCCACCTCATCCTCGTCGACGCTGCGACCCTTGGCCTACCTCGGAGTCGCCACGAGCCTCGCCGTGCTCGCCTCTTGGGCGTTCGGCGGCGAGCAAGAGACAGAGGAACGCGAACGTTCGTTCAACCGCTCCAGGGGTCGTGAATCCCGCTCGCGGGACGAGCGCTCGACGATCTCGACGGGAGAGCGCTCACGCGGCATCCCGGAAACACTCACACGAATGCCGTTCGCGATGGGCATGATGGAATGGGGGCGCGGGAAGAAGAAGCGCGCTCGCGGCGAGGGCACGTTCGACCGGCGGCACGGCGGGCGCAGGGCAGCCGATCACCGCGAATCGTCACGGTTCTCCGAGCATCAGCCGGCGTAACGACGGCAACGGCGACCGCACGGCCACAGGGAGTCGCGACTCCTGTGGCCGTGCGGTTGCGCTTGCCGTCAACTCGCGATGCCTACCGATGGCGCCGGAACACCAGGCACGCGTTGATGCCCCCGAAGCCGAACGAGTTCGAGATCACCGTCTCGAGATTGAGCTGCCGGCCCTCCCCCGGCACGCAATCGAGGTCGCAGGCGGTGTCCGGCACCTCGAGATTGAGGGTCGGCGGCACCCAGCCGCGCGCCAGCGCCAGTGCGCAGATGGCCGCCTCCCACGCGCCGGTGGCTCCGAGCGCGTGACCGTGATAACCCTTGGTCCCGCTCACCGGCACGGCGTCAGCGTGCGCGCCGAGCGCGGTGCGAATGGCCGCCGTCTCGGCGGGATCATTGAGCGGGGTCGAGCTGCCGTGCGCATTCACGTAATCGATCTCACCCGGCGCGGCGTGCGCGTCCTCCAGCGCGAGGCGCATCGCGCGCGCCGCCTCGCGGCCGTCGGCGTGCGGCGCCGTCATGTGGTAACCGTCGTTGGTGGTGCCGTAGCCCGCGACCTCGGCGAGTATCGGCGCACCCCGGGCGATGGCACGCTCGCGTTCCTCGAGCACGAGCACCGCCGCGCCCTCGGCCATCACGAATCCGTCGCGCGCCGCATCGAATGGCCGGGACGCCCGTGACGGCGCGTCGTTGCGCGTGCTCATGGCGCGGATGAGTGCGAACGAGCCGAAGCAGAGCGGCGCGAGGGGCGCCTCGGCACCGCCGGCGAGCATCACGTCGGCGAATCCCGCGCGCACCTGCCGTACCGCCTCGCCGATGGCCATGGTGCCGGACGCGCAACTCATCGCGTTGGTGGAGTTCGGTCCGGTGAGGCCGAACTCGATCGCGGCATTGCAGCTCGCCGCCCCGCCGAAGACTGCCAGCGCGAGCGTGGCGTCGACCGCCTTGAGCCCGCCGGCGAGATAGCGACCCAGTTGCTCCTCGGCGTATCCGACTCCGCCGAGCGCGGTGCCCATCATCGCGCCGACGCGACTGCGTTCCTCATGCGCGAGGTCGAGGTCCGCGTCCGCGAGCGCCATGCGTGAGGCCGCCACGACAAAGTGTCCGAAGCGGTCGAGTCGCTTGACGCGCCTGGCCTCCATGTGGTCCGCGGGGTCGAAGTCGTCGACCTCGGCGGCCACGTGCGTGCGGAACGGCGCGGGGTCGAATCGCGTCAGCGTGCGAACCCGTGAGCGCCGCGCCTTGAGGCCATCCCACAGTTCCTCGCGGCCGATGCCGAGCGGCGTGACGGCGCCGATTCCCGTGATGACGACGCGGCGTTCCATGTTCACCGGGAACGCTCCTCGGCCACGCGCATGAGGCCGGCGAGCGTGAGGGAGGCGATGCCATGCACGAACACCGGCCCGATGACGGCTTTCGCGGCGAAGCCGCCGAGGCCTGGCACGCGAGGTCCATCCCATTCGTGAACCAGCGTGACATAGGTGCCCGCGTCGCCCGGCTCGAAGCTCCACTCGACGTCCATGCCCGTGGTCACGCCGCCGATGTGCCGGAAGCGCACGGAAGGGCGCGCATGGTCGACTTCCATCATTGAACGCCAGAAGGTGGGCCAATTGACGACGCCGCGCGCGAACGGCCGATTGGCCGACATCTCGACGACACCTCCTCCGAGCCGATCGCGCTCCGTCATGCGCACCCAGCGATAGTGCGGCAGGTGCGCCGGCCAGTCCTCGACGGCGCGCACGATGTCGAACATCGTGCGCACTGTCGTTCGCGCGAACCCTTCGTCGAGAGTCGTCATGCGTCGTCCCGTCGGCATGGGGCCAAGCGAGACGGGCCGAACCAGCGGGGCGGTGATCCCTTGCGCCATCAGGCGGTCCTCCAAGTGGCGGTGACGCGAAAGCCGGGACGGTCGCGCACCACGGGTGTCACGTCCACGGCCGACGCGACGAGCGCCGCAAGTTCGGTGCGGCGGTATCCCCGCAACACCGAGAGCACGCCGTCATGGCGGCTCACCGGGTGAAACCCCAGTGCGAACGACGCGGCCCAGATGCCCGCCGCCGCCGGCCACGAACGTCGCAGGTCCGCCACGACGACAAGTCGCGCCGCGACCCGATGCATCTCACGCAACACGAGCGCGGCGTCGGGGTCGGTGAAGTGATGGAGGACCTGTGAACAGGTGACGATGTCGAAGGCGCGGTCGCGGAACGGCAGTCGCATCGCATCGCCGACGCAAGTGACATCGGCGCGGGCGCGGGCGGCGCGGGCGACAGGCAGCGTTCGCTCGAGCCCGACGGTGGTGAGCCGTGCGCCGAGGCGCGCCGCCAGGGCGCGCGAACGCTCGGGGATGTCCCCTGCCCCGGTGCCCACATCGAGCAGCGTGATCGCGCCCGCGGCATCGCGCAACAACGGCGCGAGGGAGGAGAGGACCGCGGAGGTGCCGCCGAAGAGGCGGTTCGCCAGCGCGACGTCGCGCAGCGAGCGCGTGGCGAGCATGGCGTCGGCCGCGGGGTCATCGAGCAACTCGACGCCTCGCCGGCGACGGGGGACCAGCCCGACGTGCATCATGCGCGTCCACGCCGGCAGGCGATGCGCTTCATCGCGGCGCCGGACGCAGGAGGTCGAGCAGGAAGCGCGCGCGCAGGACTTCGCGAGGTGGGACGAAGTCCCCCGCCACCCCGACGAGAAGGTCGGCCATCTCGCGCCGGCGCGCGAGCACGCGAGCGCAGCGGTCCAGCAGCGGAGGATGCGCGACCGCGAGCCCGATGAGGCGCTCGACCAGCCACTTGCCACGGAACTCGTTGCGGTGCGCGCGGTCGTAGTCTCGAAGCGCCGCGTCGGCCTCGCGCGGGCCGCTCGCCCTCGCCGCGCGCTCGGCGAACGGCGCGAGCAGCTCACCGCCACGGAGCGCCGAGTAGATGCCTTCGCCGGTGAAGGGATCGAAGAAGTCGGCGGCGTCGCCGACGAGCGCGGCGCCACTCGCCCACGCGCGCTTTGCGTGCGACGCGAAGGGGCCGGTGACCTGCACGGGCGTGGTGCGCGCGGCGCGCGCGAAGCGGGGCGCCAGCTGGGGCTGTGCGGCCAGCCAGCGATCGAGGAACGCGGCGGCCCCGCTACGCGCCGCCGCCGCATGCGACCCGGGCACTACGAGCGCGACGTTGGTGCGGCCGCGTCCGATGTCGGCGAGTCCGACATAGCCGTCGGCGGCGACGTGCATCTCGCCGTGGTCACCGATGCCATCGACGCCGGTGAAATGGGCCACGAATGCGAAGCGCTCGCGCGACGCCGAGCGTCGCGCGAGACGAAGCCGCCGGGCGACGACAGAGCGCAGGCCGTCCGCACCGACGACGAGCCGCGCGTGGAGGGTCTCCCGCTCGCCCACGACCCCGATCGCGCGCCCACGGCCGTCCTGCGCGACATCGAGCACCTTCCAGCCTTCGATCACGCGTGCGCCGGCCTCGCGCGCCGCCGCGAGCAGGATGGCATCGAGTTCGAAGCGCGGCAGCGCCAGGCCGCGGTCGCGAAATCCCCGGTAGCCGTGTCCCGCCAGGAACCTTCCCTCGAACGACGTGCCGGCGGCCGAACGGACGCGCATGCCGGCGAGTTGCGCCGCGCCGGAACGCTCGATGGCGTGCAGCACGCCCATCGCATCGAGCACGCGGGACGACTGCGGGCTCAGGTACTCGGCACAGGGCTTCGTGCGCGGGAACCGCGCGCGATCGACGAGCAGGACATCCACTCCGGCGCGAGCGAGCCAGAACGCGGTGGTCGCGCCGGCCGGTCCGCCGCCCACCACCACGACATCCGCGCCCTTCTCGTCGCGCAACATCGCTTCCATACACCAGGACCGCGCTTATGGGGGAGGCGGCGCTGAACGAAAGGTGCCTCTTGGGAGTTCATGCAGCATGGCCAACCTCGCGAAATCCATCGGCAGCACCGGCTTCGGACTCATCATGGGAGCCGCCCTTCTCATCCAGCCGACGGTCGCCGAGGCGCAGGCCGCCAGCGCGCTCGCTGCGAGCGTCGCCGTCGACACCGCGCCCTCCGTGCACTTCCGGGCGCCCCGGGACGGTGCCGCGGTGCCGCGCACGTTCGAGGTCTCTTTCGGGCTTCGGAACTACGGAGTGGCCCCAGCGGGCGTCAACCTCTCGCGGACGGGGCACTTTCACATCCTCATCGACGTCCCCGCGCCCGACTCGGACGCGATCGTCCCTGCCGACTCCCTGCACCGGCATTACGGAGGCGGCCAGATCGAGACGATGCTGACGCTTCCGCCAGGGCGCCACACGCTGCAACTCGTGCTCGCGGACCACGAACATCGCGTGATCATGCACGACGGCAAGCCGCTGATGAGCGAGAGGATACGCGTGACCGTGCGGTAGCGCGGCCTCGCGGGTCGCGCACCATTTTCGGTCACGATGCCGTCGGGGATGGCATCGTTCGTGCACGACTGGGTGAGGGAATGGTTCCACGTTCCCCACACCCACAAGGATCCGACACCATGAATACAAGAATCGCAGCCCTCGGCATCGCCGCCCTTTTCGCCACCGCGTGCGACCGCCCGGACAACCGGGACGCCGAAGCGAGGGAGGAGAGCGTGACGGTCGCGCCGCCGGCGCCGCGCGTGTCGACGATCGAACTCGGCAAGCAGGCCACCGCGAACCTCCGCGTGACAGACCCCACCTCGAGCTTCCTCTCGCGTGACACGGTCTATCTCGCAGTCGTGACGAACAACGCGACCTCCGACTCGCGGCTCTCGGCCCGTTGGACATACCAGGACGGCGCGGTCATCGACTCGTCCGGCCAGAACGTCGCGCGTGACGCGGGAACAACCTCCGCGGTGACGCAGTTCCGTCTGGTGCAGGAGGACGGCTGGCCGATCGGCACGTACACCGTCGACATCTGGCTCAATGACGCCCCGGTCGGCACGCGACAGTTCGAAGTGAAGCGCCGGTAGCACCGCAGTCAGCGCTGCGACGGCTGCCGCGATCCCTCGCCGCAACCGTCGCACGCGCCCGACTCCCCCGGCATCAACTCATTCCACAGGGGCCACCGACATGATCAAGGAAGAAGCAACCGAGGCGATGGAGCGGGCGAGCAAGAAGGTCGACTCCATGGTTTCACAGGGCGCCGGCACGGCGCGCACGACGACGGCGTCGGCACTGGATGGCGCGGCGCGCAGGCTGCACACCAGCGCGGACGGACTCAGCCAGTTCGCCCACAAGACCGGCGACAAGATCGACGCCGGAGCGCGCTACGTGCGCGAGCACGAGCCGCGCGAGATGATGGACGACATGAGCGAGATGGTGCGCGCGCATCCCGGCCGCTCCATGGTCGCGGCCCTCACCGTCGGACTGCTCCTTGGCCGCGCCTTCCGCTCGTAGCCAGCTTCCGGCGACCAGGCGACGCGTCAGTGACGCAGTCGTCGTGCCGACGAACGGGCCCCGCCCGGTCGGCGCGGTCGTCGGTGACATCATGCACAGCGCCACCGCCCTGGCGCGCGCAGAGGCGCGTCTCGCCGTCGCCGAGCTCGAGACGAAGGTCACCGCCAAGGCCACCGGCGCGGCGCGCGCGGGCGGCGTGATCGCGGCGGGCGGCGTCTTCGCGGTGCTCGCGCTGGCTGGCCTGCTGACGGCGGCAACGGCGGCGCTCGCCATCTACATGGCCACGTGGCTCGCGGCGCTCATCGTCACGGCCGTCGCCGGCATCCTCGCGTACGTGATGGTGACGGCCGGTGTCTCCAAACTCCGCAACTCGCTCAAACCCAGCACCACCGCGACCCACGCGAAGGAGCGCACGTGATCACCGAACCCGTCGACCGCATCGAAGAGGAGATCGCCATCGAAAAGAGCGCGCTGCGTCGCAACCTCGACGAGCTGGAGCACCGCGCGAAGGACGTCGTGAGCTGGCGCTCGCAGGTGCAGCGCCACCCCCTGGGCATGATGGCCCTCGCGGCCGGGGCGGCGTTCCTCCTCGGAGCGGCGCTGCGCGCTCCGAGCCGCACGTCGATGCGCACGCTGGGCAGCGGACTCGGCACGGCCAGTCGCTCGCTGGGTGCCGCGGCCGCGGCGGTCGCGCCGGTGGCCGCGACCGTGATGCGCCGGACCCGAGGGCGCGGCAAGAAGCGCTCGGAGGGCAATGGCCTGCTCGGTCGCCGGAAGTTCGACCGTCGAATGACTGACCAACACCGGTATCTCAGTGAGCGGACTTCTGAGCACCTTCCGGCATAGCCCGGATCGCTGGCTCCACCCCGTGCGCCA
>Ga0247822_10000572_pt1 | contig 20308 bp, 15 predicted proteins | sample 13C_Cellulose_Da_FD_192423 | JGI IMG/M metagenome (GOLD analysis project Ga0247822, IMG submission 192423) | Soil microbial communities from agricultural site in Penn Yan, New York, United States - 13C_Cellulose_Day30 | ecosystem: Environmental > Terrestrial > Soil > Agricultural land | place...
AGTGTCCCCAGCCCATCGCTCAGCCACCTCACAGTGCTGGAGGAGCACCGCGGGAACACTGTTCCTGGCGCCCCTGCGCTTCCGCGGGGACGTGCAGGGAGTGCTCGTCCTCATGGAGGACGCCTGGGCCCGCTACCCGGGGAAGGCGGATCTCGCGCTCGCCGAGGATCTGGCCCACCACTGCAGCATGGCGCTGGAGCGCGCGCGCCTCTACCAGGAGGCGCGCGAGGCGGTCGAGGCTCGCAACGAGTTCATCGCCATCGCCGCCCATGAGCTGCGCACGCCCTTGACGGCGCTCTTGCTGCGCATAAGAAGCATGGACGGGCTGCTGCAGCGGGAGCGGATCTCCGCGGAGGCGCAGGAGAAGTTCCGCGTGATGTCACGCCAGCTCACGCGGATGTGCCAGCTCGTCGAGCGCCTGCTGGACGTGGGGCGCATCACCACCGGCCGGCTGGAGCTCCAGCGGGAGCAGGTGGACGTGCATGAGCTGGTGGAGCAGGTGGTGGACTCCTTCACGGAGGAGGCCAGGCGAATCGGCACGCCACTCCGGCTGGAGGCCCCAACGGACCTCACGGCCTGGTGGGATCGAGGCCGGGTCGAGCAGGCGCTCGCCAACCTGCTGGCCAACGCGATCAAGTTTGGGGCCGGGCACCCGATTGATATCCAGGTCTCGGACGACGGCCCATGGGTGCGCATCACGGTGAAGGACCACGGCATCGGCATCGCGCCGGAAGCGCTGGAGCGCATCTTCGAGCGCTTCGAGCGAGCGGTGTCCTCCAGCAAGTACGGAGGGCTTGGCCTGGGGCTGTTCCTCACCCGGCAGATCGCCGAGTCGCACGGCGGGACGATTCACGTGGAGAGCCGCCCCGGGGAGGGGGCGACCTTCGTCCTGCATCTGCCAGTACGGCAGCATCCCGAGGCAGGGCCCGTCGCCTCGCACTCTCTTCCATCGTGAACCGTGTGACGGAGCCGAGGGGACCCGTCAGGGTGTGTTCTGCCGTCCTGGCCCGGAGCGCCTCGGGCCGCGCTCCTCACGCCGCAGCTCCTCGTACCTGGCCCACTGGGGCTCGGAGAGGAGCTTCTGCATCACCTCATCCGTCTGGGTCCGCATCGTGCGCAGCTCCTGCCGGACATCCCGCTGGGATTTGGTGCCCGCGCTCACCTCGCTGAGCAGGGCCTGGCGGCGTGACTCCTCCTCCCCCAGCCGGCGCGTGAGCTCCTGCTCCTGGCTGTAGTTCAGGCCGGCCTCGGAGACGAACTTGCGCAAGCGCTCGGAGCGCTCGGTCTGTGCCTGGGTCTGCGCTCGGACCCACTGCTGTTGCCGCTCCTGGCGCTGCTCGGTCCGCATCTCGTCCTGGACCGAGCGCACCATGTCCTTGAGGTACTCGCGCCCTCCCTGGGAGTTCAGGGCCTCGCCCGCAATCATGCTCCGCACCTCCGTCTTGAGCTGCTCCACCTCCTGAGCGAGCGCCGCTGGAGCCGCGACAGCCACCGCGCCGCCGCTCCCATCGGGGGCTGCCGGGCGCCGCTCGAGCGCCATCAGCCGGGTAGACAGGCTGACTACCGTGTCCTCCAGGGCCTTCACCCGCTTCTCGAGCGCCTGCACGTCCTGAGCAGAGTGGGAGGACGGGCGCTCGTCCCCAGGGGTGGCCACCACGACTTGCGGTGGGCCCGAGAGCGCGACCGCGAGTGCGAGAACAGCAATACCGAGAGAGGCGAAGCCAAGAAAGCGGTTCATCATGTCCCCACGGACGGAGGGAGCCGACAGCCTATTCCACAGAAAATCTGGGTCCGGAAGCCGGTATGCTCCTGGAGCTGTTCTGAGTGGCACGCAACAGTCCGGCGGAGGCGACACGTTCCATGGTGTACAGCGACAGGTTCGAGCCCCCCAGCCCGGGGGCGTGGGAGCGCGAGTCGACGCACATGCATCACCCGATGTCGCGTTTCCTCGCCGCGCTCTTCCCGCGGGCGTTCACCCGCGGCTTCAAGGAGTCGCTCACGCACTACGGCCTGCTGCTCGACTCCATCGAGGCCACGGTCATCCATGGGTTCATGTACACCGCGCCCCGGCCGGTTGGCGCACCGAAGAATGCGAAGGGTCCACCGCCGAAGCCGATCTTCAAGCTGTTGACCTGGTTCCATCCCGAGATCCGCCGCCGCATCGCCCGCTCGCGCGAGGTGCTCGAGAAGAAGCTCTGGCGCGAGCAGGTCCGGGAGTGGGATGAGCAAGTGAAGCCAGCCCTCGCGCAAGCCCACCAGCGGCTGCTCGCGGTCGAGCTGTCCTCGCTCTCCGACGAGGGGCTCGCTGCTCACATACGGGAGTGCGCAGAGGGGCTCGCTCATGCCATCTACACCCATCACCGCTTCAACGGGTGTGCGATAGTCCCGGTCGGCGACTACCTCGTGCACGCCTCGGAGTGGACAGGGCTGTCGCGCACGGAGCTGCTGGCTGCGCTCCGAGGCACCAGCCCGATATCAGCAGGGGCGACAGCCGAGCTTGCAAAGCTCTCCAAAGCCATCAGGGATGGCAGCGAAGCCCGCGCGGCGCTCACCTCGGGACGTGCGCCCGCCGAGGTGCTGAGGGAGCTGCGTGAGGCAGGAGGTGAGGTAGGTGAGGCCATGCGGGATTACCTCGGCCTCGTCGGCTATCGCGCCGTGACGGGCTACGATGTCGCTGACCGTACGGGGCTCGAGATGCCTGAGATCCTCATCGGGGCGATCCGGAGCGCCGTCGAGCAGCCGCAGGCGCAGGCGGGGGATGGCGCCGAGGCGCTCGCGAAGGTCCGCGACGCGGTGCCCGGCGCGCATCGCGTGCAGTTTGATGAGCTGCTGGCTGAAGCGCGCTTTGTCTTCCGCATGCGCGATGAGCGCACACTGCTGAACGACGTGATCATGACGGGCATCACCCGGCGGGCGCTCCTCGAGGCGGGGCGGAGGCTGGCCCAGCGGGGACGCATCGACGACGCCTCACATGCCGTCGACCTGGTGTCCGAAGAGCTTGTCGCGATCCTGAGTGGCCGCGATGCGGGGCCTCCGCGAGAGGTGATCGCTGAGTACGTCCGCTATCGCTCGACGAAGACGTACCTCGACGCGCCCGAGTTCATCGGCTTCCCCCCGAGCCCTCCTCCACCCGCAAGCTGGCTTCCCCCCCATGCCGCGAGGATGGCTCGCGCAGTCGGGATCATCCTCGATGCGATGTTCAAGACACGAGGGCCGCCACAAGCCGAGGCCTCCGCCAAGACAGCATCCCTGGCCGTGAAGGGGCTGGCGGTGGGAGGTGGAACGTACGAGGGGCCTGCACGGGTCGTGCTCTCGGCGGCCGACTTTCCGCGTGTGCAGAAGGGAGATGTGCTCGTCGCGCGCGCCACCTCACCTGCCTACAACACGCTGTTGCCGTTGCTTGGCGCGGTCATCACCGATCGGGGAGGCCTGCTCTCACACCCCGCGATCGTCGCCCGGGAGTATGGTCTGCCGGGTGTCGTCGGATGCGTCGACGCGACCGCGAGGCTTCCAGACGGCGCTCGCGTCCGGGTCAACGGCACGACGGGCGAAGTCCACCTGATATCAAAGGCCACAGAGGCCGCCTGATCCACTTCCCCACTCTTCTGAATGGCTCACAACGATCTCCTCGTCCGCCCCCTCTCGGCGGTTCGCCCAGATGAAGAGCCCCTGCTCGGGGGCAAGGCGGTGAACCTCGCGTCCGCGCTGCGGGCCGGACTGCCCGTCCCCAACGGGATCGCGCTGCCGTTCCCGCTCGCCGACGCGATCGCGGCCGACGAGCATGGCGTGCTCGCCTCGGCCAGGCAGGTGCTCGCCGAGGCGCTCGAGCTTGGAGGAGGCGTCGCGGTGCGCTCGTCGGCGGTAGGGGAAGACGGCGCGAGCGCAAGCTTCGCTGGGCAACACCTCACGGTGCTCGGCCTGGACTCGGTGGATGCGGTGCTCGATGCGATCCGCAAGGTGCGCGCGTCCGCGAGCGCGCCGTCGGCCCTGGCCTACCGCGCGCGCCTGGGAGTGAAGGGCGAGGTGCGTGTCGGGGTGGTCATCCAACAGCTGGTCGATGCCGAGTGCGCGGGGGTGCTGTTCACGCGCAACCCCGTGACGGGCGCCGACGAGCGGGTCATCGAAGCGGCATGGGGGCTGGGCGAGTCGGTTGTCTCGGGGCTCGTGGTGCCCGACCGTTACCGGGTGGCCCGCGATGGCCGTGTGCTCGAGTGCACTCCCGGCCTCAAGGACGTGGCGCTTCGCCCCCGCTCCTCATCCGACGGTGGTGGCACGGAGGAGGCCACTGTCGACGACAAGCTCGCCCGCGCGCTCTGCCTTGATGAAGCCCGGCTCGCGCGGCTGCATACACTGGCGGAGAGGTGCGAGGCGATCTTCGGCGGCGCGCACGATCTCGAATGGGCCTTCACCGCTCGGCCGCGCGACGAGCTCTTCCTTCTTCAACGGCGGGCAATCACCACGCTTGCCCCCCGAGACTCAAAAGGCACGACATGAACGCGACTCAGACGATGGAAATCCTCGGTGTTTCAGCAATTGTCTCGGCGGCGCTCGAGAGTGGGTTGATCGAGGCGCTCCTGGAAGGCCCCGCGACGGCAGAGGCTCTGGCAAAGAAGCTCTCGCTCGACCCGCGCGCGACTCCCCTGGTGCTCGACGTGCTCGTCACCCTGGGCTTCGCCGAGCGCAAGGGTGACACCTTCGCCGCCACGCCCAGCTTCACGTTCATCGCGACGAAGGGGCCCGGCGGTCAGGGGATGCTCTTCTCACTCTGGCGGCACGCTCCCACCTTCCTTCGTAAAGGCGAGCCCTTCGCGCGCATGGACGCCACCCCCGCTGAGCGGGATGCCGCGTACAAGAACGTCGTTGCAGGCCTCGGGCGTATGTTCGAAGGCCCCGCGAGAGAGCTTGCCGCTCGTGTGTGTGAGCGCGTCGCCCGCCGCGACACGATCCTCGATGTCGGCTGCGGCTCGGGTATCTGGAGCTTGTCCGTCGCCGAGAAGACGCCAGGGGCGCGCGTCACGGGCCTCGACCTGCCCGCGGTGCTCGCCGCGTTCGAAGAGAGGGCGCGGTCTCTCGGCCTGATGGAGCGCTGCTCGACGATCTCCGGCGACATGCACGCGGCGGCCATCCCACCGAAGGCGTTCGATCTTGCTGTCATCGCGAACGTGCTCCGCCTCGAGCAGCCCAGCCAGGCCGCCTCGCTCATTCGCAAGGTCGCTGCCTCGCTCAGGGACGATGGCGCGCTGCTCATCATCGACGCGCTCGCTGGCGGTACCTATGAGAAGGAGCTCGGGCGCGGCGTGTACGCGTTCCACCTCGCCATGCGGAGCCAGGGAGGCCGTGTCCACCCACCTGACGAGGTGCGCGAGTGGCTGCGTGACGCGGGCCTCTCGTCGATTGAGACGATCGATCTCGAGGGCCCAGCAGGCGGCCACGCCGCGATGCTCGCGCGGCGTTGATCCGTGCCTGGCCCTGCATGACGGCCATCGGAGACTGACGGTCAGCGGCCCAGGCGTCTTCGCGAGCGGGCGCGAGCGGCCTCCAGCGCGGAGTCCACGTTGCCCGCGGGCTTGTCAGGTGGCGGCTTCTCGTCCCCCTCGGGGCCAGGCTTTCCAGGCGGAGCCTCCCTGGCCGGCTCCTGACTCCGTGCCGGAGTGCTCACCCCTGCTCCGGCAAGAGCTTCCGCCGGCCGAGACGCCTTCACGGGGGCGGGCTTGCGCAGCTGGGGCGTAGAGAAGAAGCGCCGCACCACGACCTCCGCCAGCAGCACCAGCACCGCGAACCCCACCAGCCATGGTGCGAGCGCCACGCGGCCCTCGGACACCGGAGCATCCTCGAACAGGCCCGCCATGGAGAGCCGCTCCACTCCACCCCCCACCGCCGCCACCGCGCGCAGCACCTCCAGGCCCTCCTTCGGGCTGCCGGGCTCGAACTCCGGCGCATAGGGCAGCGCCACGGGCGGCGCGCGCAGGGCCCGCGAGCCCAGCTTCACCACCGGGTGCCACGTGCCACGCCCGGGGAGCGGATACTCGGCCACGAGCCGATCCTCGTCCTCCCAGCGCATCGGCAGCTCCACCGGCGCGGAGCTTCCATCACCCGGGAGCACCACCAGCGTGGGCAGCGCCGAGGGCATCGGCTCTCCTGGCGCCAGATCCAGCGTCACGCGCATGAGGTTGCCCTCGCGCTCCGCCCGCGCGACGGCCTGGCCCTCTGGCTTGCCGCCGCCCGCCATGGCCCAGCGCACCATGCTCTCCAGCGCCGCCCGGAGGCCGCTCCACCGGCGCAGCTCGCCACCGGTGAACTCCCCATCCACCTCGGCCGTGAAGGCCACCGAGCGCCCGGTCCCTCGCGGCCACATGGACAGCAACGGAGCGGCGTTCTCATCCAGCGTGCGCAGCGCCACGTTCGCGCGCGGCTTGAGGTACGTGAGGTTGTAGCCACCGGCCTGAGGTAGCCCCTGCGTAGGCAGCCTCCCGAGCAGCTGCAGATCCGGCGCGGGCTCCAGGGATGTGGGAACATCCACGAAGGCCGAGCGGGCCACTGTGATGGTCTCCTGGCTGAAGATGCGCGGCAGGCTCATCGCATCCTGGGCGAAGTAGATGCGCCCCCCTCCCAGCGCGGCCACCTCCTGCAGCAGCTTCGCGTCCGTGTCCTTCGGCGTGCCGAGCCCGATCACGGACACCGTCACGTTCTGCTTGCGCAGCTCCGAGATGGTGGCCTTGTAGTCGTCCGGCTCCTCGGAGTCCGCGGCGTCCGAGAAGAGGAGCACATGCCGCGTGGCCTTATCGCTCTGGAGGATCTCCTTCTTGCCGGTGCGCAGCGCCTCACCGACGTAGATGCCTCCGCCTCCACTGAAGCCTCGCGCCACATGGCCCAGCGGCAGGCCCTCGCTCACCGGGCTCAGGGGGAAGATCTCGTGGCTCTGGGTGTCCACCATGTGGACGGAGGCCTCATCATTCTCATTGAGGAGCGTGAGCGCGCCCACCACGCCCTCGGCTGCCACCTCCATCTTCGTGCGGCCGTCCGGCACGGTGACACCCATGGAGCAGCTGCAGTCCATCAGCACGCTCATGGCCACGGCCGTGCGACGCTGTTCCTCGCGCAGCTCCAGGGAGACTGGGAGCACCGGCTCCAGCGGCGAGCGCCGATAGCCACCCTGGCCGAAGCTGTCCCGTCCGCCCGTCATCACCAGCCCGCCGCCAGCTTGCTCCACGTACACGGCCAGCGCGTTCAACCCCGGCTCACCCAGCGAGTTGGCGTCCACGTTCTCCAGCACTACTGCGGACACACCGTCCAGCGCATCCAGTGAGATGGGGAAGGGCTCGTGCACCTCCAGCCGCATCCCCGCGGCCTCCAGCGCCTGCGCCAGCGCTCCCTTCGGCTGGCGGGTGAGGAGCAGCACTCGCGGAGGGCCTTCCACACGCAGCACCGCGCGGCCCTCATCGTTCTCCACGACACCGTCTCCGGGGGCCTCCACCGCGAGCCGGTAGCTGGCCAGGCCCTCCTTCTCCACCAGATCGCGGAAGGGCAACACGTTGGGACCGGGGCGGAACTCATAGGGGCCCTTCACCAGGAGCTGGCCATTGCGCTCCAGCCGGACCGTGCCGGTGACGACGCCCGAGGCGAACACCACCGCGGAGAACTGAAAGGGCTCGCGCACCGCAACGGCCGAGGGGACGTCCACCGAGACGACCGCCAGATCCAGCGGCACCTCCTCGCGAGCCACCTGGCGGAAGTCCACGGCGATGCCCCGGGCCGCCAGCCGTCGCGCCGCGCCACGCGCATCCGCGCCCGTGCCGCGCCCGTCCGACACCACGAACACGCGACCCGTGCGCTCCGGGGGAATGAGCACGGCCGCCGCATCCAGCGCCGCCGAGAGATCCGAGGCGTCCGCATCCACTGGCCGCGAGAAACCACCGAAGGTGCCCGTGGTGCTCAGCGTCTGCTCCACACGGGCTTCACGGCCGAAGGAGATGACGCCCAGCCGATCACCCGGCCGCCGCTGCGCCTCCAGAAGTCTCACCAGCTCCACGGCCACGCGGTCCGAGTCCAGCGGCATGGAGCGCGAGCGATCCACCACCACCACCACATCGCTGCCGGCATGCCGCAGCACCAGCTCGGGACCGGCGAGCGCCATCACGGCGAGCACGAGCAGGCCCCACCGCAAGGGCATGGGCGGGCCCGGCCGCGCTCCGCGCTTCCAGAGGAAGAGCCCGAGGGGCACGAGGAGCACCAACACCTGCGGCAGGGAGAAGCTCATGAGGGCAAGGAGCAGGCACTCTACTACGGATTGCCTGCGCTAGCCGGCCCTCTGGCTTCTCCAAGCTGCTGACGATTCTCGTAGGGTTGGGCTCGCGGTGGGCGGGGCTCAGCGACCCACCGCGAGCCCGGGGCGCTAGTTCACCTTGATCACGATGGTGCCGTCGGGCTTGACGGTGACCTCGATCTTCGGATTCGCGCCGCCCACGACGGCACGCAGCTGGTCAGGCTCGAGCTCAATCAGGGCCTGGCCGTTGGAAATCAAGGTGGAAGTCCCGGTGCGGCGCTCAATGCTCTTGTCCTGGCTCTTGGTGATGTTGCTCATGGCGCTTCTCCTTCGACGACGGGGGTTCATCGAGAAAGAGAGGGCCAAGCGCACCTGTGATTCTGGGACAGGACAGCCCTGGCTGCTCTAGAGCCGGGCATCCTGCGTCAGGGCTCAGCTCTTGCGGCGCCGGGAGGTGCGAGCCGCGGCCTGGGCGCGGACCCGGCGCGTGCCGGAGCTCCGTGTCGCCCGGTGGGGCTTTGCAGCCTCCTCCTCCCGGTCGCGTGTGCGCTTGGCGGCCGCGAGGCTCTTCTTCAGCGCGTCCATCAGGTTCGCTGGAGCGCTGTACTCTGGCTCCGCCACGGGCGAGGGGCGGATCTCCATGCCACCAGCCTTCTGCTTCAGCACCTCCTCCAGCTGCTCGCGGTAGACATCCCGGTACTTCTCGGGATCGAACGGGGCGCTGAGCGACTCGATGAGCTGCTCGGCCGTGGCTAGCTCGCGCGCATTCACCTTGGGCATATGGGAAGGCATCCCGTCGATCTGCTCCAAGGGGATGACCTCGTCCACGCTGTTCATGGTGGAGAGCATCAGCCCCGGCCCGTTGGGCCGCACGGCGCACGTGTACTGCTTGGTGCGCAGCACCACGCGTCCCACGCCTACCCGTCCGGAGCTCTCCAGCGCCTCGCTGAGCAGCGCATAGGCGCGTGCGGCATTCGTCTCCGGCACCAGGTGGTAGTGTGAGTCGTAGTAGAGCGGGTGGATGTCGCCTGCGGGCACGAAGTCCTCGATGTCGATGGCGTACGTGCCCTTGGGTGCCAGGGCCTTGATCTCCTCGGGCGTGATGGTGACGTAGACACCCTTGCTGATCTCGTAGCCCTTGATGATCTCCTCGTAGGGGACCTCGACGCCCTCGGCCTCGCAGATGCGCCGCTCGCGGATGCGTGCCTTGTCCTTGGCGTGGAGCTGGTGGAAGCGCACGTCACGAGGGGAGACCGCCCGGTACATCCGGATCGGCACGTTCACGAGGCCAAAATTGACCGAGCCCTTCCACATGGGGCGAGCCATCCGCCACCTCCTCTGCCGGCCCGGTAGAAGAAAAGAGCCCCCGTGCAGCTTCTGCACCCGGAGTTGAAGAACGCGCCGGAGGCCGAAAAATCGGCCTCGGCCGCGATGGGCCGACGTCAGAAAGCTCGATCCGATCCGCCGTTGCGGCAAACCTCACCCCCGCCACTCCGATCGGCGGGCAAGCGGCTCTGATCCGTGGATCCCACTGAACTCCAGTTCCGTGAGCGCTCCCTAGCCCATCAGCTGGCGGAAGCTGAAGTCGAGCCGGCTCTGCACCAGCCCCAGCAGGCTCTCGACCTCCACTCCCGCCAGCTTCAGCCGGGAGGAGAGCTCCTGGCGCGTGAGCTCCAGCAGCCGCTGGCGAGCCTGGGCCACGTGGCGCGCCACGCTCGAGCGAGACTCGCCATACATCGCGGAGAGCCGATCCATGGTGAGGCCATGGAGGTGATGCATGCGCAGCAGGGCCCGCTCCCGCTCCGGCAGCACCGCCAGCGCCTTCCGCAGCGCCTCGGCGAGCGCCTGCCGTGAGTCCTCTCGGAGCAGCTCGCGCTCCGGATCATTCGAGGACAGCATCCTTGCGAGCACCTCGGGAGGCTCATCGAAGAGCACCTGACGTCCCTGCTGGTTCGCCAGCTCGCCGGCAATGCGCGCGGCGATGATGCGCACCCAGGCCAGCAGCGACCCCCGCCCCGAATAGTCCGCGATGCGGGGGGGTGTCTCTCCGCGCCCCAGCAGCAGCCGCTGGCGGAGCTCCTGCAACACATCATCCACGCTGGCCTGCGAGAGCTGCCCGAGATGCGAAGGAACTCTCTGGAGGAGGTGCTGCTCGAAGGCATGCAGAGCCCTGGGCTCACCCTCGGCGCAGGCGCACGCGAGGTACAGGTCAGCGCCGAAAAGCTGGCGCAGCGAGTCCTCGGCCCCCGCGGGCAGGTGCCGAGCCAGGTGCCGCACGAAGCGCTCAGGCTCGAGTGGGACAGAGTGCCACTGCGCCTGTCCCGCCGTGTAGTGCCCGCGCAGCAGGGCCTCCAGGCCGTCCACCCGCTCCAGCGCGGCGCCCCGCTCTGGCGGCACGTGGGCCCGCAGCAGCGCGGAGAGAGCGCCTGTCGCCCGGGCCTCGCTCATGGTGCCCCCTCCCGCCGCTGCCAAGCCATCACCTGCCGCAGCTCCACGCGGGCCCGGAGGCCCAGCGTCTCCATCTGCCTCCGCGCCTCCTCGGCCAGCTCCATGGCGCGGGAGCGATCAGGGGGCTGGCGCTGTTCATCCAGCGCTCGGGCCAGCAGGAAGGAGGCCCACGCCTCGTCGAGCGGATCCCTGGGGGCGCTCGCATGGATCTTCCGGGCCCGCTCGAGCAGCGGCACGGCCAGCTCCGGAGCGCCCAAGGCCAGATGTCCCTCCGCGAGACAGGCCAGATCCAGCGCGACATCTGGAGCCTCCCCCCCCTGAACCCGCTCATCCAGGGCCAGGGCACGCTGGCAATACTCGAGTGACCGGCTCGCCGCCCCGGTGGCCCCCGCCAGCCGTGCCAGGGGACGCAGCGCCTGGGTCACGGAGGAGCCCTCCGGTCCTCCCTCCTTCTCCCAGAGCTGCAGAGCGCGCGTCAGGTCCCGCTGGGCCTCGTCGTAGCGGCCTGCCCGCAGGTGGATGAAGCCCAGGTACGTCAGCGGTGGGGCGGCGCGTGGCGTCTCCGGACCGAGCGCCCGCCGCACTCGCTCCAGGGCCTGCTCATGGTAGGCGCGCGCCTCCTCCAGCCGCTGGGAGTCGAAGGCCACCATCCCCAGCTCCGTGAGCGCGCTGGCCGTGTTGGGATGATCAGGCCCCCTGCTGCGCTCGGAGATGGCCAGGGCCCGCTCGAGGTTCTGCTTCGCCTCGTCAAGGCGTCCCATGCTCCGAAGCACCGTGGCGAGGTTGATGAGGGGAGCGGCGAAGCTGGGGTGGTCTGGCGCGCGCGAGGACTCCAGCAGCGTGAGCGCGCGGCGCCAGGTAGCGACGGCCTCCTCCCGCTGCCCCAGCGCCAACAGCTCGATGGCGATGTTGTTGAGGCTGAGCGCATGGGCGGGGTGCTCGGGGCCCACGGTGCGCTCGCGGAGCTCCTGGGCGTGGCGGTAGAGCGCCAGCGCCTCCGCGGGGCGGTTCTGCCGGCTGCGGACACGGCCCAGTCCCGAGAGGAAGAAGGTGGTGCGTACGCCCTCCGGTCCGTGCGTCTTCCGAGAGAGCTCCAGCCCTTGGGAGTACTCCACGTCCGCCTGCTCCAGCTTGCCCTGCACCAGCAGCAACCCGCCTATGCGCAGGTGCAGATCCGTGGCGATGGCTGGGAAGCGGTCACGCCCCAGCCGCTCCACCGCGGCCTGGGAATGCTGGATGATCCGATCCACCTCACCCGCGCGCGCCTGCTGATCACCCACCACCCAGATGAGGAGGAGCCAGACGCGCGCGGCCATCTCGTCATCACGGCCGGCCTCGGCGGCCCAGAGGGCCTTGTAGAGGATCTCCTCCGCCTCCTTGGGCTTGCCGACCATGGCGTGGAGGTGACCATGCAGCATGAGCACCTCCGCCTCGAGAGGGCGGTAGTCCAGCCCCTGGATCTCCTGGAGGATCGCGGCCGTCACCGTGATGCCCTCGGAGTGGCGGCCCGCCTCCAGACGGGCCCGGGCCTCCGCCAGCCTCCGCCGCGCGCCGTCCACGCGAGGGCGGAGCGCATCCGGCGGCAGCGGGCGAATGGAGAGCGCTGGGGCCTCCTTGCAGCCCGCGAGCCCCTCGAGCGAGGCCACCATCTGCTGAGCGTTCTGAACCGTCTGCGCGTCCGCCTTCTCCAGCAGCTCAGTGACGGCGGCCAGCTGCCAGAGCCGGGCATCCAGGCACGCGGCCATCTGCCACGCGGTGTCCGAGGCCCCCTCCTCGGCGGCGAGGCAGGCCTCGGTGCGCAGCTCGCGCCACTGAGAGGCTTGGGCCTCGAGCTCGGCGGAGAGCTTCTCCCAAGCGGCGATGGCGTAGGGCTTGCCCGTGGCGAGGAAGGCCGCGTGCACCCGCTCACGCCGCTCGGGGCTCCAGGCCGCGGTGAGCTTGTCCGCCTCCTGCGCGCAGCGCACCTCGTCCCGATGGGACAGCGCGTAGTCCACGGCCACCCCCAGCAGGCCCACCGCGAGGACGGAGATGACCAGCCGTGTGCGCACGCGCAGGGTGCTGGGAGTGAGCGCCCCCAGCAGGGCCTCCATGGAGGGGAACCGCTCCTCGGGCTGGGCCCTCAGCCCTCGCAGCACCGCACGCCGCACCCGGACAGGGAGCTTCGTCTCACGCGCGGGTGCTCGCACCCGTCCCTCGCTCGTGGCCCGTCTCAGGTCCTGGATGCTGGTGCCCTCGAAGGGCCGCACACCCTGAAGGGCCTCATAGAGGGTCACACAGAAGCTGAACTGATCCGAGAGCGCGTCCACCCCCTGGCCGCGGAGCTGCTCCGGGGCCATATAGGCGGGCGTCCCAACGAGAGAGCCGGCCCGGGTGAGCTGAGCGCTGTCGAGCTCTCGCGGCGACTCGCGTGGAGCAGCGGCGCCGGACACGGTGCCGCGGTTCGAGGGGCGAGCGAGCCCAAAGTCCGTCACCCGGGCCCGGCCATCCCGGCCCACGAGCACATTCTCAGGCTTGAAGTCACGATGCACCAGCCCCGCGGCGTGCGCGGCGGCCAGCCCTCGTCCGGCGTCACGGAAGACGCGCAGCACCTCACGCCAGGGGCGTGGCTGCTTGAGCCATTCCTTGAGCGAGGTGCCCTCCACCAGCTCCATGGCCAGGAAGACGCTGTCCCCGTGCGTCCCCACGTCATGGACGGCGACGACGTTCGGGTGGGAGAGCCGGGCCAGCGACTGGGCCTCGAGGAGCAGCCGCCGCCGGGGCCCCTCTTGCTGACGGCCCTGGGGGCGAACGAGCTTGAGGGCCACCTGGCGATCCAGCTGCGGATCATACGCCGCGTACACCACCCCCATGGCCCCATGACCGATCTGCTCAAGCACCACGTAGCGGGCGACAGTGGAGCCACGGGCCAGAGAGGGAGCCTCGCCACCCTCCCCCTCCGAGGAGAGCAAGGCAGGCGCGGAGTCCGCCGCCGCTGCGAGCACCCGCTGGCACTCGGTGCAGCCCTCCACGTGCGCCAGGATCGGCACCCTCCGCTCTTCCGGAAGAACGCCTCCGAAGAACTCGCTCAGCGTCGTCTCGTCGGGGCAGCTCATCCCAGCGCCTACACTAGCAAGAGACCTTATTTCTCATGAATTTGGACTTACCCTGGAAGCCAAGCTATCGCACATCCACATAATCCATTGGAATCATGGGCGTTTCTTTCCAGCTCTGGGTTAACAGTCCGCTTTTTTCGCTTTTTTTGGGACAACAGGGAGGTCGGGGCCTCTTGAGGGGTGATGAGAACCGCCCCGTCCTCCCATTCCGATTCCTCTGCCAAGACTTCAACAGGCCGCCCGTCGTGGCTGGCACGCGTGGCCGCCCTGTCCGGAGCCACGATCCTCCTCGGTGGCGCGGCGATGATCGCCTGCGGCCTTGCTGACGAGGAGCAGTCCCCCGAGACGCATCCAGCGGCAGCGCCTGGCGCCCCGGCGGCGGCGGATCCGCACCAGAAGGCGAGCACCACCGGGCACACCGGACAGGGCGGGCCCGCGCAGGCTGAGGAGAAACCTCCCCGGTTCGCCCGGACTCTGTGCTGGGAAGAGCTGGAGCGCTTCAACGAGACGGTGACGCTCGAGACGTTCCGGGAGTGGGCCGCTCCGCTGATGGCCGTGAAGGATCCGATCGTCCTCGACTACCTCAAGGGACGCCTCTCCGAGCTCATCGGGAATGACCAGGGCCGTGCGCTGGAGGTCCTCGAATGGTCGCGTGAGGCCTCGCCCGCGGAGTTCAAGCTGCTCATGGCAGGCCTCCGGGGCTCGCAGGCCCTGGTCCTGCCCAAGGTCGCCGCGCAGCTCACGTCGCTGGGGCTCGATGAGCGCATGGACCTCGGGAGGCGCGCGGGGTTCCTGGACGAGCTGCAGAGGATGCCCCAGCTGGAGCCAGCGGCGCTCGAGCGGCTCGCCCAGTTCGCCAAGGATCCCGCCTCGGGCGAGGCCGGCTGGGTCACCACGCGCGCGATCGGCCGGGTGATGAAGGAGGACTTCGAGCGGACGGGGAACGCCAAGCCGTACCTGGACAAGCTCTTCGCCATCGCCACCGAGACACCGGACGAGCCGGTCCGCTACCTGGCGCTCGAGATGGGGATGCACGCGGATGCGCCGCTCGACGCTGCGGCCACCGAGAAGCTGGCGAAGATCCTCGCCACCGAGGGCAGCGAGGACGTCCGGCAGGTGGCGGCGCACGATCTCTCGCTGGCCCAGGACAAGGCGCGAGCGCTGCAGATCTACGCCCAGGCCTTCGCGGCCGAGAAGGACCTCTGCGTCCGGTGGGCCCTGTTCCGCTTCGCGGCCAGGGCCGCGGGCAAGGACGCGCTGCCGGTCATGGCGGATATGGCCATGACGGACCCGCGCTTCCAGGGGAACTACCACGACATCTCGCGGCTCTACGCGAGCGGCGTCGTTGACTTCGATCGGATCTGGTTCGGCCTGCCATCCCAAGACCCCCATGGTTGCCTCGACCGGCACGAGTGAGACCCGGAGCTCCCCATGACACGCCTCCTCCTTCGTATGAACGTGCTCTCCACCCTGACGCTCGCCCTCAGCCTCCTTGCTCCAGCCCTGGTGTCTGCTGGGCAGCCAGCCTCCCAGGCAGAGGCTCCCGCTCTGAGAGCGGGGACCTGCTCGGTCCAGGGGCTGATGGATCAGATCCGCCGAGGGCTCAACTCGAAGTCTCAGGCCTACAAGCTCTACCTGCGGACGCTGCTGCGCGAGTCCGCCGTCAACCTGCCGCTGAGCGAGCTCCAGGCGGCCTTCGATCGGGAGTACGACCCGGTCATGGCCGAGCACCTCGCGGCCGCCCTGGTCGCGCGGACCGAGCGGGACCTGGAGCCCGAGGCGATGCAGGCGGTTGCCCAGCGGGCGCTGGCCGATCGCGATCCGGCCATTCGCGCCGCATCGATCCGCGCGCTCCGGCGCACGGGCGCGCTGGAGCGGTCAGGGGACCTGTTCGAGCGCCTGGTGCGTGATCCCTCGCCCGAGGTGCGCAAGGAGGCCGCCACCAACCTCGTCGAGGACAACCTGAACGTCTATGGGGGGCGCCATGGCCCGGCCGCGGACGCCGCGGTGGCGGCGGCGATGGCGTCCTCGGATCCGAAGGTGACCGCGCAGGTCCTGGGCAACCTGATGACGGGGGAGATCAGCTCCGAGTCGGTGCGCAAGCTCCAGCAGCTGCTGGGCAGCGACTCCGCCGAGGTCCGCGCGGCGGCGACCACGGCGCTCGGAGGAGTGCCCGCGGCGGAGATGGCCAGCGCCCGGGAGTCGCTGCTGAGCATGTACCGTGGCGAGCGGGACTCCGAGGTGCGCAAGGCCATCCTCGCGAGCATCGCCCGGCTGGGCTTCTCCGGCGCGGTGCCCGAGCTCCAGCGGCTGCGCGGCATCGATCCGAGCCTCGCACCCGAGATCGACTCTTGGATTCGCGTCCTCAACATGAACCTTCAGGAGTGGAGCCTGATCCTGAGGGAGAAGCAGCGGCTGCAGCAGGCTCGGTGACAAGCACTCCAGACGGGGGCCCGGCAAACCGGCCCGAGAGGAACAACGATGCGTAAGACAACGAAGACAATCCTGGTGGCGCTGGCCTCGCTGGCGCTCATCCCCGCGGCGGCGACGGCGGCGCTCCGCGTGGGCTCGCCCTTCCCTGGCGACGTGACGGCCACCACGTACTACTCGAGCGGCTCGTTCCACGGCGCGGTGGACATCTCCAGCCGCAACGCCTGCAGCTACTGGGGCGTGGAGACGGGCGTGGTGGGCTCGCTCTACTGGAACGTGACCATTCGCACCACGGCAGTTGTCTGCTACGGCAACGGCAGCGGCAATCAGAACGAGGTGAAGCACGTCTTCGCGAACGGCTACACGTTCCGTCAGTGGCACTTCCTGAAGGAGCCGACCTCGTACGATCGGACGTGCGATCGCTGCCAGATCGGCGACGAGGGCGGCACGGGCAACGTCACTGGTCCCCACACCCACATGCAGTACGACAAGAGCGGCACCAACAACACCTCCTGGTACTCGTCCTACACGGTAAAGGGTGAGTTCCTCGATCGCGGCGAGACGGTCGGCTACATCCAGTAGCGGGAGACGCCGGAGCGGCTCCCGTGACCGGCTGGGAGGCGGGCCTGTGTGGCGCTGCCTCCCGGCTGGTACCGGGCTGGCCTGCCTGCAGGACAAGTGTGATAAGCCCCGTGCCCACGCATGGGCTTCATGGATCGTCTGTTGGGAAGGCAGAAAGCGCCGGCGGCGCAGGAGCGTGAGACGCCCCTGAGCCTTCAGCTCCTGTTCCCCGGCACGCTGCGGCTGAATGTGAACACGGTGGAGGGAGCGCTCCGAGGGTTCGACTCGTCGCTCGCCCAGGCCCGCTTCGAGCTGGATCCGCAGGCGAGCACCGTGATGGGAGCTGAGGTCGGCGTTGCGCGGTGGGGGAGGCATGTGGTGCAGGCCGTGGTCTTCAGCCAGCAGATGCCGTCCGCGGTGGTAGAGCTGTGCGTGACGCCAGCGCACTACGGGGCGGAGCTGAAGGCACGAGCCCGAGCGCACGCATCGCACGCGCTGCTGTTCTACGCGGGAGAGGAGAAGGATTCGCTGGAGCAGTACGTAGCGCTTGCGCTGGTCGCGGTGGCGCTGGCGAAGGAGGGAGCGCTGGTGGTAATGAACGAGAGCGCACACACCTCGTTTCCGGCGCAGCCGTTGATCCCTGAGGAGGGCGAAGACCTGGTGGACCTGCTGAGGACGATGCCGCTCACGGCGCTTTACGTGGGCTTCGCGAAGCTGGCGGTGCAGGGAGACGAGGGCGTGTGGATGAGGACGTATGGCGCTCCGAAGATGGGGCTGCCGGATCTGGCCTGGCACGCGCGGAGTGACGCCGAGGCGCATCAGACGTTCGAGCTGTTCTCAGGCCTGCTGGAGTACCTGCGGGCATCAGGGACGCGGTTCGGGGACGGGCACACGGCGGAGTGGCAGGATCGCCACGTTCGGCTCCGAGTGCCGAGCAGAAGCGAGCAGAAGTTCCTCGACAGTCCTGGGCAACTGTTCGTGCTGGAGCCCCGCGAGCACTCAAGCCTGGCCCGGTGAAGCGCACGCCAGGAGTATCCATGCTTCAGGCTCTACACGCACCACGTCTCCTTGCGGTGAAGATCGGCGTGATGCTGCTAGCTGCTTGCAGCACTCCTTCCCACCGGGTGCCCCAGACCTACGCTCAGAACCTCGACTCCGCCAGCAATGCCTGCATCCGGAATCCCAAACTGTGTCCTCCTCTGGTAGGTGAGCAGGCTCCCGCGGTTCCTGCTGCCAGACTCGCTCCTGCGCCTCCTCCTCTCTCAGGTCCTCAGAGCACCGCGATCACCATCGCCGCCGCAGCCAGGGTCATCCAGGTAGCTATCGACGCCTGGCTTGAGGCGAGAATCCGAGAGGCGCTCTCCTGGTGTGCCGATGACGCTCGCGCAGAGGTTCTCCTCAAGTACTTCGATGGCAAGAGCCCCACTCAAGCGGAGTGCAGCGAGGTAGTCGGCACGGACGGGAAAGGTGATCCCATCACTCGTGCCATGCAGTTGGGCGTCGAGCAGCACGAGCTTGCCCTGAGGTGTGCGCAGCAAAAACTCGAGGAGCTGAAACCTGGGGGCTTCTCCATCTCTCCGCGCTACCGCACTGATCCGAGCACTGGGAAGGTGCAGTACCTCTCCCAAGCTCAGGTGAAAAACCTGCTGGACGCAGGAAGGAGCGCCGAGCTGCGCGGCAGCCTTGAGCCCGACATCGTCATCCACTCGGGCAACCCGCTCCACATCCAGGCGATCTTCGACTTCAAATTCCCGTGCGTGAACGGAGGACGGACCCCATGGCGTAGGTACCCAGAGAATCACCCCTATGCAGAAAGCACTCAGAAGGACGTCTACATGAAGGTTTTGAGCAAGAACGTCTTCCGTGTCCTGCCCCACTGGGGAGTCCTGCCATGAGGGATCGTTACCCGAAGATCCGCATCCATGCGGGTTTCGGCAGCCCCATGGTTCGCGAGGGGTTGAGCTTCGACTTTTTCCTGCGTCTCCCTCACACCGAATCGGCGAAGGCTGTGCTGCATGCGTTGGAAACCTATCTCTGCGCTGTAGGCCACGAGGCACTTGGTTGGTACGCCGATGACGATGGAGAGTTCCAGAAGCTTGATGATGCCGGCTGGGAGCAGGTTCGACGCGAGTTGCAGCAAAGCCGCTCGCCCATGATCCGCCTCTATGACGCTCCAGATGGACTCGCGTACCGCTTCGAGTACTACGGCAAGAGCCTCGAGCCTCATCCGCTCCATGACAAAAGGGATGCCTCGTGCGCCATGAGCTTCTGGGCTCCCACCGAGTTCTTGGAAGCACGAGGCCCCTCTCGCGTCCGGGAGCTGGCGCTGGAGTTGGCAACCTCCCTTCCCTTCTACTCTGGGTACGTTGGCCTGTCCTTCAACGGAGAACTCGATGTCGTCGGAGTCGGGGAAGAAGTCATCCCTTACTGCTTCCGCTATCCAGGCATCAGCCTCGCTGACCTCTCAACGCTCGGCTGGGAGCTGGGTTCGCGTTTCCGCGGCCCTGCGTGGCTCACCTTCCTTGGGCAGACTCTCCTCAGTGAAGTGGGCTCAGCCACCCTTCGTGCCCGCATTCACGTGCCAAGCACTACCGTCCAGGAGTTGGAGGGTGGCAAGGCCTGTATCACCCTCGGGGAGTGGCCAGAGGCCGGCGACACGGAACGTGGCGACAACCTGCCCGCCTACCGCGAGTTGGCGCGCGTGATGGAGCCTTGGCTCTTCCACAACCCATACGCCCCAATACCAAGCTTCAGCGACGAGGAGAAGCGCCGGTGGGAGCACCGCTTCCTTGATTGAGGACCGCATGGCTGAGCCTTCACTGCCCGGGGTCAGTTGACTCCATGGGCGCAGAGGTCGGCTCGCGCACAGACGGGACAATGGGCGAGTAACATGCCCCTTTGTACACGACTCCATTTCCAGAACAGTCGTCAGGCGAGATCTTCAGTTCGAACCAGCAGCCACCGTTGAGCGCAACCTGCCCCTTGTGGCACCGGCCCTTTGCATCCGGCTTGATCTGCCCCGGCACTGGCCTGGGCGGCACAGCGCAGTCTGGGCAAGCACTTTGGCCTGTCGGCCCTCTGCCTCCGCTCTTCGGACAGCATCCGCCTCAGCGGCAACACGCACCACGTCTCTGTCTCTCCGGCGCGCTCGGTGGCCGAGGTCCTCAACGGCGACCAGGTCGTCCTGTGGCCACTCTACGCCCTTCAGCTCATCTCTCTCCGGGCCCTTCTTTTCGGATTCACTCTCCATCGCCTCGGCCAGTTCTCTCGCTGTGCCTCGTTTCTCCGGCTTCAGCGACAGCATGCGCTGGATGACGGCATCCAGTTGCTCATCGACCCGCGGGTTCACCTTCCTCGGTGACTGTAGGCCGCTGCTCCCTGCCTGCCAGCACTCCTCTTCCCTGCTCGCATCCGCAACCTGGGAGTACTCGTCTGTCACCAACCGGTAGGCCATGACTCCCAACGCGAACACATCATCGAGGAAGAGCCAGTCATCCGTGGGCCTCACCAGAAC
>Ga0247822_10000574_pt1 | contig 20297 bp, 17 predicted proteins | sample 13C_Cellulose_Da_FD_192423 | JGI IMG/M metagenome (GOLD analysis project Ga0247822, IMG submission 192423) | Soil microbial communities from agricultural site in Penn Yan, New York, United States - 13C_Cellulose_Day30 | ecosystem: Environmental > Terrestrial > Soil > Agricultural land | place...
ACACCGACCGCCTCGCGCAGAAGTCGAGGAAGGCCCGCGTCCGCGGCGGCACGATGCGCTGGTGGAGGTGGACGGCGAAGATGGGCTCGGTCGGCGGGCGAAACGAGGGGAGGACCTCGACGACCTGGCCCGCGGCGAGCTCCGCCTCGGCCATGTAGTGGGGCACCTGCGCGACACCGAGGCCGGCCCGAACCGCCGCGACCATCGCCTCACCATCGTCGATGCTGATCGTCGCCCGCGGATGGATCGTCGCGACGTGGCCTCGGTCCGAGAACGTCCATGGACGCACCGTCCCGGACGACGGCCGGCGGAAGACGACCGCAGGCACCGCGGCGAGGTCCACCGGTGCGTGCACCCGGCGACCTCGCAGCAGCTGCGGCGCGGCGATCGTGATCACCTGCTGCGCGCCGATCTTCCGGGCGACCAGCGACGAGTCGGCGAGCGCGCCGATCCGGATCGCCACGTCGACGTGCTCCTCGACCAGGTTCACGAGCCGATCGGTCAGGACGAGCTCGAGCTTCACCTCGGGATGCGCGGCGACGAACTTCGCGAGCGCGGGGACGAGGAAGCGCCGGCCGATCGTCGCCGGCACGGTGACGCGCAGCCGCCCGCGCGCCGCGGCCCGCCGGCTCGACAGGAAGCTGCGCGCGTTCTCGAGATCGTCGAGGATCTTCCGGCACTGCTCGAAGAACAGCTCACCGTCCTCGGTCAGGGTCACCCGCCGCGTGGTGCGCGCGAGCAGGCGCACGCCGAGCTCGGCCTCCAGCCGCGCCAGCGTCTTGCCGACCCCCGACGGCGTGACCCCGAGGGATCGCGCAGCCCGGGTGAAGCTCCCCGCCTCGGCGACGCGGACGAAGGTCTGGAGCCCGGCGGCGAGATCCACGCCATGATGATTGCGGACAACTCGTCCTGAGTCCATGGCCACGGCAAGGACTTACCCGCGGGGCGCTCGGTGAGCATGCTCGGGGCGTTCCTTCGAACCCCCGACCCACCGAGGAGACCAGCCATGACCGAGCTGCCGCGCACCGCGCCCCCGTCCGCCATCCCTGCCCTTCCCGCCGTCGATCTCTACGGCGCCGTCCACCGCGGCCTGCGCCGCGAGCTGTGCAAGCTGCTCGACCGCATGGGCACGACCTCGCTCGAGGACGCGGCCGGGTGGACGTCGCTCACGACCTCGCTGGAGGAGCTGCTGGCGCTCCTCGAGCACCACTTCCACCACGAAGCCGATCATCTGCACGCCGCGCTCGCGCAGCACGACGCCGGCGCGGCCGCGGCGCTGGAGCGCGAGCACGCCGAGCACCTCGCGTTCCACGCCGAGCTGCGCGCCCTCGTGCGGGCGGTGCACGCCCGCGGCGAGCCGGGGACGCGACGCGCGCTGTTCCTTCGCTATGGCGCGTACGTCGGGGCGAGCCTCGTCCACATGACCGACGAGGAGCTCCGCGTCCAGGCGCTCCTCGACGAGACCTGCACGGCGGACGAGCTCCAGGCGCTCGAGCAGCGCCTGCTCGCGTCCATCCCTCCCCCCGTCATGTTCGCGTTCATGTGCATCATGCTCCCGGCCCAACCCCCGGAGGTCCGCGCCGGCATGCTCGCGCAGGCGCGCACGGGGATGCAGCCCCAGGCGTTCGCCGCCCTCACCGACACCTTGGCGCGGGCGGCGTGACCATGACGACGATGGAGCCCGCAGCCAGGCCGACGATCTTCCATATCCCGATCTGCCCCTTCTCGCAGCGGCTCGAGATCCTCCTCGCGCTCAAGGGGATCCGCGACGCCGTCGACTTCCGCGTCATCGACATCACCGAGCCGCGCCCCGCCTGGCTGCTCGCCAGGACCGGCGGTCGCACCGCGCTGCCGGTGATGACGGTGGAGGACGGCACGGTGCTGCGCGAGAGCCTCGTCCTGCTCCAGTACCTCGAGGATCGCTTCCCCGATCCGCCGGTCGCCAGCCGCGATCCGACCCGGCGCGCGCTCGAGCACCTGCTGGTCGCCACGTTCGACCGAGACTTCATCACGGCGGGGTACGAGCTCCTGATGAACCAGGACCGGCAACGACGCGCCCACCTCGTGGACCGCCTGCGCGCGTGCTACGCGTCGATCGATCGGTACCTGCGCGACCACGCGTCGGGCGCGGTGTTCCTGTTCGAGGACTTCGGCTGGGTCGAGGCCGTGCTCACCCCGATCATGATGCGCTTCTGGTGCCTCGAGTACTACGAGGACTTCGAGCTCCCCGGCGATGGCTTCGCGCGCGTGCGTGCCTTTCGCGACGGGTGCCTCGCCCATCCCGCGGCGCAACAGGTCACGCGCGAGGAGATCGTGAAGAGCTACTACGACTACGCCAAGGGCGCCGGCAACGGGGCGCTGTTGCCCGGTCGAACGCGATCGTCGTTCGTCTTCGAGCCGCCCTGGTCGGGACGGCCGTGGCCGCCGAGGGACAAGTACGGGCCCGGCGCGACCGACGCGCAGCTCGGGCTGAAGCCGGCATGACGCCGGCGGTCAACGCGAGGTGTCCTCGAGCAGCGCCGGCGGCAGGCGGGTGTCGGTGAGCGTGTTCATGAACTCGACCAGATCGGCCTGCTGGGCGTCGGTCAGCTCGAGGCGCCTCATGTCGGGCGACTTGGTCGTGCCGGCGACGTTGCCGCCGCCGACGTTGTAGAAGGCGACCACGTTGGCCAGGGTGGCCAGCTGGCCGGCGTGCATGTACGGCGCGGTCACCGCGACGTTGCGCAGGCTCGGCGTGCGGAACCGGCCGCGATCGGCCTCATCCTGGGCGACGCCGGCGAGCCGCCCCGGCCCGTCGCTGTACGGACCGGCGGTGTTGAACCGGCTGGCCAGCAGCGGCACCACGTCGGTGAAGCGGCCGAGGTCGCTCGCCGGCACGCCGGGGCCGAACTGGGCCATGCCGATCGCGTGGAACTTGCCGTCGGCGAAGTGCGGCCCGCCGTGGCAGCTCTGGCAGTGCTGGAGGAACAGCTTGAGGCCACGGCGAGCCGCCGGCGAGATCGCCTGCTCGTCGCCGGCGGCGTAGCGATCGAACGGCGCGTCGCGCGCGACCAGCGTGCGCATGTAGGCCGCGACCGCCTTGCCGGCGTTGGCGAAGGCGCGATCGACCACGTCGCGCTCGGCGTCGGTGGTCGGCTGCCACGCCGGATCGGCGAGCGCGCCGTCGAGCGGCACCGGGAACAGCGCGTCGTACTCGGCGCGGTACTTGGCGTAGATCGTGCGCGCGACCTCGACGCGGTTGCCGTTCATGACCTCGGGGTTCTCGATCGCGCCCAGCACCAGCGACCACTGCGAGTCGAAGCGCCCGCCCCAGTTGGTCCACGGGTAGAACACCGAGTTGAGGATCGGCGGCGCGTTGCGGCCCCCGATCTTGGTGCCGGTCGAGACGTGGTTGGGGCGCGCGCGCTGATCGTCGAGCGCCGGCCCGCCGTGACAGGTGTGGCACGACACCTTGCCGCGCTCGCCGGCCTTGCCGAGGTCGCTGTCGACCAGCAGCGGCCCCGACAGCGCGGCGTCGAAGAACAACATCTGGCCGAGCCGGGCGGCGCGCGGATCGTCGGCGTAGGCGTTGGTCGGATCGGGCGGCGCCGGCGGCAGCGGCGACAGCGTCGCGAGCTGGGCGCGCTCGGCGGCGGTCAGCGCGTCGGGGTCGGGCGCCGGCGCGGGCGCGGCGTCGCGCGAGCCGCACGCGGCCAGCGCGACCAGGGCCGGGAGGACGGACGTCCGGGGCACGGACGCATGGTATCGTACCGGCCCATTCACTCACGTTCGGAAGGAGCCCACGTGAAGCACGTGAAGACCGGTGCCCTGATCGCGGTTGCCGCCGGCAGCCTGTTCGCCTCGGCCTGCAAGAAGGAAGAGAAGAATGCGTCGGCGAGCCCGCCGGCCCCGACCGATCCGGCCAAGGCCGATCCGGCCAAGCCCGCGCAGGGCGGCACGCCCGATCCGGTGGCCAAGCCCGAGCAGCCGCCGGCCGAGAAGGTGTCCCAGGTCGACTGCGGCGGCGTCAACGAGTGCAAGGGCCAGGGCACCTGCGCCCAGGAGGGCCACGGCTGCGGCGGGCAGAACGCGTGCAAGGGCAAGGGCGTGCTGGCGATGAGCGAGCAGGAGTGCAAGGACAAGGGTGGTACCGTCGTCGCCAAGAAGTAGCGACCACCGGCTGGGGTTCGGGCTCGGCCTCCGCAAGCCGCACCACCGCGACGCCATGCGCGGCGCGGTCGCCGGCGTCGACTGGTTCGAGGTGATCACCGAGAACTTCCTGGTCGACGGCGGCAATCCTCGCCGCGTGCTGCGCGAGGTCCGCGCCCACCACCCGGTCGTGCTGCACGGCGTGTCGCTGTCGATCGGCTCGACCGATCCGCTCGACGAGCGCTACCTGGCCGCGGTCGCCGCGCTGTGCGCCGAGGTCGAGCCGGCGCAGGTGTCGGATCACCTGTGCTGGACGTCGGTCGGCGGCCACAACACCCACGACCTGTTGCCGGTGCCGTACACCGAGGCCGCGCTCGCCCACGTCGTGGCCCGGGTCGCGGCGGTGCAGGATCGCCTCGGCCGCCGCATCCTGCTCGAAAACCCGTCGACCTACGCGCACTTCCGCGGCGCCGAGCTGACCGAGCCGGCGTTCCTCGCCGAGCTCGCCCGCCGCGCCGACTGCGGCCTCCTGCTCGACGTCAACAACGTCTTCGTGTCGTGCACCAACCACGGCTGGGATCCCGCGGCCTACCTCGCCGCGCTGCCGGCCGACCGCATCGGCTACCTCCACCTGGCCGGCCACAGCCGCAGCGGCGCCCTGCTGATCGACACCCACGACGCCCCGGTGTGCGACGCGGTGTGGGCGCTCTACGCCGACGCCACCCGGCGGTTCCCCGCCGCCGCCACCTGCCTCGAGCGCGACGACGACATCCCGCCGCTCGCCGAGCTGGTCGCCGAGCTCGACCGCGCCCGCGCCGTGGCCGCCGCCGAGGTCGCCGCATGACCGCGCTCGACGCGGCGCTGCGCCGCTTCCACGCCGCGATCACCGGCGCCGCGCCGCTCGCCGACGCCGCCGAGCTGATCGAGGCCGACGACGTCGATGCGCTGGCGCGCCTGCACGTCTACGCCCACGCCTACACCGCGCGCATCGGCAACGTGCTGGCCTTCGAGTACCCCAAGCTGGTCGCGGTCCGCGGCGGCCTCGGCGACCTCGTCGCCCCGTACCTGCGCGCCCATCCGCCGGCGCACCCGTCGCTGCGCGAGGTCGGCCGCCACCTCGCCGGCTTCCTCGCCGACCGCGGCGAGCCGGCGCACCTGGTCGACCTCGCCGCCCTCGAGCGCGCCCGCACCGAGGCGTTCGACGGCGGCGCCGACGTCGAGCCCCTCGCCCGCGATCACCTCGCCGCGATCGACCCCGCCGACTTCCCCGCCGTCCACCTCCAGCTGGTCCCGTCGAGCCGGCTCGTCGCGCTCACCACCAGCGCCGACGACCTGTGGGACGCGGTCGAGACCGGCCAGCCACCGCCGGACCCGGCGCCGGCGACCCGCACCGTCCTGGTCTGGCGCCGCGACGTCACCGTCGTCCACCGCACCCTCGAGCCCGACGAGGCCACGCTGATCGCCGACCTCGCCGCCGGCACCACCTTCGCCGCCGCCTGCGATCGCCTCGCCGATCACCCGTCCCCGGCCGAGCGCGCCCTCGCCCTGCTGCTGCGCTGGCTCGACGCCGAGATCCTCGACGGCTCCCCGACGGCTCCCATCTCGGCGGCTGCACGCATCTGACCCGTTCGTCCTGAGCGAGGCCGACCGACGAAGGAGGGAGGCCGACGTCGAAGGACGGCGAGACGGCGATGACGGGGCGACGGGGCGACGGCGCGACGGGGCGACGGCGCGACGGGGCGACGGCGCGACGGGGCGACGGCGCGACGGCTCCCGCCGTGCACGCGTGAACTGGCCGCGCCGCACTTCGACGTCGGCGTCGCTCGCTGCGCTCCCTCCGCCTCGCTGCTGCGAAATGACACCGCCAAGGCCGCGGAACCATGTGTTCCGTTCGTTCTGAGCGAGGCTGACCGACGAAGGAGGGAGGCCGACGTCGAAGAACGGCGCCCGCGGTGCAAGCGAGCACAGGTTGCGCCGCCCTTCGACGTCGGCGTCGGTCGTTGCGCTCCCTCCGCCTCGCTCTGGGCGAACGGTTGAAGGGAGCGCGCCACGGATTTCATCCCGCCTGGTGAACGGCACGTTCATCCAGTCTCAGCGCGAACGGTTCAGGGGGCACGCCTGACGCGGGCGCACGCTGACCTCGAAGCGACCGAGCTCCGGTTCGGAACAACGTGGTCGTAGACGGTGGACGTGGTCGAGTGAAGGCTCCGTGCCGGCCGGCTCGGCCCCTTCCCTCGCCACGACCATCAGAACCGTTCGTCCCTGTCGGTCAGCGGGCCATCGGCAGCTTGCGGTAGCGATCGAGCAGCCGGGTCTGGTGGCTGTCGGACGGCTGCACGACGCCACCGATGATCACCGCCTCGGCGGCGGTCGTCAGCTCGAGCGGATCGCCGCTCCACACCACCAGGTCGGCGATGGCGCCCTTCTCGACGGTCCCGCGCCCGGTCAGGCCGTGGATCGCGGCCGGCACGGTGGTCAGCGCGGCCAGCGCCTGCTCCCACGGCAGGCCGTCGCCGACCGCGACGCCGGCGAGCTGGCGGATCGTCCGCGCCGCCGAGGCGCTGCCCAGCGTCGACACCGCCACCGGCACGCCGGCGCGGGCGAGGATCGCGACGCCGTCGTCGCGCACGTCGGTCGCGTCGAGCTGCTCGGGCAGGTTCGCGGTCGGGTCGACGATCACCGGCACCTTCGCCCGCGCCAGCAGGTCGGCGGCGCGCCACGCCTCGGCGCCGCCGGCGATGACCAGCTTCAGCCTGAGCTCCTGGGCCAGCCGCACCGCCGCGCGGACGTCGGCCTCGCTGTGCGCGGTCACCACCAGCGGCACCGCGCCGCGCAGCACCGGCTGCAACGCCTCGAGATCGAGGCGATCGGCGATCATGTGCCGGCGCTGGTTGCGCTCGTAGGCGGCGCGGTCGCGGCCGTACGCGCGCGCGTCGTCGAGCACCTCGCGCAGGAGCGCGATCGCCCGCCCGCGCGAGCCGCCGGCCGCGCCGGCGCCGCCCGGGCCGAGCTGGGCGTACATCGCGGCCGGGGCGCGGACCGGGGTCGCGCCGCCGTCGAGGGCGTAGGCCGCCGACTGGCCGGCGACCAGGCCGCCCTGCGGCGCCGCCACCACCAGCGTCACGCCGCCGCTGCGCGCGACCGGCACCGCGACCGAGTGCGGATCGAAGCCGTCCTGGCTCTGGTACGCGGCATGGACCGCGTCGGCGTGGACCGGATCGATCGCGCCGAACCGGCCGTCGACCGAGCTGGACTCGAGGTCGACGCCGACCATGCCGACGCCCGACAGCGCCTCGATGAACCCGGCGGTGACGACCTTGCCGGCGCCGTCGATCACCTTCGCGCCGGCCGGCGCGGCGATCCCGGCGCCGACGGCCGTGACCTTGCCGCCGTCGACGATCACGGTCGCGCCGTCGATCACCTGGCCGGGGCGGACGTGGACCTTGGCCCCGACGATCGCGATCGGCTCGGCCGCCGCGCCGCCGGCCGTCGCCAGCAGCACCGCGGCTACCATCATCATGCGCGCGCGGCTCACGGCGCACCTCCTTCGCGCGTGTCGATCGAGCCGTGGCCGAGCTCGAAGTCGCTCGGCCGCAGGCCGCGCGCGCGCTCGTAGGCGACCTCGCCGCCGACGATCACCACGTCGGCCTTGGCATAGACCGAGAACGGCGACGCGTTCCACACCACCACGTCGGCGCGCTTGCCCCGGGTCAGCGTGCCGGTCACCTCGTCGACGCCGAGCACCCACGCCGGGTTGGCGGTGATCCAGCGCAGGGCGACGTCCTCGTCGACGGCGATGCCCGCCCGCCGGCCGGCTGCCATCGCCTTGGCCGCCTCCTGGTTGAGCCGCTGGATGCCGATCGCCGAGTCGGAGTGGATCGTCGCCCGCACGCCGGCCTCGGTGAGCAGCGCCGCGTTCTCGGGGATGCCGTCGTAGGCCTCGAGCTTGAACCCCCACCAGTCGGCCCAGGTGTTGACCGCGATACCGCGCTCGGCCAGCAGGTCGCGGATCTTGTAGGCCTCGAGCGCGTGGTGGAACGAGCGGATCGTGAACCCCATCTCGTCGGCGACCGCGATCAGCTGCGCCATCTCGTCGGCGCGGTAGCAGTGGATCTGGACCATCACGTCGCCGCGCAGGATCCCGGCCAGGGTCTCGAGCTTGAGATCGACCGCCACCGGATCGGGCGCGGCCTCGCCGGCGATCGGCCGCCCGCCCGGCTGCTTGGCGTCGAGCTCGGCCGCCCGCGCCCGCTTCTGCTCCCACAGCTTGCGCGCGCTGGCGTAGGCGGCGCGCCGGCCGGCGTAGACCGCGGCCTCGGCGAACGCGGCGCGGAACGCGGCGTATTCGCCCATGCGGGTCTGCGGCCCGCCCTTCTCGCCGTACACCCGCTTGGGGTTCTCGCCGCACGCCATCTTCACCGTCGCCGGCGCGCCCGGGAACGCGGCCTCACGCGCGGTCCGCGCCGGCCGCATCACCACCGTGAAGCCCTGGCCGCCGATCAGGTTGGCCGAGCCGGGCAGGATCAACGCGCTGGTCACCCCGCCGGCCAGGGCGCGCGCGATCTGCGGATCCTGCGGCCAGTAGCCGTACTCGGCGCGAGCGTGGGCGGTCACCGGCGCGGTCGCCTCGTTGCCGTCGCCGTGGGCGTCGGCGCTGGGCGAGGCGTAGACGCCGATGTGCGAGTGGGCGTCGATGATGCCGGGGGTGACGAACTTGCCGGCGCCGTCGATCACCCGGGCTCCGGCCGGTACCGCCACGTCGGCGTCGGCGCCGATCGCCGCGATCGCGCCGCCGTCGAGGACGATGGTGCCGCGCTCGATGCGCTCGCCGGTCGCGGTCATGATCGTCGCGCCGCGGATCGCGATCGGCCTGGCCGCCGGGTTGGCGACCGCGCTGGCCAGCGCCGCGCGCGGCGGCGCCGCGCCACGCGGATAGAACGTCTCGGGATCGATCCACGGCGTGACGACGTCGTGCTCGGGCTTGTCGGGCCGGGCGGCCGTCGCCCGCGCCGGCGTCCGACCGCCACATCCCGCCAGCGCCGTCGCGACCGCCGCGACCGCGGCGGCGAAGAGCAGGCCTCGCATGCGCCGGTTGTACACCGTCTAGAGGCGCTGGCCCCACGGATGGCGGGCGATCAGCGTCGCCGCCCGCCCGCGCGTGCCGTCATCGAGGTTGCCGTCGGCGGCGAACGCCAGCGCCGCGGCCAGCTCGGCCGGCGTCCCGAACCGGTCGCTGCGGTCCTTGGCCAGCCCGATCGCCAGCACGCGATCGACGTCGTCGGGCAGATCGACCAGCACCGACGGCCGGGTCGGCATCTTGTAGACCACGTCGTACAAGGTGGTCGGGACGTCCTTGCCGGTGAACGCCGGGTGGCCGGTGAGGCACCGGTAGGCGATCGCGGCCAGCGCGTAGGTGTCGGCGCGCAGGTCGACGTCCTCGCCGCGGGCCTGCTCGGGCGCCATGTAGCCCGGCGTGCCGACCACGTGGCCGGCGGTCAGGGTGCCGCCGCGGTCGGCCAGCTTCGACACGCCGAAGTCGAGCAGCTTCCAGGTGAAGCGGCCGTCCTCCTCGGCGAGGAACAGGTTGTGCGGCTTGATGTCCCGGTGGACGACGCCGGTCTTGTGGGCGACCGCCAGCCCGGCCGCGATCTGCTTGACCAGGCTGACCGTCTGCGGCAGCGACAGCCGGCGCGCGCGGCGCAGGTGGTGGGCCAGATCGAAGCCGCGCAGCCGCTCCATGGCGATGAACGGGATCTCGCCGGCGGTCATGCCGACCTCGTGGACCGCGACCAGGTGCTGGCTGTCGAGCCGGGCCGCGACCTCGGCCTCGCGCAGGAACCGCGACACCGCCTGCGGATCGGCCAGCGTGCTCGGGTGCAGCAGCTTGACCGCGGCCTCGCGGCCGTCGTGGACGCTCTTGGCCTCGTAGACCTCGCCCATGCCGCCGCGGCCGATCAGCGTGCCGAGCCGGTACGAGCCGACCTCCTGATCGGTGTAGCGCCCCGGCCCACCGACCTTGAGGGCGCGATCGAGCTCGTGACGCACCTCGGCGAGGAGCGCCTCGCGCACCGAGATCGCGCGCACCGCCCGGTCGAGGCGCTCGATCGCCTGCACCGTCGCCCGCCGCGAGCGCCGGCCGAAGTACAGCGCGCAGCCGTACAGGAGCTGGATCGTGATGTGCGAGATGACCTGATCGCGCAGCGGGATCGCGGTCGACTTGATCACGCTGATCTCGGTCACCGCGCCGGTCATGAACAGCACGGCCAAGGCCAGGTGACCGACCGCGGCCGCCGTGTACAGCGCGAGCACCCCGCGCAGGTTGTGGCCGAGGCTGAAGAAGTAGATGCCGAACAGCATCACCGCCGGCGCCGGCGACGCGACGCCCCAGTACAGGATGCCGCCGAGCACCGCGAAGATGCCGGACACGCCCCCCAGCAGCACCCGGCCCGCGGTGAACCGCGATGGATCGCGGATCTCGAGCAGCAGCCAGCCGAACCCGAGCATCATCGCGGCCAGGGTTCCGCCGAACGCCAGCTTGGCCACCAGATTACCTCCGGCGTTCAACAGCGCGATGGAGGCGCCGACCGCGATGGCGATGGCCAGCTTGCTGAACGCGCGCGTGCGCTCGATCTCCTCGGCCCGCATCGCGTCGAGCGGCGTGGCCGCCGTCGACTGGCGGGTGTCGCCCTCGGGCCCCGGCGGCAGGCCGCGGGTCGACGGGAGCTGCTGGGTCGGCTGGCTGTGGACGACGTCGCCGTCGACCACCCCGCTCAGGCTGGTGCGCCGCCGCGCCGCCGGCGCCGCGACCTGGGTGGCCGAGTCGCGCACCAGGTCGACGGCCGCGTCCTCCGCCCCCTCGTCGTCGTCGTCGTCGACCGCGAGGTCGCCGCCGACGAGCTCCGCCTCTGGAGTCTCGCGCGCGCTCACCAGGACTGCGAGTGTAGCACCCGCCTCGACAGACTCACCCCGTCGGGGTCAATGCGTCGGGGTCGGCAGCGGCGGCGGCGGCGGCTCGCACGCCCAGGTCGGGATGCAGTAGCCGGTCCAGCACCCGTTGCGGCGACCGGCGACGGTGCCAGTCGGACACGCCGGCGGCAGCGAGGCGCACGCGACCGGGCCGTAGCAGGCGCCGGGATCCCCGTTGGGCACGCACGTGACCGTGCACACATTGCCGGCGCAGCGCTCCTCGCAGTGCGTCCCGGCCGGGCAGGTGACGGCGGCGCAGGTCTGGGTCTGATCGGGCACGCACGTGGCCTCGCACCACGGCTCGGTCGGACACTCCATGCCGGGCGCCGGATCGCACGCGTAGCACCGCTCCTCGCAGTGCGCGCCGGGTGCGCAGTCGATCACCTCGCAGCCGCGCCGCAGCGGCACGCAGCGGCCGTAGCAGACCGGCGGACAGGCGCCGTCGTCCGGATCGCAGCCGGGCGGCGGCAGGCACTCGGTGTCGCTGGTGCACTCGTGGTCGGGCGGACAGTCGGCGTCGGCGTAGCAGCCCTGGAACGCCGGCTCGGCGGCGCAGCCGGCGAACTCGAGGACGATCGCCGGCGTGGTGAAGGACCCGGCCCAGCGGTAGTGCGCGACGCAGTCGTTGCGGCGCGAGCACGCGTACGCGTCCAGGCTCTCGCACGCCTCGCGGTCCTCGGCCGGGCCCGCCGGCGCGATGCCCCAGCACTCGTGGAAGTTCCATTGCGCCGCGCAGTCGGCGTTGGGCGGGCACTCGAGGTAGACCGCGCGGCACGCCGGGTCGGCCAGACACTGGTTTTCGCCCTGGCCCTCGCACGGGCCCGGGCACGCCGCCATGTCGGGCGCCGCCAGCGGCTCGGGCGCCCCCAGCGGCCGGGGCCCGTCGTCGCCCCCGCAGCCGCCGCCGCCGAGGCCCATGCAGACCCCGTTCTCGGGGTTGCGAAAGCCGAGCCGCTCGATGCCGAGACAGGGCCCGTCGTCATCATCGGCGTACAGCGTGCAACCGGCGGGGGCGACGAGCAGCGCGACGAGCGCGGCCAGGCGGAGGGCGAACCGTGGCGTCATGGAAGGCTCCTCGATGGGTAGGAAAAGCGAGTGCGGAGACCTCGCACAGCAAGCGGCACGCCACCCTCCCCGCTCCCGGCAACTGCCCGATCTCACAGGTCGCCTGACGAGGTCGACTCAGATTTCCGAGGCTTGACCGCGGATGCGATCGCGGTTACCCACGTCGCCGGTCGCCCGACCGCTCCTATGTCCCGCATCGGCCTCGCGTTCTCGTCCTTCTTCCGCCTGCTGTTCGGCAAACCCCTGCGCAAGGAGGTGGTCGCGTACCTGCCTCCCGGGGCCATCCCCGAGGCGCTGCCGGCCACGACCAAGGCCGCCGAGCCCGCCGTCAAGCCGGCGGAGGCTCCGAAGGAGCCGGCCCCCGCCAAGGAGCCCGCGAAGAAGCCCGACGTCGTCGCCCCCCAGCGCGACGGCGCGCTCGCCCTCCTCGCGCTGCTCCAGCGCGAGGGCCGGCTGGTCGACTTCCTGCGCGAGCCGCTCGACGGGTTCAGCGACGCCGACATCGGCGCCGCCGCGCGCGACGTCCATCGCGGTTGCAAGAAGGTGCTCGAGACCACCTTCACGCTCGAGGCGGTGATGCCCGGCGCCGAGGACGATCAGGTCAGCGTGCCCAAGGGCTTCGATCCCGCCGAGGTCCGCCTGATCGGCGAGGCGCGCGGCGAGCCGCCGTTCAAGGGCACGCTGCGTCACCACGGCTGGCGTGCCACGAAGACCCAGCTCCCGACCCTCGCCGACGGCGTCGACCGCACCGTGGTCGCGCCGGCCGAAGTGGAAGTCTGAGGCGCGCCCGCCCGCGCGTGCTAGGTCCAGTCATGTCGCGTTACGTCGTCGGGATCGACCTCGGCACCACCAACTCGGCGGTGGCCGCCATCGACACCTCCACCGAGGAGGCGCGGGTCGAGCACGTCCCGCTGATGCAGGTGGTCGGCCCCGGCGAGGTCGCCGCGCGCCCGACCATGCCGTCGTTCCTCCTGCTGCCCGCCGAGCACGAGGTCGCGGCCGAGGCGATGGCGCTGCCGTGGACCGGCCCGGCCCGCACCGCGGTCGGCGCGTTCGCCCAGGCCCGCGGCGCCGAGCTGCCGCACCGGCTGGTGTCGAGCGCCAAGTCGTGGCTGTCGAGCAGCCACGTCGATCGCGCGGCGCCGATCCTGCCGTGGCGCGGCGCCGATCGCGAGGTCGACGGCGAGCGGGTGTCGCCGGTCGACGCGTCGGCCCGCTACCTCGCCCACCTGCGCGCCGCCTGGGATCACCTCCACCCCGACGCGCCGCTCGCCGATCAGGACGTGCTGATCACCGTCCCGGCCTCGTTCGACGCGATCGCGCGCGAGCTGACCGCGACCGCGGCGCGCACCGCCGGCCTCGGCCACGTCACCCTGCTCGAGGAGCCGCAGGCGGCGTTCTACGCCTGGCTGGCCGCGCTCGGCGACGCCTGGCGCGAGCGGGTGGTCCCCGGCGACGTGGTGCTGGTCTGCGACATCGGCGGCGGCACCACCGACTTCTCGCTGATCGAGATCAAGGACGAGGCCGGCAACCTGACCATCGAGCGGGTCGCCGTCGGCGATCACATCCTGCTCGGCGGTGACAACATGGATCTCGCGCTGGCGGCGACCGCCGAGCGCACCCTGACCGAGCAGGGCAAGAAGCTCGACCCCATGCAGCAGCGGGCCCTGGTCCACGCCTGCCGGCGGGCCAAGGAGACCCTGCTCGCCGACGGCGCGCCCGACGCCGCGCCGGTGTCGCTGCTCGGCCGCGGCTCGAAGCTGATCGGCGGCACCCTGCGCGTCGATCTCAAGCGCGACGACGCCAGCCGCCTGCTGGTCGACGGGTTCTTCCCGGCCGTCGACCGCGCCGCCCGGCCGGCCAAGCGGCGCGGCGCCGGTCTGCGCGAGCTCGGCTTGCACTACGCCGCCGACCCGGCGGTGACCAAGCACATGGCCGAGTTCCTCGACCGCCACGACGGCGCGCCGACCGCGATCCTGTGGAACGGCGGCGTGATGAAGGCGGCGGCGATCCGCGAGCGGGTCCGCTCGGTGCTCGGCGGCTGGTACGGCCGCCCACCCCGCGAGCTCGACGGCACCGATCTCGATCTCGCGGTCGCGCTCGGCGCCGCGTATTACGGCAACGTCCGCCGCGGCAAGGGCATCCGCATCCGCGGCGGCACCGCGCGCGCGTACTACATCGGCATCGAGTCGTCGATGCCGGCGATCCCCGGCTTCGCCCCGCCGGTGAAGGCGCTGTGCGTCGCGCCGTTCGGCATGGAGGAGGGCACCTCGGCCGCCCTGCCCGACGACGAGCTCGGCCTGGTCGTCGGCGAGCCGTCGACGTTCCGGTTCTTCGCCTCGACGACGCGCAAGGACGACGCCGCCGGCGCGCTGGTCGATCCCGACGAGGCCGAGCTGAGCGAGCTCGATCCGGTCGAGAAGGAGGTGCCGGCCGACGCCGACCGCCGCCCCGGCGACGTCGTGCCGGTCACCCTCACCGCCCAGGTCACCGAGGTCGGCACCCTCGAGCTGTGGTGCCAGGCCCGCACCGGCGCCGGCCGGTGGAAGCTCGAATATTCGGTCCGCGAACGCCCGGACGAGGGGTAAGCTGGGCGCATGCGGTTCGAGATCCGCTACTGCGTCGCTTGAGGCTACAAGGCGGAGGCTGCCCGGGTGGCGGCCGCGCTGAAGCGGACCTTCGGGGCCGACACCACGCTCACGCCCGGTGGCCGCGGCGAGTTCACCGTGTGGCGCGACGGCCACAAGCTGGTCGACACGTCGAAGACCGGCGAGTTCCCGACCGATGACGAGGTGCTCGCCGCGGTGCGCGCAGCTGGTAGCGCGTAGGCGTCAGGTCGCGCTGCCCGGCTCGAGCTCGAGCACCTCGAGCGCCGCGCTGGGCGCCCGGTACATGCTCGGATCGATCATGTAGAGCACCGCCGCGCCGTCGGTCGGCGGGCGCACGCCCAGCTCGTAGCGGATCGCCGGGCCGTGCACCCACAGCGTCCGCAGCCCGGCCGGCTCCTCGATCAGATCGGGGTCGCGCCAGCGCACCAGCTCGGCGACGCACTTGGGGTGGCCGGTGTGGCCGGCGACCTGGCGCAGCCCGGCCGGCAGCGCCTTCGGGTGATAACGGCGCGGCCGCGCCCGCTCGTTCTCCCACGATCGATCGGCGCCGGGCCGGTCGGGATCGGCCGGCCGGTGGTAGAGCAGGCCACCGCCCTCGGGCAGGCCGTCGAGCGCGTCGTGGCCGACCGCGCCCGGCACGTGCAGCGGCGCCAGCGACAGCGGCGTCCACCGCCCCGCGGTCCACGCCGGGCGCACGCCGTCGACCGCCGCGGCGAGGTGGTGCTCGAGCGCGGCCGCGATCGCGCCGGCCCGGCGCTCGTCGGGGATGCCGAGCAGGCCGAGCTCGCGCGTGGTCACGCCGGCGTGGGTGAGCAGCAGCTCGCCGCCGCCCAGGCGCGCGGTCGCGGCCAGCCGCAGCCGGCCGCCGAGCAGGAGGCCGGCGACCAGCGCCCGCTGGTCCTCGGTGTACGCCGAGAAGTCGCGGTGGACCACGCCCGGCGTCGGCAGCTCGGGGTAGGTCGCGGCGTAGTCGTCGAGGCCGGCGAGGTAGGCGGCGCGATCGCGGTGCTTGAGCTCGAGCAGCTCGCCGGCCCGGATCGCGCCGGCGGCGAAGCGCGCGTCGGTGGCGCCGGCCAGCTCCATCACCCGCGCGACGTCGTGGTTGCCGGCGAGGATCACCACCTGGGTGGCGTCGTGGGCCGACAGCCAGCGCAGGACCCGGCGGCCGTCGAGCTGCGCCTCGGCGGTGGTGCCCTGGGCGCGGGTGCCGTAGTCGAAGTGATCGCCGATGCTGATCAGCTGGACGTCGTCGCGCAGCCGGCCGTCGTCGGCGAGCAGGTCGTGATGCGCCAGCACGCCGAACACCCGGCGCGCGCTGGCCTGGGGATCGCCGATCGCCACGGTGCGGCGGAACCGCACCGGCGGCCGGGGCTCGAGCGCGTCGCCGGCGAGCAGCCGGTCGGCCAGGGCGATCGCGCTCGCGACCCGGTCCATCGGGTGCATTGTCGCACACGTGCGCCGCCGCGCCATCCCGCCGGCTGGCCCCGCCCTGCCCACCCCGGGGTAGGGTTCGGGTAGCCCGAGGGGCCGCCATGCGCACGCTCGCGATCCTGGTCTGCATCGTCATCCTGCTCGCCGCGGTGAAGGCCGCGTCGTCGATCATCGTGCCGCTGCTGCTGGCGACCTTGATCGCCCTCGCCTTCCAGCCGCTGGCCGACCGCCTGTCCCGCCGCGGGCTGCCGCCGATCGTCGCCGCGATCGTCACGATCCTGTGCGTGCTGGCGGCGATCGGGGCGGTCGCGCTGGTGATCGGGCTGGCGGCGCGCGACTTCGCGGCGGCCGCCCCCGGCTACGCCGACGACCTCGAGTCGCTGCACGCGCGCGTGCAGGCCTGGTTCGATCGGCGCGGCTGGGGCCAGGCGTTCCGCGACGTCGACGTCGGCGACAGCGGCCTCAGCGTCGGCGGCGTCCTGCGCGTCGGCGCGGTCGCCCTGTCCGGCGTCCTCGGCGACCTCACCCAGGTGCTGTTCCTGACCGCGTTCATCCAGCTCGAGACCACGCTCCTGCGCAACAAGCTCGAGCTGATCCTCGCCGGCACCACGTCGTACCAGCACGTCGGCAAGGCGATCGACGAGACCCAGCGCTACCTGCGGGTCAAGGCCATGCTGTCGCTGGCCAACGGCATCCTGCTCGGGCTGTGGTGCTGGCTGTGGGGCGTGTCGAACCCGCTCCTGTGGGGCGTGCTCGCCTTCGCGCTCAACTGGGTGCCGATCATCGGCAGCCTGATCGCCGCCATCCCACCGGTCGTGCTCGGCCTGGTCGAGGTCGGCATCGGCGGCGCCCTCGGCGTGACCGCCGGCTACATCGCGGTCAACCTGATGGTCGACAACATGCTCGAGCCGCGGCTGATGGGGCGCGCGGTCGGGCTGTCGCCGCTGGTCCTGATGGTCTCGCTGCTGCTGTGGGGCTACGTGCTCGGCCCGGTCGGCGGCCTGGTGTCGGTGCCGCTGACCGTCGTGGTCCGCATCTTCTTCGACTACCACCCCAGCCTGCGCTGGGTCGGCCTGCTCATGTCGGCGCGGGTCACCGACTACAAGGACCTGATCGAGCGCGCCCGCCCGCCGGTGGCGGCCGACTGACGTCGTCGGTCACGACGGCCGGCCGGTCGCCTCGCGCAGCAGACAGGCATACGGCCCGGGCAGATCGTCGAAGTCCATGTCGGTGCCGCAGGTGCAACGGCGGGTCGGCGCCACCGCCGGCGGCGGATCGACCACCGCGATCTCCTCCTCGACCTCGGCGTCGCAGGCCGGGCACAGGTACGGCGCCAGCACCGAGCGGATCGCGCCGCCGGCGAGGAAGTCGTAGATCGACATGGTCTGGCGGACCACCGCCGGCGACAGCCGCTCGAACACCAGGCGGCAGCCGGCGCCGCGCAGCTGACGCAGGGTCTCGAGCCAGGCCTGGATGCCGCTCGACGTGAACGCGCGGATGCCGCCGACGTCGAGGGTGAGCGGGGTGGCCGGCGGCGATCCGCTGGCGAGCTCGGTGAGGTCCTCGGCAGCGGTGATCATGCCGTCGATCACGACGCGACGGCCGGTGGGCTCGGTCGACCACTTGATCTTCGCCATCGTCAGCGCTCCACGAACAGGTTGAACGACTTGCCCGCCTCGATGAGCTGGCGATAGCCCTTCGAGACGTCCATCAATCCGATGACCTCGGTGCGGCGGCCGCGCGCGACGTTGAACACCACGTGCGACACCGAGCCGAGCAGGAGGTAGAGGCCGAGCCCGGCGCCGCCCGGGCCCTGGCGCGGCTCGGCCCGCTCGAAGCAGCGCCGCAGCGAGGTCAGCACGACCTCGGGCTCGAGCGACCCGTAGCGATCGATCGTCGCGATGCCGAGGCGCTGGCCGTCGCAGCGCAGCTCGACCTCGATCGCCGGGCCGCGGGCCGGGTCGGCGGTGCGCGGCAGGGCGGCGCTGGGGTGGCCGCCGCTGGCGTCGGTCGGCGCGTTGAACAGCGCGTTGGTGATCATCTCGTCGGCGACGACCAGCAGGCCGTCGATGATGCGGCGGTTGATCCGGTGCTCCTCGGCGTAGGCCCGCACCCAGTCGAACACCGCGCCGCGGTGGCGGGCCTCGGTGCACGTGCAGCGCGCGACCCCGGCCTCGCCGTCGAAGTAGCGGCCGAGACCGAACAGGTCGTTGGTCAGCAGCTTGTCGACGGTGACCGCGAGATCGAGGCCGGCGCGGGCGCCGCGGGTGCCGACCACGTGGACCACGCTGTGCCGGTCGATGAGCGCCTTGATCGCCGCCTCGGCGACGTCGCCGGCCACGACCACGCGCGGGCGCTCGGTCGGCGGCAGCCGGGTGAGCGCCTCGATGGTCTCGCTCACCGCCGCCGCCGGGTCCCAGCGCAGCACCACCACGTCGCGCGGCGAGAACCCGCCGCCGGCCTCGACCGCGTCGACGTACGTCAGCTCGTGCGGCGCCGCCGGCGTCCGCGCCATCGGCTGCTCGGGATCGCCGACGACCACCACCCGGGCCGGCTCGTCGTCGGGCTCGTCGTCGGGCTCGACCGCCGACATCAGGCCACCTGCTCCGCGGCCACCGCGGCGGTGACGTCGATCAGCACGAACGCGATGTCGTCGAGCTGAGGGGTGGCGGTCAGCGCGGCACCGAGCTCGCGCGCGACCGCGTCGTAGGCATCGCCGCCGGTGCGGCCGAGGGTCTTGCGTAACATCCGCGACACCCCACGATAGCCGAGCTGGCGGCCGCCGGTCAGCACCAATTCGTGCAGCCCGTCGGAGAACACGAAGATGCGGTCCCCGGCGCTGACGCGGGCTCGGGCCTCACCGACCTGGAGCTCGGGCGCGCCGAGCGGCCGGCCGGCCGCGACCAGCTCCTCGATGGTGCCGTCGGCGCGCATGATCAGCGCCGCCGGCGCGCCGGCGCTCCACAGCCGCGCGTCGCCGCAGCCGGGATCGACCTCGAGCGCGCCCAGCGTCATGTGGTGCGCGCCGGCGCAGATGCCGGCCATGCTGTCGTTGAGCGCGGCGATCAGCGTGCGGACGTCGCCATGGCGGACCGCCTCCGGCAGGGCGCGGTAGGCCGCGGCGATGCCGGCGGTGACCATGGCGGCGCCGACGCCGTGGCCGGTGACGTCGCCGAGCAGCACCCGCACCCGGCCGTCGCCGCTCGGCTCGTACCACCACCAGTCGCCGCCGCTCTGCGCTGCCGGCGCGTAGAAGCCGCGCAGCGCCAGCCCGGGCGCCTCGAACGTGTCCTGGCGGGGCAAGAACAGGCGCTGGACCGTGCCGGTGACCGCCATGTCGCGCTCGAGGGCGATCGCCGCCGTCCGCGCGGCGTCGCGCTCGGCGTTGATCGTCGAGATGTGGTCGCCCAGCGCGAACGACAGCAGCACCACCTCGAGCGCCGACCCGATGCGCTGGATGTTGCTGAAGAACACGTTGGCCGGCAGCAGGCCGAACGCGACCGCCGCGTACAGCATCGTGCCGACGATCACCGAGGTCCACGCCAGCACGTAGAACCGCGCCGGGCGGTAGCCCTTGCGGATGCCGAGGACGCCGAGCGCCAGGCAGGCGACGCAGCAGAACATCGCGACCAGGGTCGCGACCCGGATGCCGACGCCGTACGGCGCGAACAGCGCGATCAGCGCCGGCGCGATGTTGACGATGATCAGGCCGGTGACCACGCGGTGGACCCGCGGGATGTTGCGCTTGGTGGCGAGGAACTCCTGGGCGAACAGGAGCGGCGGGTTGAGCAAGAGCGCGATCGTCAGCGGCGTGAAGGTGTTGGCGAAGCCGGGGTGCTCGGGGAACAGGTAGCGACCGGCGGTGCCGTCGAGGCCCATCTGGGTGGCGGTGAAGACGACGACGTAGACGACGTACCAGAGGTAGGCGCGGGTCCGGATCGACAGGAACAGGAACAGGTTGTAGACGCCGAGCGCGAGCATCAGCCCGTAGTAGGCGCCGTGGACGAACAGGGTGTCGGACTCCGACGCCCGCATCCGGTCCGCGGTCATCACGTCGAACGCGAACTGCATCGAGCTGTCGCTCTTGATGCGGAAGTA
>Ga0247822_10000576_pt1 | contig 20276 bp, 26 predicted proteins | sample 13C_Cellulose_Da_FD_192423 | JGI IMG/M metagenome (GOLD analysis project Ga0247822, IMG submission 192423) | Soil microbial communities from agricultural site in Penn Yan, New York, United States - 13C_Cellulose_Day30 | ecosystem: Environmental > Terrestrial > Soil > Agricultural land | place...
ATACCAATCGTTCTTGTCGAACGATCCGGTGAAGCTCGGAAGACCGAGGGTCTTCTCGACCGACTCCTTGTTGTCGGTGCCGACCTGGATGCCCTGAGTCAGCTGCTCATCCATCACATAGCCACGGTGTTCGCGGATGCTGAGCCCGCATCCAGCCAGCGTCGTCGCGCCGACGAGAACGGTCACGCCCTTCAAAACCCCAGACTTCATGATTGGACTTACTCCCAAGAATCCCCACCTCGCTTGCGCAAGCGACGGGCGGCCTCAATATGCGGCCCGCCACCTATGGCGCAAGCCGCAAGCTCAAGAGAGGTCATATGTTCCGCGCCCTGTTCGCCAGATTAACAGGTGGGCCGAAGCGCGGTCAGGCTTTGTTCGGACGAGCCGTTCGAGAAGCCAGCCAGACGCATTGGTTCCTTGCCGGAAAGGTGCCGGACACGGTCAACGGCCGATTTGCGGTCCTTGCGACGGTCGTTGCGTTGATCACCGTGCGGCTGGAGCGGGATGGGGAGGCTGGTCGCGAGGCCACGGTCGCTCTGACCGAGCGGCTGGTCGAGACGCTTGACGCAGAGATCCGTGAGATGGGGCTGGGCGACCCGACCCTGGGCAAGCAGGTTCGCAAGCTCGTCGGTGCTGTCGGCGGACGCGTCGAGCGATGGCGCGCGATCCTAGGTTCGGACGAACCGTGGACTACGGAAGTGCAGCGCAGTGTCTACGGAGACGACGTAGTCGCCCCTGATGCCCTGGCGCACACCGAATCGGAGTTGCGCGGGCTGTGGAGCGAACTGGAAAGCTCCAGCTTCGAGAATCTGAGCGAAGGAAAGATGCAGTGACGGACGAATTCGCCCATCGACTTCCGCTGAACCAAATCCGCGACGGAGAGCGGATCGACCTCGTTGCCGATGAGGCGGAACGGAAGCTGATTGCCGACCGGCTCGATCTGCGTTCGCTCGATCGGCTGGAAGCTCATGCGACGCTGGAATTGAAGGGCGAGATCATTCGCGCTCGAGGCCGGCTGAAGGCCAGCCTCTGCCAGAGTTGCGTCGTTACCGACGACCCGGTCGACGCCCATCCCGACGAGGCTTTCGACATCTATTTCTTGCCGGAGCCGAAGACGGATTCTCCTGACGAGGAAGTCGAGCTGGTCGAATCGGATTGCGACGTCGTCTTTCACGATGGTTCGGCAATCGATCTCGGCGGCGCAATCGCCGATACGCTGGCGCTGAGCCTCGATCCCTACCCGCGCAGTGCGGGCGCGGAAGCGGCGCTCAAGGAAGCGGGCGTTCTAAGCGAAGCGGAAGCGGGGCCGTTCGCGGCCCTCGCCAAACTGAAGCGGAGTGACTCCGACCAGCCCTAGAACGGAACGTCATCGTCCAAGTCGGTGTCGAACGCAGCCGGCTGCGGACGCTGCTGGCGCTGGGAACCGCCGCCGCTGCTTCCGCCGAAATCGTCGCCGTAGCCGCCGCCGCCAAAGTCGCGACCACCGCCGCCACCGCCACCGTCACGGCTGTCGAGCAGGACGAGTTCGCCGCGGAAGCGCTGAAGCACGATCTCCGTCGTATATTTGTCGTTGCCCTGGTTGTCGGTCCACTTGCGAGTCTGAAGCTGGCCTTCGAGATAGACCTTCGAGCCCTTCTTCAAATAGCTCTTAGCCACACGACCGAGGTTCTCGTTGAAAATGACGACCTGGTGCCACTCGGTCCGCTCCTGGCGGTTGCCGTCGCGGTCTTTCCACTGCTCGGACGTAGCAACACGGAGGTTCACGACCTCGCCGCCATTGTTGAGTGAACGGGCTTCCGGATCCGCGCCGAGATTACCGACCAGGATCACCTTGTTCACGCCCGCCATGTCACTCTCCTTCGTCTTTGGAGAGTCGCTATAACCCCAGTGCGACGGCCGTCCAGTAGGTTACGCCCGCCGCGACATAGGCGAGGACGAACAGGTATCCGACCATGAACATCGGCCACTTCCAGCCATTGGTTTCACGCCGTGCGACAGCGATGGTCGAGATGCATTGCGGGGCGAAGACGAACCAGGCGAGGAAAGCCAAAGCGGTCGCCAGCGACCAGCGGCCCTGAAGCCGTTCCGCAAGAGATGCGCTGGCGGCTTCTTCGTCGCTGGAATCGATGGAATAGACCGTCGCAATCGCGCTCACTGCGACTTCCCGGGCGGCCATTGCCGGCAACAAAGCGAGAGCGATGTCGTGGTTGAACCCGATCGGGCGCACCACGACTTCGATCCCGCTCGCGATCTTGCCGGCGATCGAGGCCTCGACCTGGCTTTCGCCCGGCTTCGCCTGCGGAAAACTCGCGAGTGCCCATAGCAGGACGGTCGTCCCGAGAATGATCGTACCGGCCCGTTTCAGGAAGATCACGGCGCGCTGGTACAGGCCGATCAGCACATCCTTGATGGCTGGAAGCTGGTATTTCGGCAGCTCCATCATGAAGGCGCCGCCTCCGCCCTTGGTAATCGTCCGCCGAAGCGCGAGCGCGGCGAGAAGCGCGCCGGCAACGCCGACCGCATAAAGGCCGAACATCACCAGACCCTGCAGGCCGATGCCAGGACCGACGGCACGGTCGGGAATGAAGGCTGCGATGATCAACGTGTAGACCGGAAGCCGGGCGGAGCAGGTCATCAGAGGCGCGACGAGGATCGTGGTCAGACGATCTTTCGGATTATCGATCGTGCGCGTCGCCATGATCCCCGGAACTGCGCAGGCGAAACTGGACAGGAGAGGGATGAAGGCGCGCCCCGAGAGACCCGCGCCGTGCATCAACTTGTCCATCAGGAAAGCGGCACGGACCATGTAGCCGCTCGCTTCGAGCAAGAGGATGAAGAGGAACAGGATTAGGATCTGCGGCAGGAAGACGACGACCGCACCGACGCCGCTGATCACACCGTCGACAAGCAGCGAGCGCAATGCCCCTTCGGGAACCGCATTGGTGACCGCATCCGCAAGCAGCGCCATGCCGCTTTCGATCCAGCCCACGGGTGTTTCACTCCAGGCAAAGACGGCCTGGAACATGACGAACAGGATGGCGGCCAGGATCAGCGGTCCGGCGACCGGATGGAGCAAAACGCTATCGAGCCTGTGCGTCCACCGCCGTACCGGGCTCTCGTTGACGACCGCCGCGGTGGCGATTTCGCGGGCGCGGCGCTGCAGATTCACGAGGTTTGAGGGTACCCGCTCATTCACGGCGCAGCGCGGCGCAGACAGCATGTCGTCGAGCGCGGCCTGCAGTTCTGGAATACCGCGTTTGCGGACGGCGACGGTCGCGATGACCGGCACACCGAGTTCGGCTTGCAGGCGCTCCGGGTCGAGTTCGAGTCCGTCGCGCTTGGCCAGGTCGACCATGTTCAGCGCGACGATCGTGGGCAGGCCAAGCTCGATCAGTTGCAGTGCAAAGCGCAGATGATTGTCGAGGTTGGAAGCGTCAACGACGATGAGCAATGCGTCGGGCGTCCGCTCGCCCTTCTGCTGCCCCAGCAAAACGTCCCGGGTGACTGCTTCGTCGGGGCTGGCCGGATCCAGACTGTAAGCGCCTGGCAGATCGACCAACTCCACCGGGCGGCCGTCGGCCAGCGTCAGGCGCCCCGAATGCCGCTCCACCGTTACGCCGGGATAGTTGCCGACCTTCTGCCGAGCGCCGGTGAGCGCGTTGAACAAGGCGCTTTTTCCGGCATTGGGGCTGCCGGCGACCGCGACCAGCGGGAGGGGATTCATGGCCGTCCTAAGCGGAGATGTTGACGCGCACCGCGCGGGCGTGACTGCGGCGGATGGCGACCGTCATTCGGCCGACGCGGATGGCGAGTGGGTCGCGACCGAATGGGCCCAGATGCAGAGGCTCGACAGCGACGCCCTCGTCGAAGCCGAAATGCCGCAGGCGCGCCGCCTCGCTATCCTCCAGCACGTCCCAATCGATCGAGACGATGAACGCGCGTGTTCCCACCTTCAACTGGTCGAGCGAAATCGACTCCGGTTTGAAATGCGCGGTCATCTTGCGATTGATTATCAATAACGACGCGGCTTGTGAATAGCCGCTGCGTTCTACCGTGCCGGGTAGCGGAGACGTCCCAGGAAGCGGGAGACGCTGAAATGCTCCTGCCCGCTCCACTGGGCCTTGAACTTCTCGAACTGCATGACGTCGTCGATGCGGCGATCGAGGAACGCCGCTGTCTCGGTCCAGCCCTCGGTCTGATCGTCTAGCCAGACCAACAGGGTCGACGCGTAAACGCCGCCCAGCGTCAGACGCTTGGTGTAGTGATTGAAGTCGGTGCTGGCGTCGCCGGCGATCCGCCACATGACGTCGGCCGTCCGCCAACTCGCCTTCATTCCCGTCGGCAGGTTCTGCGGCATGGCAAGGATCGACAGAGCGCGCCGTATCGCTTCCCTCGCCGGAGCCATGATTTCCAGCCGCTTCCACACCAGAGAGCGGATTTTCTCGCGGATCTTCATGCCGTTCAGCCGCTCCGGCGTGAACCACTCCTCAAGCTCGCGATCGACCGCGCGAATGTAGAGATCGATCTTGCCAGCCTGGTCCTTGGGCACTGCGAGACGCGCCTGGTCACGGTCGATGCCGGTCTGGCCCGCAGCAGCGTCGACCGAAGCTTGGGTCCATCCGTCGAACACCGCATTTTCGCCGATGGCCAGCGCCATCTTCTCGCGGGTTTCCTGCAGAGGGCTCGGTTGGTCGGTCATGGAAAGGTCAACTCGTCCCTGCAGCGCCCGGTTGCAAGCCCCGCTGCGGCAAGCGCACCAGAACCAGTGCCGCCGCGATGGCTGCCGCGCCTACCCAGTCGAGCAGCTGCAGCTTCTCGTCATAGGCAATCCAGCCGACGAGTGCGGAGATGGCGGGTTGGGTCAGCAGCACGAGGCCGACAACAAGCGGCGGCAGGGCACCAATGGCGTAGACCAGAAGTCCCTGTCCGATGACTTGGCTGCTGATCGCCAGCACGACGATCCACGTCCAGTTCTGCGGAACGATCTGCTCGCCAAGCAGAACGGCCACCGGGAGGAGCATCGCCGCGCCAATTGCGCTGGACAGGAAGAGTAGCGGAAGGGGCGCCAGCTTCTCACGGGCCCGTTCAACGGAGATCAGGTAACCGGCGTAGAGCAGCCCTGCACCCAGAGCGAGAAGGTCGCCGTGGAGGTTGCGCAGCGACAGTTCCGCGCTGTTGCCCATCAGCAGGACCGTTCCGAGCGCCGCCAGGGCCAGCGCCGATCCCTGCAACGGCGAAGGCCAGCTTCTAGCAAGCCACAGACCCCAGGCGGCAAACGCAAAACTCGCCGCATTTCCGAACAGGGTCGCGTTGGCGAGCTTGGTCATGTGGATGCCGGTGTGCCAGGCGGCCAGATCGGCGGCAAAAAAGAAGGCGGCTAGAGCGACGATGGCGCCAAGCGCGCGGCCCGGCCAATGCACCGGCTGCCCGGCGACGCGAGCGATCACAAACAGGAAGGGCAGTGCCAGCCCCAGCCGCCAGAAGCCGGCCGCGACGGGCCCGACTTCTGACAGACGCACCAGCCAAGGTCCGAGCGCAAGCGCGCTGCTACCTAGGAAGAGGGCGGCGAATGCGTAGGGGTGATGCTTCGTCGACTCCACGATTTCGGTTGCGACCTAGCGCCCGAACTTTTCGCGGAGATCGTAGAGGGCCAGCGCCGCCTGTGCCGCGTGGCCGCCCTTGTCGAGCTGCTTGGGGTCGGCACGAACGATGGCCTGCTGTTCGTTCTCGACCGTCAAGATGCCGTTGCCGATGGCGAATCCGTCCAGGGTGAGGTTCATGAGCGCCCGGGCACTCTCCTCAGCGACAACTTCGAAGTGGTAGGTCTCGCCCCGGATCACCACACCTAACGCAACGAACGCGCAGTAGCGTCCGCTTTTCGCCGTGAGGGCGATGGCCGCGGGAAGCTCGAGTGCGCCCGGCACGGTAATCGTCTCATGCTTGTGGCCGGCAGCTTCGATGGCCGCGCGGGCGCCTTCGAGCAGCATGTCGTTGAGGTGCGGGTAAAAGCGCGCTTCGGCGAGGAGAATCGTCGCCATCAATTCGCTCCTTCGATGGCGCGTTCCTCGACGATTTCGAGCCCGTAACCCGAGAGCGCGATCGGCGAATGGTGCGTGTTGGTCAGCAGGACCATCTGGTGAATGCCGAGCGCCGCGAGAATCTGGGCGCCGATGCCGTAGCTGCGGAGCTCCGCGCCGCCTTCTGACGGCTTCCCGGCTCGCAGGTCGGCCGAACGCGACAACGAACCCGCGGCCGCTGCGTGCAATGCGACGATCACGCCCGAACCTTGCGCTTCAATCATCCGCATCGAACCTTGCAGGAGCCCGGATCGCGCCCCGGCTTCGCCGAGAACGTCGGCGAACAGATCCAGGCTGTGCATCCGGACCAGCACCGGCTGAGTCACGTCGAGGGCGCCGTGGACCAGCGCCAATTGCTCCTCGCCCGTCGCCTTGTCGCGGAAGACCTGGGCCTGCCATTCCGCGCCGCTATTCGCCTTGAACGACGTCGCAGCCGCCCGCTCGACCATGTGGTCCTTCTTGAGGCGATAGGCGATGAGGTCGCGGATCGTGCCAATCTTGAGACCGTGCTGGCGCGCGAAGTCCATGAGGTCGTCGAGGCGGGCCATGCTGCCGTCGTCGCGCATGATCTCGCAGATGACCGCGCTGGGGTTCAGACCGGCAAGGCGCGAGATGTCCACGCCCGCTTCCGTGTGTCCGGCGCGAACCAGAACACCGCCCGGCCGAGCAATCAGCGGGAAGACGTGACCGGGCGACACAATGGCGTCGGGTCCGTGTGACGCGTCGATGGCGACGGCAATCGTCCGAGCGCGATCGGCCGCGCTGATCCCGGTTGAAATGCCTTCGCGCGCTTCGATGGAAACCGTGAAGGCCGTCTCGTTGCGGCTGCGGTTGTTGTTGACCATCGGTTGCAACGTCAGCGTCTCGGCCCGATCCATGGTAAGCGCGAGACAGATGAGACCGCGTCCGTGCCGGGCCATGAAGTTGATCGCGTCCGGGGTCGCCATCTGTCCGGGAATGATGAGATCGCCCTCATTCTCGCGGTCGTCGTCGTCGACGAGGATGAACATTCGCCCGTTGCGGGCCTCGTCGATGATCGCCTCTGTCCCGACGAGCACTTCGGTGTTCCCGCGCTGGAGCAGCTTTTCCAGCCGCACGAGCGTGTCGGCTGTTGGATTCCATTCCGTCGACCCGAGCTTGCGGAGCGAGTTGGGGTGAAGGCCAGCGGCGCGGGCCAAAGCGGCACGGCTGACTTCGCCCGTTTCGATAATCGCGTTCAGCCGATCGATAAGAGTCGTGCTCATTCGTCGCCCATATCACATTGCAGTGTGATAGAAAGTAGGAACAGCCCTGTTCCTACTGTGCGCGGGAGGCCAACATCCGTTCGAGGTAACGAGCAATCACGTCGATTTCGACATTCAGCTGTCGGCCCTGCGCAATACCTCCGAGCGTGGTCTGCTGGGCCGTGTGGGGGATGATGTTGACCGAGAAATGGGTGCCGTCATCCGCGTCGCGGACGTCGTTCACCGTCAGCGAGACGCCATCGAGCGTGACCGAACCCTTCTGAGCGATCGCCGGCGCCAGGGAGCGGTCGACACGGACGCCGATCCGCGTTGAATCGCCTTCCGGGCACACGCCAATAACTTCGCCGATGCTGTCGACGTGGCCAGTGACTATGTGCCCGCCGAGCTCGTCACCCATTCGCAAGGGGCGCTCGAGATTGAGGCGGGCGCCCTGTCTCCACATGTCGCCTGCTGGTCGCGAGACTGTTTCCGCGGAAACATCAACGGCGAACCAGTCGTCCCCCTTGTCGACAACCGTCAGGCAGACGCCCGAGCAGGCGATCGATGCACCGAGGTCGACCGTTGAGAGATCGTACCCCGTCTTCACGTGAAGACGCAGGTCGCCGCGCTGTTCCGCGCTGACCACTTCGCCGAAGTCGGTGACGATACCTGTGAACATACTCGCCGCTTAGGCTCCGCGTATCCGCTCGTAAACTTCGAGGCGGTCGATCCCCAGCGACCGGCCCGTGCTCGTCCGCCAGCGGCCATGCGCATTGGCGATCGCATCGAGGCCTACGTAGCCAAACGACGACTTGCCTTCGCCGACGATGATCGGCGCGCGGTAGATCAGGATGCGGTCCACCAGATCGGCCGTCAGGAATGCCGTTGCGGTCGCCGATCCGCCCTCGACCAGAAGGTCGTTGACGTCATGAAGTCGGTACACATCTTCCGGATTTCCAAGGGTTTCCCACCCATCGACCGCCTCGCCCCGGGTCAGAAGAGCCCTCCGAGGCGACCAGTCTTCCAGACCTGGCAGGCGCACATCGAGCCGTGGTGCATCGGCCTGATAGGTGCCGCGTCCGACGAGGATCATGTCGGAGTGTGCGCGCTCCAGATGCACGTGCTTCCGAGCATCTTCGCCCGTGATCCATTTGCTCTCGCCGGAAGGCAAAGCGATCTTCCCGTCGATCGACAAGGCCAATTTTAGGGTGATCCGGGGGCGGCCGAGGTCGATCCTAGTCAGCCATCCCGCCAGCGTTTCGGCGGCGGCCTTTCGCCCCACGCCTAGCTTCACCTCGATTCCCGCGTCGCGAAGCAGCCGGATGCCCTTGCCTGCCGTTCGCTTGTCGGGATCCTTCAGAGCGATGAGGACCCGGGCCGGTTGGGCCTCGATTAGCAGACTCGAACAGGAGGGGCCTCGCTCACTCACATGCGCGCACGGCTCCAGCGTAGTGTAAACGGTCGCGCCCGTGGCGCGAACTCCGGCCTGCATCAGCGCGATGGCTTCCGCATGGGGACGTCCACCCTGCGCGGTCGCGCCGCGCCCAACGATTGCGCCATCCTTGACGATCACGCAGCCGACGTTGGGATTGGGCGCACTACGGCCTCGGGCCGCATCGCCGAGCCGCACCGCTTCCATCATGAAGCGTGCGTCGCTGCTCACATTCCGAGCTGTTTTTCCAGCTTCTGGAATTGCCGTTGCTTCTCTTTGGCGGCCGCGTCGCGTTTGGCCTGATCGACCTTCTGCTGCTCGACAATCTCCGCATCCGTGCGGTCGGCCTTCCAGCTGTCGGCGTAGATGATCGTCGGCGGCGGCGCCGTGTTGATCTTGGAATCGACCAGGAACTCGATGACGATGATGGTTGTCGCGAGGACGGCCAGCATGGCGCCGATGACCTGTTCCCGGCTGCGCTGGCGCATGAAGGCCACCAGGTCGGCGATTGCCGCGCGCGGGCCGACGGGACGTGGGAACCAGGACATGCGCGGAATGTAAGCTCTGTGCTTTGCCGGTGCCAGACCCAAGTCTCGGATCTGCGGTTCGGATCGATTCACTATCGCTCTGTACTCATTTAGAAGAATCTTGCTGTGCACGTCGCGCAGGCGACATAAACCTCGCTTTCTGCAACTTCCCCTATTGCGTCCTGAGCAATTCCGATGGGAGGACTGCGCTGTCCGGATTTCGAGAGCGCCGTCCTGATAGAGAAGAATTTTCTCTTTTAGGTCCGGTCTTGACCCGGCAAGACTCCCTTTGGCCCCGGCAGAAATGCCGGGGCCTATCCAGTTACCGGGTCGGGGCACCCAGTTTCGACAAGAAAAGAAATCTGCGGAGGAATGATCATGAAGCTTTTTCGCATTGCCAGCGTAGCAGTCGCAGCCGCGGCACTCGCAGCTTGCGGTGGCGGAGCCACTGAAGAGAATACGGCAACGACCGAGAACATTGCGCTGGAAGGCGAGAATCTCGACCTCAACGCGACGGACCTCAACGCCGTCGACGTGAACGCGGTCGATGCCAACGCCGTCGACGCCAATGCAGCCGTTGACACCAATGCGGTGGACGCGAACGCGGCAGACGCGAACGCACTCTAAGCCTTAAACGCTTACAGAAAGGGGGGCGACCGCGAGGCCGCGCCCCTTTTTTTATTGCGTGAGTTCAGGCCCGCTCGAGCTCGAACCTCAGCGTGATGACCGTCGATGAGGGTACCGCGAGCCCGCCTTCGGTTGCGGGCTTGTACCGCCATTTCGAAAGCAAGTGCTTCCTGGCGGACTCGAAGAACGACCGGTCGACGTTGCCGACGGGCTCGACCGCAACGACGCGTCCGCGCTCGTCGATGCTTAGCCGAAGCCTCAGGGTCCCCTCCTCCTCCAGGCGCTGCTTGTCTGCGGGGTAGGGCGGGCGAAGCAGATAGTCCGGTGTGTTGAACACGGCCGCGACCCGAACCGGATCGATCTTGGGCACGACCGGCGGAACGGAGATGACTCCGTCGCCAATGCGGTCGATCGGCGGGAGCGGCGGCAGTTTCAGGTCCACGAATTGTGTGTCTGTGGGCTGCGACGGGATCTGGACCACCTTTTGAGGTTGATCCACCGACGAGTTTCGGGGCTGCGCCTGCTGCTTCACCTCCGGCTGCGGCCTGGGGGGCGGCGGCGGTGGCGGTTTCACGGGATCAATGAAGTTGATTAGCGTCGTCGTCGGCACGAACGGCTGAACGATCTCCATCTTCGCGGTCATCACGGCCGCGATTAGGACGGCATGGCCGCCGACGATGAACAGCAGAGCTTTGGGGTGGCGCCGATGTTCGGCGAAGCTTGGGGTGCTTGCATACACGGGCATGTGCTCGACTCCTCTCTCCACGAGTCGAATGCAATGTTACATCATTACCTAATATGCGCAAGCAATGTCGTCTGAGGCGACTTTCGCTACCGTTTCGCTGCGGCCTTCAGGCGATGGAGGGCGCGATCCTTGCCCATGCGGAAAAGCATACCAGCCATCTCCGGGCCGCTGTCGCGGCCGGTGAGCGCCAGGCGTAGCGGATGGAAGAGTTCGCGACCCTTGCGGCCGGAGCTCGCCTTCAAAGCCGAGGTTAGGGTTCGCCAGGTGGCCTCGTCCCAATCGAGGCCCTCCGCTGCCGTCGCGGCGTCTCGAAGGAGTAGTCGCTCATCGTGCGCGAGTTCGGGTGCATCGACCTCGCCGTGCAGGACTTCGAACCAGTCCGGAAAATCCGTCAGCCGCTCGAGGTTGGATCGCAGCAGCAACCAATCCTCTTCGGACGCCTCTGCCGGGAGGCGATCGGCAACTGCGGCATAGTCCAGCTTGTGCAAAAGGCGGCCGTTCAGCAGCTCAACGTCATGCGGATCGAAGTGCGCAGGAGCGCGGCCGAAATGCGCAAAGTCAAAATCCCCGGCCAGCTCGTCGAGATCGGCGATGGGCTCGACCGGCTGCGACGTGCCGATGCGCGCGAGAAGCGATAGCATCGCCATCGGCTCCACGCCCTCTTCGCGGAGATGCTCCGCGCCATAGCTTCCGAGGCGCTTGGACAATTTGCCCTCGGCGGCCACCAGCAGAGCTTCGTGAGCAAAAGCCGGCGGCTCGGCGCCCAAGGCCTCGAACATCTGGATCTGCGCGGCGCTGTTGGTGACGTGGTCCTCGCCGCGGACAATGTGGGTGATCTTCAAGTCCACGTCGTCGATCACGCTTGGCAATAGATATAGCCAGCTACCGTCTTCGCGGCGGACCACTGGGTCGGACAGCAATTTGGGGTCGAAGCGCTGCGGGCCGCGAATGAGGTCGGTCCATTCGATCGGCGCGTCGTGGTCCAGGCGAAAGCGCCAGTGCGGCCGGCGCCCTTCGGGGACGTCGCCGTCGGCTGCCTTCCGCTCGTAGACAGGCGGCAGGCCACGCCCAAGGAGCACCTTGCGGCGAAGCTCCAATTCCTCGGAGGTTTCATAGCAAGCATAGACGCGTCCCGCCGCTTTCAGCTTTTCGAATTCTCGCTCGTACAAGTCGAAGCGCTCGGACTGCCGAACCTCGGAGTCCGCGGTCACGCCCATCCATGAGAGGTCATCGCGGATGGCGTCGACGAACTCCTCGCGACTGCGTTCACGGTCGGTATCGTCGATGCGCAGGAGAAATGACCCGCCATTCTTCCGCGCGAAGAGGAAATTGTGCAGCGCCGTACGGATATTGCCGACGTGAAGACGACCCGTCGGTGAGGGGGCAAAGCGGGTGACGACGGTCATGCGATCCTCACTTCCGCCGCGTCAGGGTCGCCGTGCCGCCATTGCCCGACAGCTGGACCTCCTGCCCCTCGCCGGTGAAGAGAGCGATGTTCGCACCCTTCATTGCCCGCTCGATCTCATTCTCGTTCGTCGTCTGATTGCGCCCGCAACCCCCGGCCGAGACCGGCGTAAAACCAACGATGTTGCGGTTCTGCGTGTAGGTCCAGACGAACGTCTTGCATTCCGAGCGGACGGTCATCTTGTCGCCGGCGACGCTGGCGGTCATCGGGAAGACCTGCTGCAGTGACTGACCGCCGAGCGCAGTCACACTCCACTCTCCGGACAGAGGCGGGACCTCTGCCGGCTTTTCGACAACGGCAGCATTTTCGGTCTGATTGGCAGAAGGCTGCTCTTCACCCTGCGAACAGGCGGCGACTAGAAGCGCGGCGAACGTCATCAGTCTTTTCATCGCGGAAGCTTCACCTGTGGCCCGGTGTGGAAGAAATTGCTGATCGGATAACGCCTGTCGCGGCCGAAGTTGCGAGAGCCGATCTTGACCCCGGGAGGCGCCTGGCGACGTTTATATTCCGCACGGAGCAGCAGCTTCTCCATCGAAGCGACCAACGGCTCATCCGCGCCGGTCGCGGCTGCGACCTCGCGGACTGACATTTCCTTGTCGATCAGACCCTCAAGGATGCGATCGAGCAGCGAGTAAGGCGGAAGGCTGTCTTCGTCCTTCTGGCCGGGGCGTAGCTCCGCAGTCGGCGGCTTGGTGATGACGTTCGCCGGCATGACTGGGCCGTCCGGTCCCAGCGCGCCCTCCGGCCGCTTGCGGTTCCGCCAGCGCGACAAGGCGAAGACCGTCGTCTTGTAGGCGTCCTTGAGCACATTGTAGCCGCCGGACATGTCGCCATAGAGCGTGGCGTAGCCGACGCTCATTTCGCTTTTGTTGCCGGTCGTCAGCAGCATCGGCCCGAACTTGTTCGACAGGGCCATCAACGCGACCATGCGCAGGCGAGCTTGGATATTTTCTTCGGCAAGTCCTGGCTGCGTTCCCTCGAACGCCGAGGCCAACGCCTCATCGAACGCGGCAACCCCCGGCGCGATGGAGATGACGTCATGACGGCAGCCCAGCAGGCGAGCACACTCGCGCGCATCGTCCAGGCTTTCATCCGAAGTGTATTTCGATGGGAGCATCACGCCCCACACCTTGTCCGGACCTAGAGCATCGACCGCAATCGCGGCGGACAATGCGCTATCGATGCCGCCCGACAGCCCGAGGATCACTCCGGGAAAGCCGTTCCGCGTCACATAGTCGCGCAGCCCGACGACCATCGCCTGATAGACGTCCTCGGGAAAGGGATCGAGCGCGTGCGTCTCGCGCGTCTCGATGCGCCAGCCGTCCGGTGCCCGCTCCCATTCGGTCAGGAGCAGCTTCTCCTCCCAGTCAGGGAACTGCACGACGCGCTCGCCGTCGGGATGCATGATGAATGACGATCCGTCGAACACGATCTCATCCTGACCGCCGACGCGGTTCAAATAGACGAGCGGTATGCCGGTCATCGTCGTCCGGGAACGTACGAGGGTCGCTCGTTTGTCGTCCTTGTCGAGCTCGTACGGGCTGCCGTTCGGGACCAGCAGGAATTCCGCGCCGGCATCCGCGAGATGCGCGCAGACGATCTCTTGCCAGATATCCTCACAGATCGGCACGCCGATCTTCACTCCGCGAAAGTCGATGGGCTCGGGCAACGGACCGGAGGCGAACACGCGCTTCTCGTCGAAAGTGCCGTAATTGGGGAGCTCGCGCTTCAGCGTCCGCGCGACCATCCGCCCGCCCTCGGCGAGGATCATGACGTTGTAATTTTGGCCGGCCTCGTGGTGGATCGAGCCGAACAGCAGGGCCGGCCCGGGCTCCCCCGTCGCGTCGACCAGCCGCTCGGCGGCTTCCATCGTGCGGCGGACAAATTCCGGCTTCAAAACCAGATCCTCCGGCGGATAGCCGGTAAGCTGCAGCTCCGGCACCATCAGCAGGTCGGCACCAGCCGCTTGCTTCCGCATCTCCAGAATGGCGCTCGCATTGCCTTCCAGGTCACCGACGCGCTGGTTCATCTGGGCGAGCGCGATGGTGAGACGGTCTGTCATGCGGGCGATTTAGCGACTAACCCGCCCTCGGCAACCTTTACGGGACCGCGACTCGCTCGCTAAGGCTTGAACAACCGCTGGGGAGCGCCGCCGATATGAAATTGCTCGCCGGGAACAGCAACACGCCGCTGGCCCGTTCAATCGCCGACTATCTCGAAATCTCGTTGACGGAAGCGAGCGTCCGCCGCTTCGCCGATGAGGAAATCTTTGTCGAGATTCACGAGAACGTCCGTGGCGAAGACGTCTTCGTCGTTCAGTCGACCAGCTATCCGGCCAACGACAATCTGATGGAGTTGCTGATCTGCATCGATGCGCTGCGCCGCGCATCGGCGAAACGGATCACCGCCGTCGTTCCCTATTTCGGATATGCCAGACAGGACCGGAAGCCGGGTCCGCGCACACCGATCTCCGCCAAGCTGGTCGCGAATCTGATTACGACCGCCGGCGCCAACCGCGTCCTGTCGGTCGACCTCCATGCCGGGCAGATCCAGGGCTTCTTCGACATTCCGACGGACAATCTTTTCGCCGCTCCCGTAATCGCAGCCGACGTCCAGGCACGGCTGTCGAACCGCAAGCTGATGGTGGTGTCGCCCGACGTCGGCGGCGTGGTCCGCGCCCGCGGACTCGCCAAGCGCCTCGACAATGCGCCACTGGCCATCGTCGACAAGCGCCGCGAGCGCGCCGGCGAATCCGAAGTGATGAATATCATCGGTGAAGTCGAAGGCCGCACCTGCGTGCTCGTCGACGACATCGTTGATTCGGCGGGTACGCTCTGCAACGCCGCCGCTGCGCTCAAGCAACAGGGCGCAGAAGACGTCTTCGCTTATTGCACGCACGGAGTTCTCTCGGGCGGCGCGGCGGCCCGCGTCGCGGCATCCGAGCTCAAGGAATTGGTCGTCACTGACTCCATCTGGAGCGGCGAGGCCGACGAGGCGAACAGCAAGATCCGTCGGCTGACCATGGCGCCACTCCTTGCCGAAGCCATCCGGCGCATCGCTGACGAAAGCTCGGTCTCCAGTCTGTTCGACTAGTACGGTGGCGCTGGACGTCATCCTTAAGCGCTTTGAGCAGCCGGATGAGACTCGCGAATTCCCGCTCGGCAAGTTCGAGCTGGTCAGGCTCGGTGGAGTGACCGTCGGCCGCGCGACCTATCAGCCGGGCTGGAAGTGGTCGGAACACGTCGGAGCCGCGCTCGGACAGACGTCGTGCCACGTTGAACATGTCGGAATGGTCGTTTCAGGCTCCGCCACTACGGCGATGGATGATGGTGATGTCATCGAAATGCGGGCAGGCGACGTCTTCTACATTCCGCCAGGACACGACAGCTGGGTCGTCGGGGACGAGCCGTATGTTTCCCTGCATTTTCTCGGTGCTGGAGAATACGCGACCTCTCACGAATGAGCGGGAACAAGTCGGCTGGCCCGCGTTGATGCGACATGCCTAGAGTCCTCATCACCGGAGCCAATCGCGGGCTCGGCCTCGAGTTCGTCCGTCAATACAAGCACGACGGCTGGGACATCATCGCCACCGCGCGAGAGACGAGCCAAGAACTGGCCGCCGTCGACGTCCCCGTCGAAAGCCTCGACATGCGCGACCTCGATGCGGTCGAGCGATTCGGGAAGGCCATCGACCGGCTCGATCTGCTGATTGCCAACGCCGGCCTTTACGGGCCGCGAGCCGTCCACGATGCGGAGGCCGGCCGCGACTGGACCGAGACCTTCGTCGTCAACACCATCGCTCCGTTTCTCCTTGGTCAAACCCTGGTCCGGACCGGCGCAAAGCTCATCGCAATCAGCACGCGCATGGGTAGCATCGAGGACAACACGTCTGGCGGCTTTATCGCCTATCGCTCGTCCAAGACGGCGCTGAATTCCGCTTGGCGCAGTTTGGCGATCGACAATCCGAACGTCATCTGCGCCGTTCTTCACCCCGGCTGGGTCCAGACCCGCATGGGCGGCGCGTCCGCTCCGCTCTCGCCCCAGGACAGCATCGCCGGCATGCGCAAGGTCATCGATGGGCTTGGCCGGGAGCAGTCAGGCGGCTTCTTCGCTTACGACGGAACAACCGTTCCCTGGTAAGCGATCAATGATAGGGTCGGCGTATGAGCATGACGCTGATCCTGTGGAAGGGGCCGGTCGTCCGTGAGGCCGAGGAGGCCGAGGCGATGCTCAAGCCTTACTACGATCACCAGGACGACAGCGGTTTCGAACCCAGCACGGCGGTCGCGGCCTTCGCCGATGACCTGCGCGCTCTCTATCCCTGGCGAGACCTGACCAACGAGGAGACCGTCGCCCGGATGTCCGAAGAGGAACGGGCGAAGTGGAAGCCGGAAGCTTTGAAGGAAATACGCGGCGTCGATGGCGGTGAGCCATTCGCCACGCTGCCCTTCGATCAGACCAAGCGGATCATTCTCGTCGACATCAAGTGGGGCGCCGACGACGGCGTGGTCGAGGACATCATGCGGCTGTCCGAGGAACACGGCCTGCTGCTTTACGACCCGCAAGGACCAGAGGTGTATCCTGCGGACAGCTGGCATACCGAACCGGCGCCGGGACCGCCGCCGAAACTGACGATTGGGATGCTGTTGAAGAGCATGTTGATGGTGGTGCCGTTCGTTGCTGCGACATACGGGGCATGGCTGATCCCACAGGGATGGCTGCGCTGGCCGCTCGTCGCCATTGGCCTGTTCTTCACCGCAGCCGCGTTGTTTGCTTTCTGGGCGGTCGTCGCATCGACCTCCGACAAAGGAGACGGCGCCGAGAGCGCCTGATCCTTGCCTTTGCGCTCTCCTCTGCTATAGGCGCCCGCTTTCCAGATCATTGGAAAACCAATGGCCCGGCCCAAAGGCATGCCGTGGCGGTTGGATCATGTCGCGTCCTTGCGGGCGCAAAGGAGACGAAATGCCCAAGCTGAAGACCAAGAGCGGCGTGAAAAAGCGCTTCAAGCTCACGGCGACCGGCAAGATCAAGCATGGTGTCGCAGGTAAGCGTCACCGCCTGATCAGCCACAACGCCAAGTACATCCGCCAGAACCGCGGCACCGAAGTTCTCGCCGACGCCGATACGGCGCGCGTGAAGCTCTGGGCGCCCTACGGCCTCAAGTAAGGAGTAGCGGGAAATGGCACGCATCAAGCGCGGCACGACCACTCGCGCCAAGCACAAGCGGATTTTGGATCAGGCGAAGGGCTATTACGGCCGTCGCAAGAACACTATCCGCATCGCCCGCCAGGCAGTCGAAAAGGCAGGCCAGTACGCCTACCGCGACCGCAAGGTTAAGAAGCGGAGCTTCCGCGCCCTCTGGATCCAGCGCATCAACGCTGCGGTTCGTGCGGAAGGCCTGACCTATGGGCAGTTCATTCACGCTCTGAAGCTCGCGAACATCGACCTCGACCGGAAGGTTCTGGCCGACATCGCGATGCACGAAGGCGAAGCGTTCAGCGCCATCATCGCCCAGGCGAAGAAGGCTCTCGAGGAACAGCCGGCGAAAGCCGCCTAAACCTCAAGCGCTAGAGACGAGAAAGGGCGTCGGAGCTTCGGTTCCGGCGCCCTTTTCGTTTGAATGCTCGATCCATCAACCGGGTTTGTCCCGATGGTGCGACATTGCTCACAACGTCAGTCACCATCAGGAAACGGCCGTGTGATGTGGCCCTTCGTGATGGCGTGACAGTCAAAGGAGCGGGACATGGAATATGGCATTCTCGGTTGGATTGTCGTTGGTCTGATCGCCGGAATCCTGGCGAAGTGGATCATGCCAGGCGATGATCCGGGCGGAATTATCGTTACCATCCTGATTGGAATCGCAGGCGGACTGCTCGGCGGCTTCGTCGCTAGCCGGCTTGGAATTGGCGGGGGCAACATCGTCAATATTCTGATCGCCACCGCAGGCGCGTTCGTACTGCTGTTTCTCTACAGGGTCGTGCGCGGTCGCAGGACCACCTAGCGCCGACGGAGCCTTGCCGGCTGCGATGTTAGTCGAGCAGTTCGTATGCCGGCAGGGTCAGAAATTCCGTGAAGTCGTCTGAGACGACCATTTCGCGGAACAGGTCGGACGCGTCGGTGATGTTCGGCACCTCCTGCAGCAGGCCGACCTCCTCGTCGTAGAGGACGTCGAACAGCTCGCGGTTGAAGCGCCGGCCGTCGTTGAGCAGCGCCTTGAACCGAAGCCACTGCCAGAGCTGGGCACGGCTGATCTCCGCTGTCGCGGCGTCTTCCATGAGGTTGTAGAGCGGCACTGCTCCTTTGCCGCCGAGCCAGGCGGCGAGATATTGGACGCCGACGCGGATGTTCTCGCGTGCGCCCTGCTCGGTGCGCTGACCCTTGTGCAATTCGAGCATCTCGTCGCGGCCGGGCACGTGATCCGGCCGCTTTAAGAGCTGGTTCGGGCCGGTCATCGCGTCGAACGCTTCCAGCGCGACTGGCACCAGCGCCGGATGCGCGACCCAAGTGCCGTCGTGGCCGTTAGTAACTTCGCGAAGCTTGTCGGCGCGGACCTTGTCCATCGCCGCATCATTCGCGGCCTGATCGCCTTTCACCGGGATGAAGGCCGACATGCCGCCCATCGCGAAGGCGCCGCGACGGTGGCAGGTGTCGATCAGCCGCAGGGAGTAGGCGGCGAGGAACGCCTTATCCATCGTCATCGCCGAGCGGTCGGGCGTCAGCCGGTCGGCGCTCCGGCCGAGCCGTTTGATCGTCGAGAAGATATAGTCCCAGCGACCACAATTGAGGCCGACGATGTTCTCGCGCAGCGCATGGAGGATTTCCTCCATTTCAAATGCCGCCGGGATGGTCTCGATCAGCACGGTGATCTTTATCGTGCCGCGCTCGAGCCGGAGGCGATTCTCCGTCAGCGCGAAGACCTCGCTCCACAGCGCGGCCTCTTCCATGCTCTCGAGCTTCGGAATGTAGAAATACGGACCGGAGCCCTTGGCCAGAGCCGCGCGCGCGTTATGCCATGCGTATAGCGCGAAATCGAAGAAGGCGCCGGCAACCGGCTCGTGGTCGACCGTGACGTGATCTTCGGGAAGATGCAGCCCGCGGGGCCGCACGAGAAGGACTGCCGGATCGTTGCCGACAGCGTAATCCTTGCCGCTGTCTGGATCGGTGAAGTCCAGCCGCCCGCGCCAGTAATTGCGCAAGTTCACCTGGCCCTGAATCAGCTCGTCCCAGACCGGCGAGGTCGCGTCCTCGAAGTCGGCCATGAACACCCGCGCGCCGGAATTGAGTGCGTTGATGATCATCTTCGCATTGGTCGGTCCGGTGATCTCCACGCGGCGGTCCTGCAGATCGGCAGGAATGCTCCCAACCGTCCATTCAGACTTGCGAATGTCGCTTGTGTCATCGCGGAAATCAGGGAGCTCGCCGGCGTCGAAGTCCTTCTGCCGGTAAAGACGGCGGTCGAGTAGTTCGCGACGCCGGGCGTCGAACCGCTCATGCAGCTCCGCAACCAGATCCAGCGCGTCCGGCGTCAGGATTTCGCTCGCCCCCGGTACTCGCGAAGGCTCCGCCGCGACACGCGGACGATCGATCACCTGATTCATGCCCGATTCGGCTCCATGCAGATCGAATAGCGGGTCGTGGCGCCGCAATGATCCCGGAACGTCAGCCGCTGCCATTCGGTCCGCGCCTTCAGCTCGTTTTCGTACGGGCCATGCACGGTCTGCGTGCCCGGTTCGATGTCCTGGAAGCGGCAGTCGCTGTAATCGCCGCCAATCACCCAATAACGATAGGTCATGAGTTCCCTCCTTACTCGGCCGCGATGAACTGCGCGGTTTCGGTGGATTCCTTGAGTGCGGTCGTCGACGATTGACCGCCGGAGATGGCGGTTGCGACGGCGTCGAAATAGCCGGTGCCGACCTCGCGCTGGTGGCGCGTCGCCGTATAACCCTTGGCCTCGCTGGCGAACTCGGCCTGCTGAAGCTCCGAGTAGGCCGACATGGCGCGATCGCGGTATCCGCTCGCCAGCTCGAACATGCCGTGGTTGAGGCTGTGGAAGCCGGCCAAGGTGACGAACTGGAACTTGTATCCCATCGCGCCCAGTTCGCGCTGGAAATTGGCGATGGTCTGCTCGTCCAGCTTTGCGCGCCAGTTGAAGCTGGGCGAGCAATTGTAGGCGAGCAGCT
>Ga0247822_10000579_pt1 | contig 20252 bp, 26 predicted proteins | sample 13C_Cellulose_Da_FD_192423 | JGI IMG/M metagenome (GOLD analysis project Ga0247822, IMG submission 192423) | Soil microbial communities from agricultural site in Penn Yan, New York, United States - 13C_Cellulose_Day30 | ecosystem: Environmental > Terrestrial > Soil > Agricultural land | place...
GACGACGTTCGACGGGTTGCTCGACCCGCGCTTCTTGGTGAGGATGTCCCGGACGCCGACCGACTCGACGACCGCCCGGACCGTGGCCCCGGCGATGATGCCGGTTCCCGGAGCGGCGGGCATCAGCAGGACGCGGGAGGCGCCGTAACGGCCTTCCACGACGTGCGGAATCGTCGTCCCTTCGAGCGGGAACTGCTTCAGCGACCGCTCGGCGTACTTCTTGGCCTTGTCCACGGCGTTCGGCACTTCCACGCCCTTGGCGTAGCCGTAACCGACCTTGCCCCGTTCATCGCCGACGACCACGAGTGCCGCAAAGCTGAACCGGCGGCCACCCTTCACCACGCAGGCGCACCGACGGATCTGAACGATCTTCTCGGGTGAGCTGCCGCCGCCTTGTCCTTGTTCCCGTTCCCCTGCCACTGCGAACTCCCGTGGGTCGACACCTCGGACGGATCTGTCCGCGGGGTCCTGAAAATACTCTGGAGTGTATTAAAACTGAAGGCCGGCTTCACGAGCAGCGTCCGCCAATGCGGCAACGCGGCCATGATATCGATAGGAACCGCGGTCGAACGACACGACCGAAACTCCCTTGGCGATGGCCCGCTTGCCGATCGCGGCACCGACGCGGGCGGCCGCTTCCTTGTTGCCATTGTCCTTGGCGGCGCCCCCCAGTTCCTTCTCGGTCGAGCTGGCGGAGGCAATCGTCACACCCGCTTCGTCGTCGATCAGCTGGGCGTAAATGTGGTTGTTGCTGCGGAAGATCGACAGGCGGGGCCGGCCGGTCGCCCGGCAGCGGTTCCGGACGCGAAACGTCCGACGTTCCCGCTGCTTCGCAATACGCTTCTCAAGTCGCATGTCTCTGACTCCCAAGACCCTGGATTGTGCAGGGCCGCTGTCTGTCTTTTGTGCTCTGTTCTGCCCGGTCTGCCTTTAGGCGACCGGCTTCCATTCACCGCGTCCGAAGGGACCCACTCAAAGTGAGGCCTACTTCATCACAGCCTTACCAGCCTTGCGGCGAACCTGCTCGCCCGAGTACCGGATTCCCTTGCCCTTGTACGGCTCGGGGGGACGGACGCGGCGGATGTTGGCGGCGAACTGCCCGACGACTCCCTTGTCGATCCCGGTCACGATGACCGAGGTCGGCGTCGGAACGGTACAGGTGATCCCGGCCGGAATCGGCAGTTCAATGACGTTGGCGAAACCGACGGTCAGGGCGAGCTTCTTCCCCTTGAGGACCGCCTGGTAACCGACGCCGACGATTTCGAGCTTCTTCTCGTACGGCTTCTGAACCCCTTCGACCATGTTGGCGATCATGGCGCGGGTCAGGCCGTGAAGAGCGCGGTTCTGACGGGCGTCATCCGGACGCTCGACGACGATCTCACGGGCATCGCTGTTCCACTTGACGGCCATGGCCGGATGCCAGCGGAGCGATAGCTCCCCCTTGGGGCCCTTGACCTTCAGCGTCCCCGACTGGACTGCGATATCCAGGCCGGCGGCGACGGGGACAGGCTTCTTTCCGATTCTCGACATGGCTCACGCCGCTGTGGTTTGGACTCAAACGGACTGGCGAGTTTGTCCGCCAGCAGGAGGTCAGCGAGCGATCTCGCTGGAGGAGCCGCTCCGAGGCGGCTCAAATCCGAACAGGCCGCCGCGGCGGCCGAATCAACTAGTACAGTTCGCAGAGGACTTCGCCGCCAACGTTCTTGGCCTTGGCCTCGCGGTCGCTCAGCACGCCGGCGTTCGTCGACAGGATTCGGATTCCGAGACCCTGGCGAACTCCCTTGAGCTCGGCGACTCCCTGGTAAATCCGCAGGCCGGGCTTGCTGACCCGCTTGATCATCTGAATCAGCGGCTCGCCGTTCTGGCCGTACTTCAGGTTGACCCGCAGGGTCTTGCCGGGCTGCCCTTCGGTCTCCAGGACTTCGGAGTCCCAGATGTAACCTTCACGCTGGAGCGCGGCGGCGACGGCGACCTTCTCCTTGGAGGAGGGCATGTCGACGAAAGGACGCTCGATCTGGATCGCGTTGCGCATCCGGGTCAGCATGTCGGCGATCGGGTCGGTCATCATAGCTTGAGTGCTCTCTTCAAATCCTGCAGCCAGGTCAACGCCCGCTGCCCGGGACTACCAGCTCGCCTTGCGGACACCCGGGATCAGGCCGTCGAGGGCCAGGTTCCGGAAACAGATGCGGCAGACCGTGAACTTGCGGTACACGGCGCTCGGGCGGCCGCACAGCTGACACCGGTTTTCCTTCCGGCTGCTGAACTTGGGCTTGCGGTTCGCCTTGGCGATCTTGGCTTTGCTGGCCATGCCAGTCCCTTAGGGGTCTAGGGTCGAGGGACTGGAGGCCGGGATTTCCACCCCGGCGTCTCGTCTGGAGTCCCTGGACGAGGTCTAACGTGTTGAATGAAAACTACTTGGCCGCGCCGTCCTTGCGGAACGGAAACTTGAACGCGTCGAGGAGGGCCTTGCCCCCTTCATCGTTCCCGGCCGACGTGCAGATGGCGATGTTCATCCCCTGCGTCGTCTTGATCTTGTCCGCCTGGATTTCCGGGAAGACGGTCTGCTCGCCGAGGCCCAGGCTGTAATTCCCGCGGCCGTCGAAGGCCTTCGGGTTGACGCCCCGGAAGTCGCGGACGCGGGGGAGAGCGAGGGTGATGAGGCGGTCGAGGAACTCGTACATCCGCTGGCCGCGAAGCGTCACGCGACAGCCGATGGCAAGACCTTCACGCAGCTTGAACTGCGAAACCGACTTCCGGGCCCGGGTAATCGCCGCCCGCTGGCCGGTGAGCTGGCTGAGGTGTTCGGAGACTTCTTCGAGGATCTTCTGATCCTGGACAGCCTTCCCCACGCCCATGCTGACAACGATCTTGGTGATCTGCGGAATCGCGTGCGGATTCTTGGTGTTCAGCTTTTCCCCAAGTTCCTTCGCGAGTTCCTTCCGATAATGGTCTTGCAGCCGGGCGGCCATCTCTTGTCTCTTTCCTGCCGGGGCGGAGCGGTCAACGAAGCGGACCGTTCACACCGCAGCGAATGTTTGGGCCAAACAGTGTAATCAGTTACTTCGTCTTCGCATAGCGTGCGCGGGCCGGGCTCACCTGGCCGGCGGACGTGCCGCACTTCTTGCAATACCGCTCCTTCGAGCCGTCCGGCTGGAAGCGGTATCCAAGGCGAACCCCCTTCTTGCAGGAGTCGCAGTAATAGGCGACGTTCGAGGCGCTGACCGACTTCTCCAGGCGGAGGCGGCCCCCCTGCGGGCTCTTGGGGTGGCCCTTCTTGACGTGCTTGTAGACGAGGTTGACCCCTTCGAGGACAACACGCTCGCCCCCATCGACGACTTCCGTCACCTTGCGCGGCGTCGCGGTCGCTTCATCGCCGGCGGTCAGGAGGACCATGTCCCCTTTTTTGATCTTCATGGCTAAGGCTTTACGGTAGGCGGAGCTGCGGTGGAATCCCGCAGTCTATCGTGCCTGGACTTGCAGGGCCACTCTCACGGGCCATTCAAGGGCGAGGGCAAAGGTGCGGCGGGTGTCTCAGACGACTTCGGCCGCGAGGCTGATGATTTTCATGAACTTCCGATCGCGGAGTTCCTTGGCGACGGCGCCGAAGATACGCGTGCCGCGGGGATTGCCGTCGGCGTCGATCAGGACGACCGCGTTCTTGTCGAAGCGGACGTAGCTGCCGTCAGCCCGGCGGTAGGCCTTCTTGGTCCGGACGATGACCGCCCGGGCGACCTTCCCCTTCTTGACCGGTTCGGCGGCCCCGGCGATCGACTTCTGGATGGCGACCATCACGATGTCGCCCAGGCCGGCGCTGCGGCGGCCCGTACCACCCATCACGCGGATGCACCGCGCGCTCTTGGCGCCGGTGTTGTCTGCAATATCGACCATGGTCTGCATGTGAATCATGGTTCGACCTCTCTTGGAAATATCGCTGCCGGCATCACGCCGGCAGTCTGGTCGGTCGCCTCGTCAGTCGGCGACGGTCTGTCTGGGGAAGGGGAGGCGAGCGACCGCTCGTTCCGTCTCTGGGCTCAGCCGGTTCAGGTGGCGGCGGCTTCGGACGAGGCCGGGTCGACCGTGGTGACACCAACCGCCGCGCTCGCCTTCTGGACAATGCGGACGAGGTTCCACCGCTTCAGCTTCGACAGCGGGCGGGATTCTTCGATCTCGACCGTGTCGCCGACGTGCGACTCGTTGTTTTCATCGTGGACGTGGCAGACGGTCCGGGCCCGGACGATCTTCCCGTACTTCGGGTGCCGGTAGGTCCGCGGGACTTCGACGCGCCGGGTCTTGCTCAGCGTGTCGCTCTTCACCAATCCAATCAAATGCCGTCGCATGGTCTAACCCTGTTCCCGAACTGTCTGTCTGTGCCGGCTGTCTCGGGCCGGCGATCTCGACGCGGCCTGGATCCGGCCGCTCCGGCGGTCCTTGGCCTACTTCTTGGCGGCGTCGGTCGCCCGCTGGTGGGTGATCGTCTTGATGCGAGCGATCTGGCGGCGCAGTTCCCGGAGCTTGCTGGGAGTATCCAGCTTCTCCGTGGAGGCCTGAATCCGCAGGCGGAACAGCTCCTTCTTGGCCGCCGCTTCTTCGGCGGTCAGCTGCTCCACGCTCATTTCGCGAAGTTCTTTGGCTTTGGACATGGTTGAGACTGAAATCTGAAGTGGAAGGTGGAGTCTGCGGCTTCGCAGGGACACCCACGTCCGGGGATCAGCCCGGACGGCGTTCGATCATGCGGACGTTCAGCGGGAGCTTGTGGGCCACCCGGTTGAAACATTCCCGCGCCAGGTCCTTGGTGCCACCCGCGATCTCGAACAGCACGAGGCCAGGCTTGACCACGGCGACCCAGTGATCCGGCTCACCCTTACCGGTACCCATTCGGGTTTCCAGCGGGCGGGCGGTCACGGGCTTGTTCGGGAAAATGCGGATGTGCAGCTTCCCCTCACCGCGAATGTACTGATTCGCGGCGATGCGGCACGCTTCGATCGTGACGGCGCTGATATGGCCGGCGTCGATCGACTGCAGACCAAACTCACCGAAGACGACCGTGTTGCCGCGGGTCGCATTACCTTTTATGCGACCTCTTTGGCTTTTTCGATGCTTGACCCGTTTGGGCATTAGCGCCATCGCCGGTCTCCTCGTCCGAATAATTTCCGAGATCGATCCACACCTTCACGCCGATGGAGCCCATCGCGGTCTGGGAGATCGTAAATCCATACGCCACGTGACGCTGAAGGGTGGAGAGGGGGATCGACCCCCGGCTCGCCTTCTCGCACCGTGACATTTCCGCGCCCCCGAGACGTCCCGAGAGCTGAATCTTGACTCCGTACGCACCCGCTTCCATGACCTGGTCGAGCGTCCGCTTGATCGCCCGGCGGAAGCTGCCACGCTTGGCGAGCTGCTGGGCGATGTCTTCGGCGACGAGGAACGGGCAGCGGAACGGGTTGTTGATTTCGACAATCTTGACTTCCATCCGGCGACCGGTCAGGTCTTCCAGACGAGCCTTGAGCTTGTCGATTTCCGAACCCTTCTTCCCGATGATGATCCCGGGACGGGCGCTGTGCAGGAGGACGATGACCTGGTCGCGGGTCCGCTCGATCTCGACCTTCTCGATGGCGGCCGCCCGGTACTCCTTGCGGATGAACCGGCGGATCTTGAAGTCTTCGACGAGCAGCGCACCGAACTCCCGCTTCGGCGCGAACCACCGGCTGCGGTGCTCTTCGACGATGCCGACGCGGAATCCGGTAGGTCGTGTCTTCTGTCCCATGTTTCGACTGCTGGATCTGGGCTTTTGGGCTGTGGGCCGGAGCCGCGTTGAGCTTCCGGTCCGTAACGCGATGCGATTACTTGGCTTCGACTTCCGGGGCGTCGACGCCGATATGAATGTGGGCGAACCGCTTGCGGAGGGTGTAGACCATCCCGCGGGCACGCGGACGGATCCGCTTGAACATCGGGCCGCCGTCGACCTGGGCGTCCTCGACGATCAGCCCCTCGATGTTCCGGGCCCCGCGGTCTTCCGCGTTGGCGGCGGCGCTGTTCAGGACCTTCTCGAGGAACCGGGCGCCGCGATTCGGAACGTACTTGAGGGCTTCGCGAGCCTGCTCGACGGTCAGGCCGCGGATCATGTCCGCGAAGGGACGAACCTTCCGGGCGGAGATGCGGGCGTACTTGTGATGGGCTTTGACGATCGCCATGTCTGGATCCTCGAGAGGCATTCGCCTCTCACACTGCGGTCACACGACCGCTTGATCTGTTCGAAGGGCTTACTTGTTGCCCTTGGCTCCGTGACCGCGGAAGGTCCGGGTCGGAGCGAACTCGCCGAGCTTGTGACCGACCATGTCTTCGGTCACATACACGTTGATGTGCTGCCGGCCGTTGTGGACCAGGAACGTGAAGCCCACGAACGTCGGGGGAATGGTGGACCGACGAGCCCAGGTCTTGATCGGATCCTTGCGTCCCGACGCTTCCAGCTTGGCGACCTTGGCCGCCAGCTTCTCGTCGATAAACGGACCCTTCTTGAGTGAACGTCCCATGGCCTGTGTCCTTCGACTCCGACTCGTCCCGACACCCCGCCCGAGCGGGGCACGACTTCAAATGGTTTCGATCAAATCTTCTTCTGGCCGTACCGGCGGGAGACGCGGCGACGAACGATCGCCCGGCTCGACGGCTTGCGGCGCTTCCGGGTGTTTCCACCCTTCGCCAGCTTTCCGGTGGGGCTGACCGGGTGACGACCACCCGAGCGACGACCTTCACCCCCACCCATCGGGTGAGCGATCGGGTTCATCGCCGAACCGCGGACGGTGGGGCGAATCCCCATCCACCGCTTACGTCCGGCCTTACCGAGAACAATCTTCGAGTGATCGAGGTTACCGACCTGGCCGATCGTGGCCCGGCAGGTCGCCGGAATCCGGCGAACTTCGCCCGACGGCAGGGTGATCTGCGCCCACTGCTTGTCGCGGGCGTTCAGGACCGCCAGGGTGCCGGCACTGCGGACCATCTGGCCGCCGCGTCCGGGCTGGAGCTCGATGTTGTAAATCTGCGTTCCGGGCGGAATATGAGTCAGCGGCATGCAGTTGCCGACCTTGGGCTCATACTTCGTTCCGCTGTAAATCACGTCGCCGGCCTTGAGGCCCAGCGGAGCGATGATGTACCGCTTTTCCCCGTCCGTGTAGTGGAGCAGGGCGATGCGGGCCGTGCGGTTCGGATCGTATTCGATGAAGGCGACCTTCGCCGGAATATCGTCCTTGTCCCGCTTGAAGTCGATGATGCGGTACTGGTACTTGTGACCGCCGCCGCGATGACGGGTGGTGATCCGACCGTGATGGTTGCGACCCGAGGGCTTCGGGAGGCGGACCGTCAGGGACTTTTCCGGCTGCTTCTTACGGCACGTCAGGTCCGCGAAGTCGCTGACGGACGCCCCGCGGCGGCCAGGACTCGTCGGTTTGTAGAAGCGAATTCCCATGGGAGTGTTCCCTTGTCTTCCGTCTTGTCGTCTTGTCTTCAGTGACCCCGGAGGAGGGGGCCGGCTCGATCGACCGCAGTGAACTTAGAAGAACGAGATCCGGTCTTCATCGTGCAGCTTGACGATCGCCTTCTTCCAGTCGCGGGTGTGACCCATCTTGGTCTTGAACCGCCGCGGCTTCCCCTTGTAGAGCTGCGTCCGGACGGCGGCGACGCGAACGCCCCACAGCTCCGACACGGCCTTCCGGATGTCGTCCTTGGTCGCGATCATCGCGACTTCGAACTGGTAGGCGTTGTAACGCTCCGCGTGGTGCGTTCCCTTTTCCGTGACGAGCGGACGAAGGATCACCTGGTGCGGCTCGAGAACGATTCCGGGCTTTGCGATCTTGGACATGTTGAGGCTCGTCATCCGGTTGCGGCCGTGGCGGCAACCCACTGGTGTCCGCAATGGCGGACGAAACCGATACCGTCCGCGGCTGCGGACGGGGCGATAGTCTGCGTTACTTGCCGCGGAGGGCGTCCAGGGCGTCCTTCGTGACGATCAGCCGCTTCTGGTGCAGCAGGTCGTACGCGTTGAGTTCCTTCGACGGCGAGACCCACAGCTTTTCGATGTTGCGGGCACACCGCCAGACCGTGGCGTCGTGATCCTTGGTCGTCAGCAGGCAGGACTGGTCCTGCACGCCGAGGGCCTTGAGGAGGGTCGAGACAACCTTGGTCTTGGGTTCGTTGATCGCGATGCTGTCGACGACGATCGCTTCGCCGTCCTGGAACTTGCTCAGGAGGGCCATCTTGGTGGCGATCTGGAGCGACTTACGCGGCATCCGGTAGCCGAAGTCCCGGGGGACCTTGGCGAAGGCGTGACCACCGCCGACGCGGGTGGGGGACCGCTTTCCGCCCGCACGGGCGTTACCGGTGCCCTTCTGCTTGAACAGCTTCTTCTTGCTGCCGGCGACTTCCGACCGGGTCTTGGTCTTGAACGTTCCGGCCCGCTTGTTCGCTTCGTACATGATCACGACTTCGTGCAGCAGCTGCTTGCTGATCCGGTCAGCAAGGTCTGCTCCATCGAATTCGTACTTGCCGACGGTCTTGCCAGACATGTCGACGACGGGAACCGAAATCATGATCTCACCTTGAGGGTCGTCCAGGGCTCAGGGCCCGGGGGCGATGTCTTGTGCGGCTGGCGGGGGGAGGGCTCGGAATCGTTCTCGAGGCCTACTTGGCCCGCTGGATCATCACGTAACCGCCGTTCGGGCCCGGGATCGAGCCTTCGACGACGATCATGTTGTTGTCCTTGTCGATCTGCAGCACGCGGAGATTCCGCGAGGTGCAGCGCTCGTTACCGAAGTGACCGGCCATCCGCTTCCCCTTCCACACGCGGGAGGGGTAAGTGTTGTTACCGATACTTCCGGGCTTGCGGTGGGCCTTCTTGACACCGTGGCTCGCACAGGTACCGGAGAAGTTGTGCCGCTTCATGACCCCGGTGAAACCACGGCCCTTGCTGGTGCCGATGACGTCGACCCGGGCGACTCCGTCGAAGCTGTCCGCCGCGACGACGTGACCGACCTGGACTTCGACTGTTTCGCCGTCGACGCGGAATTCACGGACGAACCGCTTGGCTTCGCAGCCGGCCTTCGGCACGGCGGGGACGCCGGACTCGGCGAGCTTCTTCTGCCGCTTGCTCTTGAGGTCGGCGACGTGGCCGCGTTCGGCGCGGGAGGCCCGCGACCGCTTCCGCTGGTCTTCCGGGCGATCCTTGTCCTTGTCGCTGATCTTGTCGTCGAATCCGAGCTGAACCGCTTCGTAGCCGTCGCGATCCTTCGTCTTGACCTGCAGGACCGTGCATGGGCCAGCTTCGACGACGGTGGCGGAGTGGATGTTCCCCTGCGCGTCGTAGACCTGCGTCATTCCAATCTTGCGTCCGAGAATACCGACTGGCATGGCGATGACCTTGCACGATATCTCTGGCGACAAAGCCAGAGGGATTCACTTTAACGGGGTCTGCACGATCCTTCGCGACTCGGTCCGCTCCTGCGAGACCGTGGAGAATCGTGTCCTCGGCTCGCCAGATGCGAACCGGCTTCAGAATGGGCTTGTCCGTCCGTCCGTCTCTTCGTTCGATCCGTACGCTTAACCGATTCGTTCCACTGCTGTGCGACTACATCTGCCATTTGCCTCGGCTGACTGCAGCCGGGGCCGTCCGGCCGGCCTAAGTCGTGGCCTTGATCTTGATGTCCACGCCGGCGGGGAGCGACAGCTTGTTGAGAGCGTCGATCGTCTTGCCGGTCGGCTGGACGATATCGATCACCCGCTTGTGCGTCCGGATTTCGAACTGCTCGCGGGACTTCTTGTCAATGTGCGGGCTGCGGAGGACGGTGTAACGCTCGATCCGCGTGGGGAGCGGAATCGGTCCGTGAACCACCGCCCCCGTCCGCTTGGCCGTGTCAACGATGTCGGAAGCCGACTGATCGAGCACCGTGTGATCGTAGGCTTCCATCCGAATTCGAATTCGCTCGTTGCCAGCCACCGAACGTTACCTCTTGTCTCAGTGCCTGAGCTGCCGCACGTCGCGTTGCAACTCTGCTTACGTCAATGCTTTCCGACGAAAGCACCCCGCCCTCGAAACACCGGGAGCGGGGTGGGAAGCGAGGGATGATAAGAATGCGCCCGCGGAGTGTCAATTGAGTGGGGCGGGTTTACGTCGTTTCCGGACAGATTCACGACCGGTCGTCAAGGGGGATCCGGCGACCTCATCGCGATTTGATTAGTCTTTCAAAATCAGTTCAACCGGTTTGCCGTCGGTCGGGACCGTGGCGGTCAGGCCGGAGGTCCTCAAGTTGGCGTACTTCGCAGGGAAAATCGGTTGGAGGGGACGTTTCGATTCCGGCGTTCCGGGCATCGGCGGGGGTGTGGAAGGGGCGAGGCAGATGGCGTGCTTTCCGGCGACTGCTCCGGACTGTCCGTTGGTCTTAAGAACAAATGTTCCGTCCGGGCCGGTCGTCGCGAAGGCGGCGGGGCCGGAGGCGGGGACGAAACTGACGTTCAGGCCCGCGGCCGGCGACCCCTTGTAAGTCACGACGCCGCGGACGGGGCTCAGGTTCGGGATCCGCGGCTTCCCTCCACATCCGGCGGCCAGGAGCGGAACCAGAAGTAGACAGGCGTGCAGGCTGGGGCTCATGGGAAAGTCGGACTCAGGGAGGACGTTGGCCCGACAGTCGAAGCGGAAAAATTCGGAGCGCCTGGTGAAAGTGAAAGGCAACGGGGATCGACGGGAGCGTCATTCGATGGCCGGGACCGGGTCGCTGCCGTCGATCGTCGCCAGGAACCGGTAGCTCTGGAGGTCGATGTTCTCCGACAGGAACTTGATCCCGCCGTCGGCCATCAGGAAGTTCGCGCCCCCCTCGTGGTAGCTGGCAAAGGCGTAGTTGTTGGGCCAGTCGTCCGGCGGAAAGCTGTTCAGCACATAGTGATTGAGCGGAATGGCAGCCGTCGCGTTGACGCTGTTGAACCAGTACCACATCGACCGCGTGCAGAGTCCGGCCACCGCCTCGCCTCCCGCGAGCGTGTTGCTGGTCCCGTCCCGGATCTGCGCTTCCCGGGTGGTGATCAGGCCGTCGGCGCACCGCCCCTGGAACCCGTTGGCGGCGTCGAGGCCGTTGGGGTGGTTGGCGAAGCGGCCCCGGGGGGAGGAGTTGATGAACGTTCCCCAGGCCCAGTTCGAGCCGGAGCAGAGCTTGTAGTTCGTCACGCCGTAGGTGTTGGCGGCCCTCATGTCTCCGCGGGTGTCGAGCCGGCCCTGGTTGTTCGTGGAGTCCGACGGGCAGAGGAAAACCGGGATGACGAGCTGCGAGACGGCGTAGTTCTGCTGCACCCCCGGGCGACCCGGGGCGGCGGACGCGTTGAAGTGCTTGTCGAAGTCGATCTTGTGGTAGATCGCCGCCTGATCGAGATACGGGAGGGCGAACTGGCACCACGATCGCGAGTCGTAGGCGTTGTCCGTGTAGTCGGCTCGCATGTTGAAGGTCGGCGGAAAGATGCCGAACACCTCGTGGTAGCTGTAGAGGGCGATCCCGATTTGCTTGAGATTGGCCCGGCACCGCGTGGCGCGGGCCGCTTCACGGGCCTGCTGGACGGCGGGGAGCAGGAGCGCCACCAGGATGGCGATGATGGCGATGACGACGAGCAGTTCGATCAGTGTGAAGCCGGAGCGGCGCCGCAACATCCCATCCCCTCCGACGCCACAAACGGCTGATCGCCCCCTCGACTGAGCCGTCGAGTTCGAATTTATCGTGCCTAGTGCGGTGTGGGTCGTCAAGCGGCGACAGGACGCTGCGGCGCTGCTACGCTCGCTCGTTTTCCGTCCGCCCCATCCCTCTCCGCCGGTGTCATGCCCAAGCTGAAAACCGTCGCCGCCAGCATTTACGACTTCCCCAAGTATTACGACATGGTGTTCAACGCCGACTGGGGGACGGAGCTGAAGTTCATCGAGGCGGCTCTGGAGAAGCATGCTCGGCGGACAGTGAAACGGGTGTTCGAGCCGGCGTGCGGGACCGGCCGCCTGCTGGTGAAGCTTGCCAAACGCGGGTACGAGGCGTCAGGCAACGACCTCAATCCCAAGGCGGTCGCCTACTGCAACCGCCGGCTGCGGAGGCACGGGCTCCCCGAGACCGTCGAGGTGGGGGACATGTCCGCTTTCCGGCTGAAACGGAAGGTCGACGCGGGATTTAACCTCATCAATACGTTTCGTCATCTGGGGACCGAGGAGCAGGCGGAGGGGCATCTCCGGTGCATGGCGGAGGCCTTGAATCGGGGCGGGATTTACCTTCTGGGGCTGCACCTGCTGGCGAAGAGAGGGGAGCTGTGCGACGAGGAGTCATGGTCCGCGAAGCGGGGTGGGACCTCGGTGACGTCCCACATGTGGACCAAGAAGATCGATCGGCCGGGGCGGATGGAGTATCTCGGGATGACGATTGACGTCGTCGGTCCGACGGAGGAGTTCCGGATTGATGACGAGATGCATTACCGGACCTACACGATGTCGGAGATGCGGGATCTGCTGGGGCGTGTTCCGGAGTTTGAGGTCGTCGAGACGTACAACTTCCATTGCGACATCGACAAGCCGCAGCCGCTGGACGACTGGACGCAGGATGTGATTTACGTTCTGAAGCGGAAGTAAGCGGTCGGTCGTCGGCTCGAACCGCTTTCGTGCCGGCACGACTGCGCTAGGTGAAACCCAACGTGCCACGGCCGCTGGGGTCAAGCGGGCCAAAAAACAACACAGGCCCCCTTGCCGCCGGAGGCACTTCCATGAGGAACCGTGGTAAACAACGGATGTCCCTTTTGTGGTACCAGCGTTGAGGACTCCCTCACATCACACCGCTCGCTCTGGTATCCCCGCGGGTTGGTGAGGGGCATACGGCACGGTGTCCGCGCTTGGACACTCACTCCTTCAGACATCTTTCGACGGCCAGGCCTCCGGCGGGCAAGAGGGCGTTGCCCCCTTGCATCCCCCACCAGGGTGCCCCTGGACCCGGTGAAGTGCAGCCCCTCTATTCCCAGCCTGTGCCGGTCTCGCGGCAAAGAACATCCGGGAACGAATGCCTCTCCCCTTTGACCGTGATGCCCAGCATCGGCCATTGATCCGGAATCGTGAGCCACTCCGGACCCTCCGGCTGAACCAGCACCGTCTCACCCGTCAGCGCAAAACGAACCCCGGGATGCCAGTGCACCACGGTGCCACTGCCCAGGGTTGCCGGCTCGTCCGGACGGACCGTCAGCCCCGGCTGGTCATACCCCAGCGTCTCCCCCTGATCCGCCAGCCGCCATTCGTCCGCCACGCCGAACTTCTCATAAATGCGGTGGACCCGCTTCCAGGTCTCGCCGATCGACCAGCCCGCGAGCGAGAAGTGCATGGCGGTCGCCAGCACCAGCGTCGCCGCATTGTGGGTTTCAACAACCGAAGCGGGGGGCTGACCGAAACAGACACTGCGCGAGACCCCGACATAAAGCCCGTTGCGGCGGCCGACCGCCGAGAGAACGCAGTGCCGGTTGACCGTGTCGGTCCCAAAGCCCCAGTGGCGATACCGGTGACCCTGAAAGTCCGCCATCACCTGCAGGCGATAGGGAGTGATGCCGTGCCGCAACAGGCGGTGGGCCAGGTGCCCAGCGACCTCGGACTCATTCTCGCCCTGATTGAAACTGCGGGCCGTCGCCTCGACAGCGTGGGTCACTTCCCGCGCCAGCACGCGGATCCGGTTCGCCTCCAGATCGGTCAGCGTCCGGCGGAAGTCCTGGAGCTCCGCGTCGATGCTCTGCGGGCCCGTGTCGTAAAGGACGTTGCGGCCCCGGCACATGTCGTTGCAGAGCGTCCCGGTGATCTCCTGCCAGGGGCGCTCCTTGACCTGGAAACCGAGGCCATTGAGCTGATGATCGAAGATGTGGCTCGAGTCCACGTTGCTCGTCAGGATCACCCGGACGTCGCGGGTGATGAACAGCGCGGCAACCGGGTCCAGCGTGCCCGGGCGGGTGTTTTCCGTTCCGCAGGTGAACCAGGCGAAGTTGGCTGGAGAGCGGAGGAGCAGTCCGTCGACGTTCTTGAGAGAAATGTATTCCGCCAGCAGTTGATGCTTGCGGTTGATAGACGCCGCACGGTCTACATCGAGAATCGGGATCTCCCCGGACGACGGGGGGGAGTAAGGTTCGAGTTCGGCGAAAGCCATGCTCGCGAGTTTTCCTGTGAGATGCCGGAAAAACCGTGAACGTCCGCTCCAAGACGGGCAACACGCGAGCTTAGCAAACGGAGTGCACCCGACACAGATATTGATGTCGGATCGCAACAAATCGCGGAATCCTGGTGCATGTGGCGTCATTTGCGATATCTGGGAGGGGCCGGAGTCCGCTATCGAACGCGCCGTCACGCCCGCGAATACCTGCATCTCCTGCAGAACTGTCGCGACGCTCAGCAGGTGAGCCTGCGAACGATCCTGGCCCTGAACGCCGACAGCGCGTTCAGCCGGGAACGGGGTCTCGATAGCACGCTTACGATCGAGGAGTTCCGGCGGCGGGTGCCGGTGGCGGGCTACGAAGCGTTCCGGCCCTACATCGAACGGACGATGCGGGGAGAGGCGACGGCGCTCCTCGGCCAGGCGAACCCGCCCATCATGTTCGCGCAGACGAGCGGCACGACCGCCGCTTCGAAATCGATCCCGATCACGCGGCGGTTCCTCGACGATTACCGTCGCGGCTGGCAGGTGTGGGGGATCCGGAACTTCGACGATCATCCGCGTCTGCACCGGATGAACCTGTTCCAGGCGGTGAGCGACCACGACCAGTTCCGCTCCCCCTCCGGGCTGCCGTGCGGGAACATCAGCGGACTCGTCCAGGCCATGCAGGGGCGGGTGATCAAGCTGCTCTATACGGTCCCCGATGCTGTGACGAAGGTCGCCGACCCGGAGGCGAAGTACTACGCCGCGCTGCGGCTGGGGATTGCCGACCCGCATGTCGGCTCGCTGATGACCGCCAACCCAAGCACGCTCGTCCTGATGGCGAAGCTGGCGGTCCGGCATGCCGAGTCGCTCATCCGCGATGTTCGTGATGGCACGCTCTCGAGCGAGTTCCCGTACGGCTCCGCCGATCACGACCGGCTCCGTCCGTGGATCCGGCGGCGGGATCCGGCGCGGGCCCGCGTACTGGACCGGCTGGCCGAGAAGGCCGGGATGCTCCGGCCGCGCGAGGTCTGGCCGGACCTGCAGGTCATCGCGGTCTGGACCGGCGGGAGCGTGGGGGCGTATCTGCCGCAGGTTCGCGAGTGGTACGGCGATGTTCCGTTCCGCGATCACGGGCTCTCGGCGAGCGAAGGGCGGATGACGCTGCCGCTGGGGGACAACACGTCGGCGGGGCCGCTCGATGTCGGGACCCACTTCTTCGAGTTCATTCCGGTGAGCGAGATCGAATCGGCGTCGCCGACGGTCCTGCTGGCCGACGAACTGCGGGAGGGGGAGGAGTATTTCATCCTGCTGACGACGGCGTCGGGGCTGTACCGCTATGACATCCGCGATGTTGTCCGCTGCACGGGGTTTCTGGGGACGACGCCGGTGCTGGAGTTCCGGCACAAGGGGGCGCACATCTCCAGCATCACCGGGGAAAAGCTGACGGAGTCGCAGGTGGCCGAGGCGCTGCGGGGCGCGAGCGAGCAGACGGGGCTGTGTCTCCCTCCGGTGACGCTCTGTCCGGCCTGGGGAGACCCGCCGCGATATGAGTTGCTGGTGGAGGAGGATGAGACGACTCCGGCAGCGCGGTGGGTGCAGTTTGCCGAGGTGCTGGAGGGGCAGCTGCGGGCGGGGAACATTGAGTACGCCGACAAGCGGAAGACGCAGCGGTTGGCTGCCGTCGGGTTGCGGATTCTGGGGGCGGGGACCTGGGAGCGGTTCATTCGGGACCGGCAGACGCGGCCCGGCGGGAGCGTGGAGCAGTACAAGCATCCGATCCTGAAGCCGGATCTCAGCTTCGCGGAGACGCTGGTGCGGGAGTTCAGTCCGCAGTCGGTGCCGGCGGCGGCGAAGCGGTCGCGATCGTCGCTGGAGCCTCGTTAGGGGGCGGGGGAAGAGGCTTGAGGCGGAAGGCTGAAGGTCGAGGGCGAACGGGAGGCCATTGCTCGATCCGACGTCAATCGCCCACGATCCCGCTCAGCTCTTCGCTGGCTGCGTGTTTGAGCGATGAGCAGTGCCTCCGTTGTCGGTTCGTCCGCGCGGCGCGTGACTCGGCTCTGCAGCGATGTCGGCCCTCGGATCGCCTTGAGAATCTTCCGAAATCCCGCGTGACTTTCCGGCGGCCGCTTCGCCAGTGGTAGCAGGCGGGAGACGTCTCCCGTCGATCCGGTGAGGTTCGCACGATGACCCGGGACGATCCGGTTTCCGCGTTCGCCGACGGCGTGTCCAGCACGTTGGGGGGCGTCGCCTGGTTTCTGACCCTGTTCGCGGCGGGGGCATGGCTGGGGCTGTCGTATCGAGCGGGGAGCTGGGCCGACGGTCGGGAGACGTACTTCTTTCTGCTGGGATCGGTCCTGCTGGCCCCCTTCTCGCCGCAGCGGCTTCTGTGTTGGGGGACTTCCGTTGGTCTGTGGTTGATGGGACGCCGGTCACAGTCCGCGGTCGTGGGAGCCGGCGGCGGGCTGAGCGTCCTGCTGATTTGGGCTGGAATGGCGGCCTGGGAATGGCGACTGCGGTGGTGACTGTGCTTCGAACGCCCGCGGAGTGAGGAGATGGCAATGAGCCGAAACCTGAGCGACGAACGGCGGCGATGGTTCCTGAAGGGAGCGGCGGGGCTGGGAATCCTGCTCGGGGTGGCTCATCTGGCCGCCGATGTCTTCTGGATGAAGTTCAATTTCCGGGAGCATCCGACGCTCGGCCTGATGCTGGTCCTGTCTCCTTGCCTATCGTTCTTTGTGCTCGGGCTGGTGGCCCGGTCTCAAGGCCGGGGCCGGTACCTCGTCTCGATGCCGAGCCTGTGCTTCGGGGCGGCGGTCGGAGTCGTCGTCAACGTGTTCACGATCTGGATGGAGCTCATTGAGTTTCTGACGCCGTACAATGGCGGGGGCGCGAACATTGGAATGGGGCTTCTGCTGCTCGGAACGCCGATCTTCACGCCGCCGCTGATGATTGCGACCGTGCTCGCGGTCGAGCTGGCCGTTCGCAGCATCGGGCCGCGCAGGCCGCAGACTCATTCCTGAAGTCCTGTTCCTGGGGCCTTTCCCAAGCTATGTCGTTTCACGCCTTCGGTGTTCCGGAGTCGATCCGAGGGCGATGACACGGCGCGACCGCGCCGGGCGCCTGCGAACCAGCAAGGGGAGGGCGACGGAACGGGACGTCAATGGCCCAGCGTCCTGGCGAGCTGGCCCGCTTTGACGATGCCGCCCTGCAGGACGGCGATGAATCGCCGGCGGTCTTCGAGGATGGAGATATCCGCGACGACGTCGCCGTCGACGATCAGGACGTCCGCCAGTTTGCCTGGTTCGAGAGTCCCGAGCTCGTGGCCGCGGCCGAGGATCTCCGCTCCGTTCCGCGTGGCGCAGCGGAGGGTTTCCAGCGGCGTGAACCCGACGTGCCGGACGAAGAATGTCAGCTCGCGGGCGTAGTCGCCGTGCGGGTTCCAGGCGAAGCCGTAGTCGCCCCCCATGCCGAGCCGGCCGCCCGCCTTGAGGATCCGGCGGGCGCTCTCGGCGCCCCCTTCGAGCGTCTCCTTGTGGCCGTCGATGACCCGCGGCGGCAGTCCGAATTCGGGGCCGCGAACGATGCTGGCGTATTCGAAGTAGAGGGCCGGAACGCAGGGGACGTCCCGCTCCAGCAGCAGGTCCATCGCCTCATCGTCCATGAACGTGCCGTGCTCGATGGCGTCGTAGCCGGCCCGGAGGGCGTTCTTGATTCCTTCCGTGGCGCGGCAGTGGCCGGTCACCTTGAGGCCGTGGTTATGGGCCGTCGAGACGACCGCCTCCATCTCCTCGAAGGTCATGCAGAGCGTATGGTGGTCGTTGATGTCCGGCGAGGCGGCGTCGCCCGTGGGGTAGGTCTTGACCCACTCGACGCCGTCCTTGACCAGCTTGCGGACCGCCTGCCGCGCCTCGTGCGGACCGTTGACGATCAGGACCAGCCCTTCCATGCCGATCTTGCGGAAATCCGGGTTCCAGTCCATCAGGCCGCCGGCGCCGCAGATCTCCCGTCCGCTGGCGGCGAGCCGCGGTCCGGGCATCTGGTCCTCTTCGATCGCCTTCTTGAGCCAGAAGTCGATGTTGAACAGGCTCCCCCCGCTGCGGGCGGAGGTGTAGCCGCATTCCAGGGCCAGCTTGGCGTTGCAGGCCGCGAGCAGCGTGACGTACTCGACCGGGTACTTGATATCGAGGTCTTCGAGGGCCGCGACGTTGAAGTAGGTCGGGTGGAAGTGCGCCTCGACGAGCCCCGGCAGGATCGTTCCGCCGCGGGCGTCGATCGTCTGGTCCGGCTCGTGGTCCCGTGGGTGACCCGCGGCGGCCAGTCCGGCGATCGGGCCGGCGTAAGCGATCCGGCCCTCTTCAATGAGCAGGGCCGCGTCGGGAACGGGCGGGGTGCCGTTTCCGTCGACGAGCTGGCCGTTCCGAATCAGCGTGCAACCGGTCCCGGAACGCATGGGACGTGGCCTCGAAAGGGGGACTGATGGACGTGGCCCGATTCTGTCGTGAGAGATCGGCCCGCACAAGCAGCGACGGCTTGAGTCTCAACCGGAAGGCCGGCCCCGCCGAACGCGAAGGTCTGTGGCGAGACTCCAGCAGAGCGCTGGGTTTCGAAGACTCAACCCAGCCTACGACGAACCTTCCCCGGAGACGGCCTCGGTCCTGTGCCACCCGTCTTGAACCATGTCTCGGATGTCAGACGCGAACAGGAAGGTTGAGAGAAAGAACACGAGTCCGAGAGGAAGGGCCGCGAATTGGAAGCCCCTGGTCAACACGCCGGTCAGCTCAAGAACGAATCGCAGCGTCGCTTCATCCTCGAACTGAATGTGGCTCGCCACACTGGAAGCACACATGGCGGTGGAAAGGACCAGCCCCGAAGCCGAAAGAAGGCACGCGAAGAATGTTTTCGACAGCAGCGCTGTGGTCGAGAGACTTCGCTGCGACCGGATTCGCCAGATGAGACTTGCTACGGCGACTGAGACGCACCCCGCAATCAACACGCTCAACAAGACCGCGGCCACAGTTCGCTCCAGGGGTTCCCTGGTGACTGTTGTCGGACTGTCTCGCCGTCCAGCCGCACTTCGGGAACGTCACCGTTCCACCGCGGTCATGCCGGGACTCGTATTGAGGACACCCTTCCCGCGAAAACTGGCCCAAACTCCGCGCCACCCTCGGCGCAAAAAAGAACCTCCGCCTGTGCCGTTCGAACTGTCTGGCTGGACCCGCAGTTTGAGGTGGAAACCGCGCTTCCGGGTTGTGTGAGCCGTGGTGCCGACGAATCGGTCACCCGGATATACACGCAGCCGAAAGTGCAGCCCCCTGCGAGATAGTTGTAGGGTCCGCGCACTTCACAATTCGTGATCGAACACCGCAGAGGTGCAAGCTCCGAAGAGCTCAACGGCATGCTAGTCCCGTGGAAGGAGGGGGACAAGGAGTCGTTCCGCCCGTTTGCCGAATTGACAGGAGTTTTGCCGTCGCTGAACGCATTCGTCATCCGTCTGCCGCGAGCGACACCTTTGCGGTTGAGCATCGAACACGTTGCGAGATTGCGACAGGTCGGATGCCTTCAGGAACCTGCGCGGCTCAGCAGGAGCTTCGCCCTCCCCGGGCGCGGCGTTAGGATGCCGGAGTCGACTTGCTCGCCGCCGGAAGGTGCTGTTTGGATCAGGAACCGCCATCACGACTTGCGAATGTCTTGTGGCCGACGGGACGCGGTCTGCGGCTCTGGGCCGGGCTGGTCGTCTGTCTCTGTGGAGTGATTGCCGGGGCCGCGCCGCCGAAGCTGGAGTACACACTCGATGGTGTTTCGCCGCTGGCGGAGAAACGGATCGAAGCGGCCGAGGACTTTCTGTCCGCGAAGCAGTGGGACGAGGCCTTCCGGCTTCTCGACGAAGTCCTTCGGGAGTATCGGCGGGACCTCGTCGAAGCGGAGCCGGGGCGGTGGGTGAGCGTTCCGCGGCGCGCCAGCGAGATCACCGCCGCGCTGGAGCCGGAGGGGCTGGCGGCGTACCGCCAGCGGGTCGATGCGCAGGCGTCCGAGTTGTTTCGGGAAGCGGAGGCGGCCGGCGACGTGCCGCGGCTGGAACGGCTGGTGACG
>Ga0247822_10000580_pt1 | contig 20252 bp, 15 predicted proteins | sample 13C_Cellulose_Da_FD_192423 | JGI IMG/M metagenome (GOLD analysis project Ga0247822, IMG submission 192423) | Soil microbial communities from agricultural site in Penn Yan, New York, United States - 13C_Cellulose_Day30 | ecosystem: Environmental > Terrestrial > Soil > Agricultural land | place...
CTGGCGTTGATAAAAACGTCATCGATAAGTTATATGCCAGCGCTCCTGAATTTCTTGCTTATGAAACGGGACATATTACAGACGCAGAATTCCGCGACTTCATCAATCAGCAGTGTAGCGCGCCGGGCACGGATGCCGCGATCGACACGTGCTGGAACGCGATGTTACGGGGCCTGCCTAAGCAGAAACTTGATCTCATCCTGTCTCTAAAAGACAAATACAACGTATTCCTTCTCAGCAATACCAATGCTATACATCTGAAATACATCAACGAGGTGATGCTGCCGGCCATACCGGGAGCGTTGTCAAACCTTGATGATTATTTTCACCGCGCCTACTACTCTCACATCATGAAAAAACGCAAGCCGCACCCCGAGATCTTCGAAGAGGTTCTGGCTGAAAGCGGATTAAATGCGCATGAGACCCTGTTTCTCGACGACAACCACGACAATATCGCAGGCGCCGCCAAAGTTGGAATTAAGACTGCTTTTGTAAATACTCCGGACTATATCCTTACTTATTTTAATGACGCGCGAAAATAGAACGCTGCTGATTCAGGCTGCACTGTTTATCACGACAGTCATTACCACGACGATTGCCGGCGCCGAATGGACCTATGGACGGTCTGTTTTTATGCCTGGATATACATGGTCTGACTTTGTCAGTGGATTTTCCTTTTCGATTCCTTTTCTGCTCATCCTCACAACACATGAGTTGGGTCATTACTTCACGGCACGTTATCATTCTGTAAGCGCTACGCTTCCCTTCTATATTCCGATTCCGCCGTTGCCATTTTCCATTGGAACCATGGGCGCTTTAATACGTCTGCGCGAAAAGGTTTACTCGAAACGTCAGAACTTCGACATCGGTATTTCAGGGCCGCTGGCGGGATTTATGATGGCAGTTATTGTTCTTGTATATGGATTTACCAATCTGCCGGAGCCCAGCTATATTTTTGAAATACACCCGGAGTACGAAGAGTATGGCCTCAATTACAAGGATCACGTCTACAATACGGCATCCGATAAGGTGATTGACGTTGTCGTGGGCCAAAACCTTCTCTTCCTTTTCTTTGAGAAATATGTTGCCGATCCCGAACGGATGCCTAATCCTCATGAAATCATGCATTATCCATTGCTGTTCGCGGGGTTCCTTTCACTTGTGTTCACAAGCATCAACCTCCTCCCTATTGGACAGCTCGACGGCGGACACGTTGTATATGGCTTGTTCGGCTTTAAAGTGCACCGTGTCATAGCGACTATCGCCTTTATACTACTCATCTGCTATGCAGGCGTCGGTCTGATTAACATTCACGATACTACCGAAAACCTCATGCTGTGGATCGGTGGAAGCCTCCTATTCTTGTATATGGCTCTCCAGGGAATAGGATTGCCCAGGAACGACACGCTCATGTATGCGGTACTGATTCTCGCAGCGCTGATTCTCCTTGGTGCACTGTTTCCCAATGTTAAGGGAACACCGATACTGATTCTGTTCGTATTTATCCTGGGACGCTTTATTGGTATACAGCATCCTCCTTCTGAAATTGAAGAACCACTGGATACCAAACGAATCGTTCTCGGATGGATAGCGTTAATCATCCTCGTGATCTGTTTCAGTCCGTCGCCGTTAGAAATCGGTAGTTAATTCTGGAATTGTAGCTATCCTGCTAATCGCTATTTGTTTTTAACGGCTCTGATACCGCTGGCTCCCGTGTATGTTATTTTACTACGTGCAGCCAGCTTTTACAGGTAGCATGGTCCTGGATGGTAACCTCATAGTAGTAGACACCACCCTCAACGCCATCGCCGTCCCAGTCGTACTGATAGTCGTCGCTATGATATACTTTTCCTCCCCACCGATTGTAGATTGTTACGCTGGTCTTGAAGCCATACTGTGCGGGCGTCACACCGGCGACTGGTCCGTACTGAATGACAAAGCTGTCGTTTGCCGCGTCCCTCTTCCCCGGTGTTATTACATTTGGAATCTTTAACTGGAAGACAGGCAGCGTGACGATCTTTTCGGTTATGCATTCGTCGCGCGCCAGTACGAGCCTGACGCTGAATACACCATCCTTTTCAAAATGATGCGTGATGTCGCTGTTGTCGGAGGTTATGCCATCTCCAAAATCAAAATACAAACGGTCGTCGCTCCACAGACTATCGGTAGTACTTACAACATGGACAGATGGACGCTCAAAACATTCCGCCGACTGATCCAAATCAAATGTTGGAAGGATCGTTGGAATCACTCTGAGCTGAACAGTATCTTCCTTGATGCAGCCGCTTCGCTCTGTGACACGAACAATGTAAACAGTTGTGTCGTTGGGAAGCACCGTTGGATTTTGTTCACTGGATTGAAAGACGTTGTCCTGCGATCGCCACAAGTACGAAACGCCCCCGCTGGCACGGAGTGTGTAAGGAACATTCAGACATGCGTTATCATCTTCCTGAATTCTGATATCGGCTATGTACACATTAAGCTTCAGCGACGCTGAATCTTTCACCTTACACGTACCTTTGTCGATGGCTTTCAGCCAGACGGTGTACAAGCCGGTATTTTTGTACTGATGAATGACCATCGATGTATCGGGCTTTACGATTCTGGTACCATCGCCAAGGTCCCACTCGAAAGTTTCGCCACCAGTGCTAAAATTCTGAAATACGATGGGGTCCGGAATGCAGACCTTGTTCAACCCGGGTTGATTGAGCTTAACGGAGTTTGACTGCAGCCGCGCCTTCAACGACGACAGGTCGAACTTGAAAGCAGCGTTGTTACAGTTTAGGCTACGGTTGCGGTTTGACCACGCACCTGCCGTTGTTGGGAAATCAGACGTAGCGTCACCCGTCACATTAGATGCAGCGCATCCTGCACAAACTGCCTGATATACTATCCCTCCCTTGTCAAAACGACTGGTCCCACCGTCAACGTGAGTCCGGGAAAGGTTGCCGCCTAAGTAGGTACCATATAAAAACTCTGTCGCATCATCGGTCAGCACCATGAAATAAAAGTCTGAGCCACTCGTAACAGATTGATACGCGTCAGGTGTCGTGGGCATGCCGAAGGTATTGTTTTGCCATCCAAGGTTTACAATGTTGATTACACCGCCCCATCCGGCGATGTAGATATTGTTACAATCATTCACCAGAAACGCAGTTGGAGAAATATCCGGGATACCCCTTCCCGAGCCAACGACGGTTGAAAACGTTAAATGGGATAAATCATGGTTCAGCTTTTGAATAAACTGGCCACTATTGGGGTTATGATAAACGCCGGGAGAAACTGGAAAGGCACCAGATGTCTGGCCGTATACATAAACCTCATCGCTGGCATTTAGATCTACAAAAAACACTTCATCGAAAGACGAGGTACCGGTAAACGTGGCTCGCTGCCAGGTAGCACCGTCCGAACTGATACTTCCAATCCAGCCATCAGCCACACCGTTGAATGCTGTTTGGTAGCTTCCCGCGGTAACTGGAAAGTTGGGGCTGGATGTTCCGCCGGCAATAAAAAGATCCCCATTACTGTCGAACTTTATGGTGTGACACGCATCAACTCCGGAGCCCCCAATAAAGGTTGACCACATGATCTCGCTTAACCCCGGATTCATTTTGATCAAAACTGCGTCTGTGATCCCGCCGCCAAAATTTTCCTCAAGTCCGTTCACGATGGGAAAATCAGGAGATGATGTAACCGTGGCTATGTAAACATTGCCTGAAGGGTCTGAGATTATATCGCCGCGTTGGTGATCACCGTAATTTTGAACGAGGATACCCTGGTTCAATCCGTCGTTGGAAGTGCCACCCAATAGAGTACTCGCTACCAATGTCCTTCCATCACTCGAAAGTTTGGCCACAAAAATATCCGTACCTGACGAGTACTCGATCACGCTCCTAACATAGCTACCGCCATCAAAGACCCTGTCAAAGGCAGCTATCGACGTTGGAAAATCGTCTGAGCTTGTAGTGCCTAACACCAATAGTTCACCCGTCCCGCTCATCACGAGGCTGTGGGGAGAATCGTTTTCTTCACCTCCGAGGTATGTGGCATAGAGTAGCCTGGAACCTGTTGAATCATATTTAAGAATTCCAACATCGTATAGCCCGCTTAAGTTAGTTTGAAACGCACCTGTTGTTGTTGGAAATCTTCCACCAAACAGGCCGGAAGTCACCCCCGCCGAATACAATGTTCCATGCTCACCAGGAGTTGCAGTACTCCCCCAGTTATCAGCTGTTGACCCGGAGTACGTCGAAAAGATTAAGAGCGGGTCAATCACCAACGGATAACAGTGATCATATCCTTCCGGAAATTGAAATGAAACAACTCCCTCAATAAGTTGATACTGGCAGGAAACCAGCACCTTCTTACCATCGATATATTGAAACGCAACAGGTTTTTTCTCTATGAACAGCGGCCACTTCGCGCTGACCTCAAGATCACCCGAGGGATTCATGGCGACATCGCCAATTCCATCGTACGAGAACTGAATAACGGATGGATCGGCGCCCGGTTCCACAATAAAATCATACTTGAGATTATGGTCAGCGGAGTAAATCTTCAAATCGATTCCCGGATAAAGCGCCTGGTATAAAAGTGCCTGGTAGTTACGCACGCCACCGGCCCAGGACGTCTCATCAGAACCAATAAAGTAATTGGTGTAATCGCTGTTCTGGTTTATCGGTGTTACGGTAGCACCCCCGTTGGCACCAATGAAACGTGTCTCCACACGAACACCATCCACAAGATCGCAGCCTTCGTTAGCCGGAGTGGCATGATGCGACTGTTCGTGCAATTGCCCGAGGCGCTCAGCGTCAAAAAAAATGTAGGTAAAGGATCCCGCCTGTGAAAAGAACGAGCCGCCGGGAATGGATGCTCCATAGTCATAGTTTGCGGGCCACTGCGATTTGTTTTCAATGAATTTTAAGCCCTTCCCAGGCTCAGCCACACAGACAAGCTGAAACAAAATACACACACACGACAGGAGAATTGCCACGCAATTCCTGAACACCCACTTCATACACTACTTAATTGACTAGACAGGCTCCTAGGGCAAGATAATCAATAATAAGAGGAATGGAATAGACCATGCCCGTTCCGCGGTCGGATGGTCCCCTGCTCCGTTGAAATTATAGTGGTGATTTAAGTTTCCTAAGGACCTTTGCCGCCCTTGATCTAAACGCAGGTCCGGAATAAGGAAGTTGATCTTCGATCACAATTTGAAGCTCGCGGCGCAACTCATTGCTATCCCGTGTCAACAACTCCGCTACCGACATAGCAAAAACTTTCACTGCGATAGTTTCCTTTTTGTCATGCAGGAACCCAAAACAAATATCCAGGATGTGGCCACGCTTGCTCTGAGGCACAGGCACAAACTGAAACATTTTAATCGTGTTTCGTTTAAATGCTGTCGAAGTTGTAGCATCATTCAGCCCTTTTATCAACGATGTGTAATGTGGCGTTAGCAGGGCTGGCCTGCGTGTAGCGATAGCGGTAAGTGGAGCAGCCAGTCGCTGAGTAATCCTAAGCGGGCCTGCTACATACATGTTAATCAGCGACTTAAAATGATTCTTATTATCACCCACATAATCAATAAGTTGAGCATCGTCACCTCTTTTGGACAACATGTGGATTTTCTCATCAACGGTCATTCAAAGTCGTATTTGGACGGTTATCGGTGTGAGCCGCAGGTAATCAAAACCAAGGCATCAGCCTGCGGGGATTGGATTAGATTTGAACGTTCATCAAAACAACACGACATGGAAATCTTTATCACCATCTTCTGCACGGTCTCTGTTCAGCTCGGCCTGTGTGTGTTTTGTTTTGTAAAGAAGCGTTCAGAACTGTCCATTGGACGTTAACGCATAGGCTATACCAAATGCCAGAATAGCCACTACAAATCCGTACATAAAAATACTGTACGCAATACGCAGGTAGCGATATTTCTTGCCCAGTACTTTCCCGAGGTAATAGACGTCCTTGATCATCGTACCGTAGAGGTACTCCGCATCTTTCATCATCTCATTCATACCCCAATAGTAGTCGTCAAAATCCATTGCGTGGAAGTTGCCGAAGAATAAGAGGTTCGTCTTCTTGTTACGAATATCCTCCTTGGTGAATTTCCCGGAACTTACATTCGGGCGACTGGCAAGTATTGAAAACACCATCGTAGCCAGGCACACACTGACCAGCATCACTGTTGGGACGACAAGATTGGGATTCTCCTCCAACTTGCGAATGAGCACAGACACAACAAGAGACAGTATGATCGAATTAATGGTAATCAGTATGCTGGCCTTGTTGTCAACCATCTGACTAAGCATCACATGGTTATGTGATGTCGTTCGAAACATGGTTTCAATACCGCGATCCGGCCTTGTACCTTTCGCTTTGTCCAGTTTGCCCTGCAACTTCTCATTTTCTTCCTGAAGCTTTCTGAACTTCTTATGCGATACTGTAGCCGTTTCCCCGCCATCCATTTTTTCGTTCTCTGCTTTTTTGATTCGTTTTATGTTTTTTCGTTTGCCCTCTTCCAGAACGGTCTGCCCATACAGGGTGTGATAGTGATGTTGCTGCATGAAGGCAAGGTTATACACCTTCCATTCTTCGTCGCCAAATGATTTTCCTTTGCCGTCCAATTCTTCCCTGAGCAATCTTGACTTTGGCTCACACAGCGGTCCTGCCAGGTGAGCAAGGTCTGCATCACACAAAACCTTATCGACAACGGAACGCGGCTGCTGAGGCATGTGCGTCGACAGGATCGCATTACTTACCATATTGATCATGCCAACCGGAGCACCGAGGCGGTTAAACAACTCTGTGGCCACGGCCACCGACTGCTTCTCGTGGTCTTTCATTCCTGACTTGTAACCGACATCGTGTAACCACGCAGCAGCAAGACAGGCCTCCATCTCCTCATCGGTCAGCTCCGATTGCATTCCTATTTCCTTGACGGCTTCAACCACGTCTTTCGTATGACTGAGATTGTGGAATGGCAATTTATCGAACTCAGGATCTGCAAACACTTGTTCAGCAAGCAATCTGGATTCACGTACTAACCTTGTCTCCATCGTTTGAGGTATGCGCTATAAGATAATACAAATGGCGCGATATGCCGCAAAGACAATTGCGGAATGCAGGCCGGCTTATTTTGCAGAGGAAAGTTTTATGATCAGATCATCCGCGAGCTGATGATCCGCTGGCGCAGCCAGGTCACGGTACTGAACAAGACATTTAACTGCCTCGTCAAATTCTTTGTTCATCGCAAAAGTCATGGCCAGATTAAAATGGCTATTCGGGAAGGATGGCTCGATCTCAATAGAAATGCGATAGTGGGCCTTGGCCAAGGGGAAATTGCCCAACTCACCGTAAAGATTTGCCAGGTTATAGTGCGCCTCAAAATGACGAGGATCGTGCTGCAGTGCGAGCGTAAAATAATCAACCGCTTTGGTTGGTTCCCCCTTCTGCCATTCGATAATACCGAGGTTGCAATAGGAATCGCCAAGGGCATCTCCATTCTTGATTGCTTTCAAGTAGAGTTTCACAGCACTGAGTTTATCACCCTGATCATCAAGAACTAAAGCTTCTTCGAAATCAGAAAGTTTATGGAGGCGGATGACTTTGGCTCCCGAGAACAGGTTCAATTGGCCATACTTTTCCACCCCGTCCTCTTTCTTCTTGCGGACGCGCTCAGGCCCAAACTTTTCGGGGGTTTGAATTGGAAACTTTACGACCTTACCCATGTGCGTGCAAATTTAACAGTTTACGACGAACGCGCGCGCTAAAATCAACTGGCCTTGCGACGGGTAGTTTTCGCCTTTTCCGACTTATCCTTTTTAGCCTCTGTTCCTTTTGCCTTCTCCATCGGCTTCTTGGCGGCGTCTATACTGGCTTTCAGGGCCGTCATAATATCGACGACCTTAGGTGTCTCTTCTTCGATTACGACCACTTCTTTGCCTTCGATCTTTGCATCTATGATGCTTCGAAGCTTATCGGTGTAATGATCTTTCATTTCAATCTCGCTGAACTTCCGCGTCATTGAATCTACCAGCGTTTTCGCAAGCTTAAGCTGTTCCTTGTCAGCCTTCACTTCGAGCAACTGCGGGACTTCGTTCATCGCTCTTACTTCTTCCGGGTAACGCAATCGGTACATGACAATTCCTCTCTCCATCGGAGCCAGCAACAGCGGAGTTTCACGGTCCCGAAGCACCACCTTCCCTACTGCAATCCGCCCTGTTTGTTTTAAAGTCTCGCTTAGCAAACCATAAGTTTTTGCCGCAACGTCACCATCAGGTCCGATATAGTACGGTGTCTCAAACAGTGTTGGATGTACTTCTGCAGAATCTACAAACCCTTCAATCTCGATCACGCGCTCGCTCTTAAGTTTGACCTTGGCGAAGTCTTCATTGTCAATGATGACGTATTGACCTGGTTCGTACTGATAGCCCTTCACGATGTCCTCCTGTCTCAGCGTTTCGCCGGTCACCTTGTCTTTCTTCTCGTAGCTGACAGGATTGTGTCCTTCCTTGGACAACAAATTGAAGCTTATGGATTGTGCAGTATCGATGGCGTTGTAGATCCGAACAGGGATCGTCACCAGTGAAAATTGTATATGACCTTTCCAGATTGCTCTCATAACATCAAGTTAGATAAAAAATGAATCAGGATAAGTAAAGATAACGAAAATACAGCATCCCCGGCAAGAGTGCCATACATGTTTGTCAATCTACCCGGGCAACGTAACGATCTTCGCTTTCATATCATGCAGGATCGTATAAAGTCCAAAATAAGTTCGGTTGAGATAGACGGCATCCCGTACTCCCCTCGCCTTCTTGCTATCCCGTAATTCCTTCATCGACGACAACTTTTCTCCAAAAGCATAAAGCTCCTCGAAATATGACTTGTTGGCAAAGTCAAACTCGCCATCGCGAAATGGACGACTCAACATCTCAATTAGGTTAACAAACGTAGACGTGAAGAACTCCTTTTGCTTTGGTGTATCATCGGGATAAATAAATCTCAACCGCTGGAACAGCTCGTCCTGGTGAACCTTATCAGTAAGCAGCCTTCGGTCCATCAATTGAAAATAGGGATCGTAGAAGTCGGCGGGGATTTCTTTAACACATCCAAAGTCAATAATACCCACTTTGCTGTCTGGTGTGATAATGAAATTTCCAGGATGCGGATCGGCGTGTACTGCCTTCAGTGTGTGCATCTGAAAATGATAGAAATCCCACATCGCCTGTCCTAAAAGATTTGCCGTAGCCCGCGGCAACGGTGTCTTAAGCACCTCCCCGAGGGGCTTTCCCTCAATCCAATCCATCGTAAGCACCCTAGGAGATGAGTACTGCGGATAATAAGTGGGAAAAACTACATTTTTCAGATGCCGGGTACGTTGTGAGAGATCCATCGAGCGCTTCAATTCGAGATCATAGTCCGTCTCTTCGAGCATTCTCGACTCCACCTCTTGTATGAATTCGTCGTATTCAGTGGGACTAAGCTTGAACATTGCCAGGGCAATCGGCTTAACCATCGCCAGATCTGATTTGATGCTGTCGCCTACGCCAGGATACTGGATCTTAACAGCGAATTTCTTTTTGCCGATTGTAGCCTGATGCACCTGCCCCATCGACGCCGCATTAACGGCACTCGTGGTGAACGTATCAAAAATCTGATCAGGCTTCTTGCCGAAATACTTCTGGAAGGTCCGCACAACAAGTGGGTATGATAACGGTGGCGCGCTGTACTGCGCCATGACGAACTTCTGCTGGTAGGCAGTGGGCAAAAGGTTTTTGTCCATGCTCAGCATCTGTGCCACCTTCAGCGCTCCGCCTTTCAGCTCGCTTAGCGAGTTGTAGATATCGGTGGCGTTGTCTTCGTGTAGCCCAGCCGTAGAAGTCTCCGGATTGATCAACTTCTTCCCATAGTGCTTAAGATAATTGGCACCAATTTTCGCACCTGTCGTAATGAACTTCGATGCGCGCTGTACTTTTGTAACCGGGATGCTGTCCTGCTCTTTCACTTATCTTATGGGGTAGTTGTACAACTAAGCTATCGCGCTGTTTGATAAAGGAATTTACCGAAGTCGATGGCCGAATCAACGGCACCCTTACCTAATAGGTCAAATGCCAGATTCACCGACTTTTCGACGGCGGCATCAGTCTTCTCAAAATCAGCACTATTATCGTTCTTCCAGAATGTAAGGATGAATCCCATGTGCAGCCAGAACAGCTTGGGATATCGTTTGTCTATCAGGGGACGAGTGGCCACCTCGCCACGGTCCTTTCCGAGGCTAAGGGTGTTCTCAATGAAGCGCTCGAATGATGCCTTAAATCCCTTCAGGTGAGCCGGTACAAACGACGGTCTGTGTACACTGTCTGTTTGCAGGAGAACGAAGCTTCTGTTGCTCTTTAACTCCTCGAGCAGCGCGTAATAGAAAGTCAGGATTTTGTCCCGCGATGAGAAGCCACCAAACCCGGCATCGCCCTGGAGACGGCCGATCACATGGTCGATGAATCCGGTCCAGATGTGTTGCTCCAGACCATCAAAGGATCCGGCGTACGAATAAAATTGCTCCTCCGGAATCCCCAGGTCCTGGCAAAACTTGAACACTGACGCGGGCCGTGTACCATGCGTGAGCAGATATTCCATATAGGCCGTCCGTAATGCAGCATCAGTCGCAGCAGCAGCAGATTTTCGGGAGGATTTTTTGGCAGTCTTCATAGTGTTTTAAACATTATTTACGGGAAAGAGTTTACACTTTGACGGAGAATATTTCGTTAATTTCAAGCAATATGAAACTCGCTTGGGCTTTAACGATCTTGTGTTGCTCAATGTATGCAGGGGCTCAGCAAAAACGATCTGATATTCGAAAAATTTGCGAGGAGGCCCGCACGGCATATGAAAACGCCAAATACGAGGACGCGCTTGCGTTAGCCAACAAGTGCCTGGAGGAAGATCCCGGAAATATGGACGCCTACATCACCCGCGCGTCCACGCGGGAACAATTGAAGGATCTGCAGGGCGCACTTACAGACTACGGAATTTACAACGATCGATATCCCGATCAGCCCGATGTCCTCTACAGTCTTGCCACGCTGCGCTATACGCTGGGCTTTTACGAACAATCCAAAGCGGATCTGATCAAATTGCTGAATGTTCAATCTGGCGAAACGAATACGGTGTTCTTCAGGATCGGTGCCACTGCATCAGGAAGCAACCAGGTAACATCGAAGGCAACGGGGATGAACGCTTTGATCTTTAATTATCTGGGCCTGATCGACACTAAGTTGAAGCACTATCCTGAGGCCGTAAAGTGGCTTGATTCGGCAATAGTAATTCAGAACAAAGAGCCTGACTACTACGTAAACCGGGGTATAGCCAGGCACGCCATGGGTGACACCACCGCCATAGCAGACTTCCGGCAGGCACTGGCGATTAATCCTGAACACGTGGCGGCCCGCGCCAACATCGCCAATCTCCAGCGCAATAAAGGCGCCATTAAGGATTCAATGGACGAAATCGAGAAGGCGATCGAAAGTGATTCAAGTATGCTTCACCCCTACCTTGCCCGGGCTGTACAGCGCATGGAAGGTGGTTATTACAAAGGTGCCCTTGAAGATTACGATCACGCGATCGAGATAGAACCACGCGATCCGGATATTTGGTTGAATCGCGGATTGGTCAAAGAAAAGCTTAACGATTATAAAGGCGCTTTCACTGACTACACACAGGCAATTGAGCTGAACGAAAAATACGACAAGGCGTGGCTGAACCGCGGTAACGTTCTTCTTAAGCTGGGGCGATATAAGGAGGCCACAGAAGACTATACGGTCGCGCTAACGTTTCATCCGGATTATGCCTTTGCCTACTATAATCGTGCTGTGGCGTTGCAAAAGCAGAAACAGTCGGCGCTGGCATGCACCGACCTGAACAAGGCCGAAGAGCTTGGCTATAAGGTCACGGAAAAGATCAGGAAGGAGATCTGCAAGTAAGTCCGTTAACTCACAAATCGAGGTCTGGCCGCAATCTCATAAATACCGGCTCACGAAAGATTTTGTCAGGGGTCAGTTTCGCATAGCTGCACTCCACGACAAAGGGATCAGCGATCCACTTTGACGCAGAATCGTCCAGCAACTTTGGAACGTATGAAGGCTTCTTGATGAGTTCATGCTTTTTGATGATAGCGGCAATCTCTTTCATCAGGGCATCATCAAAACCGGTACCCACTTTGCCGCGGTAGATCCAGTCATCACCTGCACGCTCAGCAATATGCAGGGCCCCGAACAACGATCCGCGGTTGCCACGACCTGCAGTGAATCCAACAACAAAACATTCTGCCGATTGCCGTAGCTTAACCTTGACCCATAGGTCACTTCTTCGCCCCGGCAGATAACGGCTGTCTTTTTTCTTTGCGATAATACCCTCCAGGTCGTGGGCTTTGGCTGCGTCATAGAGCGAGGCCCCATCTTCAACATGTTCACTGACGCGATATGGCGTATCCGGCTTGATGGCATCACGCACAAACTCCCTTCTCTTCAGCAATGGGTCGTTGATAAGTGCTCTTCCATCGAGATAAAGGCAATCGAATACATAGCAGTGAACCGGATTCTGCCTGGACAGTTTCTGAATATTTGTCTCACCTGCCGACATGAGCCTGTTGATCACTCGCTTAAAAACTGGTTTCCCTGCGTCATCAAGGCAAACGATCTCTGCGTCGAATAGCCCATTCGTTGCGCGGAAAGCTTTAGCTGCAATCTTTAGCTCCGGGAACTGCGCAGTTACAATATTCTGGTTGCGTGTTCTGATGACAATGTTTTCGTCTTCAACAGATATAAGCGCGCGGATCCCATCCCACTTTATCTCGTAAACATAGTCACTGCTTTTCGACGGCATCTCACCCGTTTCCGACAACATCGGTTGAATTTCCTGATGCAGGTAGTTTACCTGGGGATCGTCAACGCGCTCGAGGAGCCACTCGTTATTCTTCATCTTGTGAATACGGTACTCTCCCGTGATCTCCTTGCTGTTCAGACGAAAATAAAAACCATCCTTTTTTTCCTTTGTAATCTGGTAGCGACCTAACGCATAGATCCACATTTCACCAGCACCGTATTGCCCCTTTGGAATTTTGCCGTCGAACTTAAGGTATTCAATCGGATGGTCTTCGGTTTGAACAGCCAACCGTTTCACGCCAGGAAAAGGTGGTAGCCCCTTGGGAACCGCCCAGGACCTGAGAACACCGTTCTGCTCAAGACGCAAATCGTAGTGCAACCTCGAAGCGTGATGACGATGAACGACAAACCTGTTTCCACGCTCGTCCATAGCAGCACCGGCTGGCTCTGGTGTACGTTCAAAATCACGTTTCTTCGCATAGGCCTCCAGTTGCTCCGGAGACTTGTGTTTATTGCCTTTCGGATTAGTGGTTTTGGCCGGTGCGTCTTTGGTTCGTTTCGTGTGTATGGCCACCGCATAGGCATCGAAACCCTCCCAGGCATCGCCATCCCGCGTGACCTTCTCGACGGCATTTTCAATATTAAAAACTTTTGGGTCGGAGACATTCTTAAGCTCCTCCCACGTCAACGGCATTGATACGGGTGCCTTGTTTCTTCCCCGCAGGCTATAAGGAGAAACGATGCTCTGCCCCGAACGAATTCGAAAGATGTCGACCAGCACACGGCCCTTACGGGCATCCTTCTTGATATGCAGCGTAACAAGATCCGGACGACCATCAACAAAAGGTTTTGCAATATCCTGGGCCGCCTCAAACACGGTATGAAAGTCCCATTTTGCCTCTATCGGACAACAAATGTGCAGGCCTTTGCCGCCAGTAGTCTTAACGAAAGGCGTGTATCCATACTCTTCCAGAACGGCTTTTAACTCAAAGGCTATTGGTAATAGTTTTCTGAAATCATAACCCTCCGGCGGATCGAGGTCGAACACCATGTAATCCGGAAAATCAAAGTTGGGTTTACGGCTGTGGAGCTGATGCAGTTCGAGAGAAGCAAGATTCGCGAGCCACACCAGGAGCGCCGGCTCCGTGGCCAGTATGTAGTCCTTCTGCTCCTTTCCAAGAACAACGAACTCAACCCATGACGGCGCCCATTCCGGACGATTCTTCTGGTAAAAGCTCTCACCGGTGATTCCATCCGGGAACCGAATGAGCGTGAGTGCCCGGCCCTTGACGTACTTGAGCAACGTAGGGGCTATAGCAAGATAGTACGCAATGATTTGGGCTTTGATAATGCCATCTTCGGGGAACAGCGTTTTATCCAGGTTCGACAATTCAATCTCCCGTTTTCCGACCTGGGCCCATTGTGTCTTCTTCTTAGCCATCCTGTCGCTCTGCCCTTTCAACGGCGTTGTTAAAATTTATCATCCCGCCGCCCACTACTCCACAACACAAGCCGGTAATGGCACTAACAATGACATTTCCTTCTTTCAGGTCTTCGGGGCGCACGTAAAAACGTATCGCCACCACCGCCACCGCTATCATTATGACGACAAACCAATAGACCATAACAGGTCTCGTCACCCTCACTGGTTGAACGGGTAAACATAACAGATAGATTAACACGATAGTGAGGCCAACACCCGTGCTGATGTGTTGGAGCGCGTACCATAAGGGATATTTTACTCCCTCAAAAGGAACATATGCTCCGTGATAGAAGGACAAATTTTTAACAAAGAAGGTGTTGTTATGGGTAAATCCATCCCAGAGCAGGTGTGACATCGAGCCAAGCAGAGCACTGCATGCAAAAACGAACCAACGTCCAAACACCGTTGATACATGGAGCTCCACCATGGGGTGCAGTCGGCGCTGGAGGAATGGAGGAAGGTTCGTCAGCAGATTTGTTTTTACAACTTTCACGAAAACCCAGGCCAGCAAAAAGGCCACGGGCAGATCAAAATAGAATAGACCGGCTAGCGTATGACTGTGTACGCTGTTAACCTTCATCTTAAAGAAGTATTCAAAATCGGGCGCCATACTCCCGACCACCAGTCCCAGGGCCGAGAAGCCGCGCTTCTTCAGGAGTGGCAATACGATTGCTGGATGCGCTGGCGTAAACGGCATCCTTAAAAATAGCAATTGATAGTGGATAATCGCCTATCAGCAATCAGCCCCCATTACAGGAAACACAGTCGCGAAATAATGTCAGTCGTAGCGCTTTGTATTCGGATGAAAAGTCCGCCAGCTATGCCAGAACTCCTGATAAGCTTTGATAGCGGGAAGCTGCCCTGTTAGCGTGGATAAGTCTCTGCCGGCAAAATCATACCTCTGCTTTTCGGCATACAGTGTATCGCCGGAAACCCGAAACTGATGACCCGATGTAGGGCGTTCGAAAACCATAAAACTCATATTATCCGCACCAATGGCAACCACCACTGGTACGTCACCTACGATGTCGTTGATGGTCCTGAGTTCCCGCAGCTGATTCCAGTCGTAGGCTTTGCTTTCGCCATTAACGGTTATACCTACTACCCACGACTTATCTTCCCACGAAGCCGAGTCAGTTCGTGTAAGTGACGACCGACCCTTTCCTTTTTCGAAGCGGCCAGTGGAATCGTAAATACTCCTGAACGTCGGATCGTATTGCATGACGACACCATCCGGATTCAACTCAAACCATTTTCTCAACGTCATCTGCGCAGCGCCCACTTCCGGAAGCGACTTGCCCTTCAACGGACCGGCTACTGCCTCTCCGGTTGCCTGACGCCACCAACTCTTAGTGGTTTCATCTTCAAACATGGCGTTGAAGTGATCCATTCCTACAAGCCTGAACGTCTCTCCCTTCCCCTCCACCGTTGGTTCAAAAACTCTCCCCGTCCGGCAAACGTTGCAGTAGGTTATGATCATAGGCTTGCCTCCGATCGTATCGCGAACCTGATGATGATAACTCATGTAGCGAATGGGGTAAGCCCTGGCATCACCATTCAAAGTGACACCAATAATCAGACTGCTGTCCGTTAGTATGTTAGATGCTTTGTCTTTAAAGGAGAGATTCTTTGGCTGCTCGAACATACGATCGGCCAGCATTTTAAAATTGAATGTGTAGATGACATACAAAAGCGCAAGGATCGGTATGACTGGCAACCATTTGTACCGAACGTTGAATGCGCTTTTTGCCCCAACCAGAATGAATGCCAGGAACAGCAATCGAAACACCCATCGATAAGAATGAAGGAAGTAAGCGACGTCGAGTGTATCATGCTGTTGGCTGCCGGGCATCGGCATGATGAAGTATACTTTCAACACTTCATATAATGCCAGGCAAACAATCCCCGTGTAAAACAAAGTCCGTTTCATACTAATCAGAATGTGGTTTAGTGCGCAGGATCATAGTTAGCATATCCCTCGCTGGCCCGCTGCTTTCCACGTTGAATATAAAAATTTCTGTCTTGTGGAGCCCATGTCCCCAATCCGTCTACATACCGGTTGAACATACAAAATGCTGCCGCGATGAGCACCGTATCATGTATTTCCCGTTCTACAGCACCAGCAGACAGCGCGGTATCGATCTGTGCTTGGGTGACCTCCTTCCCGCTTCGCTGTACGCTTGCTGCGATTGCCAGTAGCGCTTTCATTTTTTCTGAAAGGTCTGCCTGCTGAAAGTCGCTCTTAACGCGATCGATGAAGTCAGTGTCGCATGACAGCAGGTGCTGAGCGATGCCACCGTGAGCATTCTGGCAAAAAAAACAGTCATTCAGATACGATACATAGGTGGCTATCAACTCGCGTTCTCCTCTGGAAAGTGTACTCTCAGCACACAACAGTTGTTCCGCAAGTTCGTTCAGTGGTTTAGCACATTCGGGGCGAAAGGCCATCAATCCGCGAATGCCAGGGAACTCGTTGTTCAACGAAATATAAGCCATAGTATAGTTTGTTCTTTAAGCAGGCTTTGGAGGAACGTAACCTACAGTAGCCATGCGTTTACCCATTTCCGTATATGTATCAGGATCAGTGGGCGTGAGCGTGTTCAAGCCATCCACGTATCTGTTGAGCATGCTAAAGCTCGCTGCGATAAGCACGGCATCATGGATATCGCGGTCAGTAGCTCCCGCTTCGCGTGCTGCTGCAACGTGCTCAGGCAAGACAAGATTACCTCGTTCCCGCGTCTTGTCTGCAATTACTAACAGAGACCTCAGCCTGGCGCTTATGGGAGCCGTTGTGGGATCACTAAGCACCGCGTTGACAATATCCTCATGTTCACCGTAATGCGCACGCGATGCCGCAGCATGACTGCAGGAGCAAAATACACAGTCGTTGCGTCGTGAAACATATGCTGCTATCAACTCGCGTTCGGCCGAAGTGAGCGGCGATTCGCCACGCAAGAGTATTTCCGCCAGCTCGTAAAGTGGCTTTCCGGTATCCGGCCTGAACATCACCAAACTCCTGATGCCGGGAATATTATCTGGTACATTTATATGAGCCATGAAGAATGCAGTTATTTACGTGTGAAAAGGACAAATGATAGGCCTATGAGGAATACAAAAGAAAAAGCAAACAAGGAACCTCCGTAGCCTCCAAATGTACTCACGAGCGCGCCAACAAAGAATACGCTGGTAGCAGTAAAAAAACGTCCGATGTTAAAGCAAAAGCCCGTAGCCATAGCCCTAATAGCAACCGGGAAGAGCTGAGGAATGTAAACGGCCATAAGCCCCTGGCTAATACCAAAGGTGAATGACAGTATTGCTATCTCCACAAGCGTCAAAACACTGAACGTGGTGTTACCAAGGAAGAGCAGCGCCGACAAGGTGAAGCAAAGACTAAAGCACATGATCATCGCGCGACGTGTGCCGAGGAGATTCGAGATCCACCCTGACAGGAAGCCGCCGCTTAAACCACCAATGCCGAGCAGCATCATGCTCAGCCCGCGTTCGCGTTGGCCATCGGACTCTGTGAGCAGGCTTTGCACCCACGTAGGTACCCAGGAAAAGATTGCCCATAGTCCGATCAGCATAGCACTAAATATCACTGCTCCTTCGAGAAGTTGCCGTTTGTGACGCCCTAGCTCCTGGCCTGTCTGTCCCTGATTACGGACAGATCGTGATTCCTTCCAGCGCTCCGATTCACGAATAGTTGTCCAGATAATTAAGCCGAGAACGAACGGAACGATTCCGATGATGACACCATCCCGCCAGTCAGCCACAAAGAAATTCATGGCTCCGGACGAGAAGATCCCCACTGGAAAACCCACAGACAATATGCCCAGGAAGACTGCTTTTGTCTTTTCCGGCCACACCTCCGACAACAACGTTGTGTTCAGCACCAGCATGGCGCCAACACCAAATCCGGCGATGAAGCGCAACGAAATGATATAGGTCCAGGAGTGGCCAAAACGCATCAGCATGGTGGCGGCTCCAAACACCATGATCGCAGTGGCGAGCGATCGCACCCTGCCGATGCGATCGCCAACCACGCCCATGGTCAATCCTCCGATCGCCCACCCTACAAAGAACAGCGCACTCAGGAGCGCACTCAGCTGTTCCATCTCCACACTTTGATCAGAAGCGATATCCTTCACCACGACGGGTAAATAAACCGACATCAATGTCGACACAGTCCCTCCCATCACGTTACCCACGAAGCACAGGGCGAACAGGCCCCAAAGGTACGGGGTGATCGCGCTGTGGACTGAAGGTGCTTCTGATACTGATGACACCGTGCTCATAACATCGATTGGTCGAACGTGATTGAAACGTAGTACATGGCTCCAATCGAAGGAGAACCGTATGCCTGATACACCTGCTTGTTAAATATGTTGTTTGCACCCAGTTTGAAGATCGACTTGATCTTTGGGACTTTATAGCTGAACTGTGCATCTACGATGGAATATGCATCGATAGTTCCTGGACGCATCTGATTAAATGTTCCGTACCAGTCAAAAGTATCCTGCCAACGCCATGCAACCTGGAAGCCGGCATTCTTTCCGATGGAGTTGTTGCCAAATGTCATGGTCGTTCTCCACTTCGGAGTGTTGAAGCGCGGGATCTCGTTGGGGTCTGCATTGCGCAAGTTGAACTCAGCCCAGGTTGCATTTCCGCCGATCGTGAAATCGCCCGGAAGAAGGTAGCTTAGCCCAAGCGTTGCACCTTGCGACGACACCCTGTCCGTGGAGTTTGTATACAACTGGTACAAATGGCGTGTCTCTTCACTCAGAAGATCGGCAGCCGCTTCCGGATTGACAGAGCCATCGGAGAGCAGGATCGTATGCTGAGGCTGCATCACCACCTGGTTCAGGATAAAATGGTTATAGGTGCTGTAATAGTAATTGGCATCCACAAACAATTTATTTGCGAACAGGCCTTTGTAGCCAACTTCAAAAGTCTGGACCTGCTCTGGCTTAATGTATGGTACATCAGATTTCACCAGCAGATCCTTTGCCTGATCGATTGCTGCCGCACTGGCCGCCTCGGGTGTTGCTCCGCCGCCAAGCGCACCAAAGTAGGCAGGATAATAAGCGTTGAAGAATGGATCCAGGGACGCCGCCGTAAATGTGTTTTCATAAACGTTCATCCCCTTGCTGTTATCCGGTACGCCGCCAAGTATCGTGATCGGTCCGGCATTCAACTTGATGTACTGATCACCAGGTGTCGGATTTCTGAAACCGGACTGATACGACGTGCGGAAGTGGTGCGTGCCGTTGATCGCATAAACTCCTGAAACGCGCGGTGTTAAGCGTCCGTCAAAGTTTTGATTCTTATCGTAGCGCAAGGAGCCGGTGAGCTTCAATTTTTCAGCAAGCAATCTCTTTGACACCTGAACAAAAGCGCCGCCTTCCTTAATGGTAACTTTATTGTTCACGTCGTCGTAAAGCGTTCCGTTGGTGAACATGTCATACATTCTGAAGTTACCACCAACCAAAAGATCCACTGGCTTGATCATACCTGTGAAGTCGTATTGACCTTCTGCATGGTAGAACTTGCTTTGGCTGAGAATGCCAGCGCCACCCATCCCCTGGGTTGCAATCATCTGGGACTTCGCAGCCTCGAACTCCGGCGATCCGGGAAGGAATCGTCCCTCATCGGCAAAACTCCTCGCTGCACTGTGGCTGTTTCCGGTAATGCCATTTATATCGCCTTCAAACGCCGCCTGATAGCGCGCGTACCACATGGCGTCGGCGTTTTGCGGACTTACAATGTTACCATTAAAATCGCGCACCCACATGCGGTTGATCAACTGACCAAGGCCTTTGCCATTGTAAGAGTCATTTGAATTTTCCAGGTTGGCATAGGCACGAACGAAATAGTTAGCA
>Ga0247822_10000582_pt1 | contig 20235 bp, 20 predicted proteins | sample 13C_Cellulose_Da_FD_192423 | JGI IMG/M metagenome (GOLD analysis project Ga0247822, IMG submission 192423) | Soil microbial communities from agricultural site in Penn Yan, New York, United States - 13C_Cellulose_Day30 | ecosystem: Environmental > Terrestrial > Soil > Agricultural land | place...
GCCCGACGCCGTCCCGGCGGTCTCGTCGGCGATCGGGAACCGCAGCCAGCCGTCGTCGACGACGTGGTAGACCGTGCGCAGCGCCGGCGTGCCGTCGGCCAGCGTGCTGGCCAGGTGGACGGTCGGCTGCGCGGCGAGGAACGCCGCCACCTCGGCCGGCGACATCGTGAGCTCGGGGCGTGGCATGGCGAGCAGCCTGCCCCGCCACTGGTCCAGCAGGTAGCGCCAGTTCGCACACGTCCACTAGACCAGTTGTGCTACCACCGGCGCATGACCTGGCCGGTGCCCCTGGTCCCGCGCGGCGACGGCCCCCACTTCCTTCGCATCGCCCGCGCCATCGCCGACGACGTCCGCCGCGGCCGCCTGGTCGCCGGCCAGCGCCTGCCCGGCAGCCGCACCCTGGCCGCCGAGCTTGGCGTCCACCGCAACACCGTCCTGGCCGCGCTCGCCGAGCTCGAGGCCCAGGGCTGGCTGGTCACCGAGGCTGCGCGGGGCACCTTCGTCGCCGCCGCGCTGCCCGAGCCGGCGCGGACCCGGCCGCCCCGCTCGCGCGCCCGCGCCGGCTTCGCGCTGCCCCCGCCGATCGTCGCGCCCGAGCCCGCGCGCCCGCCGACCGGGCGCGGCTCGCTGTGGCTGTCGAGCGGCGTGCCCGACCCGCGCCAGTTCCCGGTCGACGCGCTGGCCCGGGCGTGGCGTCGGGTGATCCGCCGCGACGGCCGCCGCCTGCTCACCTACGGCCCGCCCGAGGGCCACCCGGCCCTGCGGGAGGCCCTGGCGGCGATGCTGCGCGCCGTGCGCGGCATGACCTGCACCGCCGACGAGGTGCTGGTCACCCGCGGCAGCCAGATGGCGCTCGACCTGTGCGCGCGGGCGCTGCTCCGCCCCGGCGACCGCGTCGCCGTCGAGGCCCTCGGCTACCGTCCGGCCTGGGACGCCCTCCGCCTCGCCGGCGCCGAGCTGGTCCCGGTCCCGGTCGACGGCGACGGCCTCGACGTCGCCCACCTGGCCGCGCTCGCCGATCGCCGCCCCATCCGCGCCGTCTACCTCACCTCGCACCACCAGTACCCGACCACCGTCCTGCTCGCGCCGGCCCGCCGCATGGCGCTGGCCGACCTCGCCCGCCGCCATCGCCTGCTGGTCCTCGAGGACGACTACGACCACGAGTTCCACTACGACGGCCGGCCCGTGCCGCCGCTGGCTGCGGTCGACGACGACGGCCACGTCGTCTACCTCGGCACCCTGTCGAAGATCCTCGCGCCCGGCCTGCGCCTCGGCTTCGTGGTCGCGCCGGCCGACGCCATCCCCCGCCTGGCCGCGCTCCGCATGGCGATGGATCGCCAGGGCGACCGCCCGATGGAGGCCGCGGTCGCCGAGCTGATCGACGACGGCGAGCTGGAGCGTCACGTCCGCCGCATGCGCACCCTCTACCGGGCCCGCCGCGACGCCCTCGTCGACGCCCTGACCGCGCGCCTGCCCGGCGTGGTCACGGTCGATCCCCCACGTGGGGGCATCTCGCTATGGGCGCGCGCCACTCCGGACGTCGACGTCGCCCGCTGGGTCGCGGCCTGCGCCGCCCGCGGCGTCCACGTCGCGCCGGGGGCGCGCTACACCTTCGACGGCAGCGAGCCCGGCGCCCTGCGCCTGGTCTTCGCCCCGCTCACCCCCAGCGAGCTCGATCGCGCGGTCGCGACGATGGCCGCCGCGTTGCCGGAGGCCCGCACCACCACCCGCCGCGCCCGCGCGTCGGGCCTCAGCGGCGCAGCCGGGCAGGGAGCGGCTTGGGGCCGAGAGGCCCCGGCGTCGAGGCCGAGCGCATCGTCGGCATCATTGCCGACGCCGTGTACGTCGCGTTCTCGAGTTGCGACGAGCACCCGTCGTTGACATCGGTGGTCACGCCACCATCGCCGACCGTGACGTGACGGAACGTGATGTTCGTCAGGCGGCCGCTGACGGTCTGGCCCACGGCGGTTGCAGCACCGGTGACCTCGACGGTACCACTCATCGCCATGTAGTCGTCAGCGTACCCGGCCTGGGTGATGTCCGTGACGAGAAACACGCAAACGCCACACGTGTCGAACGTCAGCTCCTCGCCGCTGATCGTGTACGTACCCGGCTGGATCACGCCGTTCGGGTTCGCGGCCGAAGGCTTGAACACGCCGTAGCCTGCATAGAGCAGGACGTCGATACCATCGAACGGCTCGCCAGTTTCGAGCGGGGCAACGAACTCGTTGACGTCGTCCTTCGCCCCGTCGTCGGGCGGGTCGCCCGATTCGGAAGCGAAGAACGCTTGACCCGTCAGGGCCCCCTTGTCTCCGAAGCTAGCGGTGGCCGTGCAGTTCGCCGCCGGGGCATCGGGGCCGCCAATCGGGGCGTCGATCACGGGAGTGACCGGGTCATCATCGTCCCCGCCGCCGCAGGCGACGAGGGATACAGAAGCGAGGAGAACAGCTGCTAGAGTGGTGCGCATCTGGCCACCTTATGCCGGGTGGCAGGATGTGGTAAAGCCTGGACGGCGCTGCTCTCGCTGACAGGAGCACTGGTGCAACGATGACCGCGGTCGTCAGCGGCCTACGGTCACCTCGACGGGAGCGGCAGCGTCTGGCTGCGGAGCCGTAGGGTGCCAGGGGGTACCGAGATCGAACCGGAGCGCGATCTCAACACACACTTGCCTACGGAACCCGCACCGCCGGCGACCCCACCCGCGGCTGTCCCCGCCATTGGACCGGCGCTCTCGCTGCCGCCGGTGCCGCCGGTCGCCCCGAAGACCGATGCTCCGGCGCCGGGACCGTCCTTCGTGCCAGGCATGCCGTCGGCCATGACTGCCATGCTGAGGTGTGCGGCTCCGCCGCCTCCTCCTCGGCCAGCAATGATCGCGCCTCCGGTGAGGCTGATCTGGGGAGCCTCGAGGAGGACCGAGCCACCAGCTCCGCCACCCGTCGCGATCGCGGTCGAGCTCGCGATCCTGCCCGTGCCACCTCCTCCACTTACGTCGATCACGGCTGACGGTTCGAAGAGCAATTTGGTCCCGCTGACGAGCTGAAGCGCCCCGCCACCCGCTCCGCCGGCAGTTGTGACCACCGGAGGGCCAGTGACCCGGCTCTGTACACCGGCGCAACCTCCGTGCAGTGGCGTGAGGTTGACGTCCGTGCTCGTGGCGGTTCCCTCCGCGTTGCTGCTCGACATCGAGCCGGTCTGGTAGTTCCCTCCGCCACCGGTGGCGGTGGTCTGGGCAGTTGGCAGTGAACATCGACCGGGCCCTCCTTGAGAGAGGTCGATCGTTCCGGCGATGTAGACATCAAACCGCGAGACGATCGCGAGCGCCCGAACCCCCGTGGCTCGTACGGTCGCACCTTGACGGAGGCTGAGCGACCTGACCTTCAGGACCAGGATCTCGGGCAACTCAGTCTGCGTGATGACCTCCGCTGGCACCGCGATGTTCCCGATGAGCGGATCGGGGTGCGTGATGATCGTCTGTCCCATGCCGGCGTCGAAGCTGGAGGTGTCGATGAGGATCGGCGCGCCTGCAGGACCAGGCGTGAGGTCGAGGTCGAGTGGGGACAGTGGGACACTGTCGAGAGCGACGTTGAGCCCGTTGGCGGCGTCGATGTCCGCGCACCGGGGCTCGCTGGTGTGGCAGCCCATCGGGCACGGATAGTCGTGCATCGTCAGGGTCACCGGGGTACCGCCGGGGCCGCCGTTGGGGACGGTGTGGCGGACGTAGCGCCCATCGGCATCGCAATGGGAGAGGTTCCCGCCGACACAGCTCACGGCCAGGGCCGTGCACTCGGGGCCGCCACCATCGCCGGAGGCGTCCACTCGGGGATCGTCACCCACGGCGTCGAGCTCGACATCGGGCGGGGGAGGGAACCTGCACGCCGCTCCCAGCGCGAGTGCAGCGAGTGCGGCGAGGCGGGGTAGGTCCGCGAGCTTCATGATCGCGATCCACGAGCCTCGCGGATCTCGCGATTCCACGCAACGACAGACTGCCCCTTGCGTCAACGCGGCCGCATCGGCTGCATGAGGGGCGCCGAGAAGGTCGCGTTCATCAGCGACGACGCGCAGCTGTCGCCGGCCGGGGTGGTGGCGCCGCCCTCGCCGATGTCGACGTGGCGGAACTGGACGTTGGTCAGACGGCCGCTGACGGTCTGGCCGACCGCCGTGCCGACCGCGGTGATCTCGACGGTGCCGCTGATAGCCATGTAGTCGTCGGCGTAGCCGGCCTCGGTCACGTCGGTGGCCATCAGCACGCACACGCCGCAGGTGGCGTAGTCGAGCTCGTCGCCGGTGAGCTGGAACGTGCCGGTCCGGATCGGGCCGCCGGCGAACGCGCCGAAGCCGGCGAACAGCTGGATCTCGATGCCGTCGGCGGGCTGGGTCGTCTCGAGCAGCGCGAGGAAGTCGATGACGTCGTCGGTCGCGCCCATGTCGACCTGGTCGACGCCGTTGTCGGGGCTGAAGAACGCCTGGCCGCTCAGGGCGCCCTTGTCGCCGAAGCTCTCGGTGGCGGTGCAGGCCGCCGGCGCGGCGTCGGGGCCGCCACCGCCGCCGCCGCCGTCGCCGCCGGGGCGGGCATCGACGACCGGGTCGACGTTGCCGTCGCCGCCGTCACCACCGCCGCCGCAGGCGACGAGAGACAGCGACACGAGGAAGAACGCGAGGAGGTTGGTGCGCATGTCGCCACCCTAGGTGCGTGGCGAGATGCGGAGAAGCCGGCTTCCTCCGGCTCCGCATGACAAGACGGCGGGTTCCACGACGACCATGGTCGTCGTCGACTCGCGTCGGCGCGGACGCGACCGCGGACCTCAGCCGCCGGCGGCCGGCTTCTTCTTCTTGCCGGGGAGGATGTTCATGAGCTTGCAGATGATGCCGAGCATGATCTCGTCGGCGCCGCCGCCGATCGACAGCAGGCGGGTGTCGCGATAGGCGCGCGAGACCGGGTTGTCCCACATGAAGCCCATGCCGCCCCAGTACTGGAGGCAGGCGTCGCTGACCTCGCGGGACAGGCGGCCGGCCTTGAGCTTGGCCATCGACGCCAGCATGGTGACGTCGGCGCCGCCGACGTACTCCTCGACGGCGCGGTAGACCAGCGAGCGCAGCAGCTCGACCTCGGTCTTGAGCTCGGCCATGCGGAAGTGGATCACCTGGTTGTCGATGAGCGGCTGGCCGAAGGTGTGGCGCTCCTTGCAGTAGGCGATGGTCGCGTCGATCACCTTCTCCATGCCGCGCAGCGAGGACACCGCGCCGAACAGGCGCTCCTCCTGGAACTGCACCATCTGCATCATGAAGCCGGTGCCCTCGCCGCCGATGCGATGCCGCTGCGGGACGCGCACGTCCTCGAGGTAGACCGGGCAGGTATCGGACGCGCGCATGCCGAGCTTGTCGAGCTTGGGCCCGATGGTCACGCCCTTGGTCTTGGTCGGCACGATGATCAACGACTTGTTCATGTGGGGCGCACCCTCGCCGGTGTTGGCCAGCAGGCACAGCCAGTCGGCCTGGGCGGCGTTGGTGATCCACATCTTGCTGCCGGTGATGACGTAGTCGCTGCCGTCCTTGCGCGCGATGGTCTTGAGCGCGGCGACGTCGGAGCCGCCGCCGACCTCGCTGACCGCGATCGCGGCGACGGTCTCGCCGGCGATGGCGGGGGTGAGGAACTCGCGGCGCAGCTCGTCGCTGCCCCAGCGGGCCAGGGCCGGCGTCGCCATGTCGGTCTGGACGCCGATCGCCATCGGCACGCCGCCGCACGCCGAGTTGCCGAGCTCCTCGCCGACCACCGCCTGGTACGAGTAGTCGAGGCCCATGCCGCCGTAGGCCTCGGGCTTGGCGACCCCGAGCAGGCCGAGCTTGCCGGCCTTGCGGAACACCTCGTGGGCGGGGAACGCGCCGGCCTTCTCCCACTCGTCGGCGTGCGGGTTGATCTCCTTCTCGACGAAGTCGCGGACGGTCTTGCGGAGCTGCTTGTGCTCGTCGGTAAAGCGCATGGTCCCTCGACGAGGAAGCTACACGCCGGCCGCCGCCGGCGCCAGGCGCGCGGGCGTTACAGCGGCTTACTCGCGGCGCGCGCGGCGCGCGGCGTCACAGCCCGTACTTCTTCAGCTTCTCGTACAGCGTCGACGGTGCGATGCCGAGCGCCTTGGCGGCGCGGGTCTTGTTGCCACCCTCGCGATCGAGGGTCTGCTTGATCGCCGCCTTCTCGATCGCGTCGAGCGAGCGGCCGGCCAGCGGCAGATCGTCGAGCTCGCGCTCGCGGCGCGGCGCGGCGTTCGGGAACATCAGGTGGCGGACGTCGAGGACGTCGCCGTCGAGCATGGCGACCGCGGTGGTGATGACGTTGCGCAGCTCGCGCACGTTGCCCGGCCAGTCGTAGGCGGCGAGCGCGGCCATCGCCGCTGGCGTGACCGTGGCCCGGCCCTCGAGGATGTGATCGACGAGGATCGGTAGATCCTCGGGGCGCGCGCGCAGCGGCGGCACCTCGACCACCGCGGCGGTGACCCGGAAGTAGAGATCCTGGCGGAAGCGGCCGGCGGCGACCTCGGCGGCCAGGTCGCGGTTGGTCGCGGCGATCACCCGCACGTCGACCGGGATCTCGACCGAGCCGCCGACCCGGCGGACCTCGCGCTGCTCGAGCGCGCGCAGCAGGCGCGGCTGCAGATCGAGCGGCATCTCGCCGATCTCGTCGAGGAACAAGGTGCCGCCGGCGGCGCGCTCGAAGGCGCCGGCGCGCTCGGACACCGCGCCGGTGAACGCGCCCTTCTCGTGGCCGAACAGCTCGCTCTCGATCAGCGAGGCGGTGACCGCGCCGCAGTCGAAGACGACCATGGGGCCGGCCGCACGCGGGCTCTCCTCGTGGACGGCGCGGGCGAGCACGTCCTTGCCGGTGCCGGTCTCGCCGGTGAGCAGGATGGTGACCTCGCTGGCGGCCAGCTTCTCGACCATCGAGAACACCGACGACATCGACGGGCTGGCCGAGATCGCGCTGCCGAACCGCATGCGAGCGGCGACCGGCGCGTCGGTCTCGACGAACAGTCGGGTCGAGCCGCCGAGCACCGCGACCGCGCCCGGGACCAGGATGACCTCGCGGATGGCCGCGCCACCGACATAGGTGCCGTTGGTCGACCCGAGGTCGCGCAGGACCACTCCCGCCACGGTCGGTTCGAGCTCGCAGTGCGTGCGCGACACGTGCGGATCCTTGATGACGATGTCGACGTCATCGCCGCTGCCGATCCGGACCCGGCGGCGCGTGAGCTGCTCCCGCGTGACCGTCCCGTCCGGCGCGACCAGGCTAACCCAGCGCGGGGACGGGCCATCCAGGAGCTCGATCTGCTGCGTCGTATCGCGCCGGCGGGGCATCTCCGGTCTCCGGAATCCGGTCGGTGGCCTCCGGAATCCGGAGAGCGCTGCCATTGTGGCACCGGGACCGGTGTCAGCCAACCGCCAAGTTGGTGGGATCGCTGACAGTAGATATCGGCTTCAGTCAGAGCCTGGATGGCACGAGCCTTGGATATAGGGAGGCCAGCCATGCTGTTTCCATCCCTTCTCCCCCTCGCGGCCGTCGGTTGGTTGTCCACGACCCCCGCCGCGCCCGAGCAGCAGCACCCGGCCACGATCACGGAGGCCGCCCAGCTGGCGGTCGCCGAGTCCGAGCGGCAGGCGGCGTCGAGCATGGTCGCGGTGACCCTCTACGACGAGAACCACCCGGAGACGAAGGTCGTCTACATCGGACGCGACGGGACGGTCGATGACGAGACGCGCAAGGAGCTGCAGCGGCTGTTCCGCTGCAAGCGGACCGACCGCCAGAAGAAGGTCGACAAGGGCATGCTGGCGATGCTGGCCGATGTCGCGGCGCGTTACCCCGGCCACACGATCGAGTTCGTGTCCGGCTATCGCGCCACCGACCGCCACTCCTCGCGGCACTGGCAGGGGCGGGCGCTCGACTTCCGCATCAAGGGCGTGAAGATGACGGAGGTCCGCGACTACATCTGGGCGACCCATACCCAGCTCGGTCTCGGCTGGTACCCCGAGGACGGCTTCATCCACATGGACCACCGCGAGGACGACGGCGACATCGCCTGGACCGCGACCAACCACGTCAACCACTATCACCCGTCGTGGTCGAAGCGGGTCCGGCGCGGCGAGCAGCTCAAGCGCCGCGAGGACCGGGTCGGGCTCTGAGCATCACGAGGGTTCGGCGGCGGCGGTGGCGGATCAGGGCGCCGAGCCCGGGGTCCAGGTGAGCGTCGGGCCGGCCACCTCGGTGGACTCGCCCGCGCCGGGCGCGCGGACGCGCGCGAGGACGGCATAGGTGCCGGCCGGCACGTCGGTGCCGTCGATGTCCTGGCCGGTGAACGGGTAGCTGCGCTCGAACGGGACCAGCTCGCCGGGGATCAGCGCGCGCGCGAAGACGCGCGGCGGCCCGGCGGCGTCGGCGACGGCGAGCTCCAGCTCCATCTGGGTGCGGGTCACGGTCGTGAGGACGACGTGGCGATCGGCCTGATCGGCGGTGAAGGCAAGCGCGGCGTCGCGGAAGCGGACGCCCTGGACGACGACCAGGTGGAGCGGGCCGCCGTCGACGACGGTGTCGTTGGTGACGTCGCCGCAGCGGAGCGTCATCCGCACCGCGTAGTTGCCGGGCGGCACCGGCGTGCCGTCGGCGCTCGCGCCGGCGAAGGCGAAGGTGCGAGCGCCCGGGCCGAGATCGGCCAGCGGCACGGCCGCGCCGGTGGCGCCGCCGCTGGGCGCCAGGTCGAGGTGGAAGGAGGTCGCGTCGGAGTCGATCGTCCACGCGATCTCGATCGCCGGGCCGGTCGGCGTCTTCTGGGCGAAGCCGGCGGGCTCGACGAGCTGGTAGGACGACTCCGCGGCCGGGCACGCGTCCGGTGACGTGCAGCCGGGGGCAATCAGGGCGGCGGCACCGCCGGCGACGGCTGCGACGGCGAGATGACGAGACGATCGGACCATGTGGCGAGGAGATCGGCGGCCGCGACCCGCGACCAGGAGAACTGTCGCACGAGATCCGCGGGGCGGCGCGGCCCGTCGTCGTCGGTCAGCCCGATGGCGTGGGCGAGCAGACCGCACAGCTCGTCGCCGCGGTGGCGGGCGCGCAGCGCGGACGCCGGCGCCGAGCCGTGGAGCTTGGCCAGCTTGTCGCCCTCGGGCGCGAGCAGCAGCAGGTGATGGCGGTAGACCGGGGTCGGGAAGCCGAGCAGGCGCTGGAGGGCGACCTGGGTCGCGGTCGACGGGGCGATGTCGCGGCCGCGCACGACGCGGTCGACCCCGCTCGCGGCATCGTCGATGACCACGACCAGCTGGTAGGCCGGCACGCGGTCGCGCCGCATGACGATCGGGTCGCCCATCGCCGCCGCCGGATCCTGCGAGAGGTCGAGCCCGCTCTCGTCGGTGACCTTGACGAGGCCGTCGTCGAGCTGGACGCGCAGCGCGTCGGTAGCGGCGCGCCAGCCGCCGGGCGGCAGCGGCCGGCCGCGACACGTATTCGGATAGGCCCAGCCGCCATCGGGGGCGCGCCGGCCCCCGGCTCGATCGCGGCGCGAGCACGTGCACGGATAGAGCCGGCCGCGCTCGGCGAGCCGGTCGAGCGCCGCCTCATGGTCGTGCGACCGGGCCGACTGGATGATCACCTCGTCCCAGTCGAGCCCGAGCCACGCCAGGTCGTCGATCATCTGGGTCGCCCAGCCCGGCCGGCAGCGCGTGTGGTCCAGGTCCTCGAGCCGGAGCAGCGCCCGTCCCCCCCGCGCGCGGGCGTCGAGCCAGACCAGGAGCGCGGACAGCAGCGTCCCGGGGTGCGCCTCGCCAGTAGTCGACGGTGCGAAGCGGGAGACCACGGACATATCGGCGGCAGGGTAGCAGCCACGGGTGTCAGCCACCCGCGGATTCGGTGAGGTGGATTACGCGTGAGAAGGGGCACCCAAGGTGTCAGCCACCCCGCGCCTACCGTAAGGGTCGTTTCAGTACCCGCGGTCAAGTCGCGTCAACGACTTGCTGCGCACTTCCCGGTGCAGAGGCCCTTGCGGTACCGCTCGGGCAGCAGCGAACCGTGCTTGACCTTCGGCGGCGGGCCGGCCACTGGCGGCGGGAGTGGCTCGTCCTTGCCGAAGTCGATGATGCCGGCCTTGGCAGGAGCGGGCGGGACCGGAGGGGTGATCATCACCAGCGCGCGCTTGCCGCCCGCGACCGTCAGCCGATAGTCGGCGGCGCCTGCGCTGGTGCGGGCGACGATCCGGTACGCGCCTGCAGGGAGCTCGACCCGCCCGGGCGCGACCGGCACGTCCGCGTACGGCTCGATCGTGACGACCGCGTCCGGAGCATTCACGATCAGCTCCACCGGCGACCAGTCCTCGGCCGTCGCGACCTTGCGCACGGCGATGCGCGCCTTGCGGGCGGCCTCGGCGAGGGGCTCGTCGCTCGCCGACGACTCCGGGCAGCGCGGCAGCAACAGGCTCGCGCGCACATGGTCGCCTGCCACGACCAGATCGATCGCGGCCTGGCAGATGCGAGTCGCATCACCTGTGGCGAGTGCCGCGGCGACGTCGGGCGTCTTCGGACGGGCGCGCTTCTTGCCCTTGGCGTCACCGGCGATGGCGGGTGACGCGGTGACGAGCAGACCTGCGATCACGAGCAGATGGCGCACGATCATGACGACACCTGCGAATCCCTCCTGTTGCGGAGGATAGCAGCCAGGCCGGGGTAGGATGGGCCGTGGATCCGGAGCGCGCGAGAGAAGCTCGGCGCCTGCTCGACCGCTATCTGGTCGAGGTCGTCGAGCGCTTCGGGCTGTGCCCGTGGGCGGCACCGGCTCGAGCGCGGGGTGAGGTGCGCATCGAGGTCGTCGACCCGGAGGATGCGGCCGCGGCGCTCGACCGCTTCATCGCCGACTCGGGGGCAGCGATCGGGCTGGTCGTGATGCCGGACTTCGACGGTGGCCCCGTCGCGCTCCGGCGGCGGCGCGACGCGCTGCTCCAGGCGCGTGGCAGCACGATCGCGCTGGCCGACTTTCATCCGACCGCGTCGCTCGACGCCACCGATGCTGCCCGGGTCGTGCCGTTCCTGCGCCGTGCGCCGGATCCGTTGCTGCAGGCAGTGCGACACCTGACGCTCGCGGGGCTGCGCCGCAGCGTCGATGCGCTGTCGCCGCGAGACCAGGCGGCGGTGCTGGCCGGGAAGGCGGTGGTCCGGCCCCGGGACCCCGTCGAGCAGGTCGCGATCACGAACCTGACCACCGTCCACGCGCACCTCGACGCCCTGGTCGAGGTCCTCGACGACATTTCGCGCGATCGCGACCACACCTATGCGCGCCTCGCCGGGAGGTCAGTACACGCCGGTGACGGAGAGCAGGATCCGGACCACGGGGCGCGGGGCTGGTAGCGAAGCCGCCGCCGCGTCGAAGGTGATCGGCTCCGACGCGCCACAGTCGGCGGCCTTGAGGTAACTCGGCCCGGTCTCGGCGGCGTCGTTGGACCCGATGAAGAACTGGTTGCCGGCGGTGCGACCGTCGGGCACGAAGACCTCGGCGACCACGGTCGCGGTCGGCTGGACCGTCGGCGCTGGCGAGAGCTCGACCGGGATCATCGTCCCGGTGGTCGTGTCGTTCACCGTCGCCACCTGACCGGCGACGGTCACGAGGTTCGACGAGATGAACGCACCGGTGAGGGTATGGAGGCGAACCGTGACCGCCTGGCTGGTCGCAGTGCCCCCCGCATCGGCGTGCTCGACGCCGAAATCGATCCGCTGGGCCGTGAACGGACGGGTGATGCCGTGGTCGGCCAAGCGGAACACGCGATAGTAGCTGTTGGGTGCGGTTCCCACGCCGTTGGTGCAGGCGATCGCGTTCTCTGGCTTGATCGTCATCACCGACGTCTGCGAGAGGGTCACGGTCTGCATCAGCGGCGCGTCGATAGGGAGCGGAGCATCGATGGGGACCGCCCCGTCCGGCTCGATCGGCACGCGACTATCGGGATCGTCGTCGCTGGAACCGCCGGAGTCGGCAGTGGCACACGCCGTCACGAGGCATGCCATGCCCATCGTGGACAGGTGCACGAAGGTCCTCATCCGGACATCGTGCCCAGATTTGCCGACCGCGAGCAACGGTCATTACCAGGCGGCGCGGGCACTTGTGCGAAGTGCCTCACGTGCCTGGCTTACTCGTGATGCCGAGGTCGCCGGGCTCGGGCCCAGCGGCGAGGAGCCTCAAACCGCCAGGCGAACCGGCGACGCCAGGTCGAACGCGGGGCGAGCGGCGAGCCGCGCGTTGGCGGCGAGCAGGTCGTCGATCGTGTCGATCTCGGTCGCGTAGAGCGAACCGATGTCGACGCCGTAGAGGGTGGCGCCCTCGTCGATGATCTCCTGGAACGAGGCCTCGTAGTACTCGTTCACCAGGCCCTGGCCATTGACCCGACGGTCAAGCGCCGCGAACAGCTTGCGCGACGAGCTGGCCGAGAAGACCTCGATTCCCACCGACTCGCCCATGGCGCCGCGGACCGGCACGTGCTTGCCGATCGCGAGGACGCGGTCGTCGGCGGCCGCGGTGACCTTGACCTCCTCGAGGCCGATGTCACCGACGGAGCGGACGGCGAGGCAGTCGGGGCCCTTGGCCAGCAGCGTCTCGATCACCTCGAGATCGAACACCACGTCACCATCGAGGAGGATGAACGCGTGGTCCTCGAGGTGAGGGCGCAGCAGCGAGAGCGAGTAGCCGTTGTTCGTCGTGCGGAACACCGGGTTGGTCACGAAGGTGACGTCGAGCGTGGGGAACCAAGACGCGACCGCGTCCCGGACCATGTGCTCAAGATATCCGGTGCCGATGACGAACTGGTCGAAGCCACAGCGCATGAGGCTGGTGATCGTGCGGCGCAGGATCGGCACCCCGGCGACCGGCAAAAGGGTCTTCGGGGTATCGTCCGAATACGGACGAAGCCGGGTCGCACAGCCGGCGGCGAGGATGACAGCCTTCATGGTCGAGCCCCCCGCCCTGCAACCCATGTGCGCGACGACCTTTCAGATACTTAGCTCCACTAATGTGTCAGAATCCCATCACCAGGCCCGGGAGCGACCGCGCGAGCTGACCGAAACCTGCCACTTGGGTGTCACCCACCCGCCAGGAATGTAGCGGTCCCAACAGATCTTGGGTGGTGGCTGACACCCGGCTGGGTGGCGCCTGCCGCCTGCTGCCGTCATGTCGCTCACGCGGACAGGTCGCCATCAACCTTGCGCGGTCCCCTCGGGTCGGTTCACCTTCCGCGCATGCCGTCGCTCGATGCGGTCGTCCTGGCCGATGCGCCGGGCGCGAACGCGCGCGTGGTCGGCCTGACCCTGGCCGAGCGGGCGCGTCGTGTGGCGGTGCGGGCCGGTGCTCGTCGCGTCCTCGTCGCCGTCGACCGCTCGGCCATCCGTACCTGGTGGTCGGACTCGCCGGCCGACCAGCTGCTCGTGATTCGCGCGACCGACCAGATGGTCCACACGCCTCTCGTTACCGCGCTGGTGGCCACCCCGGACGTTTGCGCGATCGCCGTGGCTCCCGCCGACGCGGCCGCGCCCGACGTGTCACCCCGCGGATACGCCGGGGCGATGGTCGCACGCGGACATTCGGCGAACGAGGTCGTCGAGTCGCTCGCCTGCGGGGACGACGATCGTGCGGTCGCTGGGCGCGCAGTGGCCGCCGGAGCCGCCGAGGTCCCACACGGCGAGATCGCTCGCTACCCCGCAACCACTCGCGCCGAACGCAAGGCGGCGGCGCGCCTCCTCTACCGCATCATCCACAAGTCGCAGGACAACGCGATCACCCGTTACCTGTACCGGCCGGTGTCGTTCCCGCTCACGCGCCTGCTCGTGCACACCCCGGTGACACCCAATCAGGTATCGTACGCCGTCGCGGTCCTCGTGGCCTTCGGCTGCTGGCTCACCGCGCGCGGCTCGATGATCTCGGCGATCGCCGGTACCGCGGTCGTCCTCGCGGCCTCCTACGTCGACTGCTGCGACGGCGAGATCGCTCGGCTCAAGCTGCTGTCGTCGCGATTCGGCGCCTGGCTCGACACGGTGATCGACGAGCTCTCGCAGATCGCCTACCTGATCGCACTCGGTCTGCACTGCCGCTATTGGTTCGGCATCGACTACTTCGGGGACCTCGGCTTCGACCTGTGGGCCTGGGCGATCGTGGTCGGGACCGTGACGTACGCCCTCACGATCTACTGCGTCTACTACAACATCATCGTCGTCGTCGGGTCGGCCAACAGCCAGGACTATGTCGGCCGCTTCGAGGTCGTCAGCGGCGACCGGCCGGGGACGGTCCGGTTGCGGCCGGCAGCGGCCCAGGCGATCGCCGCCGGCGACGACCTTCATCCCGCGCTGAAGTGGCTGGCCACCTACTTGCCGTACGTGGTGCGCAAGGACTTCATCTCGTGGGGGGCGCTCATCCTGGCATGCCTCTACCTGACCCAGGTCACGTTCGCCTTGCTGGTGCTCGGCGGAGTGGTCACCGCGGTGATCGTCACGATCGATCACCTCAAGCTGCGTGCGCAGTTGCGCGCGATTGCCCGACGCGGCGAGACCGTGCTGGTCCGGTGACTACTCGATTCGCTTCATGACATGGAAGCCATAGTCCGACTCGACCACGCCCACCTCACCAGGTTCGAGGCGCAGGCCGAGCTGGCGGAACTCGATCACCAGCTGAGCGTCGGGTTTGACCTCGTAGGCCTCGGCGTCGGCCGCTGAGCCCTTGTCCTCCGAATGCGCCTTCATCAGCGCGTCGAAGTCGGCGCCGGCCGCGAGCTGCTTCAGGAGCGAGCGCACCTCGCGCTCGGCATCGCGCCGGCTGCGCTGCGCCGCGCGCGGGTCGATCCCACCTTGGTAGGCGCTCCCCTTGTCGGCCCAGCCGATCAAGATGTGCTTCACCATCGTCCGGTTGGCCCGCGGCTCCCGGTCGAGGATCTCGGTCGAGACGACCGTCTCGGTCTCGGTCGTCGGCGCGGACATCTTGTTGTTGATGGTCGGCCCCGACATGCCGGTCGGGCCACACGCGGCGAAGCCAAGGAGGAGGGCGACGATCGAGACACGCATGGGCTCCTGTTACCACAGGGGCTTGCATCGCGGCCCCGTCGGCGGCACCGTCCGTCGATGGGCTCGACCCCCGACAGCGTCTCGCCTCGCGCGCCTCACGAGCTCGTCTCGTTCCTGCCACCGCGGGTCTGGTATCTGACCTCGAACGGATCCGACATGTGGTGCCGGCGGCCATACGGTTTCTGGTTCTCCTCGGATCAGTCGGCCGCCACGTTCGCGGCGGCGATGGGGGTTGCAGAGCTGACACCGATCGGTATCGACGCGCGCGATCTCGTCTCGGAGGAAGCCCTGGCCGGTCTGCGTGAGATGGACGTGACCCGGATCTTCCTCGATCCCGAGATCGACCCCGCGTCGGGCGACGTCCATGGCCGGATTCTGCGGCTCGAGAGCATCAACTGAAGCCCTGTGGGATCGGCCGCACGGCAACGCGGAGCGAGGTCGTTGACGCGTCCGGCAACGCGGGCATGACGTAGCGGGCTGCGCGAGGAAAGCTGCCCGCAGGAAACGGTGTCGGCGCGGTGCTCACCTGGTTCCGGAGGGACTGCGCTGCGCGACAGAATGCGTCCACGAAGGCGCGATAGATCGTGCGAAACCACGAGCGGCCTTGCGGCGTCGACGCATGACAGAGCGGCGCGCTGCTGCGCTCGGGGGCGGACGGGCGATCGTGCGGCGACTGGGCCGCCACCGCGGCCATGCCGGCTGGGCTCACATGCGCCTCGGCCTCGACACTCTCGACGAGCGCCAGATGCTTCCGACGAAGCTCGTCCGGGGGAAGGTGCGCCCAGGGCGGGATGGGCGTCAGCGCGAGCGCAACACGCTCCTCGAGCGGTGCGCCGGCGGGCGAGCGAAGATCGCGACGGATCCTGACACCGTCGACGGTCATGTCGCCGAGCAACCCCGGCGTCGACGATGCTCCGGCCCACTCGCGTGGCGACGTGACGAGTCCTTCCTTGACACCGTTGGCGAGCAAGTAGCGGAGGCGGGCGATGACGGCGTCGTCATCGAGGATCGGGATCACTCGCGGTCGCCTGGCCCAGAACGGGCCCGTCCAATCGTGGAGCCTGCCCAACTCACGGGCGACGTTGCCGTTGACGTAGCCGAGGAACGCAGCCAGTTGTGCGCCGTCGCTGGCGGAACACAGCAGGTGGTAGTGGTTGGAGAGATACGTGAAGGCGTGCAGGAAGACCTGCGGGAACAGCACGAGGGCGCGGCAGAGGACGCCGACGATGAGGTCGCGCGAACGCTCACTCGGACGCAGTAGAAAGCGCTCCTGGATGGTCCGCGACGTCACCTCGTACACGACTCCCGGCTGATACCAGCGCAGCGGATGCCCCATGCCCGAGCCAAGAGCAATCCTTGGGCCTCGCGCAACCTGTCGTGATTTCACGGTGCATGCGTCGTGTCGTCCGGATACCGGACAACGCGCGTCCCGCTTCCGGACGACTGGCCAGATCACGGACAGTCGGCGTCGGAGGCACGACGGCTCCTCCGGGTGTCCTCCTCCGGGTGTCTGACACCGTCGTTACCGCAGTCCGTAGCCTCCTCCGGCCGACTACCGCTCAAGCTGTCATCGAGCACACAGGATCGCTGGGGTGGCTGACACCCAGGGATCCCCACCCGCGTCACGACAGCAGCGCGAGCAAATCTTCGCGTGTCAGGCCCGCCGCCGCGTCCGCACCGTCGAGCGCGGTCGCGGCCAGCCGCCGCTTGTGCTCCTGGAGCGCCAGCACGCGTTCCTCGACGGTGTCACGGGCCACCATGCGGTAGACCATGACGGGCTTGTCCTGGCCGATGCGATGGGCGCGGTCGGCGGCCTGGTCTTCGACCGCCGGGTTCCACCACGGATCGAGCAGGAAGACGTGGTCGGCCGCGGTCAGGTTGAGGCCGGTGCCGCCGGCCTTGAGCGAGACCAGCATGACGGGCGGCCCGCTGGCGTCCTGGAACGTCGCGACCACGCCGGCACGGTCGCGCGTCGAGCCGTCCAGCCGCGTGTAGGCCAACCCGGCCGCCTCGAGCGCAGGCTCGACCCGGTCGAGCAACGAGGTCCACTGGGAGAACACGAGCGCCTTGTGGCCGTCGGCCGCCGCGGCGGTCAGCGCCTCCAGCAGGGCGTCCACCTTGGTGGACGAGGCGGCCGTCTGTCCGGGCACCAGGCCGCGATGGCACGCCGCCTGGCGGAGGCGCAGCAACGCCTCGAGCGCGGCCATCACGCCGCCGCCCTTTTCGAGCAGGGCAACCACCTCCGCCTGCGTCGCCGCGCGGATCGCGTCGTACGCCGCACGCTCGGTCTCGTCGAGCTCGACCCAGAGCACCGCCTCGGTGCGCGGCGGCAGCTCGGGGGCCACGTCGCGCTTGAGGCGCCGCAGCAGGAACGGGCGGATCCGGCCGCGCAGGCGCTCGGCCGCCCCGCGATGACCGGCGAGGATCGGCGCCTCCCACCGGTCGGCAAAGTCGACCCGGCCGCCCAGCAACCCGGGGTTCGTGAAGTGGAGCTGGCTCCACAGCTCGTCGAGGCGGTTCTCGATCGGTGTGCCGGACAGCGATAGCCGCCAGCCACCGCGCAGGCGGTAGGCGGCGCGCGCGATCTGGCTGTCCGGGTTCTTGATCGCCTGGGACTCGTCGAGGACCAGCGTGTCCCACGCGCTCGCCGCCAGCCGGTCGACGTCGTTGCGCAGCAGCGGGTACGTGGTGATGGTCAGATCGGCGGTCTCGTCGAGCGACCGGCGCGGCCCGTGGTAGAGCGAGACCGACAGGTCCGGCCGGAATCGGCGCGCCTCGGCCAGCCAGTTGGGCGCGACGCTGGTCGGGCAGACGATCAGCGTCCGGCCGCGCACCGCGCACAACGCCTGCAGCGTCTTGCCGAGGCCCATGTCGTCGGCGAGCACGCACCCCAGACCGGCCTCGCGGCAGAAGTGGAGCCAATCGACGCCGCGCCGCTGGTACGGGCGGAGGATCGCGTCGAGCCCGGCCGGCAAGGACGCGGGCGGGATGCCGGCGAAGTCGTCGACCAGCGGGCGCAGCCGTGACAAGTCCGGGGCGGCGACGCCGAGCTCGTCGGCGAGCCGCGCGGCGTCGGGGAGGGCGTACGGTGGGAGCTCGCCCTGGGCATCCCGTGCGGCGAGGAGATCCGCAAGCAGCGGGCCGTGGCGATCGAGCCAGGCCATCGGGACATGGCCCCAGCCGCCACCGTCGAGCGCGACCAGGTCGGCCCCGGCTTGCCACGCGCGAACCACCGCCTCGGCCGATGCCGTGCGGCCTTGGCCGGAGAACCGCAGATCGAAACCACGCGCGAGCGAGACCTGTGCATCGAGCGGTACGGCGCGCCCTCCGTCGGCGGACAGCGCGTCGTCGCGGAGCCACTTTGCGACCCGCGCGGACAGCGCGAACGCGTCCTTGCCGGTCGCCTCGACGCGCCGGCCCGGGAGCATGTCCAGCTCGCTGCGGAGCCGGAGCCGGAGCGCATGCTCGGCGGCCAGGTCGCGGGTCGGCACCGCGCCGCCGAGATGGACCAGGCGATCACCATCGACGCGGGCGCGCGGTGGATCCCCGTAGACCAGCAGCGGGAGCACGCTGAGCGTCTCGGCGCGCTGGACCACCTCGAGCGCGATCCGGGGTGTGTCACCGCGCGAGACCTCGGGCAGGCGCCGGGTCTGGATGTCGACGGGGATGCGCCGGGTGAGCTCGGGCAGGACCCGGGTGACCAGCGCGTGCTGGTCGGCGGGGCCGAAGCGCAGCTCGGCCGGGAGCTTCTCGAGGCGTGCGCCGCCGAGATCGGTCGCACCGATCGGGCGCAGGGTGTCGGCCACGCGGGCGACGCCCAGGGTCACGACCGACGTGCCCGGCGGCACCTGGAGGCGCAGGACGACGTCATTGCCGTCGTCGACCACCGTCCCGGACGGGACCAGAGGCTCCGCCGAGCACCGGATCACATCGTCGCCGAGACGGATGTCGGGGGCATCCGCCAGGGCGGTCAGGAGGCGGTCGACCCGCTCGGCGCCGAATGGGGCCGACGGCCTCGTCCCGATCAGCTGATCGATCGTGAGATCCACCTCGCTGGTCGCCAGCACCGGGCCAGGCGCGCGCCCGGCGAGGATCGAGGCGATCGACGCATCGATGGGCGACTCGCGGCCATCGCTGCCGATCGCGAACCGCGTCAGCCCCAACCCGCCCGGCTCGACCCGCAACCGGTAACGGATCGTGGCTCCGGCGCGGGCGGACGTAGGCATCTCCGAGCCCCTGGCCTGCGCCTGCTGCACCGACAGCACGGCTGCGACTGCGTGCGAGCAGGCGGCCTCCCGAGTCCCGCAGTCGCAGTCCCATTCCCCGTCGGTCGGGTAAAGGACGACGGTGAACGGCGTCGGTCGGCCTGGTAAGCGAACTTCCAGAACTGCCTCGGTGGCTGACACCGTTCGGCCCGACACGCGGTCGTCGCGGCACAGGGTTACCCCCTGCGACCAGACGCGCGTCGACGCAGCCTCGCGGATGGCGTCATGTAACGCCGCGAGATCGGTCGGAGTTGGGCCGGACACGTCCCGCTCTGTAGCCGGTCGCGGGCCGCGGGGCAACGCTGCCTGCGATTCATGACGGGCCCGAAGGGAGGAGCCCTGAAACCGATGACTCTCGTCCGCGTCATCGCCGTGGTCGGGAGCGCGCACGATTCGCTGGCAGCCAAATTGGGATCCGGCGAGGCCCGGCGTGGGTGGTCCGCGTTTCGGTGTGGACCTCGACGTCCCCGTCCGCCCGGCGCTGACCGCGTCGCGTGATCAGGAGAGTGGCGCCGAGCGGATGCTCGCGATGTGCATTCCCGACGGCGTGGTCGTCGTGATCTGAACGCGCTCGCCTTCCATGAACCGGGGCACGAGCTCGGCCGGCCCCTGGAAGTGCAGGCCGACGAGGTTCTCGACGTTGATCTCGGTACCGTCGCCGTCGTGCGCCTGCTCGATGTCGAGGACGATCTTGGCGACCTGGCGCGGCGTCACGCCCTGGAACTTCGACATCACCGCGTGTAGCTCGATGCTTCGGATGGTGCCGACCACCCTCATGCCGTCGGCGCTACTCATGCGTCCAGTCTACACGAGTGACCGGACAGACTTCGCACGGCGCACGCGGGAGTGATGGCGGTAGATGTGAGGTGCGCGACCAGTCGGGCGGGGTGGCTGACACCCTCGATCG
>Ga0247822_10000583_pt1 | contig 20186 bp, 24 predicted proteins | sample 13C_Cellulose_Da_FD_192423 | JGI IMG/M metagenome (GOLD analysis project Ga0247822, IMG submission 192423) | Soil microbial communities from agricultural site in Penn Yan, New York, United States - 13C_Cellulose_Day30 | ecosystem: Environmental > Terrestrial > Soil > Agricultural land | place...
TCGCCAGCCAGCGGGACGAACTCGCGCCACGGGAGCGCGGACTCCTGGTCTACGGGCCGGCCGATGCGGACGGTGCCCGCGTGATCGGGTTCATCACGTCGACGGGCGCTGTCGGCACCAGCGAGTACTTCGCACTCATGGCGCCACGGGAGGCCCTGCGCGTGGCGGAAGCGATCGAGCGCGCGATCCGTGAGGCGGGCACGCCAGCCCCTCGCGCTGGAGACTCGCGCGCAGGGCGGCCCTGAGCATCGTCACTCCGCGCTAGAAGCGGAGCCCGATGCGAACGCCCGCGACCAGTTGCCCGTCACGGCTCGGGGTGAGCATGACGCCCACGCGCACGGGCAGCGGCACGAACGAGACCCGGTCGTAATCGCGGTCCACGTAGCCGCCCCACCGCTGCGCCTGTGTGTCCCAGGCGGCGCCGGCAGACCAGCGGAGTACTCGGCGCGGGGCGGCCGACTCGACCGGCACGTCCACGCCGCCGATCACGGAGCCGCCTCGCGCGGACGCGACCACGCGGCGGGTGCCGTCCTCGAGGCGAACGAGGGAGAGGTCGACGTGCACCGGCGCGCAGCTGCAGGCTGGCGATGCAGTTATGCGATTATGCGAATTCTGGAATTTCGCGAGTTCGCTGGTATTTGGCTGCACGATCACCGTCGCCACCCGCTCGAGTACGGCGCCCTTCGGGAGCTGGTGTGCTGGCTTCGCCGCGGGATCGGGCCGACGCTCGAGCACGAGAGACTGGTCCGGCTGTCGCACCGCCGGCGCCGGCGTCTCGACGACCGGCTGCTCGCCGCCCCAGAGCTGGAAGCCCAGCGCGAGGCCAGCGAGCGCGCCGGCGACGGTGCCGCCAATGAATCGATTCACGCGGCCTCACCCTTCTTCACCCAGCCGTGCCAGCCACACTCCGATGGGTCCTTCTTCACCAAGTTGACAGAAGGGTCCAGCGTCAGGTTGTCGAGTGAGTCTCCGGAGACGGTCCAGCGCGCGGGAGCGGGTTGCGCTGATTCGGGGACTTCGACTGATCCTCTCGGGGACCTGAACCAAATCAAGACGTAGTGCGCCCCCACGAATCCCCCGTCCTCTGCGCGCTCCTTCCCCTGCGCGCATTGAGGGCACTGGAAGAGCAGGCCTTGCGCCCCTTCCATCGAATCGAGGCGGCGGTAGGAGTGCGGCGCAGTGAACCCGCCGACGAAGCAAGCGTCCAGATCACGGAGTCGCATCAGAGTGCCCCGCACGCACGCCAGACGGCTTCCTTCCCGCCGGCGGCGTAGAGTTTCCGTGCGTGGTCGGATGGGCTGACCTTGCACTTCCCGAACTGCGTGTGCGGGACGTCGAGGAACTTCCATCGACCGCCCCACGTCATGCCTTCGTCCTCAGCCGCTTCACCGAGCGCACGCCAGAACGCTTGGCTCGCCGTCCACGGGTCCTTGTCGTCTTCCACGAAGTCGACCGCCAAGCCGTAGAAGTGCCAGCCATCGTCGGCACTCGCGACCTTGGTGACCTTCCCGCGACCGTCGTCGTAGTCGCGACCGAACCCGTAGAGGAACGACTGGCGCTCGGCTGTCCGCAGCGTCTCAAAGATGCGGACCGCGAACCCCTGCTCTTGCATCCGCGCCACGATGCGGAGCGCCGCCCCACGGACCTTTGGCGCGAGGCCGTCCAGCGATGAGTTGACCGGGACTTCGGGCGGCACCGTGCCGAATCGCTTAGGCATCGGCCGCCCCCTCGCCCTTCGCGTACTTGCGCGCCGAGAGCTTGTCGATCGATGCCAGCCCGCCCGAGCCCAAGCAGATCCACATCAGCGCGTCGATCAAGTGCTCGTCCGGCGTGAACTCCCACGGCGAGAGCGCCTGCGACAGCAGCGCGATGCAGAGCGAGAAGCCGGAGGCGAAGAACATCAGTCGGCGCGAGCTGCGCGCGCCGGTCTCGTCGCAGAGGAAGCCGCCCGTTGGCCGGGTCATGTGCGCCGCCCCATCTCGTCCAGTCGGCCCCGGATCCCCGCGACGTCCTTCCCCTGGTCACTCACTTCCTTGACAATGGCCTCCATCGCCCGCGTCTGCCGCTGCGCGAGATCACGCATCTCCACTCGGAACTCGGTGTCGCGCTCGTCCCGTGCCTCCATCGTCGCCTCCACTTCGCGCATGGTCTCCTCGAGCTTGGTGGTGCGCTCCTCGAGGGCTTTCACGCCGGCGGCGCGCACCACGCGCCGGACATGGGGCTCGAACACGAAGCGCAGCGTCACCCAGACCGCGGCGCACACGGCGAGCACCGGCGAGAACCACTCTTGCAGGAACTCCTTCATCATCGGCCGATCCTCACGCCGTCGACCACCGGGAGCGGGTAGTGCCCCAGGAAGTCACTGCCGATCGTGAGCACGACATAGACCGTCTTGCCGAGCTGCGTGCGCAGGTGCGTCTCGAGTGCAGCGCCGTCCAGCGTGCCGTGGAAGTCGCCCGCGACGCGCTCGGTCAGCGTGATCGCGAGCGAGGCGTCGACGGCGGCACCGGTCGGTGTGAGCGCGATGTGCGCCACGATCGAGAGGCCCGTCGCGGGGATACGACTGCCGGAGGTCGGGTCAAACACTTTGACGCCGCGCAGGTGGATCAGCGTGTCGACGCCCAGCGGCAGTTGGTCCGGCGTGAGGGAGGGCATGGTGATGACCGGCGAGAAGGTGAACTGGCTGATGCCATAGCGGGGCGTGGCCTGCAGGGTCAGCGTGTAGCGCGGGCCGATCTCGGGCGTGAACGTGAGCTCGAGGACGTCGATCACGACCACGCGCGCGGCGACGACCGTCCCGCTCGGCGTCAGGACGCCCGCGAGGATCTTGTCGGTGCGCTTGGTGAGGCCGCCGGCGACGAGCATGCCGCCCTCGAGCGTCTTCCAGATCACGCGCGAGGCGCCGCCCGTCGGCGCGATGGTGCCGCCGAGCGACTTGTCGACGCGGCGCGTGACCGTGCCGACTGGCGTCACCGTGCCCGTGAGGGCGCGCGCGTAGAGCCGGAGCGTGGCGAGCACACCCGAGGCCGCCACGCTGCCGGAGAAGGCGCGGAGGTAGCTGCGCAGCGCCGTGAGCGTCCCCGTCGGCGTCGTGCTGCCGGTGAGCACCTTGCTCGGCGCGCGCGCGAGAGCGCCGCTCGGGGTCACGCTGCCACTGAGCAGCTTCGCGGCGAGACGCCTCAGCGCGCCGGCACTCGTCACGGTCCCCGCGAGCGTGCGTGTCGGGCGCTTCACGAGCGCGCCGGTCGGGGTGGTGCTCCCTGAGACGGTGCGCGTGGGTCGCTTGCTCAGTGCACCCGCTGCGCCGACGCTGCCCGCTGTCGTCTTGAGGACGACCTTACTGAGCGCGCCCGCCAGCGCGAGCGAACCGGTCACCGCCTGGTCGTGCGTGGTGCCGCCGCCCCCGGTGGCTTCGCTCAGCACCTGCACGAACAACAGTAAGTCGGTTGTTCCGCTCGGCAGAGTGACCGTGAGCGTCATGTCCGCGCCCGTGCCCGCCGCGGAGCCGATCGCGTTGCCGCTCGAGCCGAAATCGTCCGTCTGCGCGTGGACCGCTCCCACGGTCGGGGTCAGCGTGCCGCTCCACGAGCTGAACGAGTAGAGCGCCCAGACGACCCGCGACCCGACGGGGTTGTTGACGGCGAGGATGGTCGCGCTGACGCTCCCCGCACCGTTCGCGAGCGCGACTTGCGTGTGGTGCGTCGGGACGGTCTGGTGCACGCCCGCGAAGCACGCGAGGACCTGCCCGGCGGACACTGACCAGACGCCCGTGCGTGACGCGCCCGTGTAGTCGCCGGCCAGTCCGTGCAGTCGCGTCGACCGGGCGAACAGCCCTCCCTCGCCGTCGTTGAGGCGCGAGAGGATGAGCGCCATCGGGTCGCCATCGAACGCGACGGAGAACGCGCTGTCTCCCGGCCCCGTGGCCGCGCCGACCTGATAGTCGGCCCCGGCCCCCGGCGTGATGGCGAGGCTCGTGCCCGCCCCGCCGCTGCGCCCTACCGCGTTGACGAAGGTGACGGCCACCGGCTACGGCGCCCCGAGGAACGCCGTCCGCGAACCCACGACCGCCGCCGCGAAGTCGGCCGCGTAGTAGGAGCCGCCCGCGCTGCCCGACTGGCCCATGCCGAACGAGAGGTTTCGCATGTGCTGCGGGTCGTGCGCGCGGAAAGCGTTCCCCGCGGCGTACCAGCTCGCGTAGGAGCCCGCGCCGTCCGAGTGCCACCAGCTGGCGGCGTCGTTGAGCAGCGCGCCGCTCATGTCGTACAGGCGCGGCCACACGCGGAAGCGCGCGTCGTCGAGCCACTCGAGGATGTACTCGTAGCGGTACCAGGTGCCGGCCGTGAGGACGCGACGGGTGCGCACGTCGGTGCCCGGATACCATGGGAACAGCGGGCCATTCGGCCAGCCGGAACCGTGGTGCCAGTCTCCGTTGCCGCCGGCGACGGGATAGAACCCCGTGTGCACGGCCTCGATCGCCCCCACCGGGAAGTGCGTCAGCGGGTGCATCTTCGTGTCGGTCTGCCCCACGCCGTTCATCACGTAGTAGCGCACGGCCCAGAACTGGCCGGCCGCCGGCGTCGGGAACAGGTCGCGGAACTCTACGTGGCCGCAGCCGCCGGCGATCGAGCGCACGGCGAGCGCATTCCCCGCGGGCGCGCCCACGCTCGAGCCGGGCACCACCGAGAGGATCTGTGACCAGTCGCACCAGTAGGGATCGTTGGCCTTCCCGCCATCGGTGACGGCCGTGATCGAGCTGCCGAGCGCCGCGGTCCAGCGCGCATTGACGAGGAGCCCGGCGGGCGTCGGTGTTGGCGTCGGCACCGGAACAGGAGCCGGAGCCGCCGCGACCACGCACACCGCCACCTGCGCGCGCGTCCACGTGCCGTAGCTGACTCGCGACATCGCGCAGCCCACCGCGCGCGCCGTGATGCGGCCGTCGCGGTGCGCGGTGAACACGGCGGCATCGGTGCCCGTGTAGCTGAGCGCGGCGCCAGGCACGCCCTTGACCGTCGCCACCACGCGCGCCGTGTCGCCCACGCGGAGCACCAGCGAGTCGGGCGTGACAGAGACCTGCTGCGCCCCGACAACCGCCGCCACGAGCGACAGCAGCGCGAGGATCGCGAACCCATACACTGATGGGCCAATCCACTTGGAGCGCATGGTCAGCCCCCCGCCGCGATCGTCAGCGTGTAGGTGAACTGGACAGATTCGCCGCTCACCACGTTGACCGCCGCGAACACGGATCGATCGAGCATGGTGCCGGTCGTGCTGGCGGAGAACACGGCGTGCTCGGTGATCGCGAGCGTCGACGTGTAGGGGATGGTCGCGACCGTGCGGTACTGCGGCGCGGTCGGTGCCGACTGCGTGCCGCTCACGCGCGCGCCGCCGAACGGCGTCACGAGCGCGGTCTGGCTCGCGGCTTCGGCCGTCGTGCCGGTGCCCGAGTCGTGGAAGTTGAAGCTCTCGAGCTCGGTCAGGTTCCGGAACGCGTCGGCGATGAACGCCGCAGCCGCGTCCGTGACCACACGGCGCGACACAACGCCCAAGCGCTGGCGCGTACCGTCCTTCCGGATGACCGTGGCCTCGAGCTCGGCGAGTACACCGACATTGGCCAAGTGGCAGATCTCGGCCTTCAGCCCCCGCGCGCGGTGGCGCAGGTTGCGGATCCCGTAGGGGAGTCGTGCGATGAGGGCGTGCATCGGATCAGCCCTCCGCGCGAAGGAGGGCGACGCGCTGCTCGAGGTGCGCGAGCGCAGCCTCGGTGTCGACACCACGGCCGACAATCACGTCGCCGTTCGACATCTTGAGTCCGAGCCGCACCTTCCCGTCGGACTCGATGCTGCGCTCCGACGTCGCACTGAACTCCTGCTCGAGCGCCTTCAGCCGCTCGGCACGCGTCGGGGTCAACGCCTCGAGCTTCACCGCCTCGAGGGTGCCGCTCGGTGCGGCCGTGCGAGAAACAGCTTTCTGCTTGTCGGTCATGGAGTCCTCGGGGTCGGGAAACGCGAAACGGCCGCCCACCCCAGCGAAGGGGCAGGCGGCCGTGGACGGCGGAACAGTGGCGATCAAGCGCTACGACTACAGTACAGCGCTCCGAGAGCGCGTACAAGAGCGGCGGGTTACTCCGCGCGCGTGCGGCCGCGGGGCGCGCTGCCGTCCATCGGCGGGCCACCACGCATGCCCGGCCGGCGCGGCGGGTTCGCACGGCGCCACATCCACCGCACGCCGATCACCAGCACCACCAACACACCCAGCGCCACCGCGACCTTCATGAGCACGTCCATGCGTTCCTCCTGAAAAGTTGAGTACTGTCCAGCCGTCGCCCGGTCAGGCGCCGTAATGCACAAGATTCTCCTGCAATCGCTTGTCGGTCGGTGCCATGTGCGCCGCGAGCCGTCCGTGAGTGCGCACCGTCTCGCCGAGCCCGCGCGCGAGGTTGAAGCCCGACACCGCCAAGAGGTCGTGCGGGAGCGCGCCCCACGCCGAAGGGTCGCAGAGGTACTCCAGTGGCCGCTCCGTGATCGCCGTCGCGCGCGTCGCCGCCGCGTAGCAGCCGGGCCAGTCCTTGCGAGCGTGCCGTAACTCAGCCAGCACCACCCACGGCTCCCGTCGTTCCGGTGCTTCAGCGCACGCCCTGAGCGCCCACGACTCGGCGAGCGCGGGGTTCTCATGTGTCAGCCGCGCGAGGTAGCCCATGCTGGCCGCGCGCTCCGGGCGCCACGTCGCGCTCGGCAGCGCCAGGTGTCGTTGGAACTCCCGGATCGCGGGCTCGGTGTTGCCCGCGTAGTAGAGCTCTCTCGCGTAGTAGTGGGCGAGCCGGTCGTCCGCAGGGGACTCCTCGACGGCCAGCTTCAAGAGCGGGAGATACGACGCGCGCGACTTCACGCCGTCCGGGTGGTGATGGATCGCCATCGGCACGACGCCCACGCGCTCGGCGGTCGGGTCGGACGGCGCCAACGTCTCATGCACCGGACAGCGCCAGCGGTAGCCGTGCCGCGTGTGGATCTTGTCGCCGTGGTAGACCAGTCCTTCGCTGCCGTCGGCGAGCCATGACCAGACGTAGCGGTAGCGCGGCCGCGTGAGGCCTTGGGCGTGCGCCTGCTCGAGCGCGGCGCGCCAGCCGGGTTGCAGGACCTCATCCAAGTCGAGCGCAATGCAGTAGTCGAGGTCGTCCGGCAGGAGCGCGAGCGCCGCGTTCCGCGCCACGTCGAAGCGCCACGGCCGCACGTGGACCGTGTGCACCGTGACGCCCGCCGCTCGGGCCAGTTCCACGGTCCCGTCGGTGCTGCCCGTGTCCACCAAGAGCCGCACGTCGGCGTCGACCGCTGAGGCCGCCCACGTGGTGACGTACTTCGCCTCGTCCTTGGCGATCGCGTAGACGCCGACGCGGAGAGGCATTAGGCCGCGTTCGCCCACGTGGGGACGCCGCTGACAATCGTCAGCACTTGGCCTTCGGTGCCGCCGCTCGGGACACCGGCGCCCGTCGGGCCAGTCGGGCCGGTGGGGCCAGTTGGGCCCGTGATCCCGTCAGAGCCCGTCGGACCCTGCGGACCGGTCGGGCCAGTGGGACCAGTCGCGCCGTTGGTGCCCGGAGGACCGGTCGGGCCGGGATCGCCCGCAGCCCCCGCGGGACCGGTCGGACCCGTCGGCCCCTGCGGTCCGGTGTCGCCATCGAGTCCACCTAAGCCAGTGGGTCCGGTGGGCCCCTGTGGTCCAGTAGGACCCGTGGGACCCGTGGGACCAGCAGGGCCAGTCGGACCAGCGGGGCCACCCGGTGCGCCCGAAGGGACCACGAGACTTGCCGAGCCTTTGACCGTCGGGAAGCTCGTGGTTTGGTTGTCGGGCGAGCCGATTGGGAAAATCAACTCTTCGAACGCGCCGTAAGCCTCAAGCTCGAACGACCATTGCTGGTTCGCGGCGGAGTTCCACGACGCGCGCCAGCCGTCTGCCTCTTTCGGCGAGTGCTCCCGATTCACGCCCGTCGCCGCGGTGCCGCTCTGGTCCTTGATATTCGCCGGGCCGACGAAGTTGACGAAGCCCAACACCGGGTCCTCTACAAGCTCGTCATTTCCGCGCTCCAAGAAGTACCGGTACCAGATCTCGTACTTGCCCGTGCCCGCGTTGTAGCCGGCGCGGGTCAGCTTCACGACCACCGGGTTCACGCCACGATTGAGCGGCCAGAGGGATTCACCCTGGCGCAGCGTGACGAGCGTGCCGTTGGTGTCATAGCCCCGCACCCGCCAGCCGATGCGCGTGCCGAGTCCACCCTCGCCGGTCAACGTCTCCGTCTTGGCATAGGGCGCAGTATCAGCCGTCCAGCTTGAGTAGCTGCCGCCGCCGATCTTCGTGCGGAACTCGACCGCGACCACGCGCCGCTGCGGGTCGGTGATCGCAAGCTCGACCGTGACGTCCGTCGTCGTGCCCGTCGTGGTCGGCACAATCGTCGGCGCCACCGGGTCGGGTCGCCGCACGTCCATCGGGACGTGCCCTGCCACGGCCGAGACCCAATCGGTCCAGTCCGACGGCTCGCCGAGCAACCCGACCGCGCGCACGCGGTAGTGATAGGTCGCGCCCGTCACGGCTACTTGGTCGTGATAGAGCGCGGATCCCGGCGACACGGTGGCGATCGTGACCGCGGCGCCCACGTTGGGCGAGCCGGCGGCGTCCGGCGCGCGCTGGACCTCGATCGAGGAGGTCGAGTCGGCCGGGAAGATGCCGAGCACGATGCCCCACGAGAGCCAGCGGAGTTCGGAGGCGGAGAGGCCGGCCGCTACGGGTGCTGTCATGTCGGCCTCATCAGGTGAGCGGGGCGGCGATGGCGAGACCGGCGGGCCGCGGCAACTGCGGGTCCGTCGTGCCCGTCGTGAAGTCGGCCGTCGCGATCGCGGTGAAGCGTCCGCTCGCGGGCAGCACATGCCGCACGCCGACGCTGTGCGCCACGCTGGGGCCATCCAAGCCGCGCAGGCGGTACGAGGTCGAGCCCGCGGGCAAGACGGCGATCTGGAGCCCCGGGTCGTCGAAGAGCTCCGATGAGTAGCTGCCGGTCGAGAGCATGATTTCCGTGAGCATGCTGGGCTCGCCCACGGTCCACGACAGGTCAGCGACCGTCTTGCCGATGTTGGTGACCGCGACACTGGACGGCGGGGTGAGGACGCCGGTGTCGATGTAGGCGGGGCTCGGCGCGACCACGGCTGACGGCAACTGGAAGTCGTCGTCGGTGGCCTCGGGCGCCGAGTGCGCGCGGACCCAGAGCCGCATGCCGGCGGGCGCGGTCGGCAGCGTGAACACGCCGTCGGCTGTGGCCACGCCGCCGTCGATCCAGCCCGTGGTGGGCGAGACGACCGTGCTCTGGTTAGTGAGTGCCACCTCCAAGACAATGCGGTCCCCGGCGGCGTTCCGCGTGACGGTGACCGTCGGGACGCCCGTCACGCCGTCGATGGTGAGCGTGGCGAGTGACGGCACGACGGCGACGGAGGAGTACCCGCCATCAAGGAACGTGAGCCCGACGAACGGCCCTTCCTCAATGCGGTCGATGCAGAGTCCCAGGCGCTCGCCGCCGCGCTCGTAGGTCGCGGCGTTCGGCGCTTCGTCGACCGAGAGCCGGCGCCACATGCCAGGGTACACGTCACCCGCACTGACGCGGCGGAACGCGCGGTGCATCGTCGTGCTGCCCGCGCCGAAGAGCCCGCGGAGCTGCGCCGCCAGCGCGCTCGAGGCGGCGAAGATCGCTTCCTCCGGCTTGGACGCGGCCGAGAACCCATCGGTCAGGATGGTGAGGATCGTCTGGAATACGTTCTTGCCGAGCAGGTCCTGCCGCGCTCTCCAGCCCGGGGCATCGACGACGTGCTCCTTGCCGGTCACGTCGATGGCGCGCGGGGTGAAGTCGGCGACGATCACCGTGAGCGGGTCGCTCTTCATCGCGCCGGCGGGGGCCGAGAGAATCGGGCGCGAGCCGTTCTCGATCAGCTCGGTGATCTGCGGCGCTTCGTCGCGGAACGCTTCGACGCGGATGGAGGAGAGCGCGTCGCTCCGGTCCTGCGTCCAGCCGAACGCGCCGGCCCTGAGCGGGGCGGCATCGTCGTTGGTGAGCGCGGTGGCACTCGCGAGCGAAGCGGAGCGCCGGCAATCGAACGGCACCACTTCGCCCGACGCCGAGAGGCGGTAGCCGAGATGGTAGGGCCGGAGGATGTGCGACTCGATGAAGGCCCGCGCCTCTTCGGGCTTGGTCGGAACGGCCGTCAGTGGGATGAAGCTGCGTGACGCGGCCAGCGCCGTGAACGCGGCGGTGTTGGCCGGGAAGGTCTCGCGCACGCTGCCGTCTTCAGCCAGACGCGAGAACTTGCCCGCCAAGATGTCTTGCCAGAGCGTGAGCGGGTCGACGGGACCGATCATGTGCGGCGCGTCCTTCGATGCGGGCGCGTCGGCAATCAGCGTGACCGTCACCGTCGCGCCGTTCGCGGGGCGTGTCGCATAGCCCAGCGTCCCCGGCGCGTACTGGCCGAGCTTCATGGTGAACGGCTGGTAGTAGTAGGACGTGTTGCCGTTCTTCTGGGTGGAGAGCACGGAGATGACCGCGTACTCGCCGCTGCCGCCGCTCCATGCCACGCGGGCGCGGACCTTGGACGGCCCCGCGCGCGCGACGCCAGCGGGATTGATGTTCTCGGCGAAGCGCTGGTCGTAGCCGTTGACCACGCCGTGCGCGCTCGAGTATCCCCCGCGCCCGGTGCGGATGCAGAGCGAGTCGAGCCCGCGCGACACGACGTTGCCGGACTCCTTGGTCGCGGACTTCATGTCGAGGTCGATGCGGAAGAACTCGGCGGCGGTGTCGTGCACCACCGTGCCCTGCATCGCCCGATAACTGGAGCCGGGGCCGCCAGGCACCTGCACCGGGAGCACGGCCTGCGCCTTGGCGTAGGTGCAGCTCGCGTGCGGGCGGCCGACGAAGATCTGTTGGTCGAGCCGCTCGGACTCGTCCCGCACCGTGAGCGTGCCGATGAGCGGGGCGTCCAGCGAGAGCGACTGGACGCGGCCGACGAAGAACGCGGCCCACGTAGCGCCGCCGTCCAGCGACTCTTCGACAATCACGCGGTTGTTGAGGAGCGCGGGGCGGCCGTCGCCGTCGCCCGCGAACGCGGTGAGCCAGCGCTGGGCGTTCGTGCCGTCCTCGGTGCGCTTGTCGAAGACCTGAAACGTCATCTCGCCCGAGTCGACGCGCTTGGTGAGCGGGTCGAAGCCGCCACGACGACCGGATGGCGGCAGCAGATAGGGCCGGTATCCCGTGAGCCCTCGGAGCGTGGCGATCTGGAAGGGCTCGGCGTGCGGCGCGGCGGCGGCCGGCGTGAGCACGGTCGCTTCCGTGGCATCGACGGAGCGCGGCGCGTACACCGTGAGGCGGTAAGCGGGCTGGAGGTGCGCCATCGTCAGTACCCGGAGAAGGCAGCGAGCCCGCGCAGCGTGAGCCGCACGGCGCGCGTCATGTCGGCCTCGGTGTCGGGCTTCTCGTCCCACGGCGCTTGCAGGTAGACCGTCCAGCCGGTGGAGAGGTCGGTGGCGTCAGGGCAGAACCAGAACGGATTGCCGCGCCGCGCCCAACTGAGGAACGCTCTCCAGCCCGCGGTCCCATCCCAGCCGGTGGCGACGGGCGTGACGGTGTCCTCCTGCGGAATCCAGCGGATAGCGCCTTCCAGTACGTGCCGCTCGCCGGTGTCCCACGCATCGGCCTCGCCGTTCGGCAGGAACACCATCTCGCTGCCCTCGGCGGGCGGGGAGTAGCTCATCGCCTCGTCGAAGGGGTACGCGCAGGTGAGGGCGTTCGCGAAGATCGTGGCGTCGCTGGATGCGGCCAGCGCGCGCATGCGGGCCATGCTGTGCGTACCGGCGGCGATGGCGACGGACTGGAAGGCGAAGGCACCGACGTTCGCCGCGCCGATGCCTCCGAGATGCAGCCGCTGTCCCGACCACGTGGCGTTGAGTGCCGCCGCGCCGCTGACGGCGCCGGTCGTCTCCGTCGCGCCGCCGAGTGACTGCCCGATTTGCACCGCGCCTGTCGAAGCGAGGGTCGCGCGCAGTTCGACGGGCTGTCCCACCGTCGGCACGAATACAAGGCCCGACTCGCCCGCGCCAGCCGTTGACGAGTGTCGCACACGATAGAAGCCCGAGCCGTTCACGTCGATGCGGAAGGCGGCGGTCGCCAGTGGGTCTGCGGTAATCGCTAGGAGGCGCGTCTCCGGTCCGCGAAGAATGGTCCCACGCTCCACGCCCTTCACATAGACCGTCATCTCCTGCGGGAGCGCGGCGAAGGGGAAGTACAGCGAATCCGCCGCGCGCGTGACGGCCGTGGCGCCGGTCGGGATGTAGGAGGTGGACACCGACCCGATCTCGGTATCCGCGCCCCATGTGCGGAGGTAGCTCGCGCCATCGCCGGAATAGCTCGCGCCGCCGTTGCCCGTCGCCAGCCCGAGGTAGTGCCGCGCCTGCGTGATGCCGCCGCCGAGGTTCACGACGGCGGTGCAGCGATACCAGCCGTTCGTCCACGCCTCGACATGCGTCCTAACCACCGTGCCGGTGCCGACGAGGTCATTGCCGCCCACGACGCCGGTCGTGAGGTCGAAGTACGCACGGGCGGCGTTCGTCTCCGTGGAGTCGGTGAGGCCAAGCACCGCCCATGACCGCGTGCCCGCTTTCAACCATCGACTCACCGCCACATTGCCGTCGGCCGTGATCGTGACCGTGTCCGTGGAGAACGCCCGGTGGGAGGCCGCGGCCGTGCTGTCCTCAATCAGCCGGTCGGCCGTCAGCGTGCCATCCGGCGCGAGGTCCGCGTTCGCGCTGGCCGAGGCGCGGTTCTTCGTCCACGCCGCGTGGTCGAGCGCCGACGACTGGACACTGAGGTTCGTCGCCGCAGGCTCGACCAGCGTGTGCCGCACTCCGCCGATGATGTGCCCGTCGCGCAGCACGTTCGCCGCCGCGTACTGCAGCACGCCGTTGGCGTCCATGTAGCTCGCGCACGTCGAGGCGTCGGCCCGCGTGTGCACGTAACCCGTATCGCCCGACCGATAGCGGAAGAGCTTCCGGTCCGTCCCCCATTCGATGCGCGGCAGCTTCCGCCGATAGCTCGCCATGATCACCGCCTCCGGATTTCGACATTGCGCCCGCTCAGCTTCTCGAGCATGGCGCGGAACTCGTCTTGGGTGCGCGGGTCGTTCACGTTGATGATCCCCGAGTCGGGGAGGTTCACCAGCACCATGCCGCGCTCGACATCGTCCAGCGTGTTGCCGCGATTGCCGCCTGAGCCGCCGCGACCGCCCGAGGCGCCGCCACCGCCGCCGCCCGAGCCCGCGCTCGCCACCAGTCCGCTCAGCGCCGCGAAGCCCGCCGCCGCCGCCGTGAACTTGGCCGCCGCTGCGAGCGACTTGCCCGCCGACAGCGGGTTCAGGAACGCCTCGCCCAATGCCGCCATCGCCTTCAGGCCGTAGTACTGCGCTTGGTCTGCGGCCATCTGTGCGACCGCGCCGCGCACGGCCCCGATCATCGCGTCACCGACTGCGCCCCATCCTTCGCGGATCTGCGCGAACGCGCCGATGAAGCCGCTCATGAACGTCTGGACGCCCGTCGTGCCGATGCTGATCAGCTGCTGCTCGAGCGTGAGCGCGCCGTCCGTCACCGTCATGATCGACGCGCCGAACTGCTGCATCGCCGTGGGACCCTGGACCTCGAGCGTCTTCAAGCTCTCCAGCGTGACCGCGATGCTCGCGTTCATCTCGGCCATGTCGGGGCCAGCGAGGGCCGGGACCGCCGACGCCGCCAACGCGTCCACGCCCGCGCCCTTGTCGACGATGCGGTTCAGCGTGCCGGGCTCGTTGAAGGCGTCCTGCGTCTTGGCGCGCGCGGCCCGCTCCTTCTCCTCGCGGTCCATCTGCGCCTTCAGGACCTTCCGCTCGCGCGCCAAGACGTCGGCAGCAGACTCGGTGCCCGCGCCCTTGCCGTTGTCGGGCGTGCGCGTCGTTCCGGCCAAGCCCCGGCCGCCCACCGACCCCGGCGTGATGGGGTCAGTGAATGAGAACGCGAGGTCCGCACCACGCCCGGCGAGGTTCCCCACCTGATTCGCGCCACCCCGGAACCGGCGCATCGCAAACGCGCCCGCCGTGTCCGAGAACTGATTCATCTTCGACGGGTCGGTGATGTCCACCAGCCCTTGCGTCAGCGTCGTCTCGCCCGTCACGAAGTGCACGGCCTTGGCGATGTTATTGAGCACGCCGACCGCGATCGCCCCCAGCTTCAGCATGCCCGCGATGGTCCCCGCGATCACGCCGACCACCGCGTCGAACGGGATGACGAGCGCCGACCAGATCAGCGACCCGATGAGCTGGATGGCGTCGACCGTGACCCGGCTCCACTTCACGATGATCGCTTCGTTGCGCTCGGCGGCGTCGGCCAGGTCGCTCATGTCGCCGGCCATCTCAGCAATCGCTTCCGCGACGCCACCCTTCTCGCCGAGCACGACCGCCAAGTTCCACGCCTTGTCCTGCAGGTTGGAGAACGCGCCTTCCAGCGTCTCCATGCGCGCCGCGCTCGCGCCCGTGAACTCCTTGCGCGCGATCTCCTCCATGAACCCGAGGATGCTCGCCGCGTCCCGACCAATCAGCTTCGTGGTCGAGCCGAACGACGCGCGTAGCGAGTCGCCCTGCACCAGCATGGAGACGCCGAACTGCTTGAGCATCTCCATCTCACCCATCAGTCCATTCTTCACCGCCTGCGCCAACTGCCCGATGTCCTTGCCCATGCCGCTCGCGATGTCACCGAGCCGCCGGATCGTCTCCTCACTCGGGTCGATGCCGCCCGAGCGGAGCGTGATGAACGCCTCGGTGATGTTCGCCAAGTCGAACGGCAACTCCATCGCCAGCCGCTTCAGGTCGTCCATCGTGCGGCTCGCCGCGGCCGCGGAGCCCGTGAAGATTCGCAGCTGCGCGCTGAACTTCTGGAACTCCATCGTCGAGCGGATGATGAACGGCAGCAGCGCCGCGCCGACACCGCCAACGGCAAGGCCAGCCGCGGCCGCCGCGCCCGTGACCACGCGCAGCATGCTCCCGACCGACGCCCCGAACTTCGTGAGTCGGTTGTTCACGGACGTGATCGCGGCCTGACTCGCGTCGCGGACCCTGATGATGATCGAGACTTCGCCTTGCCGCGCCATCAGTTACTCCGGGAGTCGCGGGTAGATGAGCGGGACGGCCCGCTTCTCCAGTCGGCGCACGGCGCTGCGCACGACGCTCTCCTTCGGCGATTCGGCGAGCAGCTGCCCCAGCCGGGCACCCTCGGCGAGCAGCAGATGCTTGCCTGCCTCGATCGCCGGGATCTGGTGCCAGAGCGCGAAGAACACCCGCGCCGGAATGACCCGGTCGGGCGTGTCCCACGAGCCCCGGTAGCACCCGGCGCCGTAGACCTGGATGAAGCGGGCGACGAGGTAGGCATTCGGGAGGCGAGGCCCTGCTACGTGGTCGTCGTCGGCGGAGTCGCGTCCGTCGTCGGCCCCGTCGCCGTCTGCAGCCGCTCCGCGTCGGCTGCGAACGCTTCCATCTGGGACCGAGAGAAAGACTTGAGCGCCGCGATCTGCAGGGAGACCGGCGCGGCCACGAGCTGTTGCGCGATCGTCGGGCGCCAGACGGCCCACCACGGCCGCCCGCGCCCGAACACCGCCACCGTCACGTCGCGCACCAGTCGTGAGAACCGGCGCGCGTCCACGACCTCGTCGCCCGCCACGCCCGCAGCCGGCCCATTCAGCCGCGCCGCGAAGCGCAGCCACTCGGGGAACCCGAGCAGCCGCCCGACGTGCGTGCGCCCGTTGAGCGTCACGGCCGGCAGCCGCAACGCGTTCAGGTACGCATCGCCGTCGAACAGGTCGAGTCCTTCACTCGGCACCTCCACCGGGCCCTTCGGAGCGCGCCGCATCAGTTGAACAGGATGGAGACTTCGTCGTTCAGCGACGGCGTGCTCGTCTTGAGCGCCAAGGTCAGGTCCCACGTGGCGACCGGACCCTCGTTGCCCTCGACCACGTCCTCGATCTGCGCGTTCGCCGCCGAGACGACGAACTTGTTGAGCGCCGTGGCGCCCACTCCGAACGTCACCGGGATCACCGTCTGGAGGTCCCGCAGGCTGAACGGGTTCAGCGTCGCGAGCGCGACCGCCTCGATCGTCATCTGGAGGCGGAACTCGCGCTCCGCTCCCGGCGTGAAGCCGCCGTGCACGCCCGTCGAGGTGTCGAACACCCGCGGCGCCAGGTTGCGCGTCATCTCGAGCGAGTAGCTCCGGCACCGGAGCGCGCTCACGGCGTTGATCGCCGCGGCCATCGCGAGCGCCTTGGGAGGCAGCACGGACGGGTACGTGATCGCCGGAAGCGCGACGTCGGTGGGGAGCGTCGGCATCTGGCCCATCAGCGGCACCGTCAGGATCGACGGGCGGCCCGCCTCACCGGAGAGCGTGAAGCCGTCGCCATAGACGCCCTTCAGCGCGTACATCTGGCTGCGCCGGTACACTTCGAACGCGCCCGACGCGAAGCCGGTGGCCTCGGAACTCGGCGTGTACGCGTAGCTCGTCGACGCCACCAATGCCGCTTCCATGCCCGCGATACGCAGCAGCGTGTGCAGCGACGGCAGCACGGTCGTGGAGTAGGCGGCACCGCCGCCGTGGACCTCCTGCACCGCCGAGAGGCTCCCGGAGCGGCCAGAGGGCGCCACGTTGATCGCCGCGCCCTGCGTGGCCGGCTGCTTGCCCGCGCGTCGGCCGTCATAGGTGTGGGCCAGCGTGACGGCCGGGTCCTCGTGGACGCGGATGCCGTGCGTGGCGGGGACGAGCGTGCCGCCGGCCCCATAGGAGGCCTCGATCATGCCGAGCACGCCCCATCGGATGTTGGTCTTGGTTGCGCTCATGGCTTACTCCTGGCTGGTCGTGGGGGCGTCGGGCGCCGAGACAACGAGCGCGGCCTTGAGCGCGTCGTCGTGCGCCTTCGCGCGCGCGGCCACGCCGGCGCGGGCGGTCGCGAGCTGCGTGGTGCGGGCCGACGGCGTGGCGGCGACATACGCGTCGATCGCGGCGCCGCCGGCGGCTTCGATCTCGAGCGGGACCTCGACCGTGCGGTCGGGCTTGTTCTTTTCCTTCAGGGTCACAGTGAGCATGTCAGCTGGCCTCGGTGTCGCGGGTGGTCACGGTGATGAGCAGGATGAATCCGCACTTGGCGGTGCCGATGTCCTCGAACGCGAGCCCGTAGGAGCGGCCCGCGCAGGTGATCATCTGGACGCCGCGACGCTGCCGTGCCGCGCTGGCGGCGTCCGAGTCGGCGAAGAAGCCGGAGACCGCGCGATTGATCGCCTCGCCCTGATAGGCGAGCACGCGCAACGCCTTCGGGGTCTTGATCTCGGCCACCACGAGGCGCAGCTGCACGGGGAACTCGTCGCCGTTCAGTTCGCCGACGTTGACCTCGCCTTCGGTCCCGGCCGCGCCAGCCGGCGAGACGATGAGCGCCGGATAGCGCCCTGGCTCGGTGTTGCCGAAGGCGGCGGCGTCGCGGAACGGGTGCAGCACGACCTTGATGAGCGGCACGTCGAGCTGCGCGTCGTCGCTCTCGCGCTCGACGTCGGGCAAGTAGTGGTTGGGGCCCGTGTCCGGGTCCTCCATCCACTCGGCGAGCGCGCGGATCGTCTGGTAGATCACAGCGTGCCGTCCACATCAGGCGCGATAGGACGGCGCACAAGTCCGACCTCTTCACCCGTCTGCGCCGCGATGTCGTGGCGCAGGGCAGGATCAGAGACGTCCATCTCGTACTTCTTCGCCATCTCGCCAAGCTCTCCCGCGAGCGTCAGCGGGTCGCGCTCCGGATGCTGCGCGTGAAGGCGCTTCGCGATGGCGTAGATGGTGCTGCCCAGCCCCTGCGCGCGCTGGTAGTTCTCGGCCCACACACACAGCAAGTGCAACTCGTGCCAGTTCACCGTCACGGTGACTTGGTTCTCGTTGGCGCACGGAACGTTCGTTGTCCCGCAGCGCGGGCACGCGGTGAGCCCTTCCCACGACTCAATGTGCGCGGCACACTCGGTGCAGAAGCCGACCCCCTTGGCGTCGGTCACAGGGCACCGTCCACGATGTAGCGCGCCATCGCGCGCTCGTACTCGTTCACGAGGTCAGCGGGGAGTACACTCGGCACCATCGGGCGAGCGGGCACCCGCTTGGGCGTCTTGAGCGGACGACCGAACATCGAGGTCATCAGGAAGCCCGTCTGGTGGCCCGCGGCGTAGCGCAGACGCGAGCCGCGCTGGTAGGTGCTCGGCGTGATGACGCGAACCCCTTCAGGCCCACCCGACTTCACGAACGACGCCCACAGGCGCCGCGTGTTCTGGAGCGGCGTCGCGAAGCCCGCGCGCGCCTGCCCCACGCGGTTCGTCGAGCGACGCGTCTTGAGTCCGGTCGACTTGTCCTTCCGCGTCACGACCCGAGTGCGCAGCGCGATCGTCGTCGGCGACAGCGGTTGCCAGGGCGCGCCGTTCAGTCGGGTGCCCTTGGTGGCGAACTGAGCCTCGAATGCGCGCGTCGTGGTCTCGTCGATCGGGCCACGGAAGACGGGCGACAAGTCCTTGATGGCGCCCGAGAGGTCGGCCAGCAGCGCGCGTGCGCCCGCCAGCGAGACTTCGGCGCCCTCTTCGGCGAACATCGCCATCAGATCACCGCCGCGGGCGGCCGCAGGTCGAACGGTCGCAGGTACATGCCGAACGTCGGCGGGAAGGCGAGGTTCTTATCCTCGCGGTAGCTGATGGCCTTGTCGCCCTGGCCGCTCGACTCGCTCGCGCTGGTCGGGTTCATGCGCCACTGCGCATGACGCCAGCGGATCAGGCCCGCGATCTCGCGCTTGAGGGCGGCGGCGAGTCGCGCTTCACAGTCGGCGATGTCGGGCTCGTAGCCCCGCAGGAACACGTAGACCCCGTCCGACGCGTCGACCGTGTAGGCGCCCGTCGGGACGCTGCTCAGCGAGAACGCAGCGTAGTCGCGGGCCAGTGACGCTCTCCCCGGCAGGACGCCAGTGAATCGCGCCAGCGTGGCGGCCTCGCACTCGTCCGCGATGGCCGCCAAATCCTCGTCCTCGCGCAGTGCGGCCGGCAGCAGCTGCAGGTCCGACGACTCGGGGTTGGGATTGAAGAACATCGCGGCACGGGTGAGAGGGGTAAGGCTGGTTTAGGCGGTGAAGCGAATCAGCCGGTGACGCCGGCCGCCTCGAGCGCGGCGACGATGTCGTCCTTCTTCTTCGCATCGCCGAGGTCGACGCCCTTCTCTTCGGCGAGCGCCTTCAGCTGCGCGACCGAGAGCGCGCCGAGTTCCGTGCCGCTGCCCTTCGCGGTCGTGGGATCCTCGTGGACCGCCGGGTCGAAGTCGCGAGCGTTGATCACACCCTCGGCGCCGGATTCCTTGAAGCGCACCATGCGCGTCGCGAGGATGTTGTGTGGCTTGAGCGGGTTCTTCGGGACGTATCGCTTACGAGCGGCCATCGGTGAACTCCTCGGAAACGACCCACGGCGAGCGGCGCGCCCTATGCGCTCCGCCCGCCGCCGATCGGGGACTCAGCCGAGCAGGCGAACGCCGAGCTCGGGACGCGGCACGACGCCACCCGCGAGGATGTCGAAGGCCCACTGCGTCTGCTTGTACTGCCGGGTGATCTCGAGGCGCAGCGCGAGCCCCGTCACCTGGTCGACTGCGACCTGCGTGATCACACCGAGGCCCTCTTCGGCCGGCTTGAGTGTGCGGGTCGCCAGCGCGAAGTAGTCGCGGTGGAAGATCATGTTCGCCGTGTGGTTCGCGGTCAGCGTGATCGCGGCGTTGTCGGCCACGGCGGCGCGCAGCGGCGGGTTGATCGGCAGGGTCGCGGTGCCGGTGCCCGATGCGGTCACATCCGCAGTGATCACATACGTCTGCGTGTGGCCCGCGAACGAAACGACGTCGCCTTCCTTGTACGTGCCGGTCGTCGCCGTCATGCCGTCGATGGCGATCGTGGCATCTCCGATCGCGTGCGCGCCCACGACGAGTGGCGTGCCACCCGGGACGCCAGCGGTGTGCTCCGGCACGTTCTGGTTCATGTGCCAGTCGGCGCCCAGCTTCCGGCCGATCATGCCCTCGATCACGCCGCCCTGATCGCCGCGCTTGTCGGCATC
>Ga0247822_10000585_pt1 | contig 20183 bp, 20 predicted proteins | sample 13C_Cellulose_Da_FD_192423 | JGI IMG/M metagenome (GOLD analysis project Ga0247822, IMG submission 192423) | Soil microbial communities from agricultural site in Penn Yan, New York, United States - 13C_Cellulose_Day30 | ecosystem: Environmental > Terrestrial > Soil > Agricultural land | place...
CACCGCCGCGGCGCCGATGGCCGAGCCGTCGGGCAATGCGCTGCTCCGCCTGCTGCGCTCGGGCTTCCACCCGCTCGTGCTGCGCCGTCGGTAGCCGCCGGCGCGTGGCGCCCCTCGCCGGTCGGCAGACACGAGTCGGGCGGGGGAGGGCTCGCGACTCGATGCTGAGGACATCGCTTACGTTAGGGGCAGGGGCCGACCGGCGGGATCGCGGGCGGCGGAGATGACTCGAATACGCCGCCGTCGGGAGGCAGCGTGAGTGCGGTGACGGCGTCGATGGGAGCATCGAGCGGGACGCCACCGTCGGCGCCCGGCGGTGCGGACTCGGCGGCGGTCAGCGGCCGCAGCGTGCGCAGCGCCTGCTCGAACGCCCGCACGTGGGTCGCGCGCGCGTCGTTCGTAGGTGACGACAGCACGAGCGAGATGGCGCGGTCACCGTTGAGCGCGATCGCCTGGCGCAGGAACCGCTTGCCGTCGTCGTACTCGAACCACACCGACGGTACGCCGGCCGCGTCGTTGTCCTTGGGGCCGGGCTGCGTCGGACCGACCCGCATGCGCTGAGCGATCAGCTTCTCGCGCAGCGCGCAGGCGTACTTGCCCTGCAACGGCTCGGGGCTCGTGCGGCACGTGATCGGCCACGAACAGTACATCTGTCGCGTGAGCGCTTCGCCGGTCAGCACGATCTGACCCGGCGGTTGGTTGCGCATCATCCACAGCAGCATCCCCGGGTAGCTCGGCTGATCGGTCGCTTGCTCGCGCCAGCCACGAGGCACGACGAGGCGGATCCCATCGATCCGCGACGTGAACACCTCTTTCTGATTCTCGAGCTCCGCGCGCGATTCTCCGACGAGGAATCGCGGCAGCACGGCGACCCCGGCGAGCGCGAGCGCGAGCGGGAGCCCGGTCGTGATCAGCCGACGCATCGACGTCGACGTTAGCCGTTCGCCCGCGATCTGCGCGAGGTGCGCGACGCAATCCGGACCTGAACAGAGGCCCAGTCAAAAACTTGCCTATTATCGCTGCGGTCTTGTTGACCGATTACATTCACGCGAATATTGTGACGACACTTCGTTGGACAGTGGGAAGTGCAACACCCAACGGAGTTAGATAACGACGGAGAGGGGCCACACGCACTGCTGAATCGAGGCGCTGCTCGCGGGAGCAGGGCCTCGACGGTGCTGATGCCACACGTCCGTCCTCACGCGCAGAACCCAGGGAGAGTCCGTTGTTTCCACGTCACCGAGGCTGGTCAGCACACGCAACGTCGACGGGCACCGTCGTTCCGTTCCGTGCGCACCGCCGTCCGGTGCTCGCGGACGTCGCGAACCGACGGGATGACGATGCGCCGAGCGCGAGCGCGCCCGCGTCGCGGCACTCGTTCCTCAAGGAGGACGAGCTGCGCGCCATTGAAGGCACCTACGCCGACGGGATTACCGCGGTGCAGATCGTCGACGTCTTCACCAGCCGCGGGATCAAGTTCAGCGAGGCGAGCTTCCGCAAGTACGTCCAGCAGGGCCTGTTGCCGCGCAGCCGTCGCGTCGGCCGCAAGGGCAAGCACCGCGGCTCGCTCGGCGTGTACCCCGCCAAGACGGTCCGCCGGATCAACGACGTCAAGCAGCTGATGGCCGACGGCTACACGATCGAGGAGATCCAGGGGCAGTTTCTGCTCTACACGGATCTCGTCGAGGGCGTCGCCGAGAACCTCGCGGAGCTGTGGACGCGCATGGGCGGCGACGTCGCCCGCGTCACCTCCAATCACGACAAGCGCGAGCTCGACAAGCAGCTCGCGGATGCCCGCCGCGACGGCGACCGCCTGGTCGAGCGCCTCGGCGAGCTCACCCGCCGCGTGGCCGCGCCACGCACCGACAGCCTCCGTCTCGCCGGCGCCGCGGGGGGCGCCGAGGACTTGCTCTAGCCACCGAAGGAGATCCGATGAGCGACGACCAGTTTGATGATGATGACGACGATCTGGAGGGCCTCGAGGGGGCGGAGTCTGCCGCCGAGGAGACCGAGCTTGCCGATGACGGACTCGAGGATGCCGAGGGCGGGGATGCGCCCGAGGTCAGCCGCAAGGTCCGCCGCCGCCGCCGCCGTACGCGGCCGCGCAGCAAGACGATCGCGATGAAGCGTCTCACGCGGGAGGAGCTTCGCGTCGGTGCGCTGATGTATCCGCCCGTCGATATCCCGCGCCCGACCTCGCGCGCGGAGTGCCGCGAGGAGATGCGGCCGTGCCCGTGGGTCGCGTGCAAGCACCACCTCTATCTCGACATCAACCCGGAGACCGGGTCGATCAAGATCAACTTTCCCGACCTCGAGCCGTGGGACCTCAAGCACACCTGCGCGCTCGACGTCGCCGAGCGCGGCGGCATCACGCTCGAGGAGGTCGGCGAGATCATGAACCTGACGCGCGAGCGCATCCGTCAGGTCGAGGTCCGCGGCCTGCTCAAGCTCAAGATGGGCTCGCCGTCGCCCGACGAGCTCGGCGCGGATCTCCTCGCCGCCAAGCTCGCCAACGAGAACTGATCGAGAGAATTGAGCGGGCGGGCGTGGTAAACGGCCCGCATGATCAAGCGTGCGCTGGTCTCGGTATCCGATAAGCGCGGAGTCGTCGAGCTGGGCAAGGCCCTCGCGGAGCACGGCGTCGAGATCCTCTCGACGGGTGGCACCGCGTCGGCGCTCGCGGCGGCGGGCGTGCCGGTCAAGCAGGTCTCGGAGCACACGGGGGCACCGGAGATCCTCGACGGGCGCGTGAAGACGCTGCACCCGAAGATCCACGGCGGTCTCCTCGGTCGGCCAATTCCCGAGCACCAGCAGGAGATGGCGGAGCACCAGATCGCCCCGATCGATCTGGTGGTGGTGAACCTGTATCCCTTCGAGGCGACGATCGCGAAGCCGACGACGACGCTCGAGGAGGCGATCGAGAACATCGACATCGGTGGCCCGTCGATGCTGCGCTCGGCCGCCAAGAATCACGAGCGCGTCGCCGTCGTCGTCGATCCGGACGACTACACGATGGTCCTCGCGGCGCTGCGCACCGGCGGGCTGTCTCCTGCCCAGCGGTTCGCGCTCGCGCGCAAGGCGTTCTCGCACACCGCGGCGTACGACGCGGCGATCGCGGCGTACCTGTCGTCGATCGATGACAGTGCGGCGCACGCGCGGGCGCAGGCGCCGTCGCGCCGCGAGCTTCCCGACACGCTGACGCTGCAGTGGCGCCGGCTGTACGAGCTGCGCTACGGCGAGAACCCGCACCAGGGCGCCGCGTTCTACGCGGATGCGCGATCCCCGCTGCCGCGGGCGCAGAGCAAGCGCCCGACGATCGCGAGCGCCGAGGTGCTCGGCGGCAAGCAGCTCTCGTACAACAACATCCTCGATCTCGATGCGGCGCTCGGCCTGTGCCTCGAATTCGCCGAGCCCGCCGCCGTGGTGGTGAAGCACAACAACCCGTGCGGTGTCGCCGTGGACAAGGATGTCGCCGCGGCGTACCGGCGCGCGCGCGAGGCGGACGCGACGAGTGCGTTCGGCGGCATCGTCGCCGTCAACCGCGAGGTCGACGAGGCGGAGGTTCTTCTTGCCCGCGAAGCTGCTCGTCGAGACCTTCCTCGAGTGCGTCGTCGCGCCAGGCTACTCGGCCGCGGCGCGCGACCTCCTCGCGGGCAAGAAGAACCTCCGCCTCGTCGCGGCGTCCGGTGACTGGAAGGCCCCGACCGGCGAGCTCGCGTGGAGCGTGCGCACGATCGCCGGCGGCGCCCTCGTGCAGAGCGTCGACAACGGCATGGTCGAGCTCGCCAACGCCAAGGTCGCGACCACGCGCACGCCGACCGACGCCGAGCGCGCGGACCTCGGGTTCGCGTGGCGGGTCGCGAAGCACGTCAAGTCGAACGCGATCGTGTTCGCCAAGGACGGCGTCACCGTCGCGATCGGCGCCGGTCAGATGAGCCGCGTCGACTCGGTGCGGATCTGCGAGCGCAAGGCGGGCGCGGCGCTCAAAGGCGCGGTGGTCGCGTCGGACGCGTTCTTCCCGTTCCGGGACGGCGTCGACGTGCTCGCCGAGGCGGGCGCCGTCGCGGTCGTCCAGCCCGGCGGCTCGGTGCGCGATGACGAGGTGATCGGGGCGGCCAACGAGCACGGCCTGGCGATGCTGTTCACCGGCATGCGCCACTTCCGCCACTGATGTTCATCGACGGCGCGACGTTCCGCCGCCTGGTCCGCGCACGCGAGCTGCTCGCGGACACCGCGCTGCCCGTGCGCGCGATCGCGGCGCAGGTGGTGCTGTCGCCGTCGTACTTCATCCGCGCGTTCGCGGCGCTGTTCGGCGACACGCCGCACCAGTTCCGCACGCGCGTGCGCGTCGATCGCGCGAAGGCGCTGCTTGCGGGCGGAAGGTCCGTGACGGAGACGTGCTTCGAGCTCGGCTTCTCCAGCCTGCCGAGCTTCTCGGGGCTGTTCACGCGCTGGGTCGGTGCGCCGCCGACCCGCTACCGCACCTCGCTCGCGGTGCCGGGCCTGCGGATCCTCGTGCCGGGCTGCCTCGGCATGCTCGCGCAGCTGCCGTTCGGAGCGCTGGGGAATTGTCGATAAGCGCGTGTTCGCCGGCGGTGGCACGCTGCGCCCATGCTGCACATCAAGCTCACGAGCATCATGGTCGAGGACCAGGCCAAGGCCCTCGCGTTCTACACGGACGTCCTCGGCTTCGTCACGCAGATGGACTTCCCGGTCGGCGACTACCGCTGGATCACGGTCGCGGCGCCCGGACGCGATGACCTGCAGCTCGCGCTCGAGCCCAACGCCAACCCGGCGGGCAAGGCGTTCCAGCAGGCGATGTTCGAGCAGAAGATTCCAGTGGCATCGTTCGAGTCGACGGACCTCGACGAGGATCATGCACGGCTGGTCGCGCGCGGCGTGGCGTTCACCCAGGCGCCGACCACCGCGGGCACGGTGAAGATCGCGATCTTCTCCGACACCGTCGGTAATCTGATTCAGATCCATCAGGCGCTGTAACGACGTTGTCCGTCCAACGCTCCGGCCTCCGAGTGTCGCGCTCGCGCACGTTCGAATCCGCGTCGACGAGAACTTTGCACCGGGAGTACGGGTCTTCGATCGCGAAGCTTTACTCGCATGCATGACGAGCAGATGGTGGCGCCACACGTCACACGGGTTGAGTGAGGAAGGAGAGCGAGATGGCGAACGAGAAGGCGGTGCTGTTCATCGGTGCGAATCGGCCGATCACGGGGCGGGAGACGGAGGCGATGAGCTTGTGGCAGGAGACGGGCGCGTGGCTCGAGACTGCGCAGCGCAACGGCTGGTTCGCGCGCTGGGACGGCTACTGGTTGACCGCGCACGGCGGTGACCTCAATGCGGCGTTCACGGTGTACGGCGATCGCGCCAAACTCGACGAGTGGCGGCGCACGGACGAGTTCGAAGCGTGGGTCTTTCGTGCGCAGAACTGCTTCGACCAGCTCGGCGTGGTCCCCGGCGTCAGCTATGCGGCTTCGGCGGAGACGCTGGCCCGTCGGACGCGTGCGCTCGGGCGCTAGGTAGTCGATTCGGGGCGAGGGGGAAGGGGACGGCCGGGTCGCCGGCGCGCTTGTCAGGTCTCGGTCAACAGATAGATCGGGAACTGCCAGCCGTCGGCGACCTCGAGCCAGAGGGTGAGTGACCAGCCCTTGGTGGTGAGCAGCTCGCGCACTCGCATCACTTGCGACGGCGCGATGGTGAGGGGCAGGGAGATGGTCACCTTCCGCGTGGTGCCGGCCGGCACGCTGAGGCGCGGAAGCTGGGTCGTCGCGATCAGTTGATCGTTCTGGCGGGCATCGAGGTGGTTGTCCTCGATCTCGAGGTCGATGGAGGTGGGGTTGGTGATCGCGACATCGAGCTCGACAGCGACGGTGATCCGATCGCTGCGGACGCCGGTGATGAGGTCCAGCGCGTCCGGGACGTCGGCGCGCAGGCTGTTCCAGTCGACGTCGTACTTGCACTTGAGGATCTGGCTCTTGTGGTGCAACGAGCGGCCGACCGCGCCGAAGCGGTACGCGTTCCAACCGAGCGTCGTCACGAGCAGCACCCACGCGATGATGCGGACGGGGAGCGAGCTGCGCGTGCGGCGCTTCGCATCGGAGAGCAGCGCCGCGCCCGCGACCGTGCCGCCGAGCGCCGCCAGCGCGATGCCGACGATCTGCGTGCCGAAGGCGACGCCGAGCTGCGTGCTCAGGCTCCAGGTCGGATGCTCCGCGGCGAGATTGGCGACGACGATCGAGGGCGCCGCGAACAGCGCGCCGAACCCGAGCAGCAGCACGGGATGCGCGAGGTACGTCTTGATCATCGCCGAGTAGCGCAGCTTGTGCCGCTGCAGCACCGGCGACAGGAAGTCGACGCCGACCGATGCGAACAGCACGAGGAACGACAGCGCCGTCGCCAGCGCGCGACGCGCGGGCGAGTCGGAGTAGCCGATCCAGAAGATCGTCCCCTGCGCCGTGACGACGAACAGGAACAGCTTCACCTCCTCCCACGCCTGGAACCACAGCGGGTGCTCCTCGATCGGCTCGGTGACCAGGTCCGCGTCGCGCTCGAGGGCGGCGGAGACCTGCTCCTTGATCGGGAACAGCGCGAGCTGCACCGCCAGCAGGCTCGCGGTCAGCGCCGCGTTGATGATGACGAGCTTCTCCTGCTGTGCGAGGAGCCGATCGACGAGGAGGCGTGCGGCGAACTGCCAGTCCGCGGGCACCAGATAATCGAGCAGCAGCCCGCGCAGATCGCCCGCGTGGGCGAGCACCAGCGACGCGACGAGCCCGAGCAGCGCGGCCGCGGCGGCGAGGTACACGGCGAGCCAGATCGCACTGCGCGCACGCAGCCTGCGCACGGCGGTGGGCGCCTCCCACCCCGCGAGAGCGACCTGTCGGCGCACCCCGAGCATCGGCGCCACACACTAACGCGTCATGGCTTGGAAGGCTCATCTCGCACGGCTAGATTGCCCGCATGAAGATCCTGGTCGTCGGCAGCGGAGGGCGCGAGCACGCACTCGTATGGCGGCTCGGGCAGAGCGGGCACGTCGTGATCGCGGCGCCCGGCAATCCCGGGATCGAGGCGCACGCCGCGTGCTTCCCGATCAAGGTCGACGAGCTCGATCGCCTGGTCGAGCTCGCGGTCACCGAACAGGTGGAGCTCGTCGTCGTCGGCCCCGAGGCGCCGCTGGTCGCCGGCCTCGCCGACAAGCTGCGTGCCCGCGGCGTACCCGTGTTCGGCCCCGGCACCGCCGGCGCGCAGCTCGAGGGCAGCAAGGCGTTCAGCAAGGAGTTCTTCGCGCGCCACGGGATCCCGACCGCGCCGTTCGAGGTCGTCGCGACCGTCGCCGAGGCCGACGCCGCGATCGAGCGGCTCGGTGGTCAGGTCGTGGTCAAGGCCGATGGGCTCGCGGCGGGGAAGGGCGTCGTCGTCGCGGCGGATGCCGGCGAGGCGCGCAGCGCCGCCCGCGCGATGCTCGAGGAGGGCCGGTTCGGCCGGGCCGGCGCCCGCCTCGTGATCGAGAAGCGGATCCTCGGCCGCGAGGTCAGCGTGCTCGCGCTCACCGACGGCCGCCACGTCGAGGTGCTGCCTCCCGTCGAGGATCACAAGACGATCTTCGATGGGGATCGCGGCCCCAACACCGGCGGCATGGGCACCGTGTCGCCCGCGTGGACCAGCGACGTCGTCGCGCAGCGGATCGTCCACGAGGTGCTCCAGCCGACGCTGCGCGGGCTCGCCGCCGATCGCATCGACTATCGCGGCGTGCTCTATGCCGGGGTGATGGTCGACGCCGCGGGGACCCCGTGGCTGCTCGAGTACAACTGCCGGTTCGGCGATCCGGAGACGCAGCCGATCATGGCGCGCATGCGCGGTGACCTCGGTGCGGTGCTGCTCGGCGCTGCCAACGGCGAGATGCCGACGGGCGCGCTCGCGTGGGACGCGCGGGTCGCGGTCTGCGTCGTGGTCGCCGCCGCCGGCTATCCCGGCGAGGTGCGTACCGGCGATCCGATCGCCGGGCTGCCCGCGCCCGCCGATGACACGATCGTCTTCCACGCCGGGACCGCCCGCAAGGACGGCGCGATCGTGTCGGCCGGTGGCCGCGTGCTCGGCGTGACGGCGCTGGGCGTCAGCGTCGACCAGGCGCGCGCGAAGGCGTATGCGATCGTCGATCGCATCGAGCTCGCGGGCAAGCAGGTGCGGCGAGACATCGCGCAGCGAAGCGGAGCGACCTGAGGTAATCGGTACCCGCGGCCGGTAGCGGCCACTCGTCGCCTGTCGAGATCACGACCGGTGATACGTTCGCCCGCATGCCGCACGTCGCAGGTCTCCGTGGAGTGGTCCCCGATCCGACGAAGGTCGCCGAGGTCATCGGGGCGCCGATCGAGCTCGCGAAGCGCCTCGCCGACGGCTCCCTCGCGCGCGACCCCGGCCGCGCCGTGTATCGCTACCAGCAGACGTTCGCCGGCCCTGGTCGCACGTTCACCCGCAAGGCGTTCGTCGGCGCGGTCCGGCTGTCACCCTACAGCGAGGGGATGATCCGTCCGCACGAGGCGACGACACAGGCCGAGCGCGACGCCGCGCTCGCGCGCATTCGCAGCCACGGCGCGCACACCGAGCCCGTGCTGTTCGGCGTGCGCGACAAGGCGGGAGAGGTCGATCGCCTGTTCCGCAAGGCCGACGCGCAGCGCCCGACCTTCGAGGTCACGACGCCCGACGGGACGCAGCATCGTCTGTGGCGCGTGCAAGACGCGGAGGTGATCGGCAAGCTGCGCCAGTACCTGACGCCGCTCAAGCTCCACCTCCTCGAGGGCCACGCGCGTTACGAGGCGATGCTCGCCTACCACGACGAGCTCGAGGCCAAGGCGCCGCTCGCCATGTACTCGTCGGCGAACTACGCGCTCGGGATCATCGTACCGCTCGAGGACGCCGGCATCGTCACGGCCTCGCGCCACCGCGTCGTCGCGGGCACCACCGCGAAGCGCGACGACGTGCTCGCCTCCGCGCGCAAGCACTTCATCGTCGACAAGCTCGCCGGTGCAGCGGGCGACGTCGGCGCGCTGCTCGCCGCGCTCGGTGACTCGGTCGCGCATCAGCCCGCGTTCGTCGCGGTGTTCGCGGGAGATCCGGACGCGTACAAGCTCACGCTGTCGCCCGAGGTCAGCCCGATCGCCGAGGGCATCACCGTCCACCGGGCGCTGCAGAAGTACGACCCCGTGGTCGTCCAGCAGCTGTTCGTCGAGCGTCAGCTGCCCGGGGCGAAGGTCACGACCGAGACCGACGCGGCGCGCGCGCTCGCCGCGCTGGCCTCCGGCGCGTCCGTCGCGCTGCTCGTGCGGCCGCTCTCGCTCGACCAGATCGCGCACGTCGACGAGCTCGCCCAGCTGCTGCCGCCGCAGTCGACGGCGTTCTACCCGCCGATTCCCTCGGGCCTGGTCAGCCTCGTCATCGACCCCGACGAAGATCTCGCGTGATCGGGAGCTTCAGGCGGCGCACCTCGACCGGCGTGTGCGCGTAGCCCGAGTCGGCGATCGCCTGACGCTTCGGCGAATCGAACAGGGTGTGCATCATCACGTCCTGATCGTCGAGCACGCCGGGCACGCCGCGATCCTCGACGAGCACGCCGACGTGGCGCGGGAACAGCACGAGGTCACCCGCGGTGGTGTACGCGACCGGCTTGCCCTTGGCATCGCGATACACGCCGTCGTCGCTCCGCGTGCCGCCGCCGAGGCGCTTGGTCACCGTCGGTAGCTCGCCGGTCCACATGTACTTGAGGTCGACGCCCATCCGGCGCGCGCCGTAGACCACGAAGTCCGCGCAGTCCGAGCCCTCCAGGCGCTCGCTCTGGTGCGTCGCGTTCGCCGTCCCCGCAGACGCCCAGATGTACGGCTGCCCGAACATCTCGGTCAGGTAGCCCAGGAAGCTGTCGTCCTGCCGGATCGAGACGCGCATCACGGCGTCGGAGAGGCCCCCCGAGGCGCGACCGCGGCGCGCTTCCGGCCCCGGGCTCGCGACGACGCGTTCGCCCTGGCGCGCGACGAGCCGATAGCGCATGGTGCCGACGCCGTCGCCGTAGTCGGGCGTCAGCGTCGGGCGAACGTCGGCGCGCAACGACGCGCGATTCGCGCTGTCCGCGATCGCGGTGGTTCGGTACTCGATGGGCTCGTAGTGGAACGTGCTCGCATCGCCGTTCGAATAATTGGCGCTCGCCGGCTCGACGCGCTCCCACGCGATCGCCAACGCCGGCGCGCTCGCGATCGGCCGCGGCGTCACGCGCTTGCCGCGGACCACGAGCGTGGGCGCATCGCTGTAGATGGCTCCGCCGGCCTCGACGACCGCGAACAGGGTCACCGCCTCGTCGTTACGCGCATACGCGGGGCGATTCGTCGCAGGGCCATCACCGACGCGGGCCGCGATCCACGCGCGGTCGATGAGCGCAGGCGCTTGCGCCGCAGCCGGAATCGAGTACGCCATCACGAGGAGGAGCAAGGGCCTCATTTCGGATTCAACGCATGACCGCGCTTACGTGTTCTAACGGGTTTTTACCGTAGGAGCTGCGGGAGCTTGAAATGCGGTTGTTCCGTCGACGGTTGTCATGGCAAGTTGCCCGAGTCGTCACCTCGTCGGGGCCCGTTCGCCGCGGGCCGGGTGTGAAACAAGGGCGTAGGAACACAGGGAGACCACGACATGTGGAGCTTTGCAGATCGAGTCGTGAAGGCAGTGTCGGACGTCACGGTCGGAACCGTGATCGTGCTCGTGCACGTCGCACTCGCGGATCGCAAGTCGCGGCGCCAGCCGGTGCCGCAGCGCTTGCCCTCGTAGCGTAGCGCTCACACGGTCTCGGCACGCCGGATGCGCTCGACGAGCTCGACCGTGGCGCGCGATGGGACCGCCGCGAGCTCGGTCCGCAGCGCGGCCGCCAACCGCTCGAACTGCTGGAGGGCGCGATCGCGTTGGCCGGCGCGCGCATACCAGAGCAGGAGTCGGCGGTGGGCGTCCTCGCGTACCGGATCCTCGGCGATCAGGTGCTCGAGCGTGCGCGTGGCGGCCTGCGGGTCGGTCTCGAGCAGGAGGTCGGCGAGCGCCGACAGCGCGTCGTGATACTGCATCCGGAGCTGGTCCTGGCGCGCGAAGTGCCAGTCCCCGGCGACCTCGCCGTCGAACAGCGCGCCGCGATACAGCTCGATCGCTGCACTGAGACGCGGCGCGTCGCGGCGCGCGGCGCGGACCTCGCGTTCGAACACCGCCGCGTCGAACCAGACCTCGACGGCGGGGTTGATGCGATAGCGCTCGTCCTCGACGATCACGAGGTCGGGGCGGCCGAGCGTCTTGCGCAGCCGGTGCAGCAGCACGTGGAAGCTGTTCTTGACCTGCGCCGCGGTCGCGTCCGGCCAGAAGGCGAGTCCGATGTCCTCGCGCCGGCGGCCCGCGGGAGCGAGCATCAGATACAGCAGCAGCTCGCGGGCGCGCCCGGAGCTCCACGCGTCCCGGTCCAGCCGGCGCTCGCCGCAGATGACCTCGAGCGGCCCGAGGCCGCGCACCACCAGCTCCGCGCGCGTGCGCGGCGATGATGATGCGGGCGCGGCAGTTGGTGGGCTCGCGGCGGCGCGGGGGCGCGTGCGCGCGAGCGCGTGCTCGACGGCATCGCCCGGGGAGAGTGCGCGGCCGGCGGCGAACGCAGCGTCGAACCCGGCGTCGCCGAGCGAGGTGCGGAGCTGCGCGATCCACGGCGCGACGATCCGGTGATCGAGCGGGAACACGCGCGCACCGATCCGCCGGCGGGCCGTCTCGGCCGCACCCATCAGCCTGGCGGCGTCTTCGGCGTCTCCGCGCCGCGCGGCGAGCACCCCGATCATGTCGAGGCTGCGCGCGAGGAAGTAGTACTGCGGATCCTGCGTGAGCGCGACGAGCGCGTCGTGCAGCCACGCCGCCGCGCGGTCCGCGTCCGCCGGCTGGTCGCGCTGGAGCGCCGCCGATGCGAGCATCTGGAGCGCGATGGCGAGCTCGCGCGGCAGGCCGAACTCGCGCGCGACCGCGACGCCCTCCTCGAACAGCGACACCGCGCGCGCGACGTTTCCACGCACGATCTCGAGGCTGCCGAGCAGCAGCAACGAGAGTCGCGCGCCGTAGCGATCCTGGTGGGTGCGGAACCAGGTGAGCGCTGCTTCGATCTCGGCCTCGCTCGCGGGATCCTGGAGGTGCACGAGCGCCATGCCGAGGTAGTTGCGCGCGTACGCGACGAGCTGAGCGTCGCCGTGCGCGCCAGCGAGCGCGATCACCTCCTCGAGCCACGGCCGGGCGACCGCCGCGTCGGCCTGCATGCACGCGATCACCGCGGCCGAGAACAGCGTCGCGGCGCGGGCACGGCTCGGCGCGGTGGCGACCGGCAACGCGAGCGCGCCCTCGGACCATTCGCGCGCCTCCGCCCACGCGCCGCTCGCGAACCAGAACCAGCACAGCCGTCCGGTCAGCTCGAGGTGCAGCGCGGGCGCGTGGTCGCGCGTCCACGCCAGCGCGAGGCGGATGTTGTCCAGCTCGCGGTGCACGCGCGCGAGCCAGGGTGGGCGAGACGCGCGGATCCAGTGCGGCTCGGCGTCCGCCAGCAGCGTCGTGACGTACGCCGCGTGACGCCGCTGTAGCTCGGACTCGTCGCCGCGGGCGCGCAGGCGCTCGGCCGCGTACTGGCGCACGATCTCGAGCAGGGCATAGCGCGCCGAGCCGTCGACCTCCCGCATCGTGACGAGCGAGCGATCGACGAGACGTGCGAGCACGTCGAGCACGCCCTCGGCGCCGAGCTGCGCGTCGGTGCATGCGGCCTCCGCCGCGTCGAGCGTGAACCCGCCGCTGAACACCGAGAGCCGATCGAGCAGCCCTTGCTCCTCGGGCGCGAGCAGCGCGTAGCTCCAGTCCATGGTCGCGCGCAGCGTCTGGTGGCGCGGGATCGCGCTGCGGCTGCCGCTGGTCAGCAGGCGGAAGCTGTCGTGCAGGCGCGCGAGGATCTGCTCCGGTGCGAGCACGCGGACGCGCGCGGCCGCGAGCTCGATCGCGAGCGGGAGCCCGTCGACGCGACGGCAGATCTCGGCGATCGTCGCGGCGTTGCTGGCGTCGAGCGTGAAGCCGGGCTGGACGTCCCGCGCGCGCTCGACGAACAGCCGGAGCGCATCGGAGGCCGACGGCTCGGAGGGCGCCTCGCGTGGCGGCAACGACAGACCGGGCACGAGCCACGCACGCTCGCCGGCGACGGCCAGCGGCTCGCGACTCGTCGCCAGCACCTGCAGGTGCGGGCATGCGACCAGCAGCGCCTCGACCAGCCGGGCGGCGGCGTCGATCAGGTGCTCGCAGTTGTCGAGCACGAGCAGGTGTGGCTCGTCGCGGAGCCGCGCCACGCACGCCTCGAGCGCCGCGCCGCCACGGAGCTCGCGGAGGCCGAGGTGCTCCGCCACGTGCTGGGGAACGAGCGCCGGCTCGGCGATCCCGGCGAGCTCGATCCAGCTGCGCGCCGCCGGCGCATGCGCCTGCACCGCCGCGATGGCGAGCCGCGTCTTACCGCTGCCGCCCGCGCCGGTCAGCGTCACGAGCCGTGTCGATGCGAGCAGGCGCCCCACCTCGGCCACCTCGTGCTCTCGTCCGACGAAGGACGCGAGCGCCACCGGCGTCTCGACAGCAACAGCGCGACGCATCGGGTCCACCATCGTAGCAGTCAGGCGCTGCCGCCGTCGACGAACCGCACGATCTCGGCGATCGCGAGCTCGGCGGACTTCGCAGGCTGTTCGGCGCTATCGACCGCGACTACCAGCAGCCCGTGCGCCGCGTGCAGCATGCCGACGCTGGTCGCCGGATCGGCGTCGTCACGGCACACCGCCACCACGCCGGCGACGCGCCCCGGATCGACGAGCGAGAACCCGAGCAGCGTACCCGCGAGGCTCTCGTCCGCGATCGCGGTCGGTCGGACCAGCCCCAGACCGTCGACGAGCGCGCGCAGCCAGGTCGCCAGGGGCATGCCCGGGCTGCCGACGCCCGCCGGGACATGCGGCGCGACCACGCGGTACCGCGCCGCGAGCTGGGCGAACAGCGCCGCGGCGAGCGGATCGGTCAGCGCGGTGTGGAACAAGAGCAGCATCGGCGCCCCGGTCCCGGCGCGCACGTAGCGGGTCTCGATCTCGCCGGTCTGGAGGACCGCCTCGGCAGAGGACGACATGCTCGGCAGGGTAGGCCGCGGCGATTACACGCCGCTTACGCGGAGATTTCGCGCACCTGGGGGCTCCGAATAACCGGTACGACAAGCGCGGCTGCCTAGCGTGGGGGCATGACGAGATGGCTCTTCATGATGTTCCTCCTGCTCGGCCTCGTGTCGTTCGGCTGCGCCGGCGACCCCACCGCTCCGGCCACGCCCGACGCGCCTGTCGAACCGGACGCCCCGATCGAGCCCGATGCCCCGGTCGACGGCCCGCAGGTGCTCGCACGGCTCGAGCTGTCGGCGATGACGATCCTGGTGCCGGGTGCCACCACGCAGGTCACGGTCGCGGCGTTCGACACGGACGGCGCGCAGATGGCGACGCCGGAGATCGCGTGGACGTCGAGCGTGCCGGACGTCGCCGCGGTGTCCGCGACGGGCGAGGTCACGGCCTCCGCCGCCGGCGCCACCGTGATCACCGCGACCAGCGGATCGATCACCGCGTGGCTGCGCATCACCGTCGCGGAGCCGTACGTCGCCGTCGCGCGCGTCGAGCTGTCGCCGGACGGCGAGCTCGTGCTCGCGGCGGGCGCGACCTCGCAGCTGCTGGTGTTCGCGTACGACGCGCTCGAGCAAGCGCTCGACGGCCGCGTGATCACGTGGGCGAGCAGTGACGCCTCCGTCGCGACCGTCGCGGCGGGTGGGGTGCTGGTCGCACACGCCGCCGGCACGACGACGATCACGGTCGATTGCGAGGGCGTCACCGACACGCTGGTCGTGCGCGTCCCACCGACCGTCGCGCGGATCCAGCTGACGTACGAGGAGGCGACGATCGACGTCGACGAGCCGCTGCAGCTCGCGGCGCAGCTGCTCGACGCGGCGGATCAGCCGATCACGGGGCCGGTGACGTGGTCGAGTGATCACCCCGAGCACGCGAGCGTCTCGCCGAATGGCCTCGTCGTCGGTCACGCCGAGGGCGGCGCGATCATCACCGCGAAGAGTGGTGCCGCGAGCGCGACCGTCGTCGTGTTCGTCGCGCGATGGACCGAGCGCGCGCTGCGCACCGTGAACGGCGCGCAGGCACCCGCCACGCTGTACGCGTATGGCACCACCCTCGGCGGCGTCGCGCGCGACTTCGAGATGCGCGCAGAGGACGGCGTGCTCGCGACGCGCGGGCTCGATGGCCGCTACGAGCTGATCGTGTTCGGGCCCGTGTTCATGGACGGAGAGGAGGTCGGCCATCACAGCCACGTGAGCGCGGGCGCGATGCAGTGGGACGCGGATGCCGCGCTGTTCCGGTTCGTCCCCGACGACTTCTTCCTCGGCGCGCCGTTCACGGGGCGCTACGAGGGCGACGACCTCGAGATCGTCTACCAGCCGGACCCCAACGGCGCGCCGGCGACGCTCGTGTTCGGCGGCTAGGGCGACGGCGACAGGGCACCGGTCGTCGCGCGCCAGATCTCGGCGGTGGTCGTGATCGCCGGCGCGCGGAGGTGCGGGATCGGGTGCGTGCGCTCGAAGCCGAGCACGACGTCGCGCACGGTGAGCGGGCGGCGATGGTTGAACGCCGCGATCACGAGCAGGGCGCCGTCCTCGCTCCACGCATAGCTCGCGCGCCGCGCGCCCGCGGTGAGGAGATTCCTGGTCGCCGCGACGTCGGCCGCGAGCTCGCCCGCCTGGCTGAACACCGGGATGCGATCGGCCGCGAGCTGCCCCACGTCCTCGACGACCCCTCCGCCGCTCGTGCATGCGAGGTGGCCGAGATAGTGATGCGCGAGCTCGTGCCCGAGGATGTACGCGACCTCCTCTTCGAACAGCTCGCGCTGGCGCGCGATCTTCGCGCGATCGGTGTGATGCGCGAAGTAGTAGAAGCCCACCGGAGGCGCTTCGAGCCCGTGGTGCTCGAGCCAGTCGAGATAGTCGGCGCGCTTGTCGGTCTCGAACACCTCGTCGGAGGCCGCGCTCATCGCCAGGTGCGCGGCGATCGCGAGGAGGCCATCGCTGACCGCGACGAACGGCGTGCCGTCGTCCGCGCAGCTCGCGTACGCGTTGACCTCGCCGAGCGAGTCGTCGCCGAGCAGCGGCACGCCGCGCAGCCTGGTCCGAGCTTCCGCGGGCAGCGCGGCGACCAGCTCGTCCAGCACGCGGGTGGCGATCTCGCGCAGGCCCGCGACCTGGAGGCGATTGATCGGATCGCGCGCTGCCCCGGGATCTGCCACCGGGATCGTCCGGGGCGGGCCCGGCGCGCGCGCGCCGCACGCCGCGTGGATCAGCACCGCCGCTCCGACGACAAAGCTGCGCATGGAGATGATCTAACGCGCGATCGCGCTCGCCGGACCGGGCAACGGGTGGCCAACGCCGGCACGCCTGCTAGGCCTGGCACTCCCCTCCAGAGTGTCGGAGGGGTCTGCTACGCGTTCCAGCCGTGGGTACCCTCGCTATCTCCGTTCGTCGTGCCACTCCCTCCGATGCGCCGGCGCTCGCCGAGCTCGTCAACCGCGCGTACGAGGCCGAGCGCGGCTTCGTCGATGGAGATCGCACCAATACCGACGAGATCGCGGAGCTCACGGAGCGCGGCATGTTCCTGGTGCTCGATCACGGGGACGGACTCGCCGCGTCGATCTACGTCGAGCGGCGTGGCCACGCGGCGTACTTCGGCATGCTCGCGGTGCACCCCGCGCTGCGGGGCATGGGGCTCGGCACGCGCCTCGTAAGGATCGCGGAGGCGCTCGGCGAGGCGATGGGCGCCGCGGCGATGACGCTGCGGATCGTGAACCTGCGCGAGGAGCTCGCACGCTGGTACAAGAGCCTGGGCTATCGCGAGGTCGGTACCGCACCGTACGACCACCGCCCGGTGAAGCGGCCGTGTCACTTCGTGGACTTCGCGAAGGACCTGCCGCCGGCCGCCGGAGTGAGCGTTGCACTGGGCGCGGCTTGAGCCGCCGGTATAGGATGCCCGGATGAAGCCCGTGCGTACGGTCCTGTTGGGTGCCGCCCTCGCGGCGTGTGGTGATGGTGGCGGGTTCCCCGATGCGCCGGGGATCGATAGCCCGTCGGCGAACGGCTCGTTCTCGATGATGTGGACCATCGCGGACACCGGGGCACAGGTCATCTCCTGCGATCGCGTCGGTGCGCAGAGCGTGACGGCGATCCTGCACGAGCGTTCGCACGCGGGCGCGTTCCCGGAGGCGTTCACGTGCAACAGCGGCATGGGCTCGGCGAGCCTGGGGCCGGGCATCTACGACATCCAGTTCGAGCTGCGCGCACCGAGCGGTCTCCTCGCGATGGCGGCCGAGCAGAAGGGCGTCGTGGTCATGAGCGGGCAGACGACGGCGCTCGCGCCGCTCGCGTTCACGGTGGATGCGACCGGCGGACTCGACCTCGCGCTCGACACGAACACGACGGGCGGCAACTGCGCCGACACGGCGTCCGGCGGCGCGGGCATCACGTCGATGACGATCACGCTCGAGGACGCGGTCGACACGTGCACGCCGGTGACGTTCGCGGTGTCCGCCGGCGCGTCGGGCACCGCCGGGACGTACGTCGTCGACTGTGCTACGCCGGCCACGATCGACTGCCTGCACGATGACCAGCGGCTGACCGTCACGGGTGTCCCGTCGGGGAACCATCAGATCCACGTCCGTGGCAACACCGCCACCACGAGCTGCTGGACGAATGACGACTCGTTCGCGATTCCGCCGCTCGGTGCGACGCTGACCCGCACCCTGAACCTCGTCGAGGCGATGACGGGCTGTAATTGACGGCGTATGCTGCGCGCGTGACGACCGCCGATCATTACCGAGCCAACCTCCGCGATACGTTCTTCCAGCTGTTCGAGGTCCTCGAGATCCAGAACCGCGTCCTCGGCAAGGCGCCGTTCGAGACGATGGACGAAGACTCCGCACGCGCTGCCCTCGAGGGCTTCCTCGAGGTGATGCAGACGGCGTGGGCGCCCGCGTTCGTCGAGGGTGACCGCGTCGGCGCGACGTTCGACGGCAAGGGCAACGTCACGCTGCCGCCCGGGTTCAAGAAGGCGTTCGACGCCTACCATCAGGGCGGCTGGCACGGGCTCGAGCTGCCGGAGCGCCTCGGCGGGTTCGGCGCGCCCCCGACGGTCCAGTGGGCCGCGTTCGAGCTGATGGCCGGCGCGAACCCGAGCGTGTGCTTCTACATGCTCGGGAACATGATGACGAAGATCATCGATCAGTTCGGCACGGAGTCGCAGAAGCAGCGCTACGTGAAGAACATGCTCGACCGGCACTGGGGCGCCACGATGGTGCTCACCGAGCCGGGCGCGGGCTCCGACGTCGGCGCCGGCACCACCAAGGCCAAGCACATCGCCGGCGACGAGTATCACCTCGAGGGTGTGAAGCGCTTCATCACCAACGGCGACTTCGATCTCACCGAAAACATCGTGCACATGGTGCTCGCGCGCCCCGAGGGTGCGGGTCCGGGCACGAAGGGCCTGTCGCTGTTCATCGTGCCCAAGTTCTGGGTCGAGGCCGATGGCTCGCTCGGCGCGCGCAACGGCGCGGTGGTCACCAACGTCGAGCACAAGATGGGCATCAAGGGCTCGGCGACCTGCGAGCTCACCCTCGGCGACGGTGCGCCGTGCCGCGGCCTGTTGCTCGGCGAGGTCCACGACGGCATCGCGCAGATGTTCCACGTCATCGAGTACGCGCGCATGGGCGTCGGGACGAAGTCGATGGCGACGCTGTCGACCGCGTACCTCAACGCGCTCGAGTACACGCGCGTGCGCAAGCAGGGCGCCGATCTGATGCAGCAGACGAACAAGAGCGCGCCGCGCGTCGAGATCATCAAGCACCCCGACGTGCGCCGGATGCTGATGCTGCAGAAGGCGTTCGCGGAGGGACTCCGCGGCGTCGTGCTGTGGACCGCGCACGTGCAGGATCAAGTCGAGCTCGCCGGCGGTCACGGCAGCGAGCAGGCGCGCGCGCTCGATGCGCTCAACGACCTCATGCTGCCGCTCATCAAGGGCTATGGCTCGGAGAAGGTCTACGAGCTGCTCTCGGTGTCGCTGCAGTGCTACGGCGGCTCGGGCTACTGCCAGGACTATCCGATCGAGCAGTACATCCGCGATCAGAAGATCGACTCGCTCTACGAGGGCACGACGCACATCCAGGCGCTCGACCTGTTCTTCCGCAAGATCGGGCGCGACCGCGGCGCGACGCTGACCGCGCTCCTGCAGCAGATCGGCAAGACCGTCGAGGCGCTGCCCTCGGAGCTCGGCGTCGAGAAGGCCGCGCTCGCGGCGGCGCTCGGCGACGTGCAGGGCATCGTCGCCGCGATGCTCGGCAAGCTCGGCCAGTCGATGTACCACGTCGGCTTCCAGGGCAACCGGATCCTGTTCGCGCTCGCCGAGCTCGTGATCGGGTGGCGGCTCACCGCCGGTGCGCAGGTCGCGCTGTCGAAGATCAGCGGCGCGCAGGGCGACGACAAGGCGTTCTATCGCGGCAAGCTCGCCGCTGCGCGGTTCTACGCGAAGAACGTGCTCCCCGGCATCGCGCACGCGCGCAAGCTCATCGAGGCCGGGGACCTCGATCTGATGGAGCTGTCCGACGACAGCTGGTGAGCGTTTCGGTACCGTGGGCGAATGATGCGCACGCTGATGACGTTGATGGCGGCCGCAGCGATGGGCTGCGGCGGCAAGGGCGACGACTGCCAGCAGTTCGTCGACAAGGCCAAGCCGATGTTCGAGAAGATGGCCAAGGAGGCCGGCAAGCCGTTCGGCGACAGCGAGCGGAAGCAGCTCGTCGAGATGTGCCGCAAGCAGGGCGCGAAGGCGAAGGACGACAAGACGTTCACCTGCGTGCTCGGCGCCAAGGATGAGGCCGCGGTGATGGCCTGCTTCGGCGAGGGCCTCGCGGACTATGCGAGCAAGTCCAAGGCGACGGAGGCGCAGCTGAACCTCAACAAGATCGGCAAGAACCTCAAGGTCGCCTACAACGTCGAGGCGAGGTTCCCGGCGGGCAAGGCGGGACCGGCACCGGCG
>Ga0247822_10000586_pt1 | contig 20180 bp, 18 predicted proteins | sample 13C_Cellulose_Da_FD_192423 | JGI IMG/M metagenome (GOLD analysis project Ga0247822, IMG submission 192423) | Soil microbial communities from agricultural site in Penn Yan, New York, United States - 13C_Cellulose_Day30 | ecosystem: Environmental > Terrestrial > Soil > Agricultural land | place...
GAGGCCGTCGTAGGTCGACGTGCCGCGCCCGATCTCGTCCAGAATGACGAGACTTTGCGCGGTCGCCTGGGAGAGAATGGCGGCGGTCTCGACCATTTCGACCATGAAGGTCGATCGTCCGCGCGCTAGATTGTCCGACGCGCCGACGCGGCTGAAGAGCTTGTCGACGATGCCGACCGTGGAGTTGCTGGCGGGAACGAAGCTGCCCGACTGGGCGAGCACGGCAACCAGCGCCGCCTGACGCAGGAACGTGGATTTGCCGCCCATGTTTGGGCCGGTGATCAACCACAGACGATCGTCGGAGCCGAGGCGGAGGTCGTTGGCGACGAAGCGTTCGCCGATGTCGGACAAGGCCGCTTCGACGACGGGATGACGACCGGACTCGATTTCGAGGCAAGGCTGATCGGTCACGTGCGGCGCGCACCAGCCGCCTTCGACCGCGCGTTGCGCATGGGACGCAGCGACGTCGATCCGCGCTATCGCATCTGCAGTGCCGATGATTCGGCTGGAGGAAGCAACCGCGAGACCCGTAAGTTCTTCGGCATGTGCTGCTTCGGCGGCGATGGCATGCCCGCCCGCCTCGACCACGCGGCTCGCTTCTTCATGAAGCTCCGGCGAATTGAAGCGGACAACGCCAGCGAGGGTCTGGCGATGATTGAAGCCGCTTTCGGAGACCATCAGCTTGTCAGCGTGCCGAGCGGCAACTTCGACGTGATAGCCGAGCACCGCATTGTGCCGGATCTTCAAAGAAGAGATGCCGGTCGCGTCGCGGTATCGGCTCTCGAGCGCCGCAATGGCGCGGCGTCCATCGGACGCGGCGGAACGCAGCGTATCGAGCGAAGGGTCGTAGCCTTCTGCGATGTAACCACCTTTGCTGGCATCGATCGGCGGGGATTCGACGAGCGCCTGGCTTAGCTTGTCGATGAGGGCTTCGTGGCCAGCGAGACGGGGCAGAAGGCTTTCGAGAAGCGCCGTACGGTCGGGTTCACCGCCGAGTTCCTGGCCCAGCGCCGATGCGGCCGACAGACCATCGCGCAGGACTGCGAGGTCGCGCGGGCTTCCTCGGCCAGCCGTCAGGCGCGCCAGCGCCCGGGCAAAGTCCGGCATGGCCTTGAGGGCGACACGGGTACGGTCGCGGCGAAGAGCATTCTCGTGCAGCCACGCAACGAGCGCGAGCCTCTGTTCGATCTGATTTTTGTCCGTCAACGGCGCCGAAATGTCCGAGGCCAGGAGTCGGCGTCCGGCGGCGGTCTGGCAGCGATCGATCTCTCCGAGGAGGCTGCCGGCCACGCTGCCCGAAACGGAGCGGCAGAGCTCCAGGCTGTCGCGCGTCGCCGCGTCGATCGCCATATGCGCGGAACGCGACACGCGACGCGGCGCATCGAGCAATATGCCAGCGCCTTTCTGCGTCGCGTCGAGATAGGCGAGCAACCCGCCCGCCGCTGAAAGCTCCGCTCGGGAAGGGCTTCCGAGCCCGTCGAGGGTGGTCAAACCAAAACGGGTCTTCAGCCTATGTTCGCCCGCCAGACTATCGAACCCGCCCTTGCCGGCCGTGGTCTTGAGGCCGGGCACGGAGTGGTCCGCGATCGTCTCCGCCGGGGCCAGCCGCGCCAGCTCCGCCGCCAGTTCTCCGACTCCGCAGGCAACCAATTCGAACCGCCCGGTGGAAATGTCCGCTGCGGCGATGGCCCAGTCTTCACCCGCTCGGCCAACCGCCGCCAGCCAATTGGCCGATGAGGACTCCAGTAACGTTTCTTCGGTCAGCGTGCCGGGCGTGACGAGGCGAATGATCGCGCGATCGACGAGGGCCTTCGACCCGCGCGCCTTGCGGGCCTCGGCGGGACTTTCGGTTTGCTCGGCGATGGCGACGCGATTGCCGCCGCGGATCAGCCGGGCGAGGTAGGTTTCGGCGGCATGAACAGGCACGCCGCACATAGGGATCGGCTCGCCTTCCGATTCGCCGCGCTTGGTCAGCGCGATGTCGAGGCAGGCGGCGGCGATCTTCGCATCGTCGAAGAAGAGTTCGAAGAAATCGCCCATCCGATAGAACAGCAAGGCGTCACCAGCTTCGGCCTTGAGCCGCTGGTACTGCTGCATCATCGGTGTGGGTGCGTCCGCGCGCGCCATTGCTCAGGGGTAGCGGGAAAGGTGGAGGCGGGCGACTAGAATCCGGCCTCGCTCGGGCCGGTATTTCCGGCGAACGGGCGCTCGTCGAAGGTCTTCCAATTCGCCGGGCACTCTTTCACCGCCTCCGGCTGCTTCTCGCGATTGTCGAAGACCCAGCAGTCGTCGAAGATCGAGCAATAGCAGCTGCGAACGACGACCTTCCAACGCTCCTTTTCGAGCCTGTCCCAGATCGCGGCGTTGGCTTCGGTCTTTTCCAGACGGATGAATTCCGTCTTTTCGCCGGGTCGAAGAACACCGTTCACGGGCGAACTCATGAAATTGAACTTGGCATCGCCCGTGCAGCATTCACGCAGGAACTCGCGCGGATTGGCCATCGGCTTGCCTTTGTAGAGGAACTCCATCTGCTGCAGCCGCGCCGGGCCGACTCCATTGTTCTGCAGGATGAGCGAGATGATCTTGGTACCGTCGGGTTCCGCATTGCTCGTGCCGTAACCGACGTATGGCCAAGTCTCCGACACCTGAATCTTTCGCGTCGCGTCCGCCTGAACGAACGTAGCGTAGGCCAATGCCAACGAAATCACGAAGGTCGGAACGGTCACGAAGATGTGGCTGATCACCAGCGCGGGAAGATATTTGATCAGCCGCTCGACTAGCGGCTTCTCGGGAATGGGTGCGGGCTCCATCGCCCCCGGTTAGCAGGAACGGCTGTTTTCCGGGAGGTCTGGACGCGTGACTCTTTCCGCCGCTGTCCGCTAAGGCCCTTGCATGTCCGAGAGCAACGTCACCTTTTCGGAAGCCGAAGCGCTGGAGTTCCACTCGCGCGGGCGGCCGGGGAAAATCGAAATTATCGCCTCCAAGCCGATGGCGACGCAGCGCGATCTGAGCCTCGCTTATTCGCCTGGCGTCGCAGTGCCGGTCCGTGCGATCGCCGACGATCCAGGCAAGGCGTACGACCTTACGGCGAAAGGCAATCTCGTCGCGGTCATTTCCAACGGCACCGCGATCCTCGGTCTCGGCAACCTCGGCGCACTGGCGTCGAAGCCGGTCATGGAGGGCAAAGCCGTCCTGTTCAAACGCTTCGCCGACGTCGATTCGATCGACATCGAGGTGAAGACCGAGGACCCGCAGCGCTTCATCGACGCGGTCGAGCTGCTGGAGCCGAGCTTCGGCGGGATCAACCTCGAAGACATCGCCGCACCCGACTGCTTCATCATCGAGCAGACGCTGAAAGAGCGGATGAACATTCCGGTCTTTCACGACGACCAGCACGGCACGGCAATCATCACCGCCGCCGGCCTCATCAACGCCTGCCACATCACCGGCCGCTCGTTCGACCAGATCCGCGTCGTCGTGAATGGCGCGGGCGCGGCGGCGATCGCCTGCACCGAGCTGATCAAGGCGATGGGCGTCAAGGGCGATCACGTCATCATGTGCGACCGCAAAGGCGTGATCCACAAAGGCCGCGACGACCTCGACCAGTGGAAGTCGGCGCACGCGGTGGAAACCGATCGCCGGACGCTCGAAGAAGCACTCGTCGGCGCGGACGTTTTCCTGGGCTTGTCGGCAGCCGGGGCGCTCAAGCCAGCGATGGTCGAGGAGATGGCCAAGGAGCCGATCATCTTCGCGATGGCCAATCCGGACCCGGAGATCTGGCCGCCCGACGCCAAGGCAGTACGCCCGGATGCGATCATCGCTACCGGCCGTTCTGACTTCCCCAACCAGGTGAACAACGTCCTCGGCTTCCCCTTCATTTTCCGCGGCGCGCTCGATGTGCGCGCGACCCGTATCAACGAGGAAATGAAGATTGCGGCGGCGGAAGCGCTGGCTGAGCTGGCGCGCGAACCCGTGCCGGAAGAGGTCGCTGCAGCCTACGGCGGACGCGCGCAGAGCTTCGGCCGCGATTACATCATCCCCGCGCCATTCGACCCGCGGCTGATGGAAATCGTCGCATCGGCGGTTGCGGAAGCGGCGGTGAAGACCGGCGTCGCGCAGAAGCCGCTGGCGGACATCAGCGCCTATCGCGCCACGTTGCGTGCGCGCCAGAACCCGACCGTCTCGGTGCTCAGCCTGGCCTATGAAGCCGCCCGAGCAAACCCGAAGCGCGTGCTGTTCGCGGAAGGCGAGGAGCCGAACGTCCTGCGCGCGGCGATCGCGTTCAAGGAAGCGGGTTACGGGACGCCGGTGCTCGTCGGCCGCGAGGAAACCTACGAACTGTTGCGCGAGCATGGGGTCGAGAATCCCAAGGACTATATCGTCCTCAACAGCCGCAATTCGCCTCTGGTCAGCCGCGCGGTCGACTTCATTTACGAGAAGCATCAGCGCCATGGCATGCTGAAGCGCGAGATCGAGCGGCTGGTGAACCAGGATCGCAATTACTTCGCGTCGGCCATGCTCGCGCTGGGTGAAGCGGATGCAATGATCACCGGTACGACGCGGCCGTTCAGCCAGTCGCTGCGGCAGGTCCGCATGGTCATCGACGACGAGCCGGGCGCGACGCCGTTCGGCGTAAGCGTGGTCGTTTCACGGCATCAGACGGTGCTGATTGCCGACACTGCCGTGACCGAGCGTCCCGACTCCGAGCAGCTCGCCGCGATTGCCTTGCGGTCCGCCGGTTTTGCCCGGCGCATGGGCCTGGAACCGCGGATCGCGTTCATCTCGTACACGACCTTCGGAAATCCGCCGGGCATCCACATCGAAGATCTCCGCGGCGCCGTGCAGCTGCTCGACGGCATCAAGTGCGACTTCGAATACGAAGGCGAAATGGGACCGGACGTCGCGCTCAACTACGACATGCAGCGGAAGTTCTACCCGTTCAGCCGCCTGTCCGGCCCTGCCAACGTGCTGGTCATGCCTGGCCTGCAGTCGGCCAGCCTGTCGTCGAAGCTCCTGCGCGAGCTTGGCGGCGAAAGCATCCTCGGGCCGTACATCCTTGGCCTCGACATGCCGGTTCAGATCGCGCCGATGACGGCGAGCGCTTCGGACCTGGTGACATTGGCGGTGTTGGCTGCGGTCGGCGTCCGCAATCCCGAGCGGAAGGCTAGTCGCGCTCGACGGAGCTGACGAGGTCGTTGCCGCGTAGGGCGGCGATGATCGCATGCAAATGCGCGAGGTCGTGCACTTCGACATCAACCTGGAACGTCATGAAGCTGCCGTCGCGGTGGACGAGGTGCAGGTTGACGATGTTCGCATGCTTGGCGCCGAGCACGCTGGCCATGGCGCCAAGCGCTCCGGGCACGTCGCGAACGATGACCGACAATCGCGCTGCGCCGCCGTCCGAACCTTCGCCCCAAGCAAGGTCGAGCCAATCGGCATCGATCCCGCTGGCGAGTGTGTCACAGCCGATGACGTGAACCTCGATCTCCTCGTCCTCGCGGCGTAGGCCGACGATGCGGTCGCCCGGAATGGGGTGGCAGCACTGGGCGAGGTGATAGGCGACGCCGGGCGTCAGACCCTTGATCGAGATGGCGGTCCGTTGAGCAAGCGGGCGCGCGGCGACATCGCCGCCGGCTGAGCCCGGCATCAGGGCTTCCATGACCTGCTCATCGCTGATCCGCTTGCGAGCGATGGCAATCATCAGCTCGTCCTGGCTCTCGATCTGCAATCGCTTGAGTGCGTGCTTGAGCGCATCCTTGTCGAGCACGGCGGGGAGCCGCTCGACGATCTCGTCGTAGATTTTGTGCCCGAGCTCGACCGTCTCATCGCGTTCCTTGTGGCGGACGAAGCGGCGGACGCCGGATCGAGCTTTGCCGGTTACGACGAAGCGAAGCCACGACGGCTGCGGGTGCTGCGCTTCGGACGCGAGGATTTCCACCTGGTCGCCGTTTTCGAGGATGGTGCGCAGCGGAACCACGCGGCCGTTGACCTTAGCCCCCACGGTCCGGTCGCCGAGATCGGTGTGGACTGCGTAAGCGAAGTCGACCGGAGTCGCGCCCTTCGGGAGCTGGATCAGCTCGCCCTTCGGCGTGAAGGCGAAGATCCGGTCCTGATACATCGCCATGCGCGTGTGCTCGAGCAGTTCCTCGGGCGAGGCGGCATGGTCGAGGATCTCGACGAGGTCGTCGATCCAGGGAACGCGCAGATCGTCGGTCGGCTTGCCTTCCTTGTAGGCCCAGTGTGCGGCAAGCCCGCGCTCGGCCTGCTCGTGCATCTCGCGAGTGCGGATCTGGATCTCGATGCGCATCTTCGCATCGTGGATCACCGACGTGTGCAGCGAGCGGTAGCCGTTCCGCTTGGGGGTCGAGATGTAATCCTTGAATCGGCCCGGAACCATCGGCCACTTCTGATGGATGAGGCCCAGCGCGCGATAACAGTCCGACTGAGACTCGACGATAATTCGGAACGCCATGACGTCGGACAATTGTTCGAAACTGATGTGCCGCTCCGCCATCTTTTTCCAGATGGAGTAGGGGTGCTTCTGGCGGCCCATGACTTCGGCTTCGGCACCATTATCGGACAGATAGAGCTGAAGCCCGAGCCCGATGCGATTGACGAGGTCGCCGCCCTGTTCGGTGAGCTGCGTCAGGCGGCGCATGATCGAGGCGTAGGCGTCCGGCTCCAGCACCTGGAAAGCCAGCGTCTGCATCTCGTTCATCATTTCGTACATACCGATGCGCTCGGCGAGCGGCGCGTAGATATCCATCGTCTCGCGCGCGATCCGGCGGCGCTTTTCATCGTTCTTGATGTGATGGAGCGTGCGCATGTTGTGCAGGCGATCGGCGAGCTTCACCAGCAACACTCGGATGTCGTCGCTTAACGCCAGCAGGAACTTGCGGAGATTTTCGGCTGCGCGTTCGCTTTCGGACTGAGCCTCGATCTTGCTCAGCTTGGTGACACCATCGACCAGGCGAGCGATGTTCGGTCCGAACAGCCGCTCGATCTCGTCCGGAGTGGCGATCGTATCCTCGATCGTGTCGTGGAGAATCGCCGTGACGATCGTTTCGTCGTCGAGCTTCAGGTCGGTGAGAATGCCGGCGACTTCGATCGGATGGCTGAAATAGGGGTCGCCGCTGGCGCGGGTTTGCGTGCCGTGCGCCTTCATCGAGAAGACGTAGGCGCGGTTGATCATCCCTTCGTCCGCGTCCGGATCGTAGGAACGCACCCGCTCAATCAGTTCGTACTGTCTCAGCACCTGTCTAAGATGGGCGACCCAACCCTTATTGTGCAAGCGCGAAAGGTTTTGTTCTTGTGTCGGGTCGGTAACTATTCATTTGCCGATCTTTGTGCTTACTTCGACTCGTCACAGGGAGTGTTGCGGGATTGGCCCAGGGCAAGGTCACATCCACCGTCGATCAATTTCGCGAGCAGGCGTTGCAATGTCCCCTGCCCGCCGCGGTCGAATTGATCGGTGAAAAGTGGGCCTTCCTGATTGTCCGCGGCGCCTTCAACGACCTCCATCATTTCGAAGAATTTCAGGCGGGTCTGGGTATCGCCCGGAACATCCTGTCGGATCGACTCGCCAAACTGGTCAGCGGCGGAATTCTAGCGCGTACGCTCGATCCATCTGATCGCCGTAAAGTGATCTATACGCTGACTGCCAAGGGCGAAGCGCTGATGCCAGTGGTGCTGGCGCTTCGCCAATGGGGCGAGGAGTGGGGCTCCGGCCCCGCAGATGTCGTGCTGGTCGACAAGAACACCGGCCTTCCGGTGCGCAAAATCTGCGTCCACGCCGAGGACGGACGCGTCTTGAAGAACGGGGATCTGATCTGGGCCTCGCGCGCCGAGGTTGAAAAGGCGCGAAACGGCGGGCGCGCCGCCTAATCTCCGTTGCGAATACGTGCGCGGGTCGATCCGCCTAGCAGGATGACGATCGCCAAGGGTGCAGCCAGTGCGACGACTACGCCGACGGCCATCAGGATGGTGAGTAAGCTCAAACGCTGTCCTCCGGTTACCTGCCCGGAGTCGTGAAGCCCTTCAAATCAAAGAAAAAGGGCCGGAAAACCGGCCCTTCGTCTTTTCGGCACTGACTGCCTTATTCGTAGTCGCCACCGCTCGGCGTCGGGCGCGGCGGAGCAGCGGCCGTCAGGCGCAGGGCCTCGGCAGCATCGCTCAGCGACGACAGCTCTTCCGTTTCATCTTCTTCATCGATGCGGACGCGCTGCAGGCTGTTGACGATCGATTCCTCAAGCTCCTTCGGCTTGACCGTCGTCTCGGCGATCTCGCGCAGGGCGACGACCGGGTTTTTATCGCGATCGCGATCGATCGTCAGGTCTGCACCCGAAGAGATCTGGCGAGCGCGCTGCGCTGCAAAAAGGATGAGGTCGAACCGATTCGAGACTTTGTCGACGCAATCTTCGACCGTGACGCGAGCCATGTGCGCTCCGAAATTAGCTTGTAGCGGGTTGGAAGAGGAGCGCGATTAGGGGTTGGAGGGTCCAAAAGTCAAGGATTCCGAGCGGCTCGGCGCTTGCGCGGCTCACAGCCGGGCGGCAGACCGGACACATGGCAGAGTTGGCCCAACCTCACACGCGCGACTCAGAACGAACCAGCGTGACGGTTGACGGCAACTTGTTGGAGACGCTCGAAACCGGCGCGGATCGCCTCAAGGCCATTCTCGACCTGATCGACAATGCCCGGGAGAGCCTGCGGGTCATCTTCTACATCTTCACCGACGACGAAGCCGGCACTGCAGTCCGCAACGCACTCGTCAAAGCTGCTCGCCGCGGGGTCGTGGTCCGACTACTGCTGGACGGCTACGGCAGCTCCGGCACCGACGCGAAATTCTTCCAGCCGCTCGCGGATGCCGGCGGCGCCTACTGCATGTTCCTGCCCAGCTATGGCCGCCGCTATCTGATTCGCAATCATCAGAAGCTGGTGATTGCGGACGAGCGACGGGCGATCATCGGCGGCGCCAATGTCGAGACCAGCTACATGACCGACGAGGGCGACAAATATTGGAGGGACCTCTGGGTGCTGATCGAAGGTTCGACGGCATTCGCGCCCAGCCGATACTTCGATTCGCTGTTCGTCTGGACGCAGACCAAGGGCGCTAAGCTCAGGACGCTGCGCCGCATCGTCATGCGGTACAGTCAGTCTGAGGGACCCCTGCAATGGAAGTTCAGCGGGCCGCTAAGCCGTAAGAATCGGCTGCCCGCAGCACTGTCCCGGGAAATGGGCAATGCCCGAGAGATCGACGTCATCGCAGCTTATTTTTCGCCGCCCTGGTCATTCCTTCGACGGCTGCGGCGAATAGCCCGGACAGGCAAGGCGCGGGTGATCACCGCTGCGCGCTCCGACAATAATGCGACCATCGCCGCCGCGCGCCACACCTATTCCCGCCTCCTGAGGCGCGGCGTCGAGATGTATGAATATCAGGCCGCGAAGCTGCATACGAAGCTCGCGATCGTGGACGACGTCGTCCACGTGGGCTCCGCAAATCTCGATTTTCGAAGCCTGTTCATCAACATGGAGATCGTGCTTCGGGTGGACGACCCGGCTTTCGCGGCGGCCATGCGCGCCTATTTCAACCGCGAGGTGACGCGTAGCGAGAAGATCACGCCCGCCCTTCATCGCCAGCGGGCGAACCTCTGGCGCCGCGTGAAATGGGCATTGTCCTACTGGCTGGTAACGTCGTTCGATTACACCGTGTCGCGACGGCTGAACTTCAACGAGCGCTAGTCGTGCGCTTCGCCGTTCTTCTTCCACGCCCAGAATAGCGTCGCCGGAGGAACGTTGATCCATTCGAAGCCGCGGTCGATCCGGTCGAAGTGCGGCGCGATGAAATCGCGGACCTTGGGGCTGAACTGATAGACCAGGAAAGCGCCACCGGGACGGATGACCTTCGCTGTGGCTTCGGCGATCGCATCGCCAACGCCCGGAGGCAGGGTCGAGAAGGGCAGGCCGGAAAGAACGTAATCCGCTTTCGGCAGGCCGCGGTCGGCAAGGATCTTTTCGACGTCCGCAGCCGATCCATTGACGGCGACAAGGCGGTCGTCGTCGATGGAGTCCTTCAGATAGCGCGTGAAATCCGGGTTGGTGTCGATCGTCACCAACGTCGCATCGGGCGCGAGCTGGTCGAGGATTGGACGCGTGAACGTCCCGACACCGGGGCCATATTCGACGAAGACCTTCGTCTTGTCCCAGTCGACCCGCCCGAGCATCTTGTCGATCAGGATGCGGCTGGACGGGATGATCGAGCCGACCATCACCGGATTCTTGAGGAACCCGCGCAGGAATTGCCAGCGCGGGCTCGGGCCACGGCGAGAATCGCGGCGTGCTAGGCGGCGGGGACCTTTCAGGGTCCGGGCAGTCGAAGGCGGCAATTCATGCTCCGTGAGAAAAACGGCGTTGCCGTCGCAAATGCGCCGCCGCTTGGCAAGGTTCCGAATGCATCGTTGCGGTGGCCGGAAGAATTGCCGAGTCCGTCAAACCACCGGGTATCAGCGGCGAAGTCATTGATCTCACGGGCTTTCAGGCATTAAAGATGACGTCATGCCGCAACTGCATCTGACGAAGGTCGCCTTTGGCTGCCCAAATCTTGACGCGCTGCGAACACGCGTGGCCGCACGTGCCGAGAACGGGCAGTTGCGGGTTGCGACACGGATGCGGCCTAAGCGCGCAGCCGAAGCCATCGGCGGCAATCTGTATTGGATCGTCAAGCATCGCATCGTCGGCGGCAACGAAATCTTGGCCTTCGAAGACCGTCCCGACGGCCGCATCGACATCGTCTGCTCAGCCGAACTGGAAACCGTGACCCCGGCGCCGAAGCGCGCACACCAGGGGTGGCGCTACTTCGAGACCGAAGCGTCGATTGGCTCCGACGAGTCCGGCATCGGCGAACTGCCGCCGCAACTCTACGGACGGCTGGCCGCCCTCGCTCTCGTTTAGGCGGGCTCCGCCTGCGACATGGCCTCACCGATGATCGCTTCGGCCTGGGCGAACAAGGCAGGGTCGACCACCGCGCCTGACGCCTTTGCGTTCTCATGCACCTGTTCCGGCCGCGACGCGCCGATGATCGCCGACGCGACGTTCGGTTCGCGGAGGATCCAGGCCAGCGAGAATTGCGGCAGCGATAGGCCCGCCTGATCGGCGAGCGGCTTGAGTTGCTGGACAGCGCGAAGAAGATCCGGCTGCATCAGGCGCTGAATGAAGCCGCCCATTTCGTCGCTGGTCGCACGCGTGCCCTGCGGCGGCGGCTGGTCCGGATCGTACTTGCCCGTGAGCACGCCCTGGCCCAGCGGCGACCAGACGATCTGCGAGATGCCGTTGGCTGCAGACACCGGGATGACGTCCTGTTCCGGCTCCCGCCAAACCAGCGAATATTGCGGCTGGCTGGACACGAACTTAGCCCAGCCGTTCTGCTTGGCGAGATCGAGCGCGGCCTGGATGCGCTCCGCCGGCCATTCCGAGAAACCGATGTAACGGACCTTGCCGCTCGCGACGGCTTCGTTGAGCGTCTGCAGCGTCTCTTCCAGCGGCGCATCCCAATCGTACCGGTGGCACTGATAGAGATCGATCACGTCGGTCTGCAGTCGCTTAAGCGACGCATCGAGCTGCTTTTCGATCTGAGCCCGAGACAGGCCACTGTCCGTGTCCGACATCGGAAAGTAGACCTTTGTCGCGAGCACGTAGCTGTCGCGCGGACGGCTCTTCAACGCCTCGCCAAGGAAGGTCTCGGCCGCGCCGCGTCCGTAGACGTTCGCCGTATCGATGAAGTTGATCCCGACATCGAACGCGGCGTCGAGGCAGGACCGCGCCTTGTCGGCTTCGACCCCCACTCCGTAGGTTAGCCAGGAACCGAGCGAGATTTCGGAGACTTCGAGATCGCTGTCGCCAAGCCTGCGATATTTCATGACGGTTCCTTTCGAGGGGCTGGAAGCGCGGCCTATCTAGGGTCGAGCCGGCGCCGCGGGTAGACCCCGGATTGCGTTCGGACCGCTGTCGAAGCTAAGGCGTAGCGAACGCCAAGCCCTTGCGGCGACTTCCAGAGGAATCGGTACATGTCTGTTTTGTTTGCGTTTTTGCTCGCCGCCAGCCCGACCGCGACCGCTCCGGAAGCGCCGGCGAAAAAGGAAAAGCTGAAGTGCGAGTGGGTGCATGAGGTCGGTTCGGCCCGTCCGCGCCGGTACTGCGAGAAGCGCGAAAAGCCCAAGGCCGATGAGGCTGTCGCGAATCAGCCCGCGCAGCAGCCAACGGCAACGGCGCCCGCAGCGCCGGCACCGGGCAACGATCGGTAAGCCGGTCGTGCCGCGCGGACACTCGTCGCGCTGATGGCTGAACCCTTGATTCAATATCTGGACCACAGCGGTCCACGCCTTGCCTACCGCAAGCGCGAGGGCCGTGGTCCCACCCTGGTCTTCCTGCCCGGCTATGCTTCCGACATGGATGGATCGAAGGCGGTCGCGCTCGACACCTTTGCCGAGCGGCGCGGCCTCGCCATGCTTCGATTCGACTATTCGGGGAACGGCGCTTCCGAGGGGCGCTTCGAGGATGGGACGCTCGCCTCCTGGACGGACGATGCGGTCGAGGTCGTGGATCGACTCACCGATGGCCCGCTCATTCTCGCCGGTTCCTCGATGGGCGGCTGGATCGCACTGCATGTGGCGCTTCGCCGGCCCGAACGCGTCACCGCATTGGTGGGGATCGCGGCTGCTCCGGACTTCACCGACTGGGGCTACAGCGACGAGGAGAAAGCGGCGCTGCAGAGCGACGGCTGCCTCGAGCAAGCCAATCCCTACGGCCCTGAGTCGCAATTGACTACCTTGGGGTTCTGGAAGTCCGGCGAGGCGATGCGCCTCCTCGATTCCAAGATTGCGATCGATTGTCCGGTGCGGCTGATCCACGGCGACCAGGATCGGGACGTCCCGCCTGACATCGCCTTCCGGCTCAAGGATCGGCTGCGTTCAGACGACGTGCAGGTCACGATCATCAAGGGCGGCGGTCACCGTCTGTCGGAACCGCACGAGATCGATCTGATCCTGCGCACCGTTTCCGCTTTGCTGGAGCGCACTGAATGATCCTCGCCCTGATAGCCGCAATGGCAGCCGCTCAGGCACCAGCCGCAGCGAAATGCCCGGAGGGTACGACGACTCAGGCGCTCACCTGTCGTGCCTTGCAGGACAGCAAGTCGGGCAATGCAGAGGCTGCGGCGCAGGGGTTCGAGCAGGCGGCCAACGCGCAGACCTCCGATGACGCCGAGAAGGCGCGGCTCTGGGCCGCGGCGGGCAATATGTGGATTGCAGCGGGCCAGGCCGGGAAGGCCGCGTTCGCGCTGGACAAGGCGCTGGCCGGTACAGGCCTGCAGGCGGAGCAGCGCGGGGAAGCGCTGCTTGATCGGGCACGCGCGGCGGAAGCTCAGAACGATTTAAAGATGGCGCGCTCCAAGGTGACGGAGGCGACGCGCAGCATCTCGGGCGATCCATTTCTTTGGTATTTTTCCGCCGCGCTTGCGATCCGCGAAGGCGATGCGGTGACTGCGAAGACGGCCATCGGCAAGGCGCTCGAAATGGAGCCGAACGATCCGACCGTGCTGTTCGAGGCGGGCCACGTCTATCACTTCGCGGGGGATATTGCGGCTGCCCGCTCTTACTGGACTCGGGCGTCGACGGCGGATCCCAACGGCAAGTCGGGGCAAGCGGCGCGGGAAGCGCTTGCGATGCTCCCCGCGCCGACTACGACTACGACCCGCTAACCGAGTTCGTAGTCGATCGTCGTCACGACGCGGACTTTCTGGAACGGCGAGCTGCCGCCAGACGAACCGCAGTCGTCGCAATCGTCGCCGTCCCGGGCGCCAACCGAGAAGTAGCCTTGGCTGGCCGTCTTGATCTTGCCAACCGGCGTGCCGCTGTCGCGCGCAAATTCCTCTGCGCTCCGGCGGGCATTCTGGTTGGCTTCCGCGATCATCTCCGGCTTCAGGCCGTTGAGGCCAGTGAAGGTGTAGCTGATGCTACTGCCACTCAGTTCTACCCCGGCGCGAAGCATTTCGGCCTGGCGCGTATATGCGGAGCGGGCTTTCATCACGTCCTTAGACCGCAGCTGTATCGAGCGGCTAACGATCAGCCGTTGCGGACCGACCGGCTTGCCGTCGGCGTCGGTAGGCTGCTCGCGTCGAAGTCCGACGTTGCTGTCCGAGACTTCGTCAGGCCGGAAGCCCGAGCGCTGGAAGAACAGGCGAACCGCGCGCGCCTGCTGGTCGACGGATTGCTCGACCGGGCCGAGTTCGGTGCCTTGGTGCGAGAAGTCGATCGACCAGGTCGCGAGGTCGGCCGTTACGTTGCGCTCGGAAACGCCGCGCACGGTAACCGAGCTCGGCTCCGCCAGCTTGTAGCGCCGCAACCCGTCACCGAGCGCGTAGCCACTTGTCGTCAAACCCAAAGCAAAAATCCCCACCGCGCCCAAGAGAACGGCGCGGCTGTCCTGCAGCTTCTGGATCATTGGAGTATTACCCTGCGTTCGTCGTATGTGCAGACGATCACCGGACACAATCGCCGGTTACGATCGTCGACGAACCGTGCTTAGATAGCGATGAATTGAGCGAGATGAAATGAAATTCCTGCACAGCATGATCCGCGTGTCCGATCCGGACGCCACTGTTGCATTTTTTCAACTGCTCGGCCTCGAGGAGAGACGCCGGATGGAGAATGAGGCGGGGAAGTTCACGTTGATCTTCCTAGGGGTTCCCGGCGACGAGGGCGGCGAGGTCGAACTCACCTACAATTGGGGCGAGAGCGGATATGGCGGAGGACGCAACTTCGGCCACCTCGCCTATCAGGTCGACGACATTTACGAGACCTGCCAGCGGCTGATGGATGCGGGAGTCACCGTCAACCGACCGCCGCGCGACGGGCACATGGCCTTCGTCCGTTCACCGGACAGCATCTCGGTCGAACTCCTGCAGAAGGGCGGACGGCTGGAGCCTGCCGAGCCCTGGGCATCCATGCCGAACACCGGCGAGTGGTAGGCATGTCGTCGCCACTCGAGATCGTCCCGGTTCCGGCCTTCTCCGACAATTACATCTGGCTGGTCCACGATGCGGATTCGGGCGAGACGGCAGTGGTCGATCCGGGCGATGCGGGTCCGCCGCTGGCGGAGGCGGAGCGGCGCGGTTGGACGATCACTCAAGTGTGGAACACGCACTGGCATCCCGATCACACCGGCGGCAACCTCAGCGTGAAGGATGCGACCGGCGCGACGATTTCCGGCACGGCCGCCGAGACTATCGCCGGCCGCGACGTCGATCTGAGCGAAGGCGACGAAGTGCGGCTGGGCTCCCACACGGGACGCGTCATCGAGGTGCCAGGCCATACGCTGGGTCACATCGCGATTGTTTTCGACGAGGAGCGGGCGGCGTTCGTCGGCGACACCCTCTTCGCCATGGGCTGCGGCCGGCTGTTCGAAGGGACGCCGCAGCAAATGTTCGACTCGCTGAGCAAGCTTTCGGCTCTGCCCGAGAACATCCGGGTCTATTGCGCTCACGAATATACGCTCTCAAACGCCCGCTTCGCCGCTTATGCGGACCCGGAAAATGCTGCCGTCTCCGCCCGTTTGGCCAAGGTCGAGGCGATGCGCGACGCGGGTGAGATCACGCTTCCGTCGACGATCGCGGAGGAACGGGCCACCAACCCCTTCGTTCGAGCCAAGGATTGGGAGGATTTCGCGCGGCTGCGGTCGGCGAAAGACAGCTTTCGTTAAGCCGCGGAAGCGCTGAAAGACCTCCGATCAATTCCTCTCAGGAGTCACGCCATGCGTGCAATTCCGCTCCTTCTTTCCGCCGCTGTCCTGACCGGATGCGCGACACAGCCGCCGTCTCCGACCGAATTGGCTGAGGCCCAAGCGCAGTTTCAGAAGCTGACCGCGGGCAAGGTGCCCGGACAGCCGATCAGTTGCCTGCCCAGTTACCGGCGCAGCGACATGGTCACGATCGACGACTCGACGATCGCCTTCAAGGCTGGCCGGACCGTCTACATCAACAAGCTTCTCGGGGAGTGCTCCGGCCTCAAGAGCGGCTTCAACACGTTGGTGACCACCAGCAGTGGGCCCGGCATGTGCCGCGGCGACATCGCCCGCGTCGCCGACGTTCGCACCGGCATGACGTACGGCTCCTGCGCGATCGGGGACTTCACGCCGTACAAGCCTGCGGCCTAGTCCTTCTTGCCGTAGAGCGCGTCGAGACGCTCGCCGTAGATGCTCTTGATGACGTGGCGCCGGATCTTCAGTGACGGCGTCAATTGCTCATTGTCCGTCGTGAAAGCCTCGTCGGCGATGATGAAACGGCGGACGCGCTCGATCACCGACACATCGGCATTCACCTTGTCGACGGCCTTCGACAGTCTTTGCTGCAGATCGGGCTTCTTCGCGAATTCCGCTTCGGGAACGAGCAGCGCGACGAGGTAGGGCCGCCGGTCGCCATAGACCATCGCCTGCGCGATTTCGGTCTGCAGGGTGAGCATCCCTTCAACGCGCTGGGGCGAGACATTGTCGCCCTTGTCGTTGACGATCAGATCCTTCTTTCGATCGGTGATGACGATGCGCCCATGATCGTCGAGATGGCCGACGTCGCCGGTCGCGAGCCAGCCGTCGTCGGCCAGGACGCGCTTGGTCTCTTCCGGATTTTGCCAATAGCCGTGCATCACCAGTTCGCCGCGGACCATGATCTCACCGTCCTCGGCGATCCGCACTTCAGCGCCTTTCACCGGCGGGCCGACGCTGTCCATGCGGATGCCCGCTGCCGGGCGGTTGCAGCTGATGACCGGCCCCGCCTCCGTTTGTCCGTAGCCCTGGAGGAACGTTAGCCCCAGCGACTGGAAGAACAGACCAACTTCGGGATTGAGCGGCGCGCCGCCCGAGACCATCGCCTTGATCCGGCCGCCGAAGCGCGCACGAACCTTCTTGCGCAGGGTCAGCGACAATATGCCCTGCATCGGCAGGTCGAGCGGATTGCTGCGGCCCTCATACTTCTTCGCGCCGATCGAGAGCGCGCGCCGCAGTAGATATTGCGAGAGGCCTCCGCCCGCCTCGATCGTCTTGAGGATTCGCGCACGGAGCATCTCGAACAGGCGCGGAACGACGACCATGATGGTTGGGCGAACTTCCTCGATGTTCGCGGCAAGCTTTTCGAGGCTCTCGGCGTAGTAGATCTGCCCGCCAAGCCCGACCGGGAAATGCTGTCCGCCCGTGTGTTCGTAGGCATGGCTCGCGGGGAGGAAGGACAGAAAGATCTCGTCGTCCCAGCCGAAATCGGTCGAGATGACGTCCGTCGCGCCCTCGATGTTGGCGAGGATCGAGCCGTGGTGCTGCATAACGCCGCGCGGGGCGCCGCCCGTGCCGCTGGTGTAGATGAGGCAAGCGAGGTCGTTGCGGCCTACTTCGGCCATCCGCTTCTCGAGTTCGCCGAGGTCGGACTGGCCGCTGACCATCTCATCCCAATGATGAAACGCGATCGTTTCCGGCGCCTGGCCGGTGCGGATGTCCTCGATGCCGATGACGTGATGGCATTCGGAGCTGAACAGAACCGCCGGGATCAGGTTCTTGGCGAGCTTTTGCGTGGAGACAATCGCCGCTTTGGCGCCGGAATTGCCAAGGATGTGCGTGTGATCGCGGTTGGTGTTGGTGGTGTAGGCCGGAACCGTCACGCAGCCCGCAGCCATGATGCCAAGGTCGGCGATCAGCCATTCCGGGCGATTTTCGCTGACGAGCACGACCCGGTCGCCAGGCTGAAGTCCGATGCCCTTCAGGCTTTGCGCAAACGCCGCGACCTGGCGCGCGGCTTCGGTCCAGGAGGTCGACTGCCACGTGCCGCCGCGCTTGGCCCACAGGAAAGGCGCATCGCCCTTTTCGCGAGCGCGCGTGAGGAACATCGTGACGAGGTTCGGAAATTGCTCGAGCTGCCGCGCCATGACTCCCCTTCACGATTGCGCACCCGCTTCTTAGCCGAAACGGCCGTGAGCGCCAGCCGCGTGGACGCTATGGCCATGCCGCGCTAGGCCGCTGGCGATGCGTCTGATTCCCAATGTGCTCGCCGCCTTGACCGGCCTCGCTCTTGTTTCCTGCACCGCGGTCCCCGGTCCTTCACCGCAACCGGAACCGCAAATCCAGCGACCGGTCGCATCCGCGAAGGAAGAGGCGTTCGTCATCGCCGCCAATCCGCTCGCAGCGCAGGCGGGATACGACGTGCTCAAGCGCGGAGGCAGCGCAGTGGATGCGGCAATTGCCGTTCAGGCCATGCTGTCGCTGGTAGAGCCGCAAAGCTCCGGGCTCGGCGGTGGCGCCTTCATCGACTTCTACGACGCGCGCACCAGGAAGGTAACGGTCTATAACGGCCGCGAGACCGCTCCTGCGCAGGCCTCGGCTACCATGTTCCTCGACGCTGAAGGCAAGCCGCTGCCTTTCGAAGTCGCAGTCCTGAGCGGCCGCGCAACGGGTGTGCCGGGAGCAGTTGCCGCACTCAAGATGGCGCACGACGAGCACGGGCGATTGGGTTGGTCGACCCTATTTGCCGGACCGCAGCGCACGGCGGCAGAAGGGTTCATCGTTAGTCCGCGGCTTGCTCGCCTGCTGCGGGGTGACTTTGCAGAGAACCGCGCTCCCGACGTTATCGCCTATTTTTCGCAAGGGCCCGGCGGCCGGATCGTCCAGGCCGGCGATCGGCTGAAGAACCCGGCCTACGCCGAATTCCTTGGACGCCTGGCGGACCAGGGGATCGGCGCACTCTATTCCGGAAGCACCGCGGCGAGGATCGTCGAGCGCACCCGGCAGGGGCCGCTTGGCGGGGCGATGACCATGGCCGATCTTGCCTCCTATCGACCGGTGAAGCGCGACGCTTTGTGCCGGCCGGTCCGGGCCCTAATCATGTGCGTGCCGCCGCCGCCTTCGAGCGGTGTCGGGCTGATCCAGCTGATGAAGATGCTCGAGCACACCGACATCGCACGGCGCGGCCCGAACGATCCGCAAGCCTGGTACCTGTTCGCCGAGGCCAGCCGCATCATGTACGCCGACCGGGACCGCTATGTGGGCGATGTTGCGACTGTGCCGGTCGAGGGATTGCTTGACCCCGCATATGTCGCGGCTCGGGCAAAGCTGATTGGGCCGACTGCCGGCGCGCCGCCTACCGCGGGAATTCCTGCGGGTGCTCGCGTCGCAGCAATCGACAGCACGATGGAGCCGACGGGCACGTCGCATTTCATCGTCCGCGATGGCGAAGGGAACGTCGTATCGATGACCACGACCGTCGAATCCATTTTCGGTTCGGGGCGGATGGTCGACGGCTTCTTCCTCAACAACCAGATGACCGATTTCGCCTTCCGGCCGGTCGACGATCAGGGCCGTCCGGCGGTCAATGCCGTCGCGCCGGGCAAGCGCCCGCGGTCGTCGATGACGCCCACGATCCTGCTGACTCCAGACGGCGAGTTCGCGGGCGCTATCGGATCGGCGGGTGGGAATGCCATTCTCGCTTACGTGGCCAAGTCGCTCGTGGCCGCGCTCGACTGGGGTCTGCCGATGCAACAGGCGATCGCCCAGCCGAACCTCGTCGCGCGTGGGGCAAATTTTCAGGGCGAAGTGACCAAGTTCTTGCCGGAGATGCTGGGCGCGCTGCGTCAGCGCGGGATCGACCTGAAGCCGGGGCAAGGCGAAGATTCAGGCGTCCACGGCGTTCTGATCCGTGAAGGCCGCGTCGATGGCGGGTTCGACCCCCGGCGCGAAGGCCTGGTGCTGACCCTGCCGAAACAGCCCTAGGGGGTCCCAACAAGCTCCGAGATATTGGCAAGGCCCTCGCGTTCGAGGCGGCGCGACAGGCCGGACGCGATGGCGCGGGCGATACCCGGACCTTCGTAGACCATCGCGCTGTAGAGCTGGATCAGCGAGGCGCCCGCCCGAATGCGCTCCCAGGCGTCGTCGGCATTGGCGATCCCGCCGACCCCGATCAGAGGAATTTCACCGCCGCTGGCACTCCGGAACGCGCGCAAGGCTTCCAGCGCAAGAGCCTTCAGCGGCGCCCCCGATAGGCCGCCGGTCTGACCAGCATGACGTGATTTCAACGCGGGACGTGAAATGGTGGTGTTCGCGACAATCAGCGCATCGACGTGGTGATCGAGCGCCGCGCGGACGATACGATCATGGTC
>Ga0247822_10000587_pt1 | contig 20162 bp, 21 predicted proteins | sample 13C_Cellulose_Da_FD_192423 | JGI IMG/M metagenome (GOLD analysis project Ga0247822, IMG submission 192423) | Soil microbial communities from agricultural site in Penn Yan, New York, United States - 13C_Cellulose_Day30 | ecosystem: Environmental > Terrestrial > Soil > Agricultural land | place...
GTGCGGGGCAGGGCCGGGGCGGTTCGCAAGACCTACGACGCCCCGGCCCTGCCCCGCACCATCCAGGACCGGCGGACCACCCGGATCGACATCGTGGTGACGGAGGACTTCCGCGTCGCCGACCTGGACGTGCAATTGACCATCACCCACGCGCGGACCCAAGACCTGAATATCCGCATCGTCGCGCCGGACGGCCGCTCGGTGACGCTGTTCAACCGCCGGGGGACCGGCCTGGCGAATGCGGTGTTCGACGACACGGGCGCGGTCCGACCGGATCAGGTACTGGCGCTGTTCAACGGGATGAGCGCCCGCGGCGTGTGGTCGGTGCAGGTCTTCGACCTGGCCGACGGTGTGGTGGGGTCGGTCAATAGCGTGCGGCTCAGCTTCGCGCCACAGGGCGCCGGCCGGCCGGCCGGCGTAGCCGCGTCGGAGTATCTCGCACTCGACGCGGCCAACCTACGCGGCGCCGACGCCGTGAGTCGGGAAGCGGTGCTCGGCGGCCGCGACGACCAGCCAGCGCAATCGGCGGGGCTGACGACCGCAGCGCCGGTCCGCGTCGGGTGGAGTTGGTTCGGCGAGCCGCACGCCGCTGCGCCGGTCCACGATCTCACGATTCCTCTGGCGCGCCGGGCCGGGCTGCCGCTCGTGCCCGTCGTTGTCGCACCGCCGGATGACCCGTGGGCAGACCTCGTCGATGACTTCGGCCCGGTCCGGGTGTAGCCGTCTCGCACAGCCCGCCGGCTTGTCATACACTCAGGGCATCGCCACCCTGCTCCGAGGTGCGCCATGCCGGGCAAGCCCGTCCGCAAGCTCGTCGCCGCGGCACTCTGCGCCGCGGCCTTCGTCGCCGTTACCCTCTCGCGCGATACCGGGCCATCAGCCGCCGACCCGCCCGCGACCCCACCCGGCGCCGGCCCGGCGTTCGTGCTAGAACCGTACCTCCAGTTCGCCACCCGCACGTCGATCGTCGTCATGTGCGAGACGGACCGGCCGACCTCCTGCGTGGTCGAGTACGGCCCCACGTTCCCGCCGGAGCGCACGGTCGAGGTGCAGACGCCCGGCACTCTCCACGAGGTGACGCTTGACGGCCTCCAGCCGAATGCCAAGTACTTCTACCGGGTCGTCTGTTCCGCGGATGGCAAGAAGCTGGAGGGTAAGTACCTGACGTTCAGCACCGCGGTCGGGCCGGCCGACGCGTTCAGCTTTACTGTCATCGGCGACACGCAGAAGAACCCAGCCGTCACCGGCAAGATCGCGAAACTCATGTGGGACCGCCGGCCGCACTTTGTGCTGCACATGGGGGATGTGGTGGACAACGGCCCCGACAAGCGGGAGTGGGTCCACGAGCTGTTCTGGCCGTGCCGTGACCTGTTCGCCCGGGTGCCGGTCTACCCGTGCATCGGCAACCACGAGAAGAACCACGAGCACTATTACAGGTACTTCTCGCTGCCGAAGCCCGAGTACCACTACTCGTACCGGTACGGCAACGCCGAGTTCTTCGTGCTTGATACGAACAAGTCGCCGAAGCCGGGAGACGGGCAGTACGAGTGGCTGGACAAGGTGCTCGGCGCGTCGGACGCGCGGTGGAAGTTCTGCTACCACCACCACCCGTGCTACACGTCGGACTCCGACGACTACGGGGACACGTACAAGGGCCACTCGAAGCTCGGCGACGCGAAGGCCCGACCGCTGATCGCCCTGTACGAGAAGCACAAGGTGGACGTGGCGATGAACGGCCACATCCACCTGTACGAGCGGACGTGGCCGGTCCGAGAAGGGAGGGTGGACCCGAAGGGGGTGGTGTACCTGACCACCGGTGGCGGTGGCGGCAAGCTGGAGGACTTCGACCCGGTGCCGGCGTTCTTCCGCAACCAGGGGCGGGTGGATTACCACTTCTGCCAGTTCACTGTCCACGGCGGCACGCTGGAGTGCAAGGCGTTCGACCAGGAGGGCCGGCTGTTCGACTCGTTCTCGCTAAGGAAGGATTGAGCGTCGTGGGCGGGAACGATTATTGCGTCTTCGATGCGTATCGACTTGCGGGGTGAGTAGCACAAGTTAGGATGGCTGCGTCTCACGCCCCTCGCATTCACCCCGGGCTGCCATGCCAACTCCACTGCCGTCCACTCCGAAGTACGTCGAAGTCGCCGACAAGATCGAGGCGAAGATCCTCCAGGGGACCTGGGACGGCGGCCGCATGCCGAGCGTCCGCGGGGTCGCCGGCGAGCATGGAGTTAGTGTGGTCACCGCGTCGCGGGCGCTGCAAGTGCTGCGCGACAAGGGGCTGATCCGCACGGTGCAGCGAACCGGTTGCTTCCGGGTTCCGCCGCCGGAGGCCGAGCGGTGGGCGGTTTGCCTGCGGCTGACCCCCGGTCCGTGGCAGCGGGCGACCATCGACGTCAGCCGCACCGGGTTCGAGGCGCTGGCCCGCCGCCAGCCGATGCACCTGGAGTTCGACGCGTTCGAGTTGACCCCCGGGCTGACGGTCGCGGAGGCGGCCCAGGCCGCGGCCGCGGCCAGGGCCGACGGGGTCCAGGGCGTGTTCCTCCTCCCCAGCCGCGCCAGCGATGCCGACGCCCGCGCGGAGGAGGCGTTCCTGGCCGGCTGCCGCCAGGCGGGACTGCCGCTGATCCTACTGGAGCGAAACATCCGCGGGCGGGGACGTCTACTGCCGACCGACCTCGCCGGGCTGGACGACCTGGTCGGCGCGGCCGACTGCACCCGTCACCTGCTCAGCCTGGGCCGCAAGCGGATCGGGATGGTGATCGCCTCCCCGACCACCACGCACGACGACCGGGTGGCCGGCTACCTGTTCGCCCTGTACGAGGCTCACAGCGCCCGGCGCAAGCCCACCGACCTGGCGGAGGTCGTGATCCGTCAGCCGACCGAGCTGCCGACCAAGGAGGCGTACGCGGCGGTGGCCGACGCCGTCGTCCGCGAGCGGCTCGACGGGGTGGTGTGCTACTCGGACTACACCGCGCTCGGGCTGGTCATGGAGTTGTTGCACCGCGGCGTGCGGGTGCCAAAGGACGTGGCCGTCACCGGCTTCGACAACCTGCCGATCGGCGACCTGTTCGCCATCGGGCTGACCACTTACGACTACCCGGCCGAGCAGATGGCCGAGCAGGCGGTCCGGCTGATGCGCGACCGGGTGAAGGGCGCGACCCACCCGCCGGTCCGGGTGTCGGTGCCGGGCGAGTTGATCATCCGCGGCAGCACGGGCGCGACGAAATGACGGGCGGCCAGTGAGGGAGAAACGTGAGTCGGGCAGACGTGGCCGTGGTGGGCGGTGGCATCATCGGGCTGGCGTTCGCCTGGGAGGCGGCCCGCCGTGGCAAGACCGTCGTCGTGTTCGAGCGGCACCCGCTGGCCCGCGGAGCTTCGGTGCGGAACTTCGGCATGGTCTGGCCGATCGGTCAGCCGCCGGGGGAGCTGTACTACCGCGCGCTGCGCAGTCGGGAGCGGTGGCTGGAGTTGGCCCGCGCCGCCGGCGTGTCCGCCGAGCCGTGCGGGTCGCTGCACGTCGCCCACGAGGAGGACGAGGCGCGGGTGATCGAGGAGTTCGCAGACCTCGCCCCGGGCCTCGGGGTCAAGTGCGAACTGCTGACCCCGGCCGAGGCGGTCCGCCGGTTCCCGGCCGTCAACCCGGACGGATTGAAGGCGGCACTGTACAGCCCGACCGAACTGGCCGTCGATCCCCCCGCCGCGGTGGCCCGACTGCCGCGGTTCCTGGCCGAATCGCACGGCGTGACTTTGCGGTTCGGCACCGCCGTCGTCGGCGTGGACGTGCCGCGCGTTCGCACCGCGGACGGCGAGGTCTGGCACGCCGACACAATCCTCGTCTGTTCGGGGTCGGACTTTGAGACGCTCTTCCCCGAGACGTTTGCCGCGTCCGGCGCCCGCCGGTGCAAGCTCCAGATGATGAAGACCCGACCCCAGCCCGGCGGGTGGCGGCTCGGGGCGCACTTGGCCGGCGGGTTGACGCTGTGCCACTACCAGTCGTTCGGATTGTGTAGCACGCTCCCGGCGTTGAAGTCGCGGGTGGCGGCTACGACGCCGGAGCACGTCCGGTTCGGCATCCACGTCATGGCGTCGCAGAACCCGGCCGGCGAGGTGGTGATCGGCGACTCACACGAGTACGAGCCGGACATCCCGCCGTTCGACAACGCCGGGATCGACCGGTTGATCCTGTCCTACCTGCGGCGGATGGTGCGGTTGCCGGACTGGGAGGTGTCCGCCCGCTGGCACGGTGTGTACGCGAAACACCCGCTGCTGCCCCTGTTCACCACTGAGCCGCAGCCGGGGTGCCACGTGATCGCGGCCCCCGGCGGGTCCGGGATGACGATGGCGTTCGGCCACGCCGAGGCGTGGTGGAACGCCCACCAGGCTTGACCGGAGGCGACCCATGCCCGCACCGCTGGCCGTCCGGCTCGTGATCTTCGACTGGGCCGGCACCACGATCGACTACGGATGCCAGGCGCCGACCGGGGCGTTCGTGGAGGCGTTCGCCGCGCGCGGGGTCGCCGTCACCACGACCGAGGCCCGCGGGCCGATGGGAGTCCACAAGAAGGACCACATCCGGGCGATGTTCCAGGCGCCGGACGTGGCCCGGAAGTGGCGTGCGGCATCCGGCCGCAAGTGGGCCGAGGCCGACGTGGAAGAACTGTACCGGGTGGTCACGCCGTTGCAGGTGGAAGCGGCGAAGCGGTACGGGACCCTCGTCCCGGGTACGCGGGAGTGCGTGGCCGCCCTTCGTCGGCGGGGCGTGAGGATCGCGGCGACGACCGGGTACTTCCGGGAGGCGGCCGAGGCGTGCTACACAGCAGCCGGGAAGCAGGGCTATTCGCCGGACTTCGCCATCTGTGCCGACGAGGTGCCCGCCGGCCGGCCGGCGCCGTGGATGGTCTACCACGCGATGGAGCACCTGGGCGTCTACCCGCCGGCCGCGGTGGTCAAGGTGGGCGACACGGTCGCCGATATCGAGGAGGGGCGCAACGCCGGGGTCTGGAGTGTGGGGGTGATCGACACCGGCAACGAGATGGGGCTGTCGCACGCCGAGTTGACCCGCCTCGGCCGTAGTGAGCGGTCGCGGCGGCGGGCGGCGATCAAGGCCCGGCTGATCGGGGCGGGGGCGCACGCCGTCGTGATGTCCGTCGCCGAGGTCCCGGACCTGGTCGAGCGGATCAACCACAAGCTCACGACGCCTCACGCACGCCGTGAGCCGTACAGCGGGCGGTAGACCACACCCCGTCTCCTCTTTGGGAGGGCGAGGCTCCTGCCGAGCCTCGGGAAGCTTCGGCTCGGCAGGAGCCTCGCCCTCCCAGAAAGGCCCTTACCCGAGGTCGAACAGCAGCACCTCGCCGTCCGCCTCGCCGACGACCACGATGTGCGGTTCGCCCTCGACCGCGACCGCGTCGCCGGCCGTGAGCTTCGTGCCGTTGATTGTCACCGCCCCGGTGGCAACCTGGACCCACGCCCCGCGGCCGGGCGCCAGGTCGTAGTCGAGTCGGTCGCCCGGCCGGACCTTCGCCGCCGAGAGCGTCACGTCCTGGTGGACGACGATCGACCCGTCCCGGCCGTCCTGCGACGCCGCCACCTGCCACTTGCCCAGCCGCTCCGCCTCCGGGTACGACTTCTGGTCGTAGGTCGGGGTCAACCCCTTCTCGTTCGGGACGATCCAGATCTGGAACAGGTGGACCGGCACGTCGTCGGAGTCGTTGAACTCGGCATGGACGATGCCGGTCCCGGCCGACATCTTCTGCCAGTCGCCGGGGCGGATCACGGACCCGTTGCCCATGCTGTCCTGGTGGCGCAGGGCGCCAGAGAGGACGTAGGTCAGGATCTCCATGTCCCGGTGCGGGTGCGGGTCGAACCCGCCGCCGCCGTTGATCTTGTCGTCGTTGATGACCCGCAGCGCCCGGTAGTGGTGGTGCGCCGGGTCGTAGTACTCGCCGAAGCTGAACGTGTGCTTGCTGTCCAGCCACCCGATGCGAGTGACGCCGCGTTCGTCGGACTTGCGTACCGTGAGCATCTTCGGTTCTCCCATGTGTCCGTATGAACACTTGGAGATACCGACGGCCCAAATGGGTTCTTACGCCCGTCGCGGGACGGACGTATGCACATTACTGAACGTGCTTATCGAGTTGGCTTCCACCCGTGAACGGGATGCACGGTCGCACAACTGGGTCCGCCGTCCCGCCCCGTTCCCGGCAAGCGAGCTTCGAGGACGAGGTTTCGGCCGGCCGCCGCCTGCGCGATCAACTCCCACGTAACGCCGCTCAGTGGCACCTTAATTCTGCGCGACCATGGGCTGTCGCTCTGGCCCGCCAGTTGTCCGATGTCGATGTAGAGGAATCGACCGGTCGGTGGTCCTTGTGTTATTGGACCGAGGAAGTTGGGCAGAGAGTCGTCTCGATCATCCTTCACCGTTACCGTGCCATGGAATCTCAAGTCACGACCCGTGGACCTCTGCGTCTGGATCGTTTGGTACTCGCGGCCCTTTCCTTCTTGCAGGCCGAAGTCCACGCCAACAGGTGGACTTTCCAGGATAATGCGGATCCGTAGTTCGATTTCCATGTGCCCGGATCCTCCTTCGCTGCAACCCTTGTCTTCTCGGGTGAGCGAGCCGCCGACGCCAGTCAGCGGCTCGCCAGTGACATTCGAAGCCGGGACTAGTAATCCCCGGTCACGACCTCCCCACCGTTGGGGGTGCCGAGTTGCCGCCAGGTGAGCGGTTGCACTGAGTTCGACATGGACCGGACCGACCCGTCCATCAAGAGTACGTTCACCCCGCTGGAGTGGTAGCTGCGGGCGGTTACGGCGGCGTAGGTGATCCCGGTCGCGTTCTGGCCTTCCCGCATCGAGTTGAAGTCGATGTCGTAGGCCGTCCCGCCGGATGAGTACGGCACCTTGGTGTTCGGCGGGAACAGGGTGGTGAACCCAGTCTGGTGGACCCGGGCGTCCACCCACTCGGTGTGCCCGGAGTCGGCCTTGAACTCCCCGCCGAAGCTGGCCACGGTCGCCGGGTCGGCCGGGGGCAGGACGTTCGCCGCCGCCGGGTTGCCGCCGTTGCGGAGGTACGGGGTCCACGCCCTCACCTCGGCGAACCCGATGGTGTTGCTGGTCCCGTCGGTGAACGCCCCGACGGTATTCCCGCGGGCGACGAACTCGGTCGGGGTCGGCCGGTGCCGGACCGGGAACGCCCCGTCCCCGGCCTTGCCCGAGTTCGGGTCGAACACCAGCCACACCCCCATGTTCGCCCCGTAGTTCAGCGGGTAGTGCGTCACCGCTCCGTCCGGCCGCTCCTGGTCCTTCACCTCGCTCGGGCACAGGTAGATCGGCACCCGCACCCTGGTCGAGGGGAGGTTCACCGGGTCGGTGTACGACCTTGAGAAGTCCATCAACTTCTGGAGGTTCTCCTGCTCGACGTACGGCAGGATGACGGCCAGCGTCGAGTATGAGACGGACGACGCTCCCTTTACATACGACCCGGCCGGGGGGAAACACGAATTGGACGACTCGTAGTTGTGGACGGCCAGTCCAATCTGCTTGAGGTTGTTCTGGCACTTGGCCCGGGCGGCGGCCTCGCGGACCTTCTGCACCGCAGGCAGGAGCAGCCCGATCAGGATCGCGATGATCGCGATCACCACCAACAACTCAATGAGCGTGAACGCACTCCTGCGATTACTTGGCATGGGCATCCTCGGTTGGTTAAGGAACTCGGTAATCGTCTCGTGAACCGTTAGCGGTCGGCCGCGACCTTCTCTCCGACCTCGGCGAGGCGGATGACCTCGACGGCGGCCACGTTCTCCCCGCCGGCGGCGCCGCCGACCAGGACCACAGCGTCCGGGCCGTGCGGCAGCAGCCGGCCGTCGATCCGCGTGCGCGCCGCCTGGCCCACCTGCTCCCAGGTGTCGCCGTTGAGGCGGTACAGCGGGCCGGCGCCGGTGTTCACCACCACCTTGCCGCCGACCGCGCACGCGGCCGGGGCGAACGCCCCGCGGTCCGTCCCCGGCAGGTCCGGGCCGCGCGACCACTGCTTCGTTTCCAGGTCGAGTACGTCCACCCGACGGTTCGGGCCGTCCGGGGTCATGCCGCCGACGACGTACACCTTCGACCCGACCACAGCAGCCGCCAGCGCGCGCCGCTGGAACGGCTGCGGGATCGCCTCCCACTTCGGCTCCTTCGCCGCCAGGTCGAGGACCAGCGCCGTGTCGTGCCACGCCGTCCGGGTGCCCTTCCCCTTCATCTCCCAGCCGCCGACCGCGACCAGCCTGTCGCCGACCGCGACCAGGTCGTGCGACGAGCGCGGGGCCGGCAGCGGCGGCAGCTTCGCCCACCGGCCGGACGCCGGGTCGAACACCTCAGCGTCCGCGATCGAGACGTTATCGGTCGGCGTGCCGGGGGCGTTGCGCGGCTGCATCCCGCCGGCGCGGTAGACCTTCCCACCGTGGGCGGCGAGGTTCATCCCCTGGACCCGCGGCCCGCCGGGCAACTTCTCCCACGCGGTGCCGCCGTCGAGCTTCACCCGCTGGAAGGTGTCGAGGACGATCGAAGTGTCGTAGTGGTGCGTCTTGCCACCGTGCCCGCCGTAGACGTACAGATGCCCGTCGCAGGTGATCGCCCCGAGACTGGAGACGGCCTTCGGCAGCGGCGGCAGCCCGGTCTCACCCACACTGACGACCAGCGTCGGGTAGTGCCGGACCTCCTCGTACTTCTTGCCGCCGAGTTCGCCGGCCTTCACCTCTGTGTAGCGGACCCACGCGCCGAACTGGCCGGTGCCGTCCAGGGCCGCGGTCAGCCCGTCGGCGCCGGTCTTGAGCTTCGTCTTGTCGCCGTCCGGTTCGATCAGGTTGACCTCGGCGCCGGCAACCGGCTGGCCGCCCGCGACGAGCTTCAGCCGGACCTTGCCCGCCTCGGCGACCGGGACCAACTCGGCCGGCAGCTTGTCGCCGACCGTCGCCCGGTCCGCGGGGACCGCGCCGACCAGCGCCTTCGGGTGGTACGCGAGCAGGAACGGCTTCGCGTCCCCCTTCTGCAGCACGCCGAAGACGACCGTGCCGAACACCACGCGCGGCCCGTCGCCGGGCAGGGTCACAGCCAGCGATTGCTTCTCGGCCTTGTGTTCGAGCGGCGTGTCCTTGCCGGCCGCGTCGCGGAGCGTGAGCTTCAGCCCGGCGACGCGGGCGATGGGCACGTCCGGGTCGGATTCGAGATCCTCGCTAAAGACGACTGCGGCCTTCGCCCCGGACTTGTCCGGGACGACGAACGCGAAGTGGGCAGGGGCGGTCAGAGCCGCGGCCAGGGTCGCGGCCGCGGTGAGCAGGAGTCGGGTCATCGGGTGGCTCCGTTCGTGTTCGGGTGCTTCTTCGCAAGCTTCTTCTTGCTGTCGGCGTCGAGGTTTTGCAGCACGTACGGGTCGTCCTTCTCGACCGCGGGGAGCTTGCGGTACTCCTCCCAGGTGATCTTCCGCTCCGACGGGGCCGGGGCGGACGACCCGCCGCAGCCGACGACGGCAACCAACAGTGCGAGGCCGAGAGGCCGGGTCATCGGCGGCCTCCTCAAAAAGCATTGCCGGGGATGACCTCCCCGCCGTTGCGGGTGCCCATCGCCCGGTACGCGCTCGGGTCCAGGGTCGCGGCCAGGAACCGCACCGCTCCGTCGCCGAACAGGAAGTTGGCCCCGTTCGTGTGGTCGGCGCGGAATGAGGTCAGCCGGTTCAGGTACGGGATCGTCGTGTCGTGGGGCCGGTTGAACGGAGTGCCGGTGCCGCCGAAGCTGTAGCTGACGTACCCCCACACCCACTGCGCGTTGCCGCCGCGGACCGACCCGGCGTAAGGGCCGGAGCTGAACAGGTAGTCGCGGACCTGGTAGCCGGTCTCCCCGACGGCGACCGTGTTCGAGGTGCCGTCCGGGATCGCGCTCATCCGCACGCCCTGGTCCGGCGCGGTGCCGGCCATGCGGACGAACAGCCCGTTGTCCCCGGCCGCGGGCGGCGGGCCGAACCCCATCGCTGCGTCGCCGATGCACACCGCGTAGCTGGCGTACCCCGGGAACGCGGCCGGCACCGGCGGCGGCACCATCGACGGGCACAGGTACGTCTTCAGCGGCACCGACCCCAGCGCCAGGTTGCTGAACCCGTCGCCATCCGGATCGGACCCGTCGGTCGGCGTCAGGGCCGGGTCGTACCGCCGGGCGATGGTCTCCTGCTCGACGAACGGCAGGATGCGGGTGAACGCCGAGTTGAACGTCGGGCTGTTGGCGGTCGGGAACCGCTGGTGGCTGTCGTGGTAGTTGTGGGCGGCCAAGCCGACCTGCTTGAGGTTGTTCTGGCAGGTGGTGCGGGAGGCGGCCTCGCGGACCTTCTGGACGGCAGGCAGCAAGAGACCGATCAGGATCGCGATGATCGCGATCACCACCAACAACTCGATCAACGTGAAACCTCTCGAACGGGCACGGCGCACGGGAAACCCTCCGGTTGAACGGGTGGGAATCGGTGCGAGCCGCGTTGCGAGCGGAAGGTGAGCGACCGGGGTCGCATTCCGAACGGTAGCGGAGCAGGCTCGACAAATCGGCAGGCAAATCCCCTTGCCAGCCGGCCTTATTGAGACATAATCTCAGTCTCAACAAGATATCGCTCAGGATAGATTGCTCCTGCCTACTGGCAAGGAGTGATCTCCGAAAAAATCGAATTCCGCAGGTTCGGTTTCAGGCCCGGGGAGATCGACATGCCCGACGAATCGGACCGCGACGAAGTGGACACTGGTCCCCCTTCCGGGGAGTCAGTGGTGGTGATTCCGGCCGAACAGATCTTCGGCGATCGCCGGGAGGTGTGGATCGAGTACCACGGCGAGCGCTACCGGCTGCGCATCACCCGGCGGGGGAAGTTGATCCTGCAGAAGTAGGGTGGGTCAAGCCCGGCTCAGCGGGCGCCGACCCACCGTCACGCGGCCGGTGGGTCGGCGCCCGCTGAGCCGGGCTTGACCCACCCTACCTTTTCTTCGCCGTGGCCACCCGCGAGCGGCCGGCGCCGTCCTTGACCGACGCTCCGACGGTCAGGTCCGGGTTCCCCTCGAAGAGGGCGCGGACCGCGGCGTCCTGCGTCCAACCGACCTCGACCAGCACCGAACCGCCAGGCGCGAGGAACCGCCCCGCGTCGGCGGCGATCCGCCGGTAGAACGCCAGCCCGTCCGGCCCGCCGTCCAGCGCCACGCGCGGCTCGTGGTCGCGGACCTCCGCGGCCAACTCCGCCAGTTCCGTCGGCGTGACGTACGGCGGGTTGCTGACGATCAGGTCATACGTCGCGCCGGCCGGCAGCGGGGCGAACAGGTCCCCCTGGTGGTAGGTCACACGATCGGCGACGCCGTGGCGGTCGGCGTTGCGGCGGGCGACCTCCAGCGCGTCCGGGGACACGTCCACGGCGGCGACGGTCGCGCCCTTGCACTGGTGGGCGAGGCTGACGGCGATGCACCCGGAGCCGGTGCCCAGGTCGAGCACCCGCGGGGCGGGCTTGCCCTTCAGGAGCCGCAGCGCCTCCAGCACCAGCGTCTCGGTGTCCGGCCGGGGGATGAGGACGGCCGGCGTGACCTCGAAGGGGAGCAGGTAGAACTCGCGGCGGCCGACGAGGTACGCCACCGGCCAGCCGTCCACCCGGCGGCGGATGAGTTCCTTGAAGCCGGCCTTCTGGTCGTCGGTCGGCTCCTCGTCGGAGCGGGCGACCAGTTCGATCCGCGGGCAGTCCATGACGTGCCCGAGCAGGATCTGCGCCTCCAGCCGGGCCTCGCGCGGCTCGATCCCTTTTTTGTGCAGGTAGTCGGTGGTCCAGGTCAGCAGGGTCTTGATCGTCCAGGCGGCCGGGGCCGTACCGTTGTTGGGGCCAGACATGGGCCGTCCGTGGTCGAGAGAGCGCGGGAAACGGGTCGAGAAAGGTTAGTTTACGCGGAAAGCTTGAAGAAATCAGCGGGAGTTGCGGGCAAGCCCACCGACGGCAGTCGGTGAGCTTGTGGGACTCACTTCCCGTTGCCGCCGAGCCGTTCCTTCTTGTCGTGCTCCTTCAGCGGTTCGACCAGGTGGTCCACCGCGCCGCCCAGGACGTCGGCCAGCTTGTACACGCTCAGCCCGATGCGGTGGTCCGTCACCCGGGCGTCGGGGAAGTTGTACGTGCGGATGCGCTCGCTGCGGTCGCCGCCGCCGATCAGCGTCCGCCGCATCTCGGACCGCTCCCGGTGCAGCTTCGCCTGCTGGCGCTCGTAGACCCGGCTGCGCAACAGCCGCATCGCGCGCTCGTAGTTCTTGTGCTGGCTGCGCTCGTCCTGGCACTTGACCTCCATCTCCTCGGAGGTGCCCTTCTTGTACCAGATGCGGACGGCCGACTCGGTCTTGTTGACGTGCTGACCGCCGGCGCCGCCGGCCCGCATCCGCTCCCACTCGATGTCGTCGTCCTTGATTTCCACCTGCACCGTGTCCGGCTCCGGCATCACGCCGACGGTCGCCAGCGACGTGTGGATGCGGCCCTGCGTCTCGGTCTTCGGCACCCGCTGGACGCGGTGCCCGCCGGACTCGTAGCGCAGGTGCTGGAAGACGCCGTCCCCCTTCACGCTGAACACGACTTCCTTGTAGCCGCCGGCGTCGCCGGGGCTGGCGGAGATCTCCTCCACCGCCCACCCCTTCGCCCGGGCGTACCGGGTGTACATCTCGTACAGGTCACCGGCGAACAGGGCCGCCTCGTCGCCGCCGGTCCCGGCCCGAACCTCCATGATGAGGCTGTCGAAGTCCTCGCTCGGGTCGATGAGCAGTTGGTCCTCGATCTTCGCCTTCAGCGCCTCGGAGCGCGGCCGCAGGCCGGCCAGTTCCTCCTCGGCCATCGCCTGCATGTCCGGGTCGGTCTCAGTCGCCAGCAGTTCCTCGGACTGCTTGATCTGCGCGTCGAGTTGCTGGAACTCCAGGTATGGCTTGACGATCTTCGCGAGGCTGCCGTGTTCCTTCGCGACGGCCGAGAACCGCGCGTGGTCCGACGCGACCGCCGGGTCGGAGAGCTGCGCCTCCAGCTCGCGGAACTTCTGGACCTTGGTTTCGAGCGCGGGCCACATGGGGAACCAGGGGTCAGGAGGCAGGGGTCAGGAGGCAGAAATCAAGACACGAAAAAGCCCACCCGTGACAACGGGTGGGCTCGGACGGACGTGCGTAGCTACTTCTTCTCTTCGGCGGCGGGCTGCTCGGCCGCCTTGCCCTTCTGGCCGTAGGAGCTGCGCTGGTACTTCTTCTGGAACTTCTCGACCCGGCCGGTCGCGTCCACGAACTTCATCTTGCCGGTGAAGAACGGGTGCGACGCGCTGGAGATCTCGACGCGGTACAGCGGGTACTCGTTGCCGTCCTCCCACTTGACGGTCTGGTCGGTCTCGACGGTCGAGTAGGTGAGGAACGAGGAGTTCGCCCCGGCGTCCATGAACACCACGGGCCGGTAGTTGGGGTGGATGCCCTTCTTCATGACCGAAGTCCTGATTCGTTCTGGATTATCAGACTGATGATTGTAGGGGCCGTAACGGACCGCGACAAGGCAACCCGGTTAGCGGGGTGGCCTACGGCCGCACCGCTACGCGCCCATCTCCGCGACCAGGACCGTCACCGCGTCGCCCGCGTCCACCAGTTCCGCCGCGACCGCCTCCGCGAAGTCTTGCCCTGTCAGCGTCCGGTGCTGGGCGGCCGCCGCGATTAGTCCCTCGGCATCCCCGGCGGTCGCCAGCAGCAGCCGGTCGCCCGGACCCAGCACCCCGTCGCGCGGCGGGAACTCGGCGTCAAACGCCCCGAGGAACGGCCCCGGCCCGGCCCACGGCTGCGGGTCGCCGGCAGTGGGCAGGACCACCGCCGGCGGCAGCCCGCCCCGGGCCACGCTCACGGTGCCGGACCGGGCGTCGATCACCCCACACGCCATCCCGACCAGCGGCGGCGGGTCCAGTTCCAGGCCGATCAGCGACCGGTTCACCCGGCCCAGCACCTCCTCCGGCGGCAGCGTCCGCGGCCGGCCGTCGCGCAACTCCGACCCGCGGGAGGCGAGGCGAACCGTCAGCCCGACCACGCCGCCGGCGTCCGTCACCCAGAACCCGACCCGGTCGGCGTCGAGCTGCGCCGCGTCGTACCCGCCGCCGGACGACTCGGACAGCGCGCGCGGCCGGTGGCACACCGCGAACCGTAGCCCGCCGACCGCCGGCAGGTGTCGTGGGAGCGCAACCCGCGCGGCCCGCTCGACCAGCCGGGCGTCGGCCCCGGCCTGGCTGTACGCCTTGCGGAGCCGGTCGTTGATCGCCCGCCCCTCGGCGGCCCGCTCGGCCAGCTTCGCCGCCTGCTCCCGCACCCGCACCGCGGACCGCACCTGGGCCACCAGCGCCGCCGGATCGACCGGCCGGACGAGGCCGGCGTCCGCCCCGGCGGCCAGCCCCGCCGCGAAGGCGTCAGCGTCCGGGGCGATCCAGATCACTGGGAGGATGCGGTCGCCCAGCTCGGCGCGGAGCCGCCGAACGAGTCCGACGCTTTCGCCCACGACGACCGCCGTTGCAGTGGCGAGGTCGGACGAGCCGACGGCGTCGGCAACACGGAACCCGGCCGCGGTCAGGGCGGCCCGCAGGTCGTCGGCCGGGTCGCCCGGCGTGGCCGCGATCAGGACGAGGGGGGCGGTCATGGCAGGGGTCCGTCCTTGGTCCTTGTCCCATCCCGTACCGAGCGCTCTGGACTCTCGGCCAGGGACTCTGGACTATGGACTATGGACCGAGGACTCCCCCAGCCAGCGAGGCCGCCGTGCCCATCCAGATGGAGCTGCGTCGGATCATCATCAGCGAGGTGGACGAGCACCAGGTGATCGTCCTGCGCGAGGTGGACGGCGAGCGGAGCTTCCCGATCGTCATCGGCCTGTTCGAGGCGACCAGCATCGACCGCCGGGTGAAGGGGATGATCGCCCCCCGGCCGCTGACCCACGACCTCATCGCCGGGGTGGTGGAACAGATGGGCGGGGAGCTTCAGGACATCGTCATCAGCGACCTGAAGGAGCACACCTACTTTGCCAAGCTGCGCGTCCGCCACGAGGGGGAGTTGATCGAGGTGGACTGCCGCCCGTCAGACGCGATCGCGGTCGCGGTCACCGCCAAGGTGCCGATCTACGTCAGCGAGGAAGTACTGGGCGAAGCCTTGGAAGACTAAATCCCAAATCCCAAGCACCAAATCCCAAGGAAGACCCCTGCTTTTTTGGGATTTGGTGCTTGGGATTTGGGATTCAATCGTTGTGCAGCTTCCGCAGCCGCGGCGAGAGCCGCAGGATCCACTGCACCCGCTCGAACTCGCGCAGCCAGTCGGCCGCCACGTCGCCGTCGCTCGCCTCGCCGGCCAGCCGCCGGTAGGTGCTCAGGGTCCGCTCGCCATAGCGGGCGACCTCGAACCCGTCCTCGCTGAAGAACACCACCACTGGCACCCGGTCGCCGCCGTTGATCTTCAACTCCTGTTGCGCCTCCGGGTGGGCGTCCCGGTCGAGGTAGCGGACCGCCAGCACCGGGGCGGCCTCGGCGAACCGCTCGAAGATCGGGCACTGGGCGGCGCAGTCGCCGCACCACGCCCCGGCCAGGACCAGGACGTTGGTCCGCCGGGTGAACTTCGCCAGCAGGGCCCGCTGGTCGTCGGTCAGCGCGACCGCCTCGCGGGTGCGGTCCCACCGGGCCTTGTCGCCGGCGGAGCCGAACTGGGTCAGGAACCGCTCATACGGCAACGCTGCGTCGAAGTGGCTGAACGGGAGCATGCGGCACCTAAAGGATTAACCACAGAGGCACAGAGACACAGAGAAGACAGAAAGAATAGGTTTCAAGGCAGAAGAGCAGACGGCCAGTTCGATCCTTCTCTTCTTCACATTCTATCTCTGACTTCTCTGCGCCTCTGTGCCTCTGTGGTTAATCCTTCTTCTTCTTCGGCTCGTCCTTCTTCTTCGCCGGGGTCACGATGATCGCCACCGGCGGGGCGACGACGCTCGCGTTCCCGGCAGTGCCGCGGATGACCAGCGTCCCCGGCCCGGCCGCCGCGTTCGCCGCTGCGGTCAGCTCGAACTCGGCCACCATCGCGCCCTTCGCCAGCGGCTTGAGCTTCGCCAGCGGCGTCAGCTTCGCCGTCACGTTCGCCGGGGCGCCCACGGCGGCGAGCTGCACCGCATCGGCGAACCCCTTACCGCGCGTCACCGTGACCTTACCCTTGATCGACGATCCCTGCGCGACCTCCGGTTTGTCAAACGTCACCGCCAGCGTGAACGGCGGCGGCGGGGTGACGGCCGCGGCGATCCGCGTCGTGAACTCCGCCGGCGGGTTCGCCAGGTTCGCCAGCGCGGCCTTGATCGATTCCTGCACCGACCCGATCCGCACGACTTCCTTGCCGTCGATCTTCGCGGTCGCCTTCAGGTGAACCGTCTGGAGGCCCGGCTGTGTCCCCGGCTTCACCGTGACCGGCACGAACAGCGGCGCGGTCGGTGATGGGTTCGCCCCGGCCGGCACCGTCAGCGACCCGACCAGTGCGTCCGACCCGGACACGGTGAGTTCGACCGGCCCGGCGAAGCCGTTGAGCTTCGTCAGGCCCGTGACCGGGATCAGCCCGACGCCGCTGAGGGGCACGTCGATTCGGTCCAGCCCGACCGCGACGGCGAAGTCCGGCGCGGCCGGCGTCACCGACAGGTGGTAGACCTCGCTCGGCCCGGCCAGGTAGTTCAGGTGCTCACAGGCGACGGTGAAGTCGCCGTCCGCCGGCGGGTCGAACTCGACGCGGGTGGGCACCTGCTGCGGGTTGGATTTCGCCAGCTCCTTCCCCTTGGCGTCGAGGATTCGCAGGTACACCTCGGTCGGCGCGTTCACCTGATAGGTGAGCGCCTCAATGACGACCTTCTTTCCCTTCTTCGCGGCGAAGGTGAAGTGATCGAGGTCGTTCTTCTCGGCGAACCGAGCCGAGACGCCACCGGGAGTGGATAGCTTGTTCGCCGTTTTCGGGTCGTTGTTGGGCTCCCGCTCGACCATCTCCGGGATGTCGCTCAGCCGCACCGGCACCGGCCACCCGGCGGGGCCGTCGGACCGCCTCGGCGTCGCGTACACCACCGGCACCGTCGGGTCGGTCGGGGCCGTCACGCTCACCGGCTTCACGCCGTCGAGGCCGGGGCCGCTGAAGCCGACCTTCGCCGACTGGCCGACCGCCAGCGGGAACGCGGTCGTCGCGCCGGGGAAGCTGCCGATACGCAGCCGGTAGTCATAGTCCGCCCCGCCGCGGTAGGTGGTGTCGCGGACCTCGGCGATGAGTTCGCCCGACTGCTTCGGGACGTACACCACCCGCGCGTCGGACTGGAGGCCGGGCGTGTCGTCGGCGTAGACGCCGCCGAGTTCCTTGCCGGTGCCATCGTACAGGATCACCACCGGGTCGATCGGCGAGCCGAGCCGCCGGCCGAGCACTTCAACGGTGATGGGCTTGTTCGCCTGGACCGGGAACTTGAAGTAGTCGGCCGCCTCCGTCTCTGCCTTGCCGGTAACGACGCACGGAACCGGCACCGTCTGCGGCGTCGCCCGCGACTTGTTGGCGCCGGCCTCCGCGACCTCCGGCAGCTCGTCCAGGCAGATCGGCCGCAGGTTCGAAACGCCGGCCTTCGTGGCGACGCGCAGGGCGTGCAGCCCCGGCTTCGCGTCGGCCGGCACGTCGAGCTTCACCGTGAGCTTCTTCGCGTCCGTCTGCTTGTCGGGGATGGCCGCCTTGCCGCCGAACGAGGTCCACACTCCGGTGGCGTCCGCGAGGTTCGTTCCGGTGAGAACCAGCTCGACCGACGCGCCCGGCTTCGCCCCGAGGCTGGCCGGCGTGGTCAGCGTCGGGTAGCCGGCCGGGACAGCAGGCGGGGCGGCTTTCTTGTCTTGCGCGGTCAGCGGCGCGACGGGGAGCCAGGCGAAGACGGCGGCCGACGCGGCGAACAGCACGACCGGGAGGAGACGCGGCATGGGGCGGATCTCGGGAAGGGTCGGAAGGCGGGATGGAGAAGATGATACCCGACGACACGGCGAGCGTCCGTCCCCTGCCCGTGCCTATGTCCGTCCCGTGCCCGTGCCCGATCTTCTCCAATCCGGGCACGGGCACGGGCACAGGCACGGATCAGAGCCGTTCCCCTTCTCGCCGTCGGTACTCCGCCTCGTCGATGCGTGCGAACTTCACCCGGTCGCCGACCCGCAGCGGGAAGTACCCGTCGGCCACGTCCACCAGCGTCAGCGGCGTCCGCCCGAGGATGTTCCACCCGGCCGGCCGCGGCAACGGATAGATGCCGGTCTGCTTGCCGGTCAGCCCGACGCTGCCCGGCTCGACGCGCAGCCGCGGACTCGGCAACCGCCCGACCCCGCACAACTCCGACGGCAAGTACCCCATGTACGGGAACCCCGGCACGAACCCGATCGCGTACACCGTGTACTCGGTGGCCGTATGCAACTCGATGACCCGTTCCGAACTCAACCCCGTGTGTTCCGCGACCCGCGCCAGGTCGAGCTGCATCTCGTAGCAGACGGGAATGACGTGGTCCCGACCCGGCGAGCGGGGGGCGTTAGCCCCCCGAGTGTCCACCCGCTCCAGCCACTTCACCACGTCCCCCGTCCCTACCCGGTCCGCGTCGAAGAACACCCCGACGCTCGCGTACGCCGGCACCACGTCCTGCAGCCAGTCCGGCGCCGCCGCCCGCACCGCCGCGGCGAGCCGGACCGCGGCCGCCTCGTCCGGCAGGTACGCCAGCACCGCCTGATCCCCGAGCGGCTTGAGTATCATGGTCTTCGTTGTACGCTGGGCGGTTCGATCCCGACCTGAAACATTGGGTCAGCACCGGCGAAATATGAGCAGGCCATCCCCCTGGGACCGACCGTCCCAACCCCTTCGGGTGAAATGGCCTTCCCGCACCGCCGTCTGGTAGGTGAGTATGGGACCGGACCAACTGGCCGAGCTGGTCAACCGGCACGCGGCGGCTCTGGTGCTGTACGCGCGGCAGTGGTGCGCCACCCCGGAAGACGTCGTCCAGAACGCCTTCCTCAAGCTCGCTCGCCAGAAGGTCCCGCCGGACAACACCTTACCGTGGTTGTACAAGGTGGTCCGCAACGGCGCGATCGACGCCGCCCGGGCCGCCCACCGCCGCCAGAAATACGAGGCCCGCGCTGCCAGCGCGGCCCCGACCTGGTTCGTCCCGTCCGACGACCCGACCGGCCTGGACGCCCACGCCGCGGCGGAAGCCCTGGTCGAGCTGCCGGTGGAGATCCGCGAGATCATGGTGGCCCACCTGTGGGGTGGGCTGACGTTCGAGCAGATCGCCGACACGGTCGGCGGCTCCGCCAGCACCGCCTACCGCCGCTACGCCGCCGGGCTAGACTTGCTGCGGGACCGGCTCGGGGCACGACCGTTGAGGCGTCATTAGTCATTCGTCATTCGTCATTCGTTGAAGACTGATACCATCAGGCGCTCAACGGGTGGCCGTGACGAATGACGAATGACGAATGACGAATGACGAATGACCAAAACCCCGACAACCCCCTGTGCGGCGCCGACCCGCTGGCCCGCGCCCTGGCGAAGCTGCGTCCCGCCCCGACCGGAATGGACACCAACCGCCTGCTCTTCGAGGCCGGGCAGGTCGCCCGCGACCGGGACGTGACGTTCTGGCGGCGCGTGTCGCTGGCGCAGTTCGCCCTGATGGCGACGGTCGGCTGCGTCGCCGCCGTGCTCCTGGTCAAGCTGGCGTCCACCCCACCGCAGATCCAGGTCGTTCACTTCACAGTCCAGCCGCCGCCGGAGGAGATCCCGCCGCCGCGCACCGCCCCGGAACCGCCCGTGTACGCACCGGGCAACGGATTCGTCGGCAAGGCCCCGGACCCGGACACCCTGGCCGAGTACCTGCGCGTCCGCCACGAGGTTCTGACCGCCGGCCTGGGGTTGCTCCCCGATTACAAACCGCGGCCGGCCGACCCGGTCAACCCCGACGAACTGGAACGGTCGCTCAACCTGCCGCCGGGGGTGCTCGCCATCCCGCAGTGGCAGACGCGCAAACCCAGGCCGGAGCCGGAGCCGGACAGCCCGTAGGCTTCCTGTAGGGTGGGTCGAGTCTTCGAGGCCCACCGGAACGACCCGAGCACAAGACGGTGGGCCTGAAG
>Ga0247822_10000590_pt1 | contig 20101 bp, 18 predicted proteins | sample 13C_Cellulose_Da_FD_192423 | JGI IMG/M metagenome (GOLD analysis project Ga0247822, IMG submission 192423) | Soil microbial communities from agricultural site in Penn Yan, New York, United States - 13C_Cellulose_Day30 | ecosystem: Environmental > Terrestrial > Soil > Agricultural land | place...
GTGATAGAGACCGGGGAGGAACGATGATCCTGCACAGCCTGATTGCCCTTGCCATGGGGCAGGCGGCGCCCTCCCCGCCGCCGGTCCGCGACCCGCGCAACTGGCCGGCCCCGGTGATGGACACGGTGGCGCCGCAGCTCCCGAAGCTGCGACCGGGCGCGGTGCTGGTGCTGTCCAAGACCAACGGCTTTCGCGATCCCGAACAGATCGACACGGCAAAGAAGGTGCTGATCGAACTGGTCGGCAAGCAGGGCCGCGACGTGTTCGAGACCGAGAATGCGGCGGTGATGAACCCGCGCGATCTGGCGAAATTCTCGACCGTGGTGTTCAACAGCACCAGCGGCAACATCTTCGACGAAGGCCAGCGCGCGGCGTTCAAGGCATGGGTCGAGCGCGGCGGCGGCGTCGTGCTGCTCCACGGCGCAGGCGGCGATCCGGCATATGACTGGAAATGGTGGCCGCAGGTGCTGATCGGCGCACAATTCATCGGCCATACCGGTCGGCCCAAGCAGTTCCAGCAGGGGACGATCGATGTGGTCGAGCGCAGGCATCCGGTGACGCGGCGGCTACCGGCCAAATGGGTGCGGACCGAGGAATGGTATTCGTTCGACCGCGTGCCGAGCGGCAACGGCACCCGCATCCTCGCGACAGTGGACGAGACGAGCTACGAACCCTTCCCCGAGCGCGTGCGTATGGGCAAGCCGCACCCGGTGATCTGGAGCCGCTGCATCGGACGCGGACGCGTGCTCTTCTCCTCGCTCGGCCACAAGGCGGAAACCTATGCCGAGCCGCTGCACCAGATCCTGATCGGCGACGCGATCCGCTGGGCAGCGCGCAAGGGCTGCTAGGGCCGGGCGGCGCTCATCCCCCCGCTGCGCTGAAGGTCTGAACCGATCCGACTGCAATGCTGCGGCTGTCCGCGCCGATACGCACTGCGGCATCGCGCGGCTTGGGCGAGGTCAGGCGATCGATCACCGCGCCGTCGACATTTTCGAGCGCTATTGCGGGCCGAGCGTCAGGCGCAGCGGTGTCGAAGCCGCAATCGGTGACGCTGAGATTGCGGACATGTCGCGCGTAGAGGCCGTGCGCGGGAAGCATACCCATGAAGCTCGGCTCAAGGCTGGAGTTGCGGCGTTCGGGCACCTGGCGGCTGGCATCCGCCGCCGTCCCGCCGCCCGCCGCAGTGACATGGATGCCGCGAAAGCTCACATCCTGAATGATGCCGTCGGGGATGCCGACCACGCCGCAGGGATATTCCATCCGCGCGCCCGAGACCTGGATATCGGTGAAGCGCACGCGGCGCACCTTCGCCACCCCGGCCCCCTTCGGCGCGCGGTTGCGCGCGGACAGGCGGAGGAAGATCGGATGGTTGACCGGGTTGACGAGGTTGATGTCGCGGAAGGTGACATCCTCCAGCACCCCGCCGTCGATCGCGCCGAGTTGAAGCCCGCGCGAATTCTCGCACACGCAATCGGCGATGAGGACGTTGCGGAAGCCGGCGATGCTGTCGGTGCCGAGCTTGATCCGGCCAAGCACCCCGACCTTGTCCGGGGCGAGATAGGGCGACTTCTGGTAGGTGCCGTCGAGCACGGTGCCGAGCAGATAGCCGCTGGTCTTGCAGCCGATCACCTGCACGTCCTCACAGAAGCGGGCTTCCTGCAATCCGTAGCTGCTCTTGAGGCAGATGGCGTCGTCCTTGGGCGCATTGACCACGCAATTGGTGACGCGCGCATCGCGGCAGCAATCGAGATCGATGCCGTCGCGGTCGGTGTCGACGGTCAGCCCGTCGATACGGACATTGGTGCAGCCCATCACATAGCAGGCGAAATGCCCGCCCTGCAGGATCGAGAAGTCCTTGAGCAGCACATTGCGGCAGCGGATCAGGCCGATCGCCTTGTTGCCGCGCCCCTCATACTTCATCTCCTCGGGATTGGCGCGGCGGGCAGCGTCGGCGCTCAGCCCGCGCTCCTTCGGCGATTTCCAGCCGGGAATGCCGTGCCAGCCCTGTGGCGGCCCCTCGCGGTCGAGACCGAGACCGTGGATCAGGCCGTGGCCGGTGATCGCAACGTCGCTGACGCCGTCGCCGTAGATCAGGCTGTTGTGGAAATGGGCGAGACCATAGTCGACGAACTGCTCCTCCCACACACCTTCGGGCAGATCATATTGCCCCTTGTGCCGGTCGGGGCTGGCCGCCTCGATCACCGATCCGGGGCTGAGGACGAGCGTGATGTGGCTTTTCAGCCGGATCGAGAAGCAGAGATAGCGGCCCGGCGGGACGACGATCGTACCACCGCCCCTGGCACTCGCCGCCTCGATCGCACGGTTGAAGGCCGGGGAATCGATCGCCTTGCCGTCGCCCTTCGCGCCATAGTCGCGGACATTGTGGAAGCCGGTCAGCGAACCGGTCGCCCGCACCGGCATCGCGCTGGCGGCCATCGCCGCGCCCGCCCCAAGCAATGCCGTCCGGCGGCTGAATTCGGCCCGTAGCTCGAGCAATATCCTCTCCTGTCGCTGTTTATCATATGATGAATTAGCGAGACGGAGATCACAAGCTGTAAGTCAGGTTTGTGCGAACACCTCGCGGGAAGGACCGAGACGGAGCGTCAGATCGGCGCGGCCGGGCATCTCCTGCAGGATCGCTCGGGTGATGCGCTCATAGTGCTGGATGAAGCGGGCGACCTGTGCGTCGGTCATCGTCAGCGCAGGATCGCGATCCTGTGCGGCGAGCGTGGCGCGCAGCCCGTCTTCCTGCTGGGCACGCCAGCCCTGCACCACATCGAAGCCCGGCGCGGCGAGCAGCACCAGCCGGTCGATACGGGCGAACAGCGCCCGATAGGGGCCGGCGAGCGCGGCGTTGACCGCGCGGCGCCAGATGCCGTGCGGGTCGTCGGTGCATTCGAGCGCGTTGACCGGCTCGACGAGATCGGCATCCGGTTGCGGCGCGGCGCCGACGCACCAGCCTTCGAAGATCAGCAGGTCGAGCGGGCCGTCGACCGTTTCCCATTGCGCTTGCGGGAGCGGCTCGTCGCTCGCCTTGTCGAAGCGTGGCAGGCGCACGGACTGGCCGGCCCTGACCGCATCGAGGATTGTACAGCCGAGCGCGACGTCATGGGTCAGCGGCACGCCGCGGGTGGCAAGCAGCGGATGAATATCGCGTGCGAGGCCCGCCCGCGCGGCCTTGCCGAGATAGAGATCGTCGAGCGAGAGGGTCGCGGCACGCACGCCGAGCGTCTCGATCAAGCCGCGCGCGAGCGTCGACTTGCCGCTGCCCTGCGACCCGCAGATGCCGAGGATCAGCGGACGCGGGCCGAGCCACCCCCTGGCCGCCCGGGCGACGAGTTCAAGCGACGCGATCAAACGGCTCGCGCCCGGCGAAGAAGGCGTCGAGATTGTCGGCGACCTTCATCCCCATCGCCTCGCGCGTCTCCAGCGTGGCGGAACCGAGATGGGGCAGCAGCACCGCATTGGGGAGAGCGACCAGCGCCGTTTCGACCGCGGGTTCGCGCTCGTACACATCGAGCCCGGCGGCGGCGATCGTTCCCGCCCCGAGCGCTTCGGCCAGCGCGGCTTCGTCGATGAGCGTGCCGCGCCCGGTGTTCACCAGCACCGCATCGCGTTTCATCGTGGCGAGCGCGGTGGCATCGATCATGTGCCGGGTCGCAGCACCGCCGGGGGCGTGGAGCGAGACGATGTCCGCGATCCGCAACAGGCTGTCGAGCGAGGCATGATAGGCCGCTTCGGGCACATCCTCGGCACGGGTACGGCTTTGCACCACGACCTCCATCCCGAACGCCCTTGCCCGCTCGGCGACGGCGCGCGCGATCCGGCCATAGCCGACCAGGCCCAATACCTTGCCACGCAGCGAGCGGCCGAGCAGATGCGTCGGGCGCCAGCCGGTCCAGCCGCCGGCGCGCAGTTCGCGCTCGCCCTCACCCGCACGGCGCGTCGCCATCAGGATCAGCGTCAGCGCGATATCCGCGGTGGCGTCGGTCAGAACGTCGGGGGTGTTGGTGACGGCAATCCCGCCCGCCCGGGCTGCATCGAGATCGATATGCTCGAACCCTGCACCGTAATTGCCGATGATGCGCGCGCGGCGGCCTTCGGTGAGGATCACCTCGCGGGTAATCTTATCGGTCACTGTCGGGCAGAGCGCATCGTGTTCGCGCATGGCCTGCGCCAGCGCCGCTGTATCCATCGGCAGGTCGGTTTCGTTGCGCGTCACGTCGTAGCTGACGGCAAGGCGCGCCTCGACCGCTTCGGGCCAGCGACGGGTAAGCAGGATCCTCGGCCTGGTCATGCGCCGAGACTAGCGGCGACGGAAGATGGGTGCACGCTTCTCGGCAAAGGCAGTCCGCCCCTCCTTCGCGTCGTCGGTGGCAAAGCAGATCGCCTGAAGATCGCGCTCATATTCGATCGCCTTTTCCCACGGCATCGTATGCGCGGCACGCAGATTGAGCTTGGCCGTCTCCGCCGCGATGGGCGCCCGCGAAGCGATGACCGCGGCGATTTCCTGCGCGCGGGCGAGTAGCGCATCGGGCGCTACCACCTCGCTCACCAGCCCCCAGGCGAGCGCCTTCTCCGCGTCGATCATATCGCCGGTGAGCAGCATCAGCGCGGCGTTGGAAGCGCCCATCGAATAAGTGAGCCCGGCCGCCATCCCGCCACCGCCGATCCAGCCGAGCTTGATCTCGGGCGCGGCGAAGCGGGCGTTGGTGCTGGCGATGCGGATGTCGGCCGCCATCGCCGTCTCGAGCCCGCCGCCCAGTGCATAGCCGTTGACCGCGGCGACCACCGGCTTGCGGCAGGCGCGCAGTGCGTCGCAATAATCGTCGCGGTTGCGGAAATCCCAAGGGGTCGCATAGCCGTCTAGGGTGGTTATGTCCGAACCGGCCGAGAAGGCCTTCTCACCCGCGCCGACGATGACGACGCAACGTACCGCGTCGCTGCTGTTGCATTCACTGACGGCGGCGATCAGCGCGGCGGCCATTTCGGGCGTCAGCGCATTGAGCTTGGCCGGACGGTTGAGGGTGATCGTGGCGACATGGTCGGCCACGGTGAACAGGAGATCGTCGGTCATGTCTCGGCTCCGGCCGGGTGGTGTGTGCGATAAAGGGTTTCGAGCTCGTCGAGCACGGCATCGGCCGCATCGCCGTCGAGCAGTGCCGCGCGCAGCCGCGTCGAGGCCGCGGTCTGGAACCCGATCGCGCCGTCATGGCGCGGGCGCAGCAAAGCCGCCTCGACCGTGGCGAGGGTCGCGGCGAAGAAGCCGCCGGTCGCAGAATTGACCGCATCGTCGTTCCAGGCCGAGCGGAGTGCAGGCTGGCCGTCATGCTTCGGGATGAAGCCGCGCTGCACCGGCTCCGACATCAACCAGCGCAGATGATCGAGCAGCCCGGGGGTGACCTGACAGCGCTTCGAGACGCCGATGCCGGTGCCGCCAAGGGTGGAACCGATACGGCCGCTTGGCCCGGCAGGCGCATCGGCGAACCCCACCCCGCGCGTGGCATAGTTCACATAGCCGTAGATGAGGGGACAGAGGTCGATCCCCTCGCCGCGCTCGATCGCGCCGAGCATCGCGATGGGATTGAGGCCGCGCGCGCGGCGGGTGACGTCACCGGTCAGCGCGGCCATCAGCCCATAAGCTTCGCGCGCGACGGCGCGGTCGATGAATGCGTCGCGTGGCGCGGCCGGCTCGAACCCGAGCGCACCGCAGATCGACTGAAAGCTGAGGATGGCGTGCGGCCCGGCGAGCGACAGCGCGACGGCGTGCTCGGCAGCGAAGGCTGGAAGCTGCGCCCATTCGAGCGGAGGCAGGGTGACGGTCTCACGCCGGTAGGCCATCACCTGAGTGGCGGCGTCGAGCGGGAGCGCCCAGTGACTATCCGCATAATGATAGCTGGCGAGCGATGGCCCGGCGACCGCGCCGCGCCACGCCGCGATCTCTTCCGCGCCGAAGAGATCCTCGACCGGGATCAGGCAATCCGCCGCAACCGCTTCACCGACATGCGGATGATCGAGCACGACGAGGTCGTAGCGGGCGCAGAGATCGCCGATCGGGTGCGATTCGAACCCTTCGAGGGGATGCTTGTCCCACGTCAGCGCAATCGCGTCCGTCTGAGCTGCGGCGGCAGCAAGGGCGTTATAACCGCGCGGGTGATCCCAGGTCAGACCGCGATAGGTGGGAATGCTCATGGATGCTGGCGCACCACGCCCGATTCGATCAGCGCCTCGATCGCCCCGGCGTCCAGACCGGCCTCGCGCAGCAGCTCACGGCTGTGCTCACCGACCAGCGGTGCGCCGCGCTCGACGGTCGAGGGTGTCTTGGAGAAGCGGATCGGGAAGCCTGGCGCCTTCACCCGACCTTCGGTCGGATGATCGTACTCGACGAAGGTGCCGTTATGCTTGATCTGCGGATCGTCGACCAGATCGGCATAGCCATAGACCGGCCCCGCCCAGATATCGCGCGCGCGCATTTCATCGAGCCATGCTGCGCTGGTGCGTGCGGGGAGGTGTTCCTTGACCTTGGCAAAGATCTGATCGCGCAGCGCCCAGCTGTCACGCTCGTCGTCGAGCCCATCGAAGAAGCTGTCCTCGAACAGCTCGCCGAGCTTCTTGAGCGAGGCCATCGCGACGGTGATGTAGCCGTCCTGCGTCGCGAACACGCCATAGGGCGCGCGGATATAGCTATGCGCGTGCGGCTCGGCGGAGCGCGCCTGCGGCTTCTCGCCGACGGTGAACACCGACAGCTCCTGCATCTGGATCGTGGTGATCGCGTCGAGCATGTTGACCTGGACGAGCTGGCCCTCGCCCGTCCGCTCGCGGTGGAACAAGGCGGCGAGCGCACCTTCGAACGCCGAATAGGCGGTGACCGCGTCCACCAGATACTGGCCTGCGGCGGACGGCGGCGCGCCCTCCGCACCGGTGGACATCATCGCGCCCGACATCCCCTGAAGCAGCAGATCCTGCCCGGGGAAATTGCGGTACGGACCGTCCTCGCCATAGCCCGACATCGAGACATAGATCAGGCGCGGGTTGATCTTCGAGAGCGTCGCATAGTCGACGCCCAGCCGCTCGGCGACGCCGGGACGGTAATTCTGGAGGAAGACGTCGGCGTCCTTGACCAGCTCGAGCAGCAGCGCCTTGCCCTCGGGCGCCTTGAGGTCGACCGCGAGGCTGCGCTTGTTGCGGTTCAGCGAGAGGAACGAGACGTTGATCTTGTTGCCGTTGGCGCCGCCCGCCGAAGCGTGGCGCTGCCACTCACCACTGGTCGGCTCGACCTTGACCACGTCCGCGCCCATGTCGCCCATGCGCTGCGCCGCGAACGGGCCGGCCATCGCGATCGAACAGTCGAGCACGCGGATGCCGCTCAGGATATTGGTCACGGTTTCAGTCCTCAGTTCATGGTCCAGCCGCCATTGACGTGCAGCGTCTGGCCGGTGACGAAACCGGACTCGTCGCTCGCGAAAAAGGCGATGGCGTTGGCGATATCGTGGGCAGTGCCGCGGCGCTTGATCGCCTGCGCGTCGAGCACCATGCGGTTGTAGCCCTCAGGATCGGGATGGATCTTTTCGGCGTCGGTCGGGAAGGCGCCCGGCGCAATCGCGTTGACGGTGACGCCGTAAGACCCGAACTCGCGCGCCCAGGCACGGGTCAGGCCGACCAGCGCCATCTTCGACGCGACATAGGGCGAGAGGTTCGCCCAGCCACCCGACAGCGTGATGCTGGAAATGTTGATGATGCGGCCGAAACCCTTGGCGCGCATTCCCGGCAGTGCCGCCTGAACCGCGACGATGCCGGCGTCGACATTGACGCGCTGGACCGCCTGATGCTCTTCGATCGAATAATCCTCGAAGGGCTTCGACGGGTAGATCGCGGCGTTGTTGATGACGATGTCGAACCCGCCAATGTGGCGCGCGAGCTGATCGAGCGTGGCGCGGAAACCGGCGAGGTCGGAGAGGTCGGCGGTCGAGACAACGAGCTTGCCCGGCCCTTTGCCTTCCGCTGCCGCCTTGAGCGCCTCGATCTTGGCGAGATCCTTGTCGATCGCGACCACCGTTGCACCGCGTTCGATCAGCAGCAGCGTGGTGTCGAGACCAAGGCCGCCCGCGGCGCCGGTATAGAGGATGGTGCGGCCGTTCACTTCGCACCGCCGATCGGCGGGAAGTGACCCGAAGGCGTCGGATATTCGTCGGCGGGCTGAAGCGTGACGCCCTCGATCCGCTTCACCGCATCGGCGACCGCAGCGGCATCGGGCAGAATACGGAAGACGCTGTCGTAGCGCCGCTCCTCGCCATGCTCGAGCCAGAGCAGCTCGCCGCGTTCGCGCGCGAAATCCTTGCCCATGACATGATTGGTCGAAGGCTCGATCCCGACGGCGTAGTGGCCGGCATGGAGGTTCTGCCATTCGTACATGGCGGGGAACTGGTCCTTGCGCGTCTCGACCTCGAAGCCGAAGCCAATCCCCTCGTTGACCACCGCAACGTTGACTTTGCCGTCCACATCGGGGGCCATGTCATGCTGCCAGACCTGCTCGTGGAAATTGACGATCGGCGCGGGGAAGGTGCGGTAGCCGGTATTCTGGTCGCGATACTTGGCTTCGTGGGCCGCCCAGATCACATCGCGGACCGGCGCGACGTAGCGCGACCCCTCCGCCACCACCGGATGGCTGACATTGATATGATAGCAGTACATGTGCGGCGTGCGGTAGAAGCCGTGATTGACCACGCGGTCGCTCAGCCGGATCTCGTCGCCGCCAACATCGGCTTCGATCCGGCGGATCAGGTGCAGATCCTCGCCGAACACGGTCGATTGCTGAACGACCCCTTCGGCCCACAGCACGCAGCGATCGCCCTCCCAGCTTTCGCCATAGCCGGTCAGCCGCGCCGGGATCGTGCCGATGCGGCCGTGGAGCGAGGAAGAGACCTTCTCGCGCGGGCCATAGTGATAATGGCCGGCGGGATCGTCATGCATGAAGAGGACGTGGTCGAGGCCACAGGTGATGAGCAGGCCCGACATCGAGCGGAACCAGCCAAGGCCGCCCTCGCCCTCATAATCGTGCAGCCCGGGATGGCGGAAGCCCGAGGGCGAATGCCAGCCGACCGCGCGCCCGTTATGCTCGCATTCGGCGATATCCATCGCGCGATCGACCAGTACGGTGAAACGCAGGCCCGAGCCTGTACGGAACTCCAGCTGGCGCACACCGCGCTCGACCCCGTCCCCGAGCGTCGACAGGCGCACGCCGGCGAATTGCGAGAGCGAACCCGATCGCGCCGCAAGGTCGCGCCGGTTAAGGGTCTCGCCATAGAGCCTTGGCACCATCCTGCTCCATCATCATATTGTACGATGTATGATGTTTAGGGCAGTATGGCGCGACGCGTCAATCGACGTTGCCGGAGATTTTCAGATGCCTCTCGTTCGCCGCTGCTTCGCCGTCGATCTGCACGACGATCCGGGATTGATCGCCGCCTATCGCCGCTGGCACGAACCCGGCGGGCCGCCTGCCGCGGTCAACGCCGCGATCCGCGCGGACGGAGTCGAGTCGCTCGAGATCTGGCTCGTTGGCGACCGGATGTTCATGCTGATGGAGCAGGATACCGACCGGGCACCCGATCCGGAGACCAAGCACGCGAGAGACATGGCGAACCCCGACGTCGCGGCATGGGACAAGCTGATGGCGAGCTTCCAGAAATCGCTGCCGTTCGCGCCGGAGCAGACCTGGGTGGAGATGGAGCGGATCTACGCGCTGAGCGAGCAGCCCTAGCCGCGCGGTTGCGCCCGGCGCTTTTCCCACGATCCGGCGATATGCTCGCGCATCGCCATCGCGGCACGGTCGGGATCGCGCGCGGCAATCGCTTCATAGACCTTGCGGTGCGCGGCATGAGTCAGCTTGACATGCTCGACACTGAGCTTGCCCGAATAGCCGTGCGTGCGCAGCGCTTCGGACTGGATACCGTCGATGATCGCCTTGCTCAGCCGATCGCCCGACATGTCCATGATGAGGTCGTGGAAGCGCAGATCCTCGACCACATAGGCCGAAGGCATCGTCACCAGCGTTTCGAGCTTGCCGATCTGGCTCGCCAGTTCGGCGATCGTATCGGGCGTGGCATTCGCCGCCGCCTTTGCCGCCATCGCCGATTCGAGCAGCGTGCGCACTTCCGACAGATTGTCGAGATAGCGCAGCCCGTCCTCGCCCTGGAACAGCGCAGACAGGATCATCGGATCGAGCATGTTCCACGCGCGGCTACCCCGCACGATCGTGCCACGCCCCTGCTGCGAGACCACCAGTCCCTTTTCGGTCAACGCCGTCGTCGCTTCGCGCACCACGGTGCGGCTGACGTCGTACATCTCGCACAGCATGTTCTCCGGCGGCAGCGCGGTGCCGACCGGATAGGTGCCCATGACGATCGAATTGACCAGATCCTCGACCACCGCTGTCGACAGGCGTGGACGGCGGCGGACCCGCTGATGCGCGGCCGTAACTTCGCTGTTCATTCGCCTCTCTCGTTCACGCGGTCCCGATCTTTGTCCGTCTATCTACGTCATCGACGCAAAAGGGTGAAGCCGCAACGCCCGATCCGTCAAGGGCTTGCAGTTTTCGGGGGCTTGCAGATTTGGAAAGATAATACATACTATGTTTCGACAACGGGCGGAAGCGATGCCCGGCATAGGGGCGCCACCGAGTATGAAGATCACCGGATACCGTAGCCTGACGACGACCCATGACTGGGGACGCCCGGTGGGCGACGTCAACGGCGTGGTCGAGAGTGGTGTGACCGAGGTGCCGATCCTGCTGATCGAGACCGATAGCGGGCTGATCGGTATCGGCCTTGGCCAGCATAGCGACATTGCCCGGGTCTTCCCCGCAGTGGACGGACAGGATCCGCGCGCTGTCACCGCGCTGTACGACTCGATGCTCGCCCACGTCTTCAAGAGCGGCCATGCCGGCGCGACCTATGGCGCGATCGCCGCGGTCGACATGGCGCTGTGGGATTTGAAGGCGAAGATGGCGGACGAGCCGTTGTGGCGGACGCTCGGCGCGCTCGACCGCTTCGTGCCCGGCTATGCCTCGGGCCTATGCTACGGCCTCAATGACGACGCCTTTGCCGCGCATTATCGCGACTGGGCCTCGCGGGGCTTCGCCTCGGCCAAGATCAAGGGCGGGCGCGACATCAAGCGCGACATCGACCGGCTGCTGTCGGCACGCGACATCCTGTCGGCCAACACCAGCCGGCCGGCGATGATGCTGGACGTCAACGAAGCGTGGAACGTCAAGCAGGCGGTGCGCCACCTGGCCGAGATCGAGGCCAACCTCGACCTCACCTGGATCGAGGAGCCGGTGCGCCGCTGGGACGCCGAGGGCCATGCCCGTATTTCGCGCGCATGCCGTGCCGCGGTGGCGACGGGCGAGAACCTGACCGGGCTCGACCAGTTCACGCCGCTGTTCGACGCGAAGGCGGTCGATGTCGTCCAGACCGGCAGCGTGTGGGGCATCACCCATTTCCTGCGCGTGGCGACCGCCGCGCACGCCCGCAACCTGCCCGTCTCACCGGTCGGCTATAACGCCAATCCGGTGGCACATGCCGCCGCGGCGATGCCCAACATGATCGGGATCGAGGTTCAGGACTGGAACGCGCCCAAAGGCCTCAAGGTCGACCAGACCATCGCCGATGGCGGCATCCGGCTGGGCGACGCGCCGGGACTGGGGATCGAGATCGACGAGGCCGCGCTTGCCAACGGCGCCGCGCCCGGCTGGAACAGCAGCGGCGGCCCGCATCGCCGCCCGCGCCAGGCGGGCCTGCGGCTGGTGCCCGACGGGCCACAGGCCGCCGAGTAAGAACGACAGCAACGACGACATAAAGAAGCGATACCGGAGAGACCATGGCCAGCGCCGCCGACACCAACCCGTCCTATGTGCTCGGAGCCCAACGGACGAAGCTGCAACTGTCGCTGATGGTCAATTTCTTCCTGCTGATGGCGCTCTACAGCGGCGTCATGGGCGTGCTGCTGCCCAACCAGATCGCCGAGTTCGACGAGGCATCGAAGGTTTGGAACCTCTCCGCGATGTTCGCGATCACCTCGGTTTTCTCGACGCTGACCACCCCGATCGCGGGCGCGCTGTCGGACCGCACCCGCAGCCGCTGGGGCCGCCGTTCGCCCTGGATCGCAATCGCCTCGCTGATTGGATCGGCGGCACTGTTCGGCGTCTCATGGATGACCAGCTTCTGGTCGCTGATGGTGCTGTGGGTGATGGCGGCGGTCGCCTACAACGCGATGCAGCCGGCAATGACCACGCTGATCGCCGACCGTTTCGCGCCCGAGACGCGCGGCGCGGTCAGCGGCATCGTCGGTGCGGGCATGACTGCGGGCCTCACCGCGGGCACTGTGGTTGCGGGCTATCTCGCGGGCGAGCGCGTGCTCGCCTATGGCTTGTTTGCACTCGCCGTTGCCGCCTCGTGCATTGCCTTCGTAGCCATCAATCGCGAGCCGCCTAGCGACGCCATGCCGCGTCGCCCGATACACTGGCGCGAGTTCCTCAAGGGCTTCTGGATCAGCCCGCGCAAACACCCGGACTTTGCCTGGGCGTTCGCCAGCCGCTTCTTCATCTATATGGGCTATCAGGCCGTCGCCACGTACCTGCTCTACATCCTGCGCGATTACATCGGCCTCGCTAACGACGCGTCGAACATTGCCATCGCCAATATGGCGATCATCACCCTAATCTGCCTGATCACCTCCTCGCTCGCCTCGGGTTGGCTGTCGGACCGTTATCAGCGCCGCAAGCCGTTCGTGATTCTGGGCAGCCTGATCATGGGCTGCGCGATGGTGGCGCCGCTCGCGGTCCCGACGATGCAGGGCATGTGGGCCTACGCCGCGATCATCGGGATCGGCTACGGCATGTTCATGTCGATCGACATGGCGCTGATGACTCAGGTGCTGCCCAAGAGCGCGCTGGGCGACGAGGGCAAGGATCTCGGCATCCTCACCACCGCGGTCAACATTCCGCAGATCATCAGCCCGGTGATGGCGGCGGGGCTGCTCTACCTGTTCGCCAATGACTACCGCGCGATCTTCTGGGCGGCGGTGATTTTCGTGTTCGGCTCGGCACTGTGCGTGCTGCCGATCCGCGGGGTGCGCTGAGCGCCAAATTTATAATACATATTATGATAATTTGACATACGGATGACCTTGCGCCATTCTGACGTCAAATAAGGATCTCCAAGGAGGGGAAGATGAAGTTTCGCCGTGCCCTGTTGCTGTGTGCTGTCGCCGGAAGCGCGTTGACGCTGGCCCAGCCCGCTTTCGCGCAGGATGCGCCCGCGGCCGAGGAAGCCGCGCCCGCCGAAGAAGAAATCCTGGTCACCGGCATCCGCGCTTCGGAGCGCGCCGCCATCGACATCAAACGCAACGCGGTTGCGGTGGTCGATTCGATCGTCGCCGAGGATCTGGGCAAGCTGCCCGACCAGAATGTCGCGGAATCGCTCCAGCGCGTCGCCGGCGTGACCATCGAACGCAACCGTGGCGAAGGCCGTTTCATTACGGTTCGCGGCTTTGGCCCCAAGTTCAACATGGTGACCGTCAACGGCCGCACGCTGGCGACCGACAATAACGGCCGCGAGTTCTCGTTCGACGTGATCCCGTCGGAGATCATCTCGGGCGCAGACGTGTACAAGTCGCCGCAAGCGAACCTCAACGGCTCGTCGATCGGCGCGACCGTCAACGTCAAGACGCTGCGCCCGCTCGACCAGAAGACCGGATTCAAGTTCGCGGGTGCCGCGACCGGCATGTGGTCGGAGATCGCCGATAGCTGGAATCCCGAATTCTCGGGCGTGGCGAGCTGGAAGAACGATGCCGGCACCTTTGGCGTCGCGCTGGCCGGCGTGTGGGCCAAGCAGGACAATCGCATCGACGAGTTCACGATCGGCGCGGGCCATGTCCGCCGCGGATCGACCGACAGCTACTACACCGCGGGCGGCGTGGTCGGCGGGCGTGTCGGGCCGGGCGTCACCCCCTTCACCGGCGTGTCGATGCCGTCGAACCTGTCGCCCTTCTTCTTCGAGCGCCAAATGACCCGCTGGGGCTTCAACGCCGCGGTGCAGATGCGCCCGAGCGACAAGCTGACCGTCACGATCGACGCGCTCGTCGCCAAGGCGCGCTTCATTGAGCAGCAGACCGGCCTCGCCTATGACTTTTCCGGCGGCACGCTGGTCGAGCAGGTCGTGCAGGGCGGCAGCGTCGTCAACGGCGTCCAGACCGGCGGCGAGGCGGTGTATCAGCGCTATAAGGGCGGCTTCGTCGACCAGATCATCCAGTATGACGACCGCAACGTGACGACCAGCCAGTTCGGCATCAACGTCGACTGGCGGCCGACCGACGACCTCAAGATCGGGTTCGACATGTCGCTGTCCGACGCGCGCAAGCGCGGGCACGAGAACAACCTGTTCACCACCATCCGCCGCAAGAACATCGATCACTGGTTCGATCGTCGCAGCGGCAGCCCGATCTACGACTATGGCTTCACCAGCCCGAACTACGCCAACGCCGCGACCAATCCGCAGGGCAACACCGCGCACTATTATATCTGGGGCGGCGGCAACGACGGCGACGACGAGATCGAGGAATATCGCGGCGATATCGAGTGGAAGCCGGGCGGCGGCAATCTGACGCTGGCCGCCGGCGTGATGGCCTCGAGCCGCATCAAGTCGATCGACGGCTATGAAACGCCGTTCGACCAGCAGTGCCGCTATTGCGGGTCCGACCGGGCGCTCTCCCCGTCATTGTTCGAATCGACCAACCGCAACTTCTTCTCGAGCTACGACGGCAACATTCTGCGCGACTGGCTGATCTATGACCCGCATGCGCTGGTCAATCAGATCGACCAGTTCGCCGCGCAGGATGGGCTTGTCTTCGATCCCGCCGTCCGCTCGGCCACCGCCTCGTCGGTGATCAACGAGAAGGTGAAGTCGGCCTACCTCATGGGCACGCTCAATACCGAAGTCGCGGGCATGCCGCTCGTGATCAATGCCGGCCTGCGCTACGAGAATACCGACTACACGTCCGCAGGCGCGTCGCGCACGATCGTCAGCGCGCGGCCGCGGCTCGATGCGAACGGCAATCCGACGGGCCAGAACGATATCGTGCTGACGCCCACGCCCGTGCCGATCAACTTCCACGGCAAATATGAGGACTGGCTGCCCTCGCTGAACGTGCGGCTGTCGGTCACCGACGATTTCATCCTGCGCTTCGCCGCATCGAAGGTGATGACTCGCCCGACGCTGACCGACCTGTCGCCGCGCATGTCGATCCAGACCAACCCCGGCAACGAGACGATCCGCCGCGGCAATCCCGATCTGCAGCCGTTCCGGGCGGATCAGGTCGAGCTCGGCGCCGAATGGTATTTCGCGCGGGATTCGCTGCTCAACGTCGCCGCCTTCTACAAGAAGATCGGCTCGTTCGTGACCACCGTCACGAATGACGAGACCGTCGACCAGATCAAGTTCGCGGTGACCGTGCCCGCCAATGGCGAGGGCGCGACCGTCAAGGGCTTCGAGGTCGGCTATCGCCAGTCGTTCGGCAACTGGCTGCCCGCCCCGTTCGACGGGTTCGGCGTGCAGACCAGCTTCAACTACACCGAGTCGGACGCGCAATATCCCAGTGTCGTGCCGGGTCAGAGCTACAGCCTCGAAGGCCTGTCGGAATATTCGTACAGCCTGGTCGGCTTCTACGAGAAATACGGCATCCAGGCGCGCGTCGCCTACACCTATCGCGACGACTTCCTGCAGACCGCGATCGGCCGCAACAGCGAGCAGGAATATTTCAAGGGTTATGGCCAGCTCGACCTGAGCCTCGCCTATGATGTCACGTCCAACTTCACCGTGTTCGCGGATGCGGTCAACGTGAACAATGCCAAGGAGTTCCTCTTCTCGATGAGCGAGGATCGCACCAAGGAGTACCGGACCACCGGCCGCCGCGTTTCCGCGGGCGTCCGGGTCCGCTTCTGACAGCCGCCTGCCACCCCTCCCCGGCGCGGCTAAGGGGCGCTCCATCGCGGCCGATCGGCCGCGGCGGGGCGCCCCGCTTCTTTGGAGGGCCGGGCGAATCGCGCGAACGGCTTCAAATGCCGGATGGAAATGCGCGGCGCTTCGCCGCATACAGGGGACTCGGCCACGCGCCTTGCCCCTGAACCGGGATCGCGCAGCAGCCGGAAAACGGGGGGCAGGAACGGGTGCTACGGGTGAACGAGCAGGCAGCGAACGAGAGGGACGAACCCCGCTTCGGCCGGTTCGCGCGCAACATCCGCTCCAGTCACGATCAGGTGGCACAGGTGCTGGGTAACGAGATCCTGTCGGGCGTCATCGCGCCTGGCGCAAAGCTGCCGCAGGAAGCCGAGATCCTCGCCCGTTTCGGCATCTCGCGCACGGTGCTGCGCGAAGTGTTCAAGACGCTGACCGCCAAGGGGCTGATCGTGTCGAAGACGCGTGTCGGCACCACGGTGCTCGACAGCGCGCACTGGAATTATTTCGATGCCGACATTCTGGCATGGAAGGCGAGCCAGGGGTTCGACATGACCTTCCTGCGCGACCTCGCCGAGATCCGCGTCGCGATTGAATCCGCCGCGGCGCGCGCTGCCGCCGAACGCCGGACCGATGAGGATCTGGCCGAGATGCCCGCCATCTGGCGGGCATGCGCGACGCGACCGACAGCGCGCGCGACTTCGCCGAGGCGGACCTCCAGTTCCACAAGGCGATCGGCAATGCGTCGGACAATGCGCTGATGCGCTCGCTGTCCGCGGTGATCGAGACCGCGCTGATGGCGTCGTTCCGGATGAGCTCGCCAGTCAACGAGGCCGAGGAGCACCAGACCAGCGTGCGCGGCCATGCCCAGATCGTCGATGCGATCGAAGCCGGCGACGGCGAGCGTGCCGCGCGGGCAATGCGCGAGATCATCGGCCATGGTGTGTCGCGGATCGAAAAGAGCACCAAGTCGGCCAAGCGCGGCAGTTAAGCTGCTCCGTCCCCGGTGCGAGACCGGGGTGACGGTCGGATATCAAAACAGAAAGGAGCCTGAATCCGGAGGCCGAACCGCCCGGCTTCGGTTGGTTGCGCGCCATTGATAATAGTACTATTATATTTTCAATTCCCCGCGAATCCGAAGGAATTCGAAAGGGGGCGAACGCCTATGGAGGGATTGGATGACTGACGGCCCAATGACTGGCGGCCTATCGCGGCGACACTTCATGCACTGCGCTGCCTGCGCGACCACTGCAGCGGGGATGGGCGCACTGCCCGCAAGCGCGCTTGCCGCGACCCAGGCTTCGGGCGCCCTCAAGGGCAAGGAAGCGATGCGCGAATTCGCCTATGGCAAGGTCAAGCTGACCGGCGGCCGCATCAAGCGCCAGTTCGACCATATCCACGCGCATTTCCTCGCGCTCGACAATGACCGCATCCTCAAGGTCTTCCGCCAGAATGCGGGCCTCCCCGCCCCCGGCCCCGACATGGGCGGCTGGTACGACAAGGACGGGTTCGTCGCCGGCCTGACGATGGGCCAGTATATCTCCGGCCTCGCGCGCTATGGCGCAGCGACCGGCGACCAGGCCGCGCACGAGAAGGTCCGCCTGCTGGTCAGCGAATGGGGCAAGGCGATGGTCGCCGCGACCAATCCCTATGCCGGCCCCAAGGCACAGGCGCAGTGGGCCGCCTATGTCATGGACAAATATGTCGTCGGCCTGGTCGATGCCTATCGTCTGAGCGGCGCCGAGCAGGCCAAGACGCTGCTGCCGATCATCATCGAGAAGTGCCGCCCGTACATCTCGCCCGTCTCGCGCGACCGCATCGGCAAGACCGAGCCGCCCTATGACGAGACCTATGTCATCTCGGAAAACCTGTTCCACGTCGCCGAGATCACCGGCGACCGGAAATATCACGACATGGCGGTCCACTATCTGCTCAACAAGGAGTGGTTCGACCCGCTCGCCGCGGGGCAGGACGTGCTGCCGACCAAGCATGCGTACAGCCACACGATCGGCAACGCGTCGGGCGCCCAGGCCTTCCTCCATCTCGGCGACGAGAAGTACAAGAAGGCGCTGGTCAACGCGTGGAAGTTCATGGAGCCGCAGCGCTTCGCGAGCGGCGGCTGGGGTCCGGAGGAGCAGTTCGTCGTGCTCGGTCAGGGCAATCTCGCCAAGAGCCTCAAGACCTCCAAGGCGCATTACGAAACGCCGTGCGGCGCGTTCGCGGACCTGAAGCTCGCACGCTATCTGATACGCTTCACCGGTGAAGCGCAGTACGGCGACGGGCTCGAGCGCTCGCTCTACAACACGATGCTCGCGACCCGCCTGCCCGACAGCGACGGTGGATACCCCTATTATTCCGACTACGGCGCGCAGGGGCAGAAGCGCTATTACCACCAGAAATGGCCGTGCTGCTCGGGCACGCTGGTACAGGGCGTCGCCGACTATGTGCTGAACGCCTATTTCCACGACGACGACAACCTGCTGGTCAACCTCTACACCCCGTCCGAAGTGACCTGGGACCGCCCCGGCGGCGCTGTGGAAGTCGTGCAGGAGACCGACTATCCGGTCGCCGACACCGTGAAGCTCAAGGTGCGCAAGGCGGGCAATGGCCGCTTCGCCATGAAGCTGCGCATCCCGCATTGGACGAAGGGCGCGAAGCTGCTGGTCAATGGCAAGGCGCAGGCCACGACGCCAGGCCAGCTCGCCACGGTCAGCCGCCTGTGGAAGGCGGGCGACATTGTCGAGCTGACCATTCCGCAGCCGCTGCGCACGCTGGCGATCGATCCGGAGAATCCGAACCTGCGGGCGGTGATGCGCGGCGCGGTAATGTATGTCGGCCTCAATCCGTGGGAAGGGATCGATCAGGAGACGATCGCGCTTCCGGGCGCGCTTACCCCGATGCCGGGCCACCCCGAATCCTACCGGGCGAAGGTCGGCCAGCGGAACCTGGTGTTCGTGCCATATTATGCGGTCGATACCGAGCGAACGACGACCTATTTCAAGACGGCGTGATGCGCCGCTTCGAGGGCAAGTGCGCCGTCATCTCGGGCGGCAACAAGGGGATCGGCCTCGCCATCGCCGAACGGTTCGCGTCGGAAGGCGCGAACATCGTCATCGGCGCGATCGAGGCCGACCTGTCCCCGGCGGAGCAGGCGCTGGCCGGCTATGGCGTCGGGGTCGTCACGCGACGCTGCGACGTCACCAAGGCCGATGACGTGCACGCGCTGTTCGAGGCCGCGGAAGCATTCGGCGGCGTCGACATCGCAGTGCAGAATGCTGGCGTCATCACCATCGCGAAGGTCGAGGATCTGACCGAGCGGGAGTGGGATCTGAACCTTGCGGTCAATACCAAGGGCGCGTTCCTGTGCTGTCAGGAAGCGATCCGGCGGTTGCGCGCACATGGCAAGCCGGGGCGGTTGATCAACACCGCTTCGGGGCAGGCGCGCGACGGCTTCATCTTCACCCCGCATTATGCCGCGTCCAAGTTCGGCGTGATCGGCATGACCCAGAGCCTTGCCAAGGAAGTCGCCACCGAAGCCATCACCGTCAACGCGATCTGCCCCGGCATCATCCACACCGACATGTGGGACTATAACGACCGCGAATGGGGCAGGCTGATGGGCGATTACGCCCCCGGTGCGCTGATGGAAGAGTGGGTGCAAGGCATCCCGATGAAACGCGCTGGCACCGGGGCCGACGTCGCCGCGCTTGTCGCCTTCCTCGCCAGCGAAGACGCAAGCTACATCACCGGCCAGACCATCAATGTCGATGGCGGCCTCATCATGTCCTAGGGATTTGGAATGGATCGCGTCACCGCCACCTATGAGATCGAGACCGCGTTTCCGCTGAGCCAGGCCGCGGAGACGATGGCTGGCGAGCAATCGACCGGCACCTTCGTTCGCGTGCCGGGCGAGACCGACGAACTGCGCGAAGCCCACGCCGCGCGGGTCGAGGAACTGGTCGAGCTGGGCGAGGTTACCGAACCTTCGCTACCCGGATCGGGCCTACCCAGGGACTGGGACGGCAAGCGACGCCGGGCAAGGGTCGTGCTGTCCTGGCCGACTTCGAACATGGGGCTGTCGCTTCCCAACC
>Ga0247822_10000591_pt1 | contig 20099 bp, 21 predicted proteins | sample 13C_Cellulose_Da_FD_192423 | JGI IMG/M metagenome (GOLD analysis project Ga0247822, IMG submission 192423) | Soil microbial communities from agricultural site in Penn Yan, New York, United States - 13C_Cellulose_Day30 | ecosystem: Environmental > Terrestrial > Soil > Agricultural land | place...
CACTAGTGACTTTCCCTCAGTGCTTGTCTTCCCGCTTTCTCCCGAGAAACGTCTCCTTATCCTTCGCTTTTCTTAACTTGGACCCGCCCCATGCGCAGACCGACCGCCAGCAGCAGCCCTGCACCGATGAGCAGCGAGATGGTGCCGGGCTCGGGAATGATCTGGTATTGACCGATCACGACAGTGTTATAGAACGCGTCGCCGGCGAGGATATCACCTGTCGTGCCGGGGGTCAGCGTGGACATCCAGGCAGAAAGGTCGATCCTCGCGGAGCCGGTGAAGGCTGCTTCGGTCGCGGAGAAATCCTGACTCACGAAACCCGAGCCCGCGATGTTAAGATCCCGCCCATCCCCAGATATGGAGGCCACGAAGAGATCGCCATAGGCAAAGCTAGCGCCCGGCGACTTCAGGTTCGACCTATCAAACGAGGTGTAGTCGTAATCCACCTCCTGATTGAAAAATCCCAGCAGGGTGAAGCCTTGGCCGACACTGGTTTCAACATCGTTATTCTGGGCATGTGCGCCTGTGGCGGTGAAGAGCACCTTCTCAGGATCGGTAACATCGATAGTCAGGATCACGGCGGCTCGAGCAGACGCGATGGCGCACACGGCTAGCACTGGGACGAGAAGAAAACGAGCGAACGACATTTGCATGCCCCATAAAGAAACCTCTTCCAGTAATTCACGACCGGATTGGGATAGACGGTAGGAATTTTCAGGACGAGCGGCGCAGGTTTTAAGCGAGAAAGAAGCGCCTAGCCTCGAACATCCCTCTCGCGCGATTAAAGCATGGGGTAAATACCCCATAACCCTCAATTGTCACATTTTTGTAACAATTACTCCCTTCACTCCTTAGGGGAGGAAAAGCACTCTTCGCATCGCCTTATCTCTATGAAAAAGCCCTCTCTCAAAACTCTCAGCTTCGCGGCCGCCAGTCTGGCCACGATGTTGACCGGATTCTCGGCTCACGCCGGGGAAACCGTCACCACGACCTCCACGGAGGAGACCTCCTCGGAGTCCTGGATCTCGGAATGGTGGAACGGTAAATACGCCACTGGCAACTGGTTCGGCGTGCGCGACACGCTGGAAGAAAACGGCCTCAAGCTCGGCGGCAAATGGACCGGCGTCTTTTACGGCGTGGTCGATGGTGGCCGCTCCGGTGTCGGCGGTGGATTCTTCGACGAAGAAGTCTCCTTCAACGGTGAGTTGAACTTCGGCAAACTCTTCAAGGTCGAGGCCCTCGAGGGACTCAAGGCCTTCGGTGGCGTCCGCTGGCGTGACGGTCTGAACGTGAACAACCGCGTCGGTGCTTCCGGCAACTTCCAGCCCTCGCACTTCCAGTCCGGCAAGCAGTGGCGTCTCATGACCTTCGGTCTGACCTACACGCAGGCCGCCTTCGGCCAGAAGGAATTCCTCACCGTCACCGGTGGCTGGATCCAGCCGCAGAAGGAATTCATCGACCAGCCTCTCTCGAAGCTGTTCGTGAACAACAGCTTTGAAAGCTCCAAGGGCATCGGTGGCAACATCCCCTTCTCCTCCAGCTTCTCCACCTGGGGCGGCACGTTGAAGGTGAGCCCGCTCAAGGACTACTACGTCAAGGGTGGTCTTTTCATGTCCTATCCGAGCGCCACGAGCACGGCGAACCACGGCCTGGCCTTCGAAGGCTTCGGTCCTGACACGTCGGAAAACGGCGTCATGGGTATGGTCGAGACCGGCATCACGCCAAAGCTCGGCTCCGCCAAGCTCCCCGGTAAGTACGCATTCGGTGGTTACTACTATCAGGAAGACAACACGTCTTTCTTCGGTGCGAACTACGACGGCCGCTATGGCTTCTACTGGCAGGCTGACCAGATGCTCTTCCGCGAATCTTCGCCGGAAGCTCCTGTGCTCGCCAAGGGCCCATCCGATGGCAAGTCCACCGTGTCCGCCTCGGAAGGCAAGTCCTTCAAGGATAAAGTGCTGACGGAACCCGCCAAGCTCTCCGAGCAGGGTCTCTACGCCTTTAACCTCGTCACCTACGCTCCGAAGTATAACAACATCCTGCCGTTCTACTTCCACACGGGTCTCGTCTACAAAGGCCTCATCCCGACGCGTGACAACGACCAGTTGATGGCCGCCTTCAGCTTCGGTCAGTACAGCTTCTACAACATCGAAGCGCTCCAGGAAGCGGGCAACGTGAACCAGCCGAACTACACAGCCGTTCTGGAAATCGACTACCGCATCCAGATCAACAAGTGGGCCTTCTTCCAGCCATTCTTCCAGTACATCATCCAGCCTAACGGCACCGGAGCCATCGAGAACGCCTCGATCCTCGGTTTCGAGACTGGCCTGGTGTTCTAAGCTAAGTTTCCCTGGTAGCTAAAACCTAAGTTCCGCCGTCGGGCCTCTCCTCCCGACGGCGGTTTTTTTGTGTCGTGAAAGGGCCTGCCCGAGTGGGTAGAACAAATGCAACAAGCGCCAAACATACTGCTCGTGCGCCTTAAAGAATATAGTGAGATTGCCCTTATCCTGATGTCCCGGTAAAGGTCGGGAGTGGCACCTATTGCGCGTTTTCCAGAACTGTACGGAATTGCGATGGGAGCGTTAATGGGAGCGTGCAATCATTTCATCGCGCTTGCGGCACGGGAGTGGGCGGGACGGGAAACGCTAATACGTTACGGATGGGAAGACATTAACGCCTTGGCGTTTACCATTTCGGGAGCTTTCGCAGGAGCCTTCTTTGGTGTTGGAGTCCGAGTGATCTATCTTTTGGCGCAAAGAAGAATCCCCTATTTGTTCGTAACTTGGATTACATTGGGAATCTGTCTTCCGTTGTACATCGTTTCGACGGTCGTCGCTATTTCGACTAGGCTCTCTCTAGGAATCATCATAACTACCGCAACCTCACCGCTGATCGTACTACTGATACTAGGCTCGCGGGAGTGGTGGCGGGTGCGCAAACTTGCGCGAACAGCCTAAGTGGGAAAAGTCGGCCCGGTCGGCGACCAGGCCCTACCGGATCCGTCTCACTGGTAGGTTGCTTTTGCGTTCCGATTGACAAGTCACTGCGTGAGTCGGGACTTGGAAATACGGAGCAGCTAATACCCGCCGTCAACACACAACCCCACCGCGAACTCCAGCAGAGCCCACCAGCGAAAAACCTGTGGTATGGCCCGGTCGCCAACCGGGCCGTGATATCTGCTTAAGCGCGGGGGTTATTGTCAGTCCCATGGCCTCGTTTTTCTCGTTTCCGCTCTTCGGAGGGAAACGAGGAAACGAATGTATCAAGACGTCCGAACGACCTTAATGCCCGCCGCGGGTGCCGTTGGCTTGGGCGGGGCCGTTTTTGGCGACGTCGGCGAACTCTTCGGGGAATTTCGCGAGGAAGCTCTGGGTCGGCCAGGAGCAGGCTTCGCCGAAGGCGCAAACCGTGCGGCCGGCGATGTTGTCGGCGACGTTGAGCAGGGCTTTCGGGTCGGCTTCGCGACCGCCGCCGTCGAGCATGCGCGTCGTGATCTTCGACATCCAGAGGCTGCCCTCACGGCATGGCGTACACTGGCCGCAGCTTTCGTGCGCGTAGAATTGATTCAGGTTGTTCAACGCCCAAACCATGTCGCGGGTGTCGTCCATGACCATGACGCCGCCGCTGCCCACCATCGTACCGACGGCGGCGAGGCTGGAGGCATCCATGACGATGTCGAGCATGGCGAGTTCCTTCTCGACCATCTGACCATCCGCATCCTTGACCTTGGTCTTGAAGACCTCGCCGGCGCGGAGAACCTTGGCGGAACTGCCGCCGGGAATGACGGCCTTGAGCGTGCGGCCGGGCTTGAGGCCGCCGCAGATATCATTAATCAATTCGCCGAGCGTGACGGCTCCAGCGGGAAGTTCATAGAAGCCGGGTTTCACCACATCACCGCTGACGCACATGGTACGGGTGCCACCGTCGCCGGGGGTGCCCATCTTGGCGTACTCTTCGGCGCCGATACGCAGGATGTGCGTCACGTGGCAGATGGTCTCCACGTTGTTCACGATCGTCGGCTTCATATAGAGGCCGAGCACGGCGGGGAAGTAAGGAGGCTTGATGCGGGGATACGGACGCTTGCCCTCGAGGGACTCGAGCAGGCTGGTCTCTTCACCGCAGATGTAAGCACCGGCGCCCTGATGGACGTAGATGTCGCAGTCGAAGCCGGAGCCGAGGATGTTGTTGCCAACAAGGCCCTTGGCGCGCGCTTCCTTGATCGCGTTCCACACGATCTTGGCGGCGTCTGGGAATTCGCACCGGATGTAGATGTAGCAGAGATGGGTATTCGTCGCGTAGGCCGAGATGACGAGGCCTTCGATCAACTGATGCGGATCGTAGTGCAGGACATAGCGATCCTTGAACGTACCGGGCTCGGATTCATCGCCATTCACCACGATGTAGTGAGGCTTGCCGTCGTCGTATTTGATGAAGCTCCACTTCGCACCGCAGGGGAAACCCGCACCGCCACGACCGCGGAGATTCGCGGCCTTCATGGTGTCGATGATCTCGACCGGCTTCATGGTGAGCGCTTTTTTCAGCGACTCGTAGCCGCCGTGGGCGAGGTAAGTCTCGAGCGAGGCGTCGTAGCCCGGCTTGCTGATGTTCTCGAAAATGATGCGCCGCTCTTTCGGATGCGGAGGCGGCATGGTGAAGGTGGGGGTCATTTGTATTGCTCCACGATGGCGGGCACTTGCTCGGCCTTGATGTTCTCGTGCAGGGTATCGTTGATCAGGGCGACGGGTGCGCTGCCACAGCTGGCGAGACACTCGACGAACTCCACGCTGAACTTCCCATCTTCCGACGTGGGCGGCGCGATGCCGAAACCATGGTGATGGTGGTGCGGGTCGATACCGGTGGCCTGGCAGAATTTTTCCCGGACATCATAGCTGCCGGCCATGGCACAGGCCAGGGTGCGACAGACGCGGATGATGGTCTTACCGGCGGCCTCGCGGCGGAACCACGGGTAAAACGTGACGAGCTCGTAGATGTTCACGGGCTGAAGTCCCAGCTTCGCGGCGATCCACTCGAGGCCGCTGTCATCGACATGGCCAAAGTGGTTCTGCCAGTAGTGCAGAAGCGGAAGGGAAGCACTCCGCTTGGAAACGGGATAATGCGTTACAATCTCATCGATCTCCGCCTCAAACGCCGGCGTTACCGCATCGGCTTGTCGCGTAGCAGGGGGAGAGACAGCGGTGGTCGCGCTCATTGGTGGACGTTTTTCGTCTTTTCCCCGGCCAGCTTCAAGCAAAAGGATGCGTTAGGCATTTTTCGTCGATATTTCTTTTCCAATCGCCGCGATTTTCTCGCGCAAAGCGGCGGGTTCCAGCACTTCCACCTGTCCGCCCCAACCAAGGATCCATGCCTCCAAGTCGGGTGCGAGGCCGACTTTCATCTCCAGTTCCACGTCGCCATTGGCCTTGCCGTGAAGTTTTTGCGTTTTATGCCACTGGCGCTCGCTCACCAGCCGCGCGACGGCAGCCTGGAAGTGGAGGCGGATGGTCTCGGTCTTCCCGGCTTCGAAGGCGGAGAAGCTCCCGGAGAGCATGTCGGCCACGGAAAAGTCCGGGGATTTTTCAAAAGTCTGGCGCAGCGTTTTGACATTCTCGATACGCGGCAGGGCAAAAGTACGTCGGCCCTCCCGCACGAGATCATTGCAGATGAGATACCACTGGTTATCGATGCAGGCGAGGTGGTAGGGCTCCACGCGGCGGCGCTCGGGTTTCTTCGCCTTCATCGACAGGTAGTCGAACTCCACGACCTGATGGTGCATGACAGCCTCGGTGAGAGTCTCGAAAACCCGGATCTGCGCATGCGGCACACCCTGCGAGCGAAAGGACACGGCGGCGGAGAGCTCGTGCATGGAGACGCTCGTCTGGTCGTCCATACTGGAGACGAGCTTTTCAAAAGCGGCGTGCAGGGGTTTCTCAAACGACGTGCCGCGATACTGCTCGACGGCCTTTTGCGCGACGAGGAGGGCGACGAGCTCGCCCTGGCTCACGGTGACCATGGGGAACTGCGCGACTGACTCGGCGTAGTAAAAGCCATGCTGCACGGCGTCGTACTCGATGGGCAGCATGAGCTGGTCGCGCATGAAGTCGATGTCGCGCTGGAGCGTCTTCGTGGAGACCTCGAGGTCGCGGGCGAGTTTCGAGCAGTTCGGGTACTTCTCGGCGGCGAGGAATTCGTGGATCTTGATCATCCGCACGAGTGGCGGACGACTCGCGCGAGCGGCCAGTCCGGTAACCTGCGTTTCTTTTTTCAGAAATCCCGCCGACTTTTTTGGCATAGGACATGATATGTCCGACACTGGATGGCAAAGTCAACACCGTTATGAAAAACATCCAGTCCTTCATCACCAACTTCTCCCGCAAGAGCCGCCCAGTCGCCCAGCAGATGGAACTCCCCCTCCCCGGCTCCCGCCTAACCCGTGACGAAGCCAACTTTCTGGTCGAGATCCGCCGTCTCCGCGAGCAACTCGCCAAAGCTTAATTCGTCGGCCGCTGCAGCATGAGGTGCGAGTACCCCGCACTGGCCGCCCAGCTTTGCGCCTGCTCCTGATTGCGCCACCTCCACGAGGAGAGGACCGTGCGCAGCAGCCGCTCGCGAATATCCTGCTCGGGGATTTGCAGAGCCCAGTTGGCAGATTGTTGGGGATTGATGGCGGCATTCTGCGTGGCGTAGCCAAATATCGCGTACCGACGATCCTTGCCGGGAGGGAGGGTTTGCAGCCACTGCTCCGTCGCCTGGCTGTCCCGCTCCGCATAACCTTGTCCCACGCCCTGATAGGCCCGAGCGCGTGCCTCCTCGTCGGCGATATTGGGAATCCACGCCGTGGCGCCGTCGGGGTTGACCTTGCTCAGATCGCGCGCGACTCCTTCCGCCAGGATCTGACGGTGAGTGGTGTTTTCCAAGCTCGCGAGATTTTCCATGAGAGGCGTCATGTCCTTTTTGTTCAGACGATGGATCATCCCGTGAATGAAGTGATCGGCCACGCGATCATTGCCGATCTGGTTTAGAATCGCCATGCCTTCTGGCACGGAGTTGCTGGCGAAGTAGCCGCCAAGGGCGTAACCAAGCGGCACACCGACATTAGCGTCGGTCTGGTCGAGGAGCATTTCCGTCGCGCCTTTTGGATCTTTCAATGCGAAGGTTTCAAACACCCGCCCCGCCGCCGTGTCCCAGACCTGCGGATCCTGAATCAGATCCAGCATCTGAAAAGCCTGCTCCATATTTTGCTGGCTCAGCTTGCGCGCAGCCATCCAGATGAGCACGCCACCGTCGCCGTACGGCAGTTCGGCCATGGCCTGAAAAGCCTCCGCCGGATTTTGTTCGGACCAGAATCGCACAGCCACCGCCTGGAGTTGATCTCGCATGGGACCTTGAGGCAGAGACATGGCCCGGAGATAGACGGCCTGGTGATCGGACTTTGCCCAGACCTCCGCGACCTTGCGGGCGATCTTTTCCGACGTGGCGGGTTCCAGAGACATCGCCATTTGCAGAGCCTCGGACGGTGAGGTTTCCGCGAGTTTCTGCAATGCGGCCAGGAGCAAGGCATCGCGCGAGGCGCTCGGGGGAGCATTGATCAACTCTCCGATCCAGACTCTCACTTGCTCCACCGACATCGACGAAGCCATCTGCGCGGCGGTCCTGGCCTGTTCCTCCGCGTTACCCAGGCCCTCCAACGTGCGTAGCGCATCGCCCGCGGAAAGCGGCTTGGCAGAAGGCGCGGCCACGGCTCTCGGTGCAGCATTCGGCAGGGAGGCGCGCTCTGCGGGGATGGAGGTAGAACTTTCCGCTGGAGGCAAAGTCGGTGTCGACGCCGGGCGGTCGCAACCACCCAGGAGCGCCAGCAGGGAAAAACTTACCGAGGCAAAGTTCCGTCGGGAAAGCATGGTCAGGAGATCCTACATACGAAGTCACACCCATCCCGTCAATCCGCCCGGCACGAGAGAAAAAGGGCATTTGTCTCCCATCCGCGCCTGTGGCAGCATTCCTCCTGTGCAATTCGAACTAGACCTGCATCGCGCCCCGACGCCTGCCCCGGAACCGGAGCAGCCCAAAGTCCATACGGTGACAGAGTTGACGCGTCTGATCCGCTCGCTGATCGAGGGACGCGTAGGCGAGGTCTGGGTGGAAGGCGAAATTTCCAACCTGCGCAAGCAGGCCTCCGGGCACCAATATTTCACCCTGAAAGATCAGACGAGCCAGGTGTCATGCGTGCTCTTCGCCGGGAATGCCTCCAGCCTGCGGGGTCTGCGACTCACCGACGGACAGCACGTGCAGGCCTTTGGCCAGATGACCGTGTACGAGGCGCGCGGCCAGTACCAGATGATCGTGCGCACGGTGCAGGCGGTGGGCGAGGGAGCGTTGCAGGCGAAATTCGAGGCACTCAAGCGGCAACTCGCCGCCGAGGGGCTCTTCGACACCGACCGCAAGCGTCCCCTGCCCCGCTTCCCGAAGCGCGTGGGCGTGGTCACATCCCCGACAGGCGCGGCTTTGCGGGACTTCCTCAAGGTCCTGCACCGTCGCCATCCCGGCATCGAAGTCCTCATCAACCCCGTGCGCGTACAGGGCGCGGGAGCCAGCCGGGAAATCGCCCGTGCGGTGGAAGAATTTGGCGATCCCGAGCGCACCGGACTGCCTCCAGTGGACGTCATCGTCGTGACGCGAGGCGGCGGCAGCATTGAGGATCTGTGGGAGTTCAACGAAGAAATCGTGGCCCGCGCCATCGCCCGCTCGCCGGTGCCCGTCCTCAGTGCCATCGGGCACGAGATCGACTTCACCATTGCGGACTTCGTCGCCGATCTGCGCGCCCCGACCCCGAGTGCGGCCGCCGAGATTCTGGCCGCTGACCGGCTGGAAATGCTCGCCTGGGTCGGACAGCAGGAACGCCGACTGAATCACTGCGCGCAAAACCGCCTCGACCTGCTCACCGCGAAAGTCTCCGCACTCGCGAACTCCTCCGGCCTGCGGGAGCCGCTCCGCCGTGTACAGGAACTCCAACAAACCCTCGACCGCCGCAGCGAGAGCCTCGAGCGCATCAGCCAGCGAGCTGTGGACCGGGCGCAAAACTCGCTGCATCAGTTGGCTTTCAAGATGGAACGCCTCTCGCCCGAAGCCGCCGTCGACCAGGCCCGGCTGCAAATCCGCCTCTGGGTGCAGAAATTGGAAGACGGCCTGAGCCGCGAACTCACCCGGCAGAAATCCCGCCTGGAACGGGCCTCGGGGGTGCTGGCCGCGCTGAGCCCGGAGGGGACCTTCGCCCGAGGATACACGATCACCTTCGACGCCGAGGGGCGCGCTTTGACAAAGGCGGCCCACGTGCCTCCGGGCGCAACATTGCGCACGCGATTCATCGATGGAGAGGTGGAATCCATCAGCACCCAGCGTTGACGCACCCGGCGACCCTAGATAAGAGTATTGCCCAGTGAGTAAGAGCTTCGCCGAACTAAAGGAGATTTATTCCCAGCCTTTTTTCCAACTGATCGAAAAAAGCCGCCGGGTACATGGGGAGTTTTGGCCCCAAAACGAAATGCAACTCTGCACGCTGCTGAGCGTGAAAACAGGCGGCTGTAGCGAGGATTGCTCCTACTGCGCCCAGAGTGCCCGTTACAACACCGGCCTCCAGCGCGAGCGCCTCATGACGACCGCCGAGGTCCTGCCGCATGCCGAGCAGGCCCGCGCCAATGGCTCCACCCGATTCTGCATGGGTGCCGCCTGGAAGGGCGTCCGCGATGGCGACCAGAAATTTGACCAAATGCTCGAGACGATCCGCGAGGTCAGCAAGCTCGGGATGGAAGTCTGCGTGACGCTCGGCCACCTGTCCGACACGGAGGCCAACAAGCTCCGCGACGCCGGTGTCACGGCGTACAACCACAACATCGACACTTCGCCCGAGCATTACAAAAAGATCGTCACCACCCACACCTTCCAGGACCGTCTGGACACCATCGGCGCCGTCCAGCGCTCCGGGATGAGCGTGTGTTGCGGCGGCATCGTGGGTCTCGGCGAGAGCGAAGACGACCGCCTCCGCATGCTGGAGGTGCTGTGTTCCTTCGATCCGGCCCCTGAGAGCGTACCGATCAACTGTCTCATGCCCATGGCCGGCACTCCGCTGGAGAGCAATGAGCCGATCGACACTTTCGAACTCGTGCGCCTCATCGCCACGACTCGCATCGCTCTGCCAGGCGCAAAGGTCCGCCTCTCGGCCGGCCGCACCCTTCTCAGCCGCGAGGCTCAGACGCTTTGCTACTTTGCTGGAGCAAACTCCATCTTCTACGGAGAAAAGCTGCTCACCGCCGCCAACCCGTCCTCGAACGCTGACCTCGAGCTCCTGCGCGAACTCGACCTCCAGCCTCAGGCTCCGTTTTCCGATCTTCCCCAACCCGTATGAAAATCGCCATTGGCTCCGACCACGCCGGCTTCGACTACAAGGAACGCATCATCGCCCACCTCAAGGAGGCCGGGCATGAAGTGAAAGACTTCGGCACCTACAGCAAAGACTCCACCGACTACCCGCTCTGGATCATCCCGACAGCGGAAGCCGCTGTCAGCGGAGAGTTCGACCGCGGCATCGTCCTCGGCGGCTCCGGCAATGGTGAGGCCATGGCCGCCAACAAGGTGAAAGGCGTCCGCGCCGCTCTCTGCTGGAGCGACGAAACCGCCGAAGCCTCCCGCTTTCACAATAACTCCAACGTCCTCTCGCTCGGTCAGCGGATGGTCTCGATCGAGACTGCCCTGCGCATCGTAGACATCTGGTTGAAGACGCCCTTTGAAGGCGGTCGCCACGAGAAGCGCATCGCTGAGATGGACCGCTACGAAGCCGGTCAGCCGATGCAGTAAGAATTTCCCCCAAAGAAAAAGCCCCCCAAAGGCATAAAAAAAGCCGTCATGCACTGCATGGCGGCTTTTTTCGTTTGGAAAAGGGGCGGCAGAAACCCTGGTGGGAAAAGTCAGCACCAGCCTTGATGCCAACCCAAAAGCGCCAGGGCACAAATCACGCCCGGTCGGCAAACGGGTAGACTTTTTCACGCTAAGCCTGGCAACGCTATCAAACTACCGAACCAACACCGCCTGCTCTATCCCAAACATTAGGATACGAGGCAGGTAAGCGAACACAAAAAAAGCCGGCCCACAGAACAGGGCGGCTTTTTTGTTAGGAATTTTTTGGGCTTAGGAAGCGCTTTCGCTGCCTCCGCCGTAGGAGCCTTCCACGCGGTCGGCGACGTCGCGGTAGCTGTAGTCCACTTCGTAGATCTGCTTCATGCAGTCGATGGACTTTTCTTTCTGGCCCATCTTGTCATAGACGAGGCCGAGGTTGTACACGATGTCCTTCTTGACGTTGTCCATCTGGAAGAGTTCGCTGCCGGCTTTCGAGAAGATGTTGGCCGCGAGATCGTACATGTTGCGCGCAGTGTAGCACTGACCGAGCAGGCTCATGGCGCGAAGACGGACGTTCGGGTTATTCTGCGCACGCTGGAGTTCCGGCACGGCGTCCTTGTAGTTGCCGGCTTGCAGGAGGACTTCGCCGAGCTCGAAGCGGAGCTGGAGGTCGGTCGGATTTCGCTCGACGCGCTTTCTGGCTTCTTCCAGGAGCAATCCGGCGCGCTGCTTCTTGATCTCCTCGAGCTGGGTGGCGTACTCAGCGGCTTCGGGAGCCTCGGCGTTGGCGGCGAGGTATTCTTCATAGCCCGCGATGGAAATGTCGTACTGCTTCAGACGAAGGTCCGAGACCTTGCGCACGATGGCGGTGTCGATATTGCCGCCGAGTTCCGCTGTGTAGCTGAACCACGTGACAGCGGTATCCAGATCATTCTTCTGCTCGTAGGACTCCGCGATGCGGCGGGCCACGTCGACATTCGACGGATCGGCGTCGATCTGCGCATGGAGATCGGTGAGGAGGTTATCGAGCATTTCCTCACTGCGATAAACGCGGCCTTGCTGCTCGAGGGCGACAGCCTGGTCTTTATCACGGATCAGGTCGCGATAGGTCGTCTCCTCCTTCTCCCAGCCACCCTTCTGCATCGAGGCAGCGGCGGCAGCGTCCTTACCACCTTTGACGGCGGTGAGGTCGTTTGGAGTGATCATGAGGATCTTGCTGTAAACATCGACCGCCTTGGCGGGTGTACCTGTGGAGATGTAGAGCTTGGCCAGCTCGTGCATCGTCTTGGTATCTTTCTGGTTGCCCTCGACGATCGTTTCGAGCGCGAAGACAGCGACCTCTGGCAGGTTGGCGGCCAGAGCGGCTTCCTTCAAAAGCTGATTGTTCGTCGCACTGTAGGGATCTCCTTCGAGGGCTTTCTCGACAGCGTCCATCGCGGCGACGGGGTCTTTCTTGACCATGCCCTGAATTTTCATGCCGCCAAAACCGCTGGCGGAAATGCCAAACCCGGCCTTTTTACCGGCATTTTTGGCCACGGCAGCTTTACGGGTCAACTGGCGGGCCAGGAGAAACTCGGGATGGCTCTTGAGGACGCCCTGCAGCAGTTGAACGGCATATCCGTAGTTCTTCAACTCCATCGCGCTCATGGCCTTAAGCCAAGTGGCGCGGTTTGCGGCGGGCAGGTCTTTCTCTGATGTAACAGGCATAATCGGGGGAAATAAATTCGTCTAGGGCTGTGGGGCTGGGGCGGGCGCTTCGCCGGTGGGAAGTGCGACGCCAGTACGTACATTAACAAAACTCGCAAAAGATTGCCACTCTACGGGCACACCTTTGGCAAAATTACTCGGGCCGTACTCGTAAAGGACGACAAATCCGAAGGTGAAGACCCCGAGAAGCAAGGTCCTAGCGAGAACTGCCAGTAAGCCGATCATAGTAAAAATTCTGGGTTGAGGCCGAAACCGCGGCGGAGTGTTTCACCGGGCGGAATGATCTGGATCCCGGGTTTGTCCTCGAATGCCGTGGGCGGATTGCTATCGGGCAATCCCCAGCAGGGCTCGACACAAAAGTACGGGTGTAGGTCACTCCACAAAGTAAGGTACGGAACCTCGGAAAAGTCGAGCCTGACGCGACGATGGGCGGCGGTATCCTCCAAAATAAACTCGCGATGAGGCACTCCGGACAGGCCGAGGATGTAGGAACCGGGCAGATCGGCCTTCGGGAACGGCGACTCCCCTCCCGGGTGGAAGATGGTTTCGAGTTCTCCGTTGAGGAAATTTCCAGGGGCCATGTGGCGGACGTAGTCGCCCGCAGGGAGCAACAATCGTGCCTCTTCCACCGAAGTGACGCCAAATCCGGGATGCAGGCCGAAACTGACGTGAGCATCGAGCTCGGGCTCATGGTTCGTAAAGGCGAACTCCACGCGCAGGCCCCTCTCGCCGAGGCTGTAGGCGAGGGCCAGCGAGACCTTCAGCGGGTAGGCATCAGCCGGGACGCGGTCAGCGGTCACGTGGTAAGTCAGCGAACCGCCCTCGACAACCGGAGCGTCAAAATCGAAGTGCCGGAGGAAGCCGTGATTCCCCCCCGTGATGAGTTTCCCGCGATAGAGGGACTTCTCTTCCCACAGGCGGTGTAGAAAATAGCCCATGACCGTGGCGTGATTCCCCCAGCCCGACTCGGGAGCGGCCAATACGCCGTCACGGTAGAGAAAACCCTGCCACTCGCCCCGGGCGTCGCGGCGAGCGAGGCTGATCAGCTCTGCGCCCGCGCGGTTGATCGTGATGCGGAGGCCGCGCTCTTCATCCGTGAGAATGTCGAGGGTCGCACCGTCCTGGGATAGAGTCTCGTGGAGAGGCATGGCGGATAGAAAATCAGAAATTTCTCAGGGGTTCAATTCTCAGGCGCGAGCCGCCGCACGCTGGCGGGCCACTCGAGTGAAGACCGCCTCAAGTTCGCGCATTTTCCCCGCTGTCTGGAGATGCTCCTGGGCAAAGCGCCGGGCCTGACTGCCCAGGCGCTTGCGCAGCGAGGCATCGGTCGCGAGGCGCAGCATGGCCTCGGCGAGAGCAGCCTTGTCGCGGGAAGGAAAGAGGAGGCCGTTTTTCTCCGGCTGCACGAGGTCCGGGATACCACCGACATTCGAGCCGATCACCGGGCGCCCCGTGGCGAAGGCCTGCGGAATGACGAGCGTCTGGGCATCGCGCGTCGAGGGCACGACGAGCACGTCCAGCGCAGCCATGGCCTGCGGGATGTCTTTCTGAAAACCGGCGAAAATGACCGGGCACTCGACGGCGGGAAATTCCTTCGCCACATAGGCGCGCAGGTTTTCCTCAGTGGAGTTTTTACGCACGCCCTCGCCGATCAGGACGAAGCGCAAAGCCGGGTTGCGCTTCCACGCGACCAAGGCGGCCCGCAGGAAGAGGGCCTGGCCTTTTTCCCCGCGCAGCATGCCGACCACGCCGAAGAGCGGCGCGTCGGCGGGCACATTCCACTGGCGACGAAAATCGCCGCCGTCCTGCCGGGGATGAAATTTCTCCGTATCGACCCCCTCGCCGATCACGGTCACGCGGTTTTTGGGCACCTTGAGGCCGTCGACGAGTTGCTTCTGGATGGAACCGGCGGCGGCGATGATGTGGTCGCAGCCGTTGCGGTAAAACCACGTGCGCTCGATCGAGAGCTTGTCCGGGAGATTCGTATTCTGCGTACGCACGACCGGGATGCCCGAGAGACGAGTCGGCACGCACATCCAAGAGTCGCGCTGACTGTGACAGTTGATGATATCCGCCTCGAAGCGCGTCGCCTGCTGCCAGATCTTCGTCAACCCACGCGGCGAAGCCGCAAAACGCAGGCTCGCCGTGGCCGTCGGCACACCCTCGGCTGCCGCCCGCTCGACGATGGCCGAGTCGGCATTGCCCAGCAGTTTCACGTCATGCCCCCTCCCCGCCAGCCAGAGACACTCACGCAGGGTGCGTTCTTCCTGACCGCCCCAATTCATACTGCTTTCGGTGACAAGGATCTTCATGGAGAAGCGCAGGAGCCTATCCATCGCCCCAGACTGCCGCAAACGGAAACGAGTTTAAACCCGCCCCGTTCTTGCGGTAGTCTCCCGGCTGCCCTGCATGGAAAAAGCGACCTATCCTCATAACTTCTCCCGACTGGAGCCGTTCCTGCCGTACAGCGAGCAGGCGGCGCCGATTTTTATGTATCACAAGGTGGGGCCAATGCCGGGTGGAGTGAAGCATCGGGCGATCTATCTTTCGAAGAAGTGGTTCACCCGACAGATGCGGGAATTACATGAGGCGAAGTTTGTCGTGCTGCCGCTTTCGGATTGGCGGAAGTTTGGCGAGCAGCGCCGGCAAACGGTGCTGACTTTTGATGATGGCTCCCGCACGGTGCTGGAGCATGGCGCGGCGGAGATGGCGAAGTATGGGTTTCGCGGCATCCAGTATCTCGTGGCTGATCAGATCGGCGGGTATAACGAATGGGACGTGAAGCAGGGCGAGGTGCGCGATGCCCTGATGACAGAAGGCGAAGTGCGCGAGTGGCTAGCCATGGGGCACGAAATCGGCTCGCACACGGTCACGCATCCGCGTCTGGCCAAGATCTCGAAAGAAAAGGCGCGCGAGGAGATCTTCGCGAGCAAGGCCCGGCTGGAGGACCGCTTCGGCGTGCCGATCAAGCACTTCTGCTATCCCTATGGCAGCTGGAACAAAGCCGTGCGGGATTTTGTCGAGGAGGCCGGTTACGAGACCGCGACCACGACGGATCCCGGCCTCGCGGCGAACGTGACGGATCCCTTCGCTCTGCCGCGCATCGGCGCGCGTTATCCGAAACGCAATGTGCGCACGGTGCTGCGCGCCATCGCGGATTTCGTCCAGGGTAAATAAGCCCTCGCTAAGCGCGCTTGAGGAAGAGCTTCAGGTGCAGGTGCACGAGGTCATTCACCACGTGCTGGCCGAGCCGGGAGAAGAACTTGCCCGAGCCATAAATCCCGCCGTACTCCGTGCGGTCGAGATCGCACAGCGCCTGAGCCGCCAACCCGCCCTCGGCATCCGCCGCGAGATTGACCGATAGCTCCAGCGGACGGCTCTGGCCGCGCAGAGTGAACTCGCCGCGCACGGTGTAGTTATCCGTGCCGGTGGTGCTATTCGCGATCGAGACGACATCTTTCGCGACGAACTGCGCCGTGGGATAGTCCGCCACGGCAAAAAAATCATCGCTCTTCAAATGACCGATGAGCAGCGCGTTCATGTTTGGATCCTTGATGTCCGTGCAGCCGATGGAATCCATGTCCACGGTGAACGACGCCGCGACGAGCGCGTCATCCCGCAACTCGGCCGAGCCCTCGCGAAGCGATAGCGAGCCGGTGTGATGGTTGAAGAGATTGCGCCCGGTCCAGAAGATCACGCTCCGCTCCACATCGACCACATAGCGGCCGGAAAGCGATCCCCGCGCCGCCGGTCCGGGGCCTTCCACGGCACCACCCGCCGCCGCCCAGGAGGCGAGGCCACCCGTCAGCCGCCGAGCCTTCGTGTAGCCGGCCCGCAGCAAAGTCTCCAGCGCCACCTCCGCTTCCCTCGTGTCGTCGTTAAAACTATAAACGACGAGCGCGGCGTCTTTGTCCGGGAAGGCTTCGCCGACTTTTACTGGAAACGCGCTTTCGTAAACACAAAGATTCTTCGATCCGGGAATGTGCCACTCCGCGAAGGCATCTTCCGGCAATACATGCAGGAAAAGTCCCGCCCCGTCGCGCGTGAAGATTTCGCGCAGTTCCTTAGCTTCGAATTGAGTGCTCATTTAGTAACAAACGAATCAGGCCCCGAGCTTGGCTGCGATTTTGGCCACATGTGCTCCCTGGAAGCGCGCCATCGCGAGTTCCTTCTCCGAGGGAGTACGGCTGCCGTCCGGCCCGGCGATCGTGGCCGCGCCGTAGGGCGAGCCGCCGCGCACCTCGCTAATATCGGTGAGTTCCGGACAGGAGTAAGGCAGCCCGACATAGATCATGCCGTGATGCAGGAGCGTGGGGATGAAGGTGAGGATGGTGCTCTCATTGCCCCCGCCGGTGCCGGTGCTGGTGAAGACGCTGGCGACTTTGCCGATGAGCTTGCCTTCCATCCAAAGACCGCCGGTCTGATCGAGAAAATTCCGCATCTGCGCGGCCATGTTGCCAAAGCGCGTGGGGGTGCCGAAAATGATGGCGTCGTATTGGTCGAGTTCCTTCGGCGAGGCGATGGGGGCACTTTGATCGAGCTTCGCGCCATTGCGCTTGAGGGATTCCTCCGGGATCAACTCAGCCACGCGCTTCACGGTGACTTCCACTCCATCCACCGAGCGAACGCCTTCCGCGATGGCTCCGGCGAGAGTCTCGATGTGGCCGTACATGGAGTAGTAGAGAACGAGGATTTTAGTCATATGCAGTAATTAAAAGACAAAGCGCGGGCTTCGCACGGACAGCCCGCAGAGACATTTTGGGTTGATTTCGTTTCTTCGCGCAAGATAGCCAAACACCGCCGGCAAACAAGCTCATAGGCTCGCGCCATCGGGGAATAATCTTGTCCGTAACGGCGTCCGCACTAAGGATTCGTGAATCATCCTCCCACCATGATCGCCGCCATCGCACCCCAGTTTTTCACGAGCAATCTCGCAGCGACGCTCACCTACTATCAGGACAAGCTCGGGTTCGCGACGCAGTTTCTTTATGGCGAACCGCCGCACTACGCGCGCGCGATCCGAGACGGACGATCCATCTTCTTTCGCAACATTCAAGCCGGCCCTACCCACGATCCTGAGAAATACCGAGAGGAGTGGCTCGATACTTACATTATTGTCGAGCAGATCGACACTTTGTACGCCGAGTATCTCTCGAAGGAAGTCACGATGGCCCGAGAGATTGGCTCCATGCCTTGGGCATTTCGGGAATTCGTGATAAAAGACTGCGACGGGCGACTCCTTTGCTTCGGACAGTCGACGGAGTATTCCTAAGCCAAAAAAAGGCGGCGGGATGTTGCGTACCCGCCGCCTCTTTTAGGAGCCGCGTTACTTAGCTTTTGCCTACGAGGGCGTCGTCGGTTTCGAGGTAATCGAACAACGTGCTCTTGGCCGGATCGATGTCGACTTCCTTACAGACTTCGATGAACCATTCCTTCTTCTCCTCGTTATCATAAGGACGGGCAGCCTCGACGGAGTCGGAGAAGCCCGTGACTTCTTCGGCGGTCTTGGCCGCGCCGTGGGTGTCGAGCCAGGCGACGACTTCCTCGTCGGTCGCACCGTTGGCGAGGAGAGCCTTCACGTCTTCGCCCTTCACTTCCTTGAAGCCGAAGAGGTAGTTATCGAGAGGACAGTCGAAGTGATACTCGCCGGAAGTGCCGTTCAGCGCGGCGCGGCCTTTGTCGATGGCGCGGGCGATGAGGGCGTATCCGCCGAGACGGACGCGTGGGCTGCGTGGAGGTTCCTGGGTCAGGTCTTTTGCTGTGGTGCTCATGTTTATTGGGTTTTTGATTTTTCGGAAACGTTCGGGTGGAACGAAGAAGGACCCCTCGCTCAGAAGCGAGCCGGGAGAGAAAACCGCCGGCAACTTCCGGCGATCTTGTTTGATTTGAGTTTCATATCCGTCATTCGTGGTTAAAACGACATATGTTGTTAATACATCATTAGACGGATTCGTTGTCAAATGATATAGTGAGATCATGCTTCCTGAATCGACCAACTTGGATCCCCGCATCCGCCGCACCCGGCAGATGCTCTTCCAGGCGTTTCAGGGCCTGTTGTGCGAAAAGGCCTTCGAGACGATCTCGGTGCAGGACATTGCGGAACGCTCCACGGTGAACCGCGCGACGTTCTACGATCACTTCACGGATAAGTTCGCCCTGCTGAACGCCATGATGGGCGAGCGCTTCGCCACACTCTGTGCGACGCGCATGACGGAGGGCGACGGCACCTGTGAAAAGGGGCTGAATCAACTCATCCTCGCCGTGTGCGATTTCCTGGCCGAAGTCGCCGCCAGCTGCCAGAAGAACCAGCGGCAGTTCGAGCCCATGGTGGAGTCCCAGGTGAAGGCCGCCGTGCGCGAGTTCCTGCTCGTCGGCCTGCACAAGCGGGAGGCTGAGAATGCCGAGCTACGCGCCACAATGGGCAGTTGGGCCATCTGTGGGGCAGCGATGCAGTGGAGCCGGGACAAGTCCATGCCAGCCGAGGAACTGGCCGCCACCGTCCGCTCCATGGTGCGGACGACCCTCCAGGATTAACGCCGCCGCGCGTTCCGCAGATAATCTACGGAATACCGGTCGTAACGCAGCGTGGCCAGGAGCCCGGCGTAAAAGGCAACATAGACCATCTGCAAACCGGCGATTTCCCAGTTTTGCAGCAGACAGGTGCCGGTCAGGAGCAGCACCATCAGCAGTGTCCCCGCCACGAGGGCCGGGCGTAAAAAGAGGCCGAAAACGAGCAGGAGGCCAATGATGGCCTCGCCGAGCACGATGCCATAGCCCGTCGCATAAACCAGCGGGCCGGGCAGGAAAGTCTCGGCAAATCTCTTCTCCATCCCGGCGGAAAACTCCGCGATCTTCGGGAGGCGGGTCAGGCCGTGCAAGGCGATATTCACGCCGAGCGCGAGGCGGGCGAGGCCGTGGGCCAGAGGGACGTCGTTTTGAAATGTCGTCATCATCAGGAAATTCAGCAGCGGGACGCTGGAGAGCTTAGCACATTTCCCTCCGATGGCAGGCGCATCACACGCGAAAGCTCCTAGTGCTCGACCTGCGTCGTCTTGATCCGGCGGGACTTCAGGGACCGGGCGGCTGGCGCGTATTGGTAGTCGGATTCCTCGACCTTGTTGTAATCCACGGCCTTTTCGGCGCGGAAACTCACGGTGGTGGAATCCTGGGACCAGGCGATGTCTTTGACCGAATTAAACGAGCCCAGCAGCGTGAACGAGCCGCCCGACTTGAGATAAAGCGCGTGCCAGACGAAATCGCCCTGCTCGCCCTCATCGCGCACGATCAGCGTGAAGCGGCCATCCGGGGACGCCACGGACTGGAGATTCGTGCCGGGTTTCGGTGAAGCAGCGACCTTCTCCGGCGCGCCGGGCACCCAACCCGAGGGAGACGTCGTCGCGCATCCCGTGAGCGAAAGGAAAGCCACGGAAGATTAGAGAGGGAGAGAGTTTTTCATGTTAAAGCGAACGGACGGATGCCGAGTCGGCTTGCCTCGCTGTCGTCGATGA